>SDBU01001346.1_pt1 | contig 35314 bp, 29 predicted proteins | sample 2277071 | NCBI WGS metagenome assembly SDBU01 (sample SAMN10397929, study PRJNA504765) | marine sediment metagenome | isolation source: marine sediment core GS08_GC12, 126 cmbsf | place: Arctic Ocean: Gakkel Ridge, Loki's castle | collected 2008 | reverse complement strand
AATCAGGCAAATTAAATTCTGGTCTTGGTGATGCTAAAATTGTGGCGATAAAATTTTCTTCAAAACCCAAAGAGCGAGATAAAGTTATAGTTCCAACACTTCGCAGATCTTTTGAGATATCTTCTCCTCCCCTAACTTTATTAACAATATCCACTAAAATTGTTTCAGGTAGCTCTAAGTCTACGGCAATTTCTTTTAAGTCGTTTTCTAAATTAGCCTGATCCTCTCCCCACTTTCGATTAATATAAGCATTTAATGCATTTGGGTCAGACAAGGTGCCTCGTTTAAACCCAAGCTCTCTTTCCACTTTTACCTGACCCAAATTTTTAGCAATATCTTCTAAATTATTTCCCTGGAATCCTTGTTCGGGCAAATTTAGCACTTCTTCAATTTTTGATTGGCCGCCTTCCAAAAGTAGTTTTTCCAAGTCATTATCAAGAGCATTGGCGATATCTTGAGGGAGCTTTTCTATATCAGTTTCTGGCAGCAGGCCCAATTTTTCATTCAATTCTTTACGACCCAAGTTTTCGACTACTTGTCCAAGATCATCTCCATCTAAGCTCCCAGATTCTAACCCCAAATATCTTTCTAATTCTGTTCGACCGGTGTTTTCAATCACTTCTTCTAAATTGTCGCCCTCTAAGCTTCCTTCGGACAAACCCAAAGATTCTTCTACTGAGGCGAGTGTGCCTTCTCTGGCCACGCCCCTATCTTCAGACGGCATCCTAACTGGATCATCCTGCCAGACGACTTGAATGGGGACCTTATCATCGCCACACTTTGTGCTGCATTTGCACTTTTTGCAGACTTTGTCAATTTCGGCAATGTCAGCCGCTTGCCCAGATTTATGAGCGGAGATAGATTTTAAGAATTTTTCATCTTTGGTATCTTTTGTCTCAATTGTTTCAATCGGCATATAAATATAAGGATAAATAATATGGCTGATGCCGATTGAGCCATCTTCATAATCATGTTTATTTCCTAAATAAATAAGAGTTTTAAGCAATTTTCTATCAATATAACCAATGTCGGGATGTGCCTTTTTGCCTAATAAGAATTCTCTTTCTGTTGGAAGTTCTTCTTCTTTATCTAGCCGTGTTGGTAAATCATCATCTCCAATTATTTCTATTTTCCCACTACTTAGCAACTGATCCATTTCACTGATCAACTTTTGGTCGTCTGGATTTGAGGGGTTAATTGGCATCGGCATTCCTTTGCCAGCACCGCCATACATTAGCCACAAAATCCAAATTATAATTAAAACAATTATAACAATTCCAATAATAAGAATAATAATTCCTACAACAATTGGTACCCAAACTTCAGAGGTCGCAATCCCTAGAGTCTTTAATGCCCATGATCCAGCCGCTTTCGTTACATTTAAAGCGGCTTTTCCAGCCACTTCAGCTCCTTTTCTCAGTGCTTTACCGGTCGCTCTTCTTCTTAATTTTTTTCCAGCCTCACCAACAGCACTAGGTTTTCCTTGAGCTTCCTCTTCCTCAGGCATATTCCCTCCTCGTATCAGTTAACTGTTTCCTGTTTATTAATACTCCTCACTTACCAATTCCAACCTATGTAAATAATCTGTCATCATAAAATAAGCATAACCATCATCAGACGAAAATAACACTTTCCCAGGCTTTATAATGCTTGAGCTTTTATAAACATATTCATTTTTCTCATCAGTTTCAATATCAATTTTATAAAAATTATCAGTTTTACCTTTGCCAGCCGAAGCTGCAACAATAACTGAGTCCGAATCAGAATTAAAAGTTGCTTGATTCAAAAATGCCCTTGCGTCCAATTTTTTCTTATCCCCCCCTTCAATATTAACCACAGATAAAACCGAAAGTTCAGCCGGCTCAACTTCATTTTTACTATAAGTACCAAACAAAACCTTTTGGCTATCGGGCGAAAATACAGCTCCCAAATTATTACCCGTTTCAACTATTTTAGTTAATTTTTTGGTTAGAATTTCCAACACATAGACGTAATTGGTTTCGTAATTTTTTGAACGGGGGACAAGGCTTAAATACTTTCCATCAGGAGAGATCGCCAAGCGGGGATTTTCAATACTTTCATCTTTTAAATTAATTAATCTTTCTAAATTTTGATTGCCTTTTGAGGCTGAAATTAAGGTTATTTCGCCACCTGCCGGCGCATAGTAATAATGGACATTTTCGCCATCCGGAGACCAGACAATGTCGCCAATATCTGCTCCCCAAAAATGAGATTCCTGGCTAACCAGATCATATCTTTTAAAATCATATAGCCAGGTCATAATTTTCCCATTAGCCACCTCTGAATTGGCAAAAGGGGTGGCGGCTAATTTTGTTTTATCTTGTTTGACTTTAAAAATAGCCAGAGTTTCAGTTGGACTCCAAATAATATCTTGGACATTAGTCAATGTATCTGGGGTGATCGCTGTTTTAATAAAAGAGGGGGTGGTTGCTTCTTCTGTTTCGCTTCCATTTGTTTGTCGACCTTGCACTTGAGCTGTTTCAAGTTTGTACAAAGTTTTGCCGCCATTTCCCAAAACAATAGTATCTCCGTTTACCAGATAAAAATCTTGGATTTTTTCAGAGAATATTTCTTCAGGCGAGGGGATTTGTTTGAGCTCTAATTGAATAGTTTCGGTTTTTAGCCTGGTAATGGTAGTTTCTTTTTCATAGCTAACATAGCCTTGTTTTTCGATTTTGACTGTGTATGGCCCAGGTTTTAATTTAAGTGTTTCAGAAGCTGAGGCAGTTTGGCTATCAACTGTTATTTTTACATCAGCTGGGGTCACAGATAAAACTAAATTGCCGGTGGCAAGAAAATACCACCAGGCTGCTCCCCCGGCGATTATTAACAAAAATATTATTACAAAAATAGCGCAAAAGGTTTTAAACTTGGAAGGTTTTTTTTCAGGCTTTTTTTCCGAGGGTTCGCTGGGAGGCATAACTGGTTTTGGTGGTTCTAATCCAGGTTCAGTTTCAGCTTCGGTCAACGGTTTAAATTCTTCTGATTCTGGAATCGGTCCAGGTCCCAATTCTGCGCCCGGTTGGACAGTCGGCGAAGGAGTTGGCGTTTGGGGAACTGGTGGGGTAGGAGGTTGGGGTGCGGCCGGTTTTGGTTCGGGCTCGGTTACAGGCGGCTCAGGCGGTTCTGGTGCAGGTGGTGGAGATGGAGCGGCAGTTTCTGGCGGAGTAGGTTCTGGTGGTGCGGCCGGTTCTGGTGCTGCGGCCGGTTCTGGTGCCGCAGGTTCGGTTGTTGCCGGAACCCCTGATTCCTCAGCTGGCACAGGTCCCAAAGGTTTTCCCTGATCAGGTTCTTTTGCCGGCTTTTTTTCTTTCAAATATTCTTCAAGCTCTTCTCCTGAGACTTCAGGTTCTTGATCGGAATCAAGATTTGCGTTGTCTTTATTATTCAAGGCCCCTCCTTTTGTCCCCGATTTCATCGGGGGAAATCCGAATATCGAAATTCGAAATCCGAAACAATTTCAAATGATCAAAATTCAAATGCTCAAAACTATCTAAGATTCTATATTCATTCTATATAATAATTTTCAAAAAGTAAAATTCTTGATGAAAGCTTGACTTTTGCTGAAATCTGTAGTAATATTAAGCCAGTTTCGTACCCTACAATCCAATCTGTCGCACAAAGGAATGATTCAAGATGAAAAAGTCGCTATTGATCATAACTCTATTTTTGGTCTGCTCAGTGGCACTAGCCACTCAGGATCCAGGAACTAGACAAGTCTCTCCCAATGGAAGAAAGGTTGCATATCTGGTTCGAGACTCTGAAAGAATTCAGCAACTATCTGTCAAGAATATCGACGGCACACATCTGAGACAGATTACCTTTTTAGGTGAAAGGAATTACCCTTTTCCGCCCGACGCAATAGACCAAGGAGTGATTTCATTCTATTGGTCCCCGGATTCTATCAAGATTGCTTGCATAGTGTTTTATTGTGACTGTCAGGATACAGCGCGCGCCATCCAGTCAGAATACAATCAGGCGACCATAGTAGTTGTTGATGTTTCTAGTTTAGCAACAGTTTATCTTGGCGGCAAAGACTTCAGATTTTTCCCTGATCATGTGAACATTTTCGATATAAGCTGGAGCGATTCGAACACAGTTCGATACCGATATAAACTACGCAGTGGCCTTGCAGGAATTAAAGAGCGTAAAATCTCAGCAGGTCGGTCAGTCCAGGCGGATGAATCATTTCTTGGGCTTCAGGCTATAGTTTCCGTGATTACTGAAATGATTTCTGGCCAAAAGCAGATAAAATATTCGGGACCTCCCAGCGGTAAGAATTTCATCGATAAGCTCTTTGCAAAACCCAAACTATCAGTGACTAATGTTTGGTCGGGATATGGAACGCCAGGAGGCATCTTTACAGTAGTTGTTTGGGCTCCTGGGGTGGAGACTCTTTGCCCAGAGGCGCAGAAATTCCCAGGCGTTTATCTGCTTGTTGAGCAAGGAGTCATCATTGGCTTTGTCGGCGATGGATCGCCTTAAACAGACTCGAGGAGAGTTATCTTATTTTGTTTAGCTATGATAGCTAAACAGAGAAGACTCTCCTTTTTTATTATTCCAAATTCATTTTGTAAAGGTAGTCATCGGAAGTGAAATATAAAGTTTTACCATCTTCAGAAATCATTAGATTTTCTGCCGAATAATGTTCCTTGTTAGTTGATTTGAAGAGCAATTCCCTTTCACCAGTTTCAATATTGACCTTATAAAAATTATCATAATCTGGGGTTTTTTCTTGGGCTATAGCCGTGATGATAAATGGGTTATCTGGTAATACAATTGTTCTATTAATATCAATTTCGACATTAAGGGTTTGCTTGTCATTACTATCCAAATTCATTGTTCCTAAAATATATTTTTGTTCTTCTTCTTGATAATGAGCATAAATAATTTTTTCTCGATTGGGTGTGATAACTAGTGACGAAGCCGCACTATTATCGTCAATAAGCGTTGTCGTTTCTTTTGTTGTAAGATTTACTTTATAAATATTAGTGCCACCTATTTCTGTTAAAAGGGGACTGTAATAAATTATTTCTTGAGTTAGAAAACCAAGATCAATGCCTTCGCCAGAATCAATATCTTTTATTTTTTGCCAGCTACTTCCATCTGGGTTTGCCAAGGCAATAAAATCAAGATCTTCATCCCAATCAACAAAATGATAGACGATTTTCTTTCCATCAGGTGACCAGGCAACATTTTGAATACGAGAATCAAGCTGTTTGGCGGTATTTTTATTTAAATCATACAGCCAAAATGTCAGCGATCCATCTTCAGCGTCCGGGCTCTCGAAAACGCTACCATATTTTTCAAATATATATTTGTCATAAATAACTTTTAAGATCGCTTGATTTAATAAAGGTGACCAAATAACACCATTTGGAGAATCTATGCTTTGCGAAATTTTGGATTCTTTTTCTGTTTTAATATTAAACTGATAGAAAGCAGGATCATTCTCATTATTAAAATATAAAATTCTTTCCCCTGCTTTATCTAATGTAGGGAATAATGTTTTTTCTTCAGATATTTTCTGAGTGTCGTGAATCTTTGCTGTTTGTTCTTCTTGTTCTTTTCTCCATAGAAAATAAACCAAAACAAAGCAGATTATAAGAATTATCGCTCCGATTATAAGTAATATTTTTTTATTCATCTACCTCCTTATAATTTTATTTTTCTAAACATTTTTTGGCCCGGAAATATTTTTGATCAGGAGCTCTTGATTTGCGTGTGCGCTTACATACTTTACTTGCCCCCCCGGGGCACTGACCGGAATGCCATACAGTAAATTTAGAATTAACATTAACATCTCCAGAAACATATATTACTACATGTCTTTGCTGTCCAGGTTTAAAGCTAACTATTAAATCACCCTGTTGAATTTGACTAGCAGGTATTTCAACTAAATTAGAATCTCCGGCCAGGATAGTAGCAGTTGTTTCGCACCAACCTTGTGGAGCAAGTCCAAGGTCGCGGTAGACTCGACTAGTAAATCCGGAACAATCTATTTTCATGTTATCTGAGGAACGACCAATTGTGGCAGGGCCGCAATGAGAGCCATAAACGCCATAAACAATGTTTTTATATTTTGCTGCTTGTTGGATAATCGCTTGTCCACATTTGCCAGCAAGGATGGTTGTTTGTCCAAAGGCAGGGCATTGAGTAATGATTGCTTTAAAATTTCGCTTCACTCCAGGGACCCAGTGTTTATTTAGTCCATAAGGATCATTTTCTGCTCCAATCGGACAATACTTCTCTCCAATTTTTTCGATAGTATCACGACCTTCTTTTAAATATACTCTGTATAGATAATCCGCATGGTAATTTATGGCCTCTTCCCAAGAGGTAAAGCTTCTGTATCCTCCCCCCTTTTTAGTCATTCCAAAATAGTTATGTGGATGCGAGTTAACAGCGCCCCTGGTTCCTAAAAGACTTTCTTGTTGACCGATTGCAACCATCAAAGCAGGATTAACATCATATTTTTGTCCGGCGCTAACAAAAGTTACCCCCTTACCATATAAAGGAGATGAAGGGACAGCTTTTTTGATATAGTTATCTAAGCAAACTGCCGATTGGGCATCAAGTTCTGTGGGGCATGATAATTCTCCACCGACGCCGCCGTCCAAAAGGCTTTGTTCGCCGACATGCTGGGAGAAAGTAGCAGAAAAAGCCATAATTAAAATTATAATAATCAAACCAAAGCAACCACAGCCACAGCATGGGAAAGCCCACCAAGATGAAATTTTTGATTTGATATCGGAAAAATCCATATTTCCTTTCAGTAAACAGCAAACAATTAACAAGTAACAGTGAAAATTATATCTTATTTCTTAAAGTTTTCATTGATGACCAAAGCAATCTGCCGACTTCTTCTGCTAAATCAATCGTTTCTCTGTATGATCTTTGTGAAAGATGTTTTTCTTTATAAGCAAAATGCAATAAATATTTCGTTTCTTTCAAGGAACCGTAGCTTATTTCTAAAAACCTAAGATGTTCTTTTCGCCGCTGACGGGCAAATCCCTCGATAATATTTAACGGTATAGAAAGTGCTGATCGGCGCAACTGAGAAGTCAGTCCAAATAATTCTTCGCGTGGAAAATCTTTTGTTATTTTATAAATTGAATGAGCAAATATATCAGACTTTTCTCGTAGTATGCTATTTTTCATAGATTTTTTATTTCCATTTTTTATTGTTAACTGTTACCTGTTTACTGTTTACTGACCTTTCCCTCGCATCGCTATAATCTGCCTCGGATCCGAAGTGATAATCTGATCTTCAGTATAAGAAGCAATCACTTTAATCGCCACGTGATTCAATCCGGCAAAAAACAATCCTTCGCCCACATCCGCCTCTAAAATCAAAAACTTTTCTCCTTCAGTGAGATTAAAAACCCGAGTCACTTTCTCCACCGAAGCCGGCGACTGCTTTAACAGTAATTGTAAAGATGAATTAGAAACAATCACTTTTCCGTATTTATTGGATAAAAAGTCTTCAACGTCCTGGGAAATAATCGTCACTCCCAAATAATATTTTCTTGCCCGGCGGCACAAACTAGACAAAAATTTGGCTGAATCCTCATATTGCATCATCCACCAAGCCTCATCGACAATCATCATTCGGCGTCTCAATTGCGACTTAATCCTTCTCCAAATATAATTCAAAACCAAATACATTCCCACTGGCCGCAGTTCATCCTCCAGGTTCTTGATCGAGAAATCAATAAAGCCGGCGCCTAAGTCTACATTAGTCGGTTGATTAAACAAACCGGCGTAAGAGCCTTCAACATATTTGGATAATTTGTAAACTATTTGTTCTGCTCCTCTCATATTTTTCAAAACATTATACAAGTCATTCAAAAGCGGAGGAGGGTTTTTCTGGGAAGCTGGATCTTTGGTAATATCTTTTAAGGCATAAGCTTCAAATAAAGCCCGGTCTAAAATAGCGTCTTCGGCCGGGGTTAGGCCGCCGACCATCAGATTGATCAAGCCATGAGTGGAAACAATCGCTTCCCTTAAAACATCTTCGCCAGTCTCATTTTCCATAATCGGCGGCAGATCAAAAGGATTAATCCGTTGTCTTGATTTGACGGAAATTTCAATACAAGCGCCGCCAACAGCTTCGGCTAATTTTCTGTATTCATCCTCCGGGTCAATGACAATAATATCCGTGCCCCACATCAAAGAGCGCAGAGCTTCTAATTTAACCGCATACGACTTGCCCCCGCCAGATTTTCCAAAAACCACCATATTGGCATTTTCCAAAGTAAATCGGTCAAATAACACCAAAGAATTATTATGGCGATTAATGCCATACAAAATCCCTTCGTTAGAAGTGAGTTCAGTTGAGGTAAAAGGAAAAGTAGAAGAAATCGAACCAGTATCCAAATTTTGAGAAATCATCAAGGCGTCTATTCCTAAAGGCAAAGTTGATAAAAATCCTTCCTCCATCTGCAAAAAGGCTGGTTTGGTATAGATCAATTTGCCGCCCAAGTGGGTTTCTAATTGCTGGGTGACCGCTTCTAATTCTTCCTGATCTTTGGCAAAAACAGTAAAATAAAGAGCAAATTTAAAGAGCTTCATTTCTCCTTTTTGGAGAGCAAATCTCAAGGATTCAACATCTTGCATGGCTGTTTCTAATTCCGGATCCGAGACCAAGCCTTTTTCTTTTTCAATCCGATAGGCTGATTCCATTTGGCCGATTCTTCTTCTCAAATCTTCCAAAGCTTTTTTGCTCTCAACCGGGTAAACAAACATCCCCAAATCCATAGTGATATCATAAGTAATTACTGGTGATAGCCAATTAGTGTAAAGATAGCGGGGATAGGTATAAACAAAAAGGCTTTTAACATAATATTGATTGAGCTGTAAATAATTCGGAGTAACGATAAAATCACCCGGCGCGATCAAGTCTAAGACCGAAGACAAGCTTTCTCGATAAGTTTTTTCGCCGCCTATAGTTTTTGGATTAGATTTTGGCATCGCTATCTCCTTTGTTGTTGATTTTGAGACGGGGGTTTGACTTGCGACTGCTTTGGCTCTTCTTTTTGCTGGGTAATGGCTGAGGCTAATTGCTCGATGGGGACTAATTTTTCTCTCATTGCCAATTCTGGATTGTAACTTTGATATAATAATTCGATCAATTCCTGGGTGGTTAATTGGACCGCCCGCAAACTTAAAGCGCCCAAGCCCGAAGCCACTCCCTGGGATCTTTGGAGCAGTTCTTTTCGATATTCTTCAAAATGGGTCATATCTATGACTGGCTCAGATTCCGTTAAAACGCTTTTAAATTTATCCCAAAAGCCACCTGCCTGTTTTGAGGCGGGCGGAAAATAAGGCACGACAATGAAAAACTTTTTGTTCATAATATTGGCGACTTTGATTAATTTTTCAATAAAAGCAATATAGTCCTCGGTCTGAATTTGAAGCAGGGGGTTTTGGATTTGGGTTAGTTGGGCTCTGAGTTTAGTTAAATAGACAGACAAATCAATCCGGCGAGACTGCATCACAATTTGAACTGGAAAAGTTAGAGAATTAATAAAATTTTGATAGCCATAAGTAAGAGCATTTTGCTCGTCTTCATTTTTGAGATCAAAATTAATTGTTGAGACCAGCAACACCAAGCGCAAGCTGCCGTCTTTTAAAACGACAACCCCGTTTCTGATTTCCGCAATCGGCAAATGCGCTTGAGTTGTTTGTTTCTTCTTTTTTTCTTGCTTTGGCTTTTGAGAATTTGCCACTTAGCCCCTCCTTTATGTCAGTTAACAGTTAACAAGTAACAATCAACAGTTTTTTATTCACTGTTTACTGTTATCTGTTTCCTGTTTGCTGATGTTTAACCGGGGTTTTGCTTCGGGCTGCGAGGTGATTCTTTGCTTCATTTCCGGTTCGGTCTTAGCCCAACCTTTAGTATCCAAGATTGTTGATAGTTTTTCAAGTTCGCCTTTGGTCATTTTTTTATCTTCAGGATCGGTTTTCTTTTTTTCTTTTTCTTTGATTACCATTAATTTCGGCAAAGGCGCCTCTCTGCCCCAGGTTCTTTCTTTGGGTTTGAAAATAAATAAAATCAGACTGCCTAAAAATTTGGGAAAGGGCTGATCTTGAACCCGAGCTACGGCCATGGCAATAAAGAAAATTGAGGTGGGAATGATTAACAATAACGCCAGGCCAAAAGGAAAAAATCGAAACCAAATATAATCGAGCATTCCACCAGCCAGCAAATATAAAAACTGTCTCAGCGTAAATGGGCCGATGATTTTGTCTTCCAAGTCAATTTTCTGCGGCACTCTGAATTGCATTATCGCTCCCCGTATTCTCCTCTTTGGACTTGTCCTAATTGGGTTAAAAATCTGTCCATTTTGTCTCGTTCAGCTTGGATTCTTTTTCTTGCTTTTCCTTTTGGCGGTTCTGGTTCTTGCCAGTCGGGGGGAAGTCCGCTTAGCATTCTATCTTCATGTCCGTGTCTGTCCCTTAATTTTTCTGTCAAAAAAGTTAAATCTATGGGCTCTTCTTGATTTAAGCCTCGGATTAAGCGCCAATATTGCTGGACTATTGGTGGGGCATGGAGGTATTCTTTTGTGAGAATTTCTATAGCCTCGTCACGATCTGAGGCTTGTTCGTTTCGTATTTTTTCATCAATTAATTCATCTAACTCTCGTTCTTCCTTTCTTGATATTTCCGCCCTGTCAGTGTCTAACATTTTGGCTACGGGATCGTACATTCGTCTATTCTTGAAATTATGATATTGTTTTTGACAATCTTCGTCTTGTCCGTATATAAGTTTAACTGTTGGCGATATTTCCTTGCCCAAATCTTTTGGAACTTTTAGAAAAACTGGTTCTTGTTCTGGGACAGATTCTCTGCTGATATCATCGGGTTGAATTGGGACATTTTCCGGGGACATAGCCATTTTTATCTCCTTACTTTTTCCCTAATAATTTATCTATCGCGTCTTTTAGATAAATAACTCTTGCATTATCTTTGTTGCTTTCCGCTTTTGCTAAATCTTTCCTTAATCCTGCAATTGTGGGGCTTGTTGCTGTTTCAGGGGTTCTATTGGGGGAAGCAGAAGATTCAGCAGATTTTGGAGCAGTCTTTGGGGGAGCAGGCAATTCACCGCCACCTCCAACCGTTGCGGAAGTTTGTTTTGGTGGAGGGGGTGTTTGAGGAGGAGTTTCAACTTTTGGTTCGACTTTAACTTGAGTAGTTTGGGTTACTGTTTTTTCTTGAGTTGGTAATTCGTGACCCGCTACTGATTTTAAAGCGGTATTTGCTATTTGTAATTCTCTTAATAATTGGTCGGGATTGCTTTTCATTGGTTCGATTTCATTTTTTTGCCTTGGTGAAATTCTGGTTATCAGATCTACGATCTGATTCATCCTGTCTGGGTTAATAGTTTGGCCTGCTTGGATTCTTCGAAGCTCACTAATCGCGGATGGAATTTCTGAGGGTGTAGCTGGTTCAGTCTCTATAACTTGTTTAATTTTTGTCACATATTCTTGATGTTGAATAAGGGAATCCACATTTTTTAAACCAGCAGCATTATTTTTTTCTACTAAGACTTCTCTCGCTCCTTCAAGATGTGGGGCGATTCTTTCCTTTAGTACAGCCCAAGCCCTTTTATTGCTGGACATGTCTCCCCGAAGAGCCGGGATGCGTCTAAGATACTCTATTTGTTTATCAGTTAAAGTTTGCAAATAATTAGCAACAGCCCGTGCATTTGCTTGAGCAAATTCTTTTGTGTCTGGCATTCCTCCCATAATGTCGGGGCCAGGGGCTGGCGGTTCTTCCTCGGCAGACATAACAGGCGCTCTTGGGATTCCACGGATTGATTTTGTTCTTTGATATCCCAGGTTGTATTTTTCTTTCGCTTCTTTTATGTGTTGTAGATTAGGATCATCTCGTTCCTCATCTGTTATGGGGGTATTCAAATCTACACCAGCCGTTTCTGGATCCAGAAATGCTTCCCTAAATTTTTCGTTCCATAATTCGGACGTACCGTTTTCCACCTCTCTACCAAAAGCCCAATTAAGACCGACTGCAAATCTCGCCGCTTCTTTATCCCCGGGCCCAAATGCTTGAAGTATTTCTTTTGGGTTTTTGGCTGTTACGGCCATTTTCCACGCCTTTTCTTTAAATTCTTTATCTTTATTGTGTATCTTGTTTGTCATATGATTAATTCCGAAGAGGGGATTTGTATATATTTCTGCGGCTTTAAGTTGATAGGAAGTATCTAAATCGTCACTTCCCACCATTCCTGCTGTTGCTGCATGTAATCCCCTTGATACCATTTCCCTTTGCCGTCTGCTTTGGGCGGCTTCTAAGGCTGCCGCCATGCCATATCCGCCAGGTATTTGTGGTAATTCTTTCAGCATATTTTCATCAAAACTAGTTGCTTGTAGACCCTCGCCCCGCATCTGCAAAAAGTTTGTGAACCAGCCCTTTTTGTCCGCCTTTGCTCTATTTTCGCCCCACCCCATCATCGCGCCGCCAGCGCCAACGCCTGCATATCTTAATCCTTTAAAGCCGCCTCTGGCCAAACCTTTCCACAAATTCGCCCAGCCAGAAACGATTTTATCGCCTAACATATATGGGATATAAATTGCTAAACAGAACAAAACTATTCCAAAAAACCACTTTGCAAATCCAGGTCCTGTGCCCTCAGGCCAATCCACCCCGGCTACTATTGAAGCTATTTTTATAAACAGAAAAGCAATCGGAGCCATAAAAATCCACTTAATAAACCAGCTCCACCAGGTCTGCCAGACTTTATTCAGCGGCGTAAAAAGCAAAGAGAAGAAAGCAATAGGTGAAACAATAACCAAAAACCAAGTTAAGTATATCCGGACAGCTAATAAGAATCCTAAAAACAGGATAAGTAGACTTGGAAGTCCAATAATAACAGCCGCTGCTACAATAATAAAAATGCCGCCACCTATAGCGAATGCTCCTCCTGTTCCAACCGTGGCCGCTAAACCAAATCCCCCGATAACGCCTATTACTGTTCCCGCTCCAGCTCCCATCCCAACTAGGGACTTAAAGCCAAATATTTCAACTATATTGTCGCCCGTTACCCCTGAAATAAAGAAATCCGCGACAACTTGAGCAAAATCTATAACCACCCGACAAATTACATAACTAAAATTAGCTAAGATTACCCCCAGAATTATTGAGGGGAGCATTCTTTTAATATGATATGTTTCAATATTTAACCTTAAAATATTAGCTATGGCAACAAAAATTAATCCCAAAACAACAATAGCATTAAGTAAACCCAAAACATATTTCCAAGCTGCTTTAATAAAATCGTGCTGAATTGACTCAACTAATTTATAATCTTGTTGATCAACTGTTTGCGCCAAAGCCTCTTGAGGTAACAATAAAATGATAGCTAAAATTCCGAGCATGAAGATAAGATTAATTAATAAAACTTTCTTTTTTTGATTCATTCGTCTCTTTTTTTATTATAAACCTGACCATTTTTCCATAAGATATAAGGCTTCATTAAATCCTCTAGCCAAAAAATCAAGAAATCCACACATTGCTCTACAGGCTACATGTTCCAAAAGGGCCGTTGGGCAATCACACGCACCTTCACCTGGTTGGCTTGCAGAGCTAACGTCTGTTATTGGACCTTCAATCTCCTCTGTGCTGTGGGGGACTGTAACGTTAAATCCCATCCAATCGATGCGAGTAGGTCGCGTTAAGGCTAGCCCCTGTTCTTTCCAGCATAGAGCTATTTTTATTTTAAAACTTCGCTCTTCATTGGGATTTATAGTGAATTCTCCACCAAAAGTTCTTGTTGTATGGTCAAAATAAATTAGCCTTTTTTCGTCTTCTGAGGTTGTTTTTGTAAAGACCTCTCCCCTAAAACCATAGTGGTTAGCTTTTTCTTCAAGGGTAGTCCCATAGACTTTTTGCAAGAATTGATTCACTTGGTCATAATCCCATTCTAAAGTTATTCTAAATTGATCTCCTCCAAGAGGAGTTGATTTATATTTTGCATTTACAATTTGGATTTTGCCGTTTCCCTTTAAACTCTCGTCAGGAGGGCATACGAACTCTCCCCTAGGTTGAGGAAGTTCATTAAGCCCTGTTTCTGGTTGAGATTCTGGATTTGGATTCTCAGGAGTAGGCTTTTGAATGGTTACTTTACTTGAATCTGGGGCAGGAATAGTATAACCACCAGTTATTGAAACTGTTGATGATAAGTAGCAAGTTAATTCTTTAGGAGATGAATCTAAATCCAACTCTACGGTATGTGATTTATTATTTTTATCCTTTGTTACATCAAATTCTTTCCCATCCATTTTTAGAATTAATTTACTAACAGAGGCTTGGGCCGAATTCGAAATATATTCCCAATTACAACTAACTTTCCATACATCTTTGTTTTCAGAATTTTTTGTTAGGCTAGACGAACAATTTAAAGTTTTTATTGGTTGTTTTCTTTCAGGTATAGGCACTGGATCGGCGGCCTGCATCGTCAAAGCCAAAACAATTACTAAAACAACACTGATAAAAATAACAGTGCTTGAAGCGATGATGATAATTTTAGTAGACTTTTTCAAGTTCCCCCCCGTCGAATAAGTACAATAATTTCTTTATAAATCCTAATATATAACCTCAAATATTCCTCGCCATTGAGGCTAAATCGGATTGCTTTGTTCCTATTTGTAGTATAACATAAAAATGATTCAGGTTGTCAAATTAAAGGAGGGCAATGCGTAGATCATTAACCGTTATTGGAATGATTTTTTGTTTAATTCTCAGTGCTTCTTTTTCAATACAACCAACAAACGCCAATCAAGAAATTGAAGAGGAGAAATCCCAAGCTGAGCAAGAATTAGAAGAATTAAAAGCAGGCAGGGGAATTTTTGAAAGCCAAATCTCAGATGTAAACCAAATCTCCGAATTCGAAGAAAAATTCTTAAAACTTAATTCCCAATTAGAAGATATTGTTATTCAGCAAGAAAAAATTGAGAAAGATATTAAGGATTTGGATATAAAACAAATTAAACTTAAAGATTATATCCCCCAAGTTACTGAACAAAAAAAAGTGCTACTTTCAGAGTTATATATGATTTCAGATGACAAATTATTTTTTCTGAGCTATCTAACCTCGGCTGATAATTTTTTTAATTCAATGAAAGGCAAAGATGAAACCCAAATTTTAATGGAAGGAAAAGTTAGAAAAATTGACTTAATTGATAAAGTTTTAGAGCTAATTAAAAAAAGAGAGGAATTGTATAAGAAAAAAGTCGCAGAACTCGAATCTCAAAAGCAGGATTTGATAGAAAAATTTTTACTATCTTTGGGAGAAATAGGCGTATCATCAGAGCGCGATTTTGTTGGCTGGAATAGAGCTGAAGGCGACAGTTTTGTTTTTGTCGGAGGCGGAACCGAGCATGGAATTGGGATGAGCCAATATGGAGCTAAGGGTTTAGCTGAATTGGGTAAAAATTATCAGGAAATTTTAGGCCATTATTATCAGAATACAAAAATGGGCCAGCGCAATACGAGTGGAGTTAAAGTCCGGATCGGGATTGTTTTGGGCGGGGCTGGCGGAAAAATTTATGCCAGAGGCGGCACAGCCCATATGGCGGGAAAATTAATCGAGCAAGATGATTTTGTTGAGGTGTCTCCGGCGATCGGCCACGCTATTATTAGACCAGATTCTCCGGCCACTTATTTTGAGGTTGATTATAAGGCCTCAGGGTACAATGAATATTTTGGCGCCATTGAGGTCAAAAATGTTGGCGGCTCGCTATTTACAATTAATCATATTAATGTCGAACAATATTTAAAGGGTGTGGTGCCGGCGGAGATGCCGCGTTCTTGGCCTTTGGAAGCTTTAAAAACTCAGGCGGTGGCTGCCCGCGCCTACGCCTTGCGCCAGATTAAGCCTGAAGCAATTTTTGATATGGATGATTCAACTCGCTTTCAGGTTTATTTAGGTAAAAAATATCAATTTAGCGCGACTGACAAAGCCGTGGATGAAACGGCCGGCCAAGTGGTAATGTATGGCTCAGAAATTATCCCTTGTTATTATCATTCTACCTCTGGCGGTTATACTGAAAATAATGAAAATGTTTGGGGCGGTCGGCCTAGGCCATATTTGAGGGGAGTGCCCAGTCCTTGGGAGGAAAATTCGCCTTGGTGGTCGTGGCAGAGCAAAATTTTTTCGCGTGAAGAGTTGTCTGAAATTTTAGGCCGCGATGAGAGAACGCGAGTCGGTTTGGTAGAGAAAATCGAGATTATAAATCGGGGTATTTCTGGTCGGGTGATCGCCGTAAAATTGTCAGGTTCTGAGGGACAAAAAATAATCACCGGCCAAACTTTGCGCCGCGTGATCAATTTAAATATCGCCGTTTTCGAATCGCCAGTTCGGAGTATTTTGTTTGGCGTGCGAAGTGAATAGATTTAGCGGGTCCTGCTCGGTACACTTTGTTTTAGATCGTTCGCTCGCCCAGCGTGCTCGCTCAAACCCTGCCCGCTCGGCTAAAAATACTCTTCAGCAAAGGTACTCTCGCACCCGCTAAATTATGACCCTCCCCGCAACTCCTCGGCTTTGTCAGCGTATTCTTTGGATTTTTCTAAATCACCTTTGGTACCATAGGCGGTGGCTAACAATTCATAGGTTAAAGGATGAATCGGATCTAAATCTAAGGCTGAATTTAAAGCTTCAACAGCGAGGTCATATTTTTTGAGCTCTAAATAGCTATAGCCCAAAAATACCCAGCCATCTCGGTAATCTGGAAAGTCCGAGCATACTTTTTTTAAAATCGGCAAAGCCAGCCGGGCCGAGTCTGTCTGATTTAGCATTTGGCTAAAAATCACTTTTTGAGTAGCAGGATTGGCGGTTTTTATAATTTTATCACAAGCCGATTCCATCATCTTCGCATTTTCATCTGAGCTTTTGGCAAAATAAGTTTTGGCTTTTTGATAATCTTGGTTCCAGGCCCAATAGATTCCTGACCAATAATCAGAATCCGCTTCCTCAAAAGCTTTTTTGGCTTTCTCCTGTTTGTTTTCAACTAAATAGATTTGACCTAAAAGAATATTTAACTCAGCTTTAGCGTCAGTTGCAGAAATTTTATCCAAGCCTTGCCTTAAAATAAAAATCGCTTCAACTGGTTCGTCTTGTTGCCAATACAGAAAAGCTAAAGCCAAATAATAATCCTTGTTCTGAGAGTCTAATTTTATTGCTTTTTTATAATAGGCGAAAGCTGCCTGATAATCTCCTGAATTTTCATAAGCCTGGGCTGTCTTGAAGGCAATTTGGGCGTCTCCGGGCGAGAGAATCCGCGCTTTTCGAAATTCTACTGCCGCTTTTGCATGTTCGTTTTGATTAATTAATTCATCGCCAATTTTAGCATAAGTGGCTGCCAAATTCAGCCGATAAGGCTTAGTAATAAAATAAACAGCGACTAAGAATATAATGATGCTTATAACAATCAAAAGTTTTTTATATTTCAGCGCCCCTCCTTATTTTGCCTTTGGCCACTCAGAAACAATTAACGCTTTCTTAAAACCAAGCTGCTGCCAGATTCCTTCGCTAATAAAAGGCATAAATGGATGAAGAAGTTTTAAGGATTGGCTGAGCACGTAGAGCAAAATCTGTTGGGTATTCTCTTTTAATTTTTCATCCTTCAATTGCTTTTTAGATTCTTCAAGATAGATATCGCAAAATTCATGCCAGAAAAAGTGATACAAATCTTGGGTCGCATGCCCAAAATTATATTTTTCAATATTGGAGTTGACAGAGTTAACCAACTGATTTAGCTGATTAAGAATTTTTTTGTCTGCCATGGTAATTGGTTTAGGTTCTAGCTTCTGGGTTCTAGTTTCTAGATCTCCGATTTGTAGTAAAACAAATCGCGTAGCGTTCCAAATTTTATTGGTAAAGTTTCTCGCCGCCAATATCGTGTCTTCTTTAAACCGCAAATCCTGCAAACCAGTTAAATGCCAGGCAATGCCAAAACGGGTCGCATCAGCACCATATTTTTCAATTAATTCCAAAGGATCAACGCCCGTGCCCAAAGATTTTGACATTCTTTTGCCTTCTGAAGTGAGAACAGTCGGGTGAATATAGACGTCTTTAAAGGGGATTTTATTTGTGAATTCTAGGGCTGAAAAAACCATTCTCGCCACCCAGAGGAAAATAATATCGCGGGCCGTAGACAAAACATTAGTCGGATAAAAATAGTCTAAATCAGAGGGCTTGCCCCCCGAAGTCTTGGCGGAGGAGGGCCAGCCAAAAACCGCGAATGGCCACAAAGCCGAAGAAAACCAAGTATCAAGCACGTCTTCAGATTGTATGTATCCAGCAGGCGGATTTTCCCCAACGTAAAAATCAATTTTGACTTTTGACTTTTGACTTTTAACTTCAGATTGCCATACAGGCATTCTATGCCCCCACCATAATTGTCTGGAAATGCACCAATCTTCAATATTTTCCAGCCAATCCAAATAAACTTTTTTCCAACGCCCAGGATGGAATTTAATCTCACCCTTTTTAACCGCCTCTATGGCCGGCTTTGCTAATTCTGACATTTTCAAAAACCATTGTTTGGAAGGCAAAGGTTCGATCGAGGTGCCGCAACGATCACAAGTAGCTAAATTGTTTTCAATATCTTTTTCTTTTTCTAAAAGACGATTCTTATTTAGCCAGTCAATCATTTTTTCGCGAGCCTCAATAACGGTTAGCCCCTGATAATCTTTGCCAGCCTCTTTGGTCATTTTACCTTTTTCATCAATAATTTTTATTTTCTCCAAATCATTTTTGTCAGCGATTTTCTCGTCAATTAAAGAGTGGGCAGGAGTAACACCAACTGTGCCAGTGCCGAATTTAGGATCAACCTCATTGGAGGCGACAATTTTAATCTTTCTTTTAATACCAGCAAAATCAATATCAAAGGATTTGCCAATATATTTTTTGTAGCGCTTGTCGTCTGGATGAACTGCCACGCCTGTGTCGCCGAGCTTTGTTTCTGGCCGGGTGGTAGCAATCGTCATCGGAAAATTTTTATCATATTTAAAATAATACAGCTTTGCCTTTTGCTCGACATATTTTACTTCCAAATCAGAAATTGAGGTTTCACAGCGCGGGCACCAGTTAACCACCCGGGTGCCGCGATAAATCCAACCTTTATCATGATAATGTTTAAAAGCAGTTTCCACGGCGCGCGAATAATCTTCATCCAAAGTGAATCTTTCCCGGCTCCAATCACAAGAACAGCCCAAGGTTTTTAATTGGTTATCGATTCGTTTTTGGTATTTATCTTTCCACTTCCAGATTTCTTTTTCAAATTTTTCCCGACCCAAATCAAAGCGAGTTTTTCCTTCAGCCGCCAATTTTTGTTCTACTTTATTTTGGGTGGCAATGCCAGCGTGATCTGTGCCAGGTTGATACAGGGCGGCTTTGCCTTGCATTCTTTGCCAGCGAATTAAAATGTCAATTATTGTGTTATTCAAAGCATGGCCCATATGGAGCGAGCCGGTGACATTGGGCGGGGGAATTACAATTGTGTAGGGCTTTTTGTCTTTTTCAATTTTGGGCTTAAAATATCCGTCCTCTTCCCAGAAGGAATAGATTTTTTCTTCCACTTCTTTTGGATTGTATTGTTTTGATAATTCTTTCATCAGTTTTATTGTATCTTTTTTTGCCCTTTATCTCAATTCTAAATCAGATTGGGCTTGGATTTTTAGCCATCCGAAGCCTTGGCGGAGGAGGGTGGGCCAGCCCTTTTGCATTTTAAAGGCACCAGCTGTGGCGATCATGGCTGCGTTATCTGTACAGAGATTTTTTGGTGGAACAGAAAAATTAGCTTTTAGCTTCAAGGTTCTAGCTTCTAGTTCTTTTCGGAGCAAAGAGTTGGCAGCGACGCCGCCAGAAAGCATTATAGTCTTTGTTTTATATTTTCTAGCTGCTCTTAAGGTTTTAGCCACTAGCACCTCAACGACTGCATTTTGAAATTCGGCTGCAATTTGGGCTCGAAACTTCTTTGTTTTGGCTGGACCCAATTCTTTGGTTAATCTTAAAACCGCAGTTTTCAAACCTGAAAAAGAAAAATCAAAATCCTCAGAATCTATCATTGGCCGAGGTAATTTTATTTTAGGTTCTAGCTTCTGGGTTCTAGGTTTTAGGTTTCGAATTTCGGATTTCGAATTTCGGATTTGCGAAGCCGCAGCTTCGATTGCTGGTCCGCCAGGATAAGGCAATCCTAAAAGCTGGGCCACTTTATCAAAGGCTTCGCCAGCCGCGTCGTCTCTGGTTTGGCCAATCGTTTGATATTTTCCGTGGCTTTTCATTAGTACTAACGAAGTATGTCCCCCAGAAACAATTAGACACAAAGCTGGAAATTTTATCTCTTTCTGATTATCAATAAAATTCGCACAAATATGAGCTTCAAGATGATTAATTCCTAAAATGGGCTTGCCAAGAGAATAAGCCAAAGTCCGGGCAGTTTCCACCCCAACCAAAAGCGAACCAATCAAGCCTGGCCCCATAGTAACTGCGATCGCATCAATATCATCGAAATCAGTGTCGGCTTCATTTAAAGCCGCCTCAATGGCTGGCAAGATATTTTCCAAATGAGCCCGAGAAGCTAACTCTGGATAAACGCCACCATATTTTCTGTGCAAATCAATCTGCGACGCGACGATATTAGACAAAATTTTGATCTTTGATTTTTGATCTTTGATTTTAGCCTCGATAATAGAGGCGCCTGTCTCATCACAAGATGTTTCAATCCCTAAAATTTTCATCATACCTTTCTATTCATATCTATTTTACCCGCTTCCTATTCCAAATTCAACGCTAAAATGGTAAAATTACATAAAGAATCAGAACAAGGGAAATAATGCAAATTATCAAAGCTAAAGCTAATGATAAAAACAAGTGGAATAATTTTGTCAAAAAATCAGAATATGGTTCTTTTTTGCAATCCTGGGAATGGGGTGAATTTCAAAAAAGCCTCGGTCACCAGATTTGGCGTCTTATTATAGAAGATAGGGAAAAAATTTTAGGCGTAGCTTTAATCATCAAACACGATTTGCCCAGAGGCTATTCTTATTTATATTGTCCCCGCGGCCCGGTTTTAGGAATTCAAAATTGGGATTTGCAGATTGGTCAAAAATTAGCCACTGAAATTAGCGAAATCGCCCAGGCGGAAAAAGCGATCTTTTTGCGATTAGAGCCAAAATCAACTCTAAGTTCTGGATTAAAAATTCCTTCTCAGTTCAAATCAGCCGGCCAAGTCCAGCCCAAAGAAACCCTGATTTTAAATTTAGAAGAATCAGAGAAAAAATTGTTAGCCCAAATGCATCACAAAACTCGTTACAATATCAGATTAGCCAAGAAAAGGGGTGTTCAGGTCAGGATTTCAAATGGCGACAACAAAGATATTGAGATTTTTTGTCAGTTGCTCTCAGAGACTGCCAAGAGAAATAAAATCAAAATTTTCCCCAAAGAGCATTATTTAAAATTGCTTAAGATCTTAGGTCAAGCCGGGATGGTAAAATTGTTTATTGCTGAATATGAAAAAAAGCCAATCGCCGCGATTATTGTTTCTTTTTTTGGTCCTGAGGCAGTATATTTGCACGGCGCCAGCCAGCTGCAATTTCGCAATTTAATGGCTCCGCACCTATTGCAATGGGAGACGATTATAACAGCCAAAAAAGCCGGCTGCCGACAATACGATTTTTGGGGCATTGCTCCTGCTAATCAACCTCGTCATAAATGGGCCGGCATCACCCGTTTTAAAAAAGGTTTTTCCGGCCAAGAGCAAAATTATCTCGGCTGTTTAGATTTAGTTTATTTGCCACTTTGGTATCCTTTATATAAAATTGCCAGTCAGATCAAGGGGAGGGTTTAATGTCTGGAGTAAAATCTCAATTGAAAAAAATATTGCCTGAAAGCGCGCTCCTTTTTTATCATAAACTGCAAGCTGTCATCGCCTGTCTTAGATTTGGATTTCCCGCCAAGAAAATGACCATTATTGGCGTCACCGGCACTAATGGCAAAACCACAGTTGTCAATTTAATTAGCTCGATTTTACAAACTGCCGGTTACAAAACCTGTCATGCCAGTACAATTAATTTTCGGATCGGCGCCAAAATCTGGCCCAATAAAACCAAAATGACCACTATTTCTCCTTTTCAGCTTCAGGAATTTTTAGCCAAAGCTCTAAAAAGCGGCTGCCAATATGCGGTGATCGAAACCACTTCCCACGCCATCGTCCAAAACCGCATTTGGGGTATTCCTTATGACCTGGCTGTTTTAACCAATGTTACTCACGAGCATTTGGATTATCATAAAAATATGACCGAATATAAAAAGGTAAAAGGCAGGCTTTTTGCTGGTTTGGCAAAATCGTCAAGAAAACCAGGAGTGAAAAAAGTCTCAGTGATCAATAAAGACGATCCTAGCTTTAAATATTTTTATCGTTTTCCCGCTGATATTAAATTTGCTTATCGTATTTCAGGTTCTCCGACTAACAAAAAGGAAATTTGTGCCCGCCGGATTTTTTCCGATATTTCAGGCAGCAAATTTGAAGTCGAGACTTCCTATGGTGATCTGGAAATTAAATTAGCTTTGCCCGGCACTTTTAATGTTTCCAATTGCTTGGCCGCCATTTGCGTTGGCCTATCCCAAAATGTTGATTTGAAAAATATCAAAAAAGGCATTGAGGAGATCAAGCAAATCCCTGGCCGAATGGAGCAGATCGACGAGGGTCAGGATTTTGGCGTGTTAGTAGATTATGCCCATACCCCAGATGCTTTGCAAAAAATTTATCAAACTGTTAAGCCTTTGGTGAGGGGGAAAATTATTTCAGTTTTAGGGGCGGCCGGCGATCGCGATAAATCCAAAAGACCGATTATGGGCGCTTTGGCTGGCCAGTGGACTGATTTGGTAATTATCACTAATGAAGATCCCTATGGCGAGGATCCTAAAGAGATTATCAAACAAGTAGCAGATGGCGTGCCAAAAGGGAAAAAGGGTGATGACTTGAAATTAGACAGAGATTACTTTAAAATATTAGATAGAAGAGAAGCGATTAAGACAGCTTTTCAAAAAGCCGGCAGAGGTGATTTGGTTGTAGTCACTGGAAAGGGTGCCGAGTTGTTTATGGTGGCTGGCGATGAAAAAATCCCCTGGGATGAAAGAAGGATTGTTCGTGAGGAATTAAGAAAATACCTGAAAAAGAGGTGAGATGAATGAACGCGAAGCCCAACCAAAAAACAGATGATTTGAGTCGGCCTCTTACAGTTGGAGAACACAAACAGCAACTACAGCAAAGCATTAATCATCACCGGAGGGTCCTTCGGTTAATGATTAGAGCCAGCCCACAGGATCCCCATATTGATAATATAAGAACTATAATCGGAGGAATGGAAGCAGAGCTTAAAAGATTAGAAAACCGCCCTTCTAAAGGACGGCTGCTACCAGGTCATGGCTAGTCAATGTTTCGAACTCTGGCTGAAAGGAGATGAATGCACCTAATAAGATAGTTGTCACATGGGTTAATCGGCGCCAAACTCCGCCGGGTGAACCAATAGATCCCCAAAGAACCATTGAAGCTGCCCAGGCAGTTACAGGCGCTGCGAGCGCAGTTCTTGCCGAGCTTGCTCGTTGGTATTCATGGCGGTGGCCAAGTCGCGTTATAGGCTGTCAATCTACATGAACTATGTGTGTTGATAGGCAGTTTATTTCAAGCTCGTCTGAGCAAGCCCCCAGCTCAGACGAGCTATTTTTTATTACATTCCAATTTAGCTTAGATTTTGGTAAAATATATGAGTAGGAGTACAGATGGCGAAAAAGAAAAAATTAGTCTTAGTAGATACCCCAGCAATTATCCACCGTGCCTTTCATGCTTTGCCCCATTTGAGCACCAAGCAAGGCAAACCAGTCAACGCAGTTTATGGCTTTTGCATGATTTTTTTGAATATGTTAAAAGAGCTCAAGCCAAATTTGGTGGCGACTACTTTTGATTATCCTAAACCAACTTTCCGCCACAAAATGTACAAAGAATACAAAGGCAAAAGAGTTAAAGCCCCCCAAGAGCTTTATGATCAAATTCCCAAAATCAAAGAAATTATCAGAGCTTTAAATATTCCCATTTTTGAAAAACCAGGCTTTGAGGCCGATGATTTGATTGGCGCGATTGATAAAAAAGCCAAAGACCAAGTCGATGAAATTATCATTGTCACTGGCGACCTTGACACCCTCCAATTGGTTGATAAAAAAACCAAGGTTTATACTATGAAACGCGGTCTCACCGACACCGTAATCTATGATCAGGCAGCAGTCAAAAATCGATATGGCCTAAAGCCTGAGCAATTACTCGATTTTAAAGGTTTGCGTGGCGATCCTTCTGATAATATTCCTGGCATTCTTGGCATTGGTGAAAAAACCGCCGCTGACCTGATTTTAAAATATGGCTCGATTAAGGGAATTTATAAAAATCTTGATAAATTAACGCCCCGTTTGCAAGAGTTGCTCAAAGGCAAAAAAGATAAAGCTGAATTGGCTAAAGAATTGGTCACCATTAAAACTGACCTGCCGATCAAATTTAAATTGCAAAAATGCGCCTTGGATGATTTTGATCGAACTAAAGTGGTTAAAATATTTCAGGAACTGGAATTTAAAAGCCTGTTGCCTAAGCTGCCGACGCCGGCAGAAACCGCTCAAAAAAGCCTGTTTGCCAGAAAAATCGAAGGCGATTATCAGCTTATAAAATCATCAGAGCAGCTGGAAAAACTCATCGACCAATTGGAAAAATCCAAAGGTTTTGTCGTTGATATTGAAACTGATCAACTGGATGCGGTGACAGGAAAGCTGATCGGTCTTTCTTTTAGCTACAAACCGAGACAAGCTTTTTATCTTTCCTTTAGCAATGACAAAAAAGCCGAATCCCAACTCCAAAAATTAAAGCCAGTTTTAGAAAACCCCAAAATTCCCAAATACGGCCACAATTTAAAATATGATTATATGATTTTAAAAGGATATGGTGTGGAATTGGCGCCAATCGCTTTTGACACTATGATCGCTTCTTATTTGCTGAATTCCCAAACCCGGGCTCACAAATTAGACCAGGTTGCTTTTGTTGAATTGGGCCATGAAATGATTCCCATTGAAGAATTAATTGGTTCAGGTAAAAAGCAAAAATTGCTCAGTCAAGCGCCGATAGAAAAAGTCGCCCAATATTCTTGCGAAGATTCAGATATTAGCCTGAGATTAGTGAAGCGTTTTGCCCCCAGAATTAAAAAGCAAAAATTCAATCAGCTTTTTTATAAAATAGAAATGCCTTTAGTCAAAGTTTTAGCCGATATGGAATTGGTGGGTATTAAATTAGATAGTCTCTATTTGGCAAAACTCTCCAAAAAAGTTAATCAAAAAATCAGCCGCCTAAAACAAAAGATTCTTGGATTGGCTGGTTGCGAATTTAATATTAGCTCTACCCAGCAGCTATCGAAAATATTATTTGAGAAGTTAAAAATTTCTACCGATGGAATCAAGAGAACTAAAACCGGTCATTCTACTGCCGCCTCTGAGCTGGAAAAATTAAAGGGCAAACATAAAATTATTGATCTAATCCGCGAATACCGCGAGCTAACCAAATTAAAAAATACTTATTTGGACGCTTTGCCCAGATTGGTTAATCCAAAGACCGGCCGCCTCCACACCAGCTTTAATCAAACTATCACCGCTACGGGTCGTTTGTCTTCTTCTAATCCTAATTTACAAAATATCCCGGCGCGAACCGAATTAGGCGAAGAAATTAGAAAATCATTTGTTGTTGACTCGGGTTGTAGCTTGATTTCTGCTGATTATTCCCAAATTGAATTGCGGATTGCCGCTTCCTTAGCTAAAGACAAAAAAATGATTCAAGCCTTTGAAAATGATGAGGATATTCACGCCGCCACCGCGGCAGAGATTTTTGGCGTTGCCGATACCAAAGTAACGCCGCAAATGAGAAGAGTGGCAAAAACTGTTAATTTTGGCGTTTTGTATGGAATGAGTCCCTATGGTTTGGCGCAAAGTCTGGATATCAAACAGGAAAAAGCTGGGTTATTTATCAAAAAATACTTTTCTGTGTATTCGGGGGTGAGAGATTATATTGCCGACATTATTGCTGAGACTCGCAAATCAGGCTATGTAGAAACTTTGTCTGGTCGGCGTCGATATCTACCTGAGATTAATTCTGGAATGCCGCAGGTGAGGAGGGCAGCAGAAAGAATGGCGATTAATATGCCCGCTCAAGGCACGGCAGCTGAGATTATGAAATTGGCAATGATTGCCGTGGCTGATTATTTAGAAAAAACCAAAGCCAAGGATCAGTTGCTTTTGCAGGTTCATGATGAATTAGTTTTTGAGGTGCCCAAAGCTGATGTTAAAAAAACCGCTGCCAAAATTAAAAATATAATGGAAGAGGTGTTTGAGTTGGCAGTTTCCCTAAAAGTTGATATTAAAGTAGGTAAAAATTGGAAAGAGATGGAAAAAATATAAAAATGCTTTATCTGATTTTTGGCAAAGACAATTTTAGGGTTCAAGAAAAATTAGCCCAAATCCGGGAAAAATTTATTGAAAAAACCGGCTCTGATTTGAGTATTGTTGAATTTGACGAGAAGGCCCAAATCCAACCAATCAAAAATGCTTTCCAATTCGGCGGCTTATTAACTGAACAAAAACTTATCATTTTTAAAAATTTTGCAACCATTGCTCCGGCTGCCACTCAAAAAGAGCTGGCCAAATTATTAAATAAAATCCCTAAAGCAGTTCATTTAGTTTTTGTCGAAGGAGAATTAAAATCCAATTCGCTTGTTAGAAAAATAAAAACCCAAGGCAAAGTTTGGCAATTTGAACCCTTATCCTATTATGAGTTGTTGAATTGGATAAAAAAAAGAGTCGAGGAGAAAAAGCGGCGCGCTGATTCCGAAGCAGTCAAAACCTTGGCTTTTTACATCGGCAACAATTTAGCCAGGGCTGATACCGAAATCGAAAAACTAGTCACCTACAAAGGCCGAAAAACGATAACGGCCGAAGACGTCAAATTATTAATCAAGCCAGAATTTTCCCCGGGTATTTTTAAACTGATCGATAATATCGCTGCCAAAGATCTCAAACAAAGCCAAAATATTTTACAGCAATTGCTGGACGCTGGCGAAAACCCACTCTATATTCATTCGATGATTGTTTATCAATTTCGAAATTTGATTATCATAAAATCCTTGGCAAATTTAGGCTCGTCTGAGATTCGAAAAAAGACCAAACTGCATCCTTTTGTCATCCAAAAAAGCCAGCAACAGATCAGAAATTTTTCTTTTGAAAATTTAAAAAGAATTTATGCCAAATTGCTTGATGGAGAAATCGCCATCAAAACTGGCAAGATTGAACCCAGACTGGCTTTGGAGCTGCTTGTTACAGCTTTGCTGGGATGATAGAATAGAAATAGAAAATTCAAAAATCAAAGTTCAAAAATCAAAATGAAAACTCAAAATTTAAAAACCACAAAACTAAAAATTTTGCATTTTACACTGTCATTTTGCATTTTGATATTTGCATTTTGGATTATTAAAGTTCCAGCTTCGGCTCAAGAAATGCCAGTGCCGGTCTCGGTGGCTAATTTAGATATTCTTGTCCAAGTTTCAGAACAGGGCCAGTTATCAATTTCTGAACTTTTTACATTTTCAGAAAAACCGTCGGGAATATTTTCTTGGCAAATTAATGCGGAAAAAATTTCCGACCTCAAGATTATCAGGGCAGGACAGCAATTATCAAAGTCGGCCTATCAGGTGAAAAAGTCTCAGGGGCAGACAAAAATTTTAGGCCTTTCCAGTTTGGCGCCAGGAGAAATCTGGCGGATAGATTATAAGCAAAAAGGTCAATTTACACCAAAAAAAGACAGTCTTGAGTTTCGCTTCCAGCCGATCAAAAATTCCGGTCTTTCCATTTCCCATTTGAATGTTTCTATCAATTTTCCAAAGGAGCTCAATCCCCAAAAAACCAGCCAAAATCTTTACGCTATTCACGGCGTTGAGAATCCCCAATCTTCTTTTTCTGGTAATACTCTTTCTTATAGCGGCAGCAATTTTTCACCATATAGCAGTTTTGTCTGCGTGGCTGATTTAGAAAAAGATATTGTTCAGGTCGGCCTAGGCACTCGAATCTTAGCCGCTTTAAATTTAACTGGTTTGAATTTTTGGTTGGCTGTAGCATTTGGTCTGCCATTGATTACTTTTGTCATTCTTTTCCTGATGATTTATATCAGACGAAAACGAGAAAATATCAGAATGCCTGAAAAGGCGATTACCGAGCCGCCCAGCAAAATGAGCCCGATCTTAGTCGGCGTTTTGTTTAGACAAAAGATCAGCTCTCGGGAAATTGCCGCGGAAATTTTAGATTTAGCCGAGAAAGGCTATTTGGTCATTTCTGAAAAACCCTCGGGTTTTAATTTGGGGGAGAGAAAAGCCTTAGAGGATTTGTCCTCATATGATCAAGCCCTGGCTGATGAATTGCTCAAAGGTCATTTAAAAGAAACCTTAACTAGTTTTGAGGAGCAGCCGCAAAAGGAATTATTCTCGGAAGCGGTAAGCAAGATTTATAACAAAGCCTATCAAGAGATTGCTCGCTTAGGTCTTTTTATCTTGAATCCCAAAACCGTTGCCTGGCGTTATAAAACATTCGGCATTTTCTTATTTTTTGTGTCGGCTTTAGCTTTTTTTGTCGCCCCCGGATTTGTTGATCCACCCTATATTGTTTTTGCTTTTTTTGGCGCAGCTTTTGCTTCATTGGTGATTGTTGGTATCGCCGGTTCAATGCCGCGTCGGACTAAAAAAGGACAGCAGGCTTTAGCTGACTGGCTAGCATTTAGAAAGCATTTAATTGAATATCCAGAGAAAGTTGGCCACTCAGAAATTTATCGGGAAAAATTCATCAAGTTTTTGCCTTATGCGGTTGTTTTAGATTGCGAAAAAGAATGGGCTGATCATTTTGCCAAAGTGCCATTTCATTTGCCTGATTGGTATTTATCCTATTCTAAAATAACCGAGCTCCCTGAATTTTGTAAAAAATTCTATCCTTTAATCGACACAATCACCAAAACTATTTTGGCTCTCAAAGAACCTATTTTGTAAGCTATTTAGTGCCAGTATAATAATTAACAGACTCAATAGTGCCTATTTGTGAGAACGGAAATACTATATAGCTAATTTTGCCAATTAAATATTCTTTGGGCAAAGTACTCCAAACTCGCGAATCATTACTATTTATCCGATTATCGCCCAGGACAAAAAATTCTCCATTTTCCAAAGTCCATTTGTCTTGAGCCGAGAGCGGCAAAGTAGGTAAATCTTTGGGCAAGTAGCCTTCCATTAATTTTGCGTCATTAATATAAACGCCCTCATCTTTTACTTCAACAGTTTCACCAGGCAAGCCAATTATTCTTTTAATGTATTTTTCTTCGAGCTCACCAGGAAATTTAAAAACTACCACATCGCCCCTTTTAGGTTTTCCAAATAACACATTCAGTTTATTAACCAAAAGATATTCTTTTTCGCTAAAATTAGGTTCCATACTCGTGCCGGCGACAACAAAAATGCTGGCAACAAAAAGATAGACCAGATAAATTACCATCGCCAAGATTATAACTATTTTGCCAAGATCAAAAATGCGAGCTGTCCAGACAAAAAATTTACTTTTTGCCTTTCTTTCCACCCTCCTCCTTTTTTGTTTTCTTTTTGGCCTTTGGCTTTTTGGGTTTGGATTCTTTCGGCTTAGCTTTTTTCGCTTTAGCCGGTTTTTTAGCCTTAGTGGGTTTTTTGCCTTTAGTTCTCTTTGGCAATTCCAATTTTAGAATGGCTAATTTTTTCTGCAATTTAGATTTAATTCGGCCAGCCTTATTTTTATGAATAATATTATTTTTGGCTGCTTTATCAACTAAAATAATTACCTCTTTGACTTTTTCAGGGGCGTCTTTTTTCTTAGCTCGCAAGCTCTTTTGGGCCGTCCTTTTAGCCTTCCGGATTTTGCTTTTGACTTGAATATTTTTGAGCCGTCTTTTTTTAGATTGTCTCAAGGCTTTTTTGGCTGATTTTATTTGGGGCACGTTTGCTCCTTTTAAATTATTTATTGCTTTCTAAAGGATATCAGAAATTGCTGTGAATTGCAATATTTGAAAAATTTGCTATAATCAAATCATTAAGGAGGGTCCTCCTGCGCTAAAGCTTCAGAGGATAAACCAGTACCTTGACATTTTTATGTCTGAGACCGGAGGAGGATAAATCAATGAGAAAAGCGATTGATGCTGCGATTATTCGAGATGGAAAACTTTTGTTAGTCAGAAAAAGAGAAACCTGGATTTTGCCAGGTGGTAAGCCCGAGGAAGGAGAAACAGATTTAGAATGTTTGGCACGCGAGATCAAAGAGGAAACCGGCATTGTGGCTGAGGATTTCTCTTATTACAGAGAATTTAGAGGTATAAGTCCCCATAAAAGAGATGAGATAACTGTAAGAGTATATTTAGCCACAGGCGAAGGGGATCCTCAACCTTCAGCCGAAATCGGAGCCTGTAAGTGGGTCGATAACCTAGACGCGATAACGTTATCAGAATTAACTGAGAAGATTATTAGATCGTTACAAGAAAACGGATATCTTTAGTCTCACCAATCTACTCTCAAGGAGGCGATGAGAGATGAAAGAAACAGAAAGTAGTACATTAGATATTTCCCTAGGTGATTTAGTTTGGGTCGATAGGCGTTATTTGGCTGTTGTTAGTGCTCGAAGAGGCGATGAATTCCTGCTTCAATATAAAGGATCAAATGGAACTATTTTTCCTCATCCAAGGGTTTGGATAAAATCTGCTCGTCTCTCTTCTTTTGGACCCAACCATTAAGCCCTTTTTAGGTCCGAGGCGTGTCTCGATATTAATACAAAAATATCCAGGCAGCGCCTCTTTTTTATTACATTGCTTGCAAGGCGACCCCGACGATACGTCGGAGAGCCGCAGCCCCGAAGGGGTAGGGCAAGCACATAACAAGGTTCTGCCGAGCGTTAGCGAGGCAGGTTCTTATTTGACAAGAATATTTTATTTTGCTATATTTAAAAATCAATAATATTTGGGAAAAAATGGAATTAACCTCAAAGCAACAAACAACTGAATTGATTAAAAAAAGCCAGAATATTTTACTTTTAAGCCCTCAGGCTGATGGTGACAGCATCGGCGCTGAGATTGCTCTTTTTTTAATCCTCAAAAAAATGGGTAAAAATCCAGTTATGGTTTGTTCTAAAAACATCCCTTCTATTTTATTATTTTTGCCCCAGATTTCGGAAATCCAAAAGGATCTTTCTGTGCTGCGCGATTTTGTCATCTCCTTGGACTGTAGCCAGACCGAGATTGCCAAATTAGGCTATAAAATGGAGAATAACAAATTAAATATTATGATTACTCCTCAAACAGGTAGTTTTTCTGCCAAAGATCTTTCCACCAATCAGGGAGCGGCAAAATTCGATTTGATCATTATTTTAGATACCGCTGATTTGGACATGTTGGGCTCTTTGTATGATGACAACGCTGAGATATTTTACAAAACCCCGGTGATTAATATTGATCACCATGCCTCAAATGACTATTATGGCAAAGTTAATTTGGTTGATTTGACGGCCACTTCAACTTGCGAAATTTTGACCTCTATTGTCGAAGCTTTAGGCGAAGAAAAAACTTTAATAGATGAAGATATTGCCACCGCCCTTTTAACAGGAATCATTACCGATACCGGTAGTTTTCAAAATGCCAACACCACGCCAAAATCTTTTACTGTTGCCGCCCAATTAATTGCCCAAGGCGCCCAACAGCAGAAGATAATCAAAAATGTTTATAAAACTAAACAGCTTTCTACTTTAAGATTATGGGGTCGTTTATTGGCTCAGATTAGAGAAGACAAAGAGCATAAATTTATTTGGTCTTTGGTGAGTCTAAGAGATTTAGAACAGACCGGAGCTGAGGAAGGCGAAATTTCAGGAGCAATCGATGAGCTTTTAACCTCGGCACCATCAGCTGAAATTATAGTTTTGCTTTCCGAAAGAGAAAGTTGTATTGATGGAAATATTAGGACAACTAAAGGAGTTAATGCAATAGAAATAGCAAAAATGTTTGGCGGCGGAGGGCATTCCCGAGCGGCTGGTTTTCAGCTAAAAAATACTACTTTAGCTGCGGTTGAAAGAGAAGTAATCGAAAAAATTCGCCAATTCCAAAAACAGCGTCAAGCCTAAAAATTAAAAACCGATTTGATTTTTTCTTTTTTTGTTATATAATGGAGACAGTTATGAAAGGCGAAAAATTAATTGAAAAATACAAAGAACATAAAGAAGATACTGGCTCAGTTGGAGTCCAGATTATTCTTTTAACTAATCAAATCGCCGAACTGGTCGCCCATTTAAAAAAACACAAAAAAGATCAGGATTCACGTCGAAGCCTTTTGAAGATGGTCAACAAGCGGAGAAAATTATTAAATTATTTGATTAAAACTGATGCCAAAAAATATAAAAAAATAATCGTAGATTTAAAATTAAGAAAATAGGGAGTTGAAAAACCTAATAGTAAGAGGACCAACTGAGTTAAAATTGATATTTAGTTTGGTTGATCTTCTTACGTTCTCAACTTTCTGAAAGGGAAGATTTATGGATTCCGAAAACAAAACAGAAAAATTTAAAATTAAATTAGCCGAAGGTGATTTAGAGCTTGAAATCGGTAAAATGGCTGGATTAGCATCAGCCTCGGTAACCGCCAAATATGGAGAGACGGTTGTTTTGGCAACTGTGGTTGTTTCTGACGAGCCCAGGGAGGGAACTGATTTTTTCCCAATGATGGTTGATTATGAAGAGAGATGGTATGCAACTGGCAAAATATCCGGCTCAAGATTTGTTAAAAGAGAAACCAGGCCTTCAGAAGAAGCGATTTTGGCGGCCCGGATGATCGATCGACCACTGAGACCACTTTTCCCTAAAAATTATCGAAATGATATTCAAATTATTGTCACGGTTTTGTCGGCTGATTTAGAACATGATCCAGATATAGTTTCAATTATTGCCGCCTCGACCGCTTTAATGTTAAGCTCGGCTCCTTTTGAAGGGCCGATTGGCGCGGTGAGAGTGGGAAAAATTGATGGCAAATTAAAGATTAATCCTAAAATGAGCCAAATGGAAGATTCAGATTTAGATTTAATCGTGGCTGGGACCGAAAAAGCGCCAATAATGTTTTCTGGAAAAGCCAAAGAAATTTCTGAAACAGATTTTTTAAAAGCCTGCAAAGAGGGTTTTTCCGCCTTACAACCTATTATAGGGTTGCAAAAGAAGATTTGCGCCAAATTAAAAATTCCCAAAACAAACCACGTCGCTCCAGAAAAGGAATTAGACAAAAAAGTCTCAAAATTCTTAGGCAGTAAATTAGCCAAATTAACCTCAGAAGTAAATGCCGAAAAAAGGCAAGAGGGAATCTCAGCTTTTGAAAAAGAAGTTTTAACCAACTTTGAAGGAAATTATAAGCAAATAGATATTAAATCAATTTTTGAGAAAAAATTAGAAGTTGAGATTAGAAAATCGATTTTAGAAAAAGGTATCCGTCCTGACGGCCGAAAGCCAGATGAGATCCGCCCCATTTCAGTCGAAGTTGGTTTGCTACCCCGAACTCATGGCTCAGCTTTATTCAAAAGAGGTCAGACCCAAGTTTTAACCGTTACTACTTTAGGTTCGCCCTCGCGGGAGCAATTAATTGAGACTATGGAAGAAGAGACAACCAAAAGGTATATGCATCATTATAATTTTCCGCCTTTTTCAACCGGGGAAATTAGTCCTTTGCGAGGTGCCTCGAGGCGGGAAATTGGTCATGGCGCTTTGGCTGAAAAGGCTTTGGCCGCGGTTATTCCCCAAAAAGAACTTTTTCCTTATACAATTAGAGTCGCTTCTGAGGTGTTATCTTCCAATGGTTCAACCTCAATGGCAGCGGTTTCAGGTTCAAGCTTGTCTCTTATGGATGCTGGTGTGCCGATCAGGGAACCAGTGGCCGGTATTGCCTTGGGATTGGTTTTAGAGGGCAAAAAGCATATCCTTTTAACTGATATTATGGGTATTGAAGATTTTGCCGGTGACATGGATTTAAAGGTTGCCGGAACAAAAAATGGTATGACTGTTTTTCAAATGGATGTAAAAACTGACAAACTAAATTTTGATATAATTAACGAAGCCCTAGAACAAGGTAAAAAAGCCCGCCTTAAGATTTTGGAGAAGATGAATCAGGCGATTTCAAAGCCAAGAAAGCAATTATCAGAACATGCTCCCACAGTGAGTGTGGTTAAAATTAATCCTGACAGGATCAGGGATGTGGTTGGGCCTGGCGGAAAAGTGATTAATCGGATTATTGATCAAACGTCCACAACGATTGATATTGATCCCGACGGCACAGTCACTATTACTGGTCAACAAATTGATGGTGTTAAAAAAGCCAAAGACCAGGTTTCAGGTTTAACGCATGAAGTAAAAGTTGGCGAAGTTTTTTCCGGAAAAGTGACCAGAATAGTTGATTTTGGCGCTTTTGTCGAAGTTCTGCCTGGTCAGGAAGGTTTGGTTCATATTTCTAAGTTAGCGCCCTATCGGGTCAAAAAAGTTTCAGATATAGTGAAGATGGGCGATCAAGTGCCTGTCAAAGTGATTGAAATCGATTCCCAGGGTAGAATCAATTTAGCTTTGCAAGAAGCCAAAAAATCAGACAAAACTTGACATTTAAAAATTCTTTTGCTATAATGGAAATAAGTCAACTTGGTCTCTATTCAAAATTTTTAGTCGAAAATTTTCAAAGGAACTTTTTAAATATTCAAAAGAGACTTTCGGGGTAATCAGATTAGATTATGAAAAGAACAACTCTTAAAATAAGAGATTATAGAAAGCTCTAATTAAATTTTGAGCTGATTTTAGTATCGCCGATTTTATTCGGCTTTTAGATCTAATTTCGAAAGGAGAAAAAATGCAAACTCAAACTCAGGTATTGCCAAAACCTAAACAAGAGGCAAAAACTACAAAAAGCGAAAAGTTGAAAGTTATCCCTTTGGGGGGCTTAGGGGAGATTGGAAAAAATATGACCGCCTTAGAATTTGGGGATAATATTCTTGTTATTGATTGCGGTTTAATGTTTCCAAAAGAAGAAATGTTGGGTGTAGATTTAGTAATCCCTCAAACAAAGTATTTAGAAGATAATCAAGATAAAATCTGTGGTATATTTATTACTCATGGACATCTTGATCATTCAGG
>SDBU01001345.1_pt1 | contig 35327 bp, 40 predicted proteins | sample 2277071 | NCBI WGS metagenome assembly SDBU01 (sample SAMN10397929, study PRJNA504765) | marine sediment metagenome | isolation source: marine sediment core GS08_GC12, 126 cmbsf | place: Arctic Ocean: Gakkel Ridge, Loki's castle | collected 2008 | reverse complement strand
TCCGGTGTGCCCCAGTCCCTGGTCTTGATGGGCACCGGCATCGGCACGGCATGGCCAAAAATGAGTGCCTGCTGTTTTGGCGCCAGCTTGGCCAGTACGGATTTGAGCTCGCTTTTCCCCGATACACCAGCCAGCACGCTGTCAATATCCCTCTCATTGTCCAGCAGGCAGGTTATCTTGGTGCCCATTTGCGACATAACCTCCTCATCAATGCCGCTGGGTCGCTGGTCAATCACCAGAAGAGTGACATTATACTTGCGCATCTCCCTAGCGATGGTGCCGAAGATGGTGTGGCTGGACACCTCGGGATTGAGAAATTTATGTGCCTCCTCAATAGTAATCACCAGGGGATGTGGCTGGGCAATACCCTCGCCCATCGCCCTTTCCATCCTCTCTTGATACTGGGCATAGATACGGCGGGCGAGCATATTGGCTACCAGAACGTAGGCGGTGATATCCCGGTACCGGCCGAACTCCAGAACCACATTCATGCCGCGGTCAAGGTATTCAAGGATGCTCCTTACGGCGTTGGTTGGCGCATGAGGCTCGATGAAGGGAAGACGCCTGATGGTTGCCAGCCCCCTCTGCAGGTTCTTGAGAGTACTTTCGTGGATATTCAGACCCTCCGGTAATTCGTCGGAGTCCTGCAAGTCCAGGGTACTTTGCAACCAGTCCTTGCCGAACCTTCGGCGTAACTGATAGACAGCTTCAACAGCCGGTTCAGTGAGGTTCAGGGTCTGACGAAGTAATGACATATCTTCGGGCTCAATTTCATCATAGCCAATTCTAACCACGAAGTCGGTGCTTACCCCGCGGTGGCGTGAGTTCTCTTCATCGAGGGTAAAGACGGCCACCTTTTCCGGAAAAAGCTGCTTCAGGGCTTTGACCTTACGCCGACCCCCTTCACTGCTCCCCTCCCAGCCGTATTCGTTGTGCATATCAAATATCAGGTTGATTGCCTTGCTCTTCTGCAAGATGCCAATCAGCAGAATTCTGGTGAGGAAAGTCTTGCCGGTGCCACTCTTGCCGAAGATGCCGTTGGAACGCTTGACCAGCTCCTCAAGGTCCAGGCAGAGCTTGGTTTCCATGTCCAGGGGGTTACCGATATAGAACCTCGTTTCGTCCTCTTTACCAAAGACCAGCTCCATATCCGAGTCTGAAGCCAGGTTAACTGTGGAGAAATGACTGGGCACGGTCTTCACCGGCTGGGGTCCCTCAATCAGGCTGTCAACATCGCCGCTGATAGTGAGCATCGGCAAAACATGGAGTGCCCCGTAGGTGGCCGTTCCCGCTAGTACCTCGGACATGAATGGGTCGGAGGTATCCGGCGGGGTAATGGTCAGTTGCTGGTCAGTTACCCCCAGGCTGATATCGGTAATCATACCGAAGAAGCGACGTGTTTGTCCCTCGATGGTTACGTAGCGCCCAACCACTACGTCCTCAACCGAGGCCGAGCTATCCAGCCGTACCTCCAGCCCTTTCTCCAGTGAGCCGGAGACGACAATACCTAGAGGGTGATTAGCGTTTTCCTGAATCATTATCTAATCCTCCCCAGAATTGTCCTAAGTCGGCTGAACTCACCGCCAAGCAATACCACCAGCTCCTTACCTGCCGCCACCAGGAAGGCGTGACTGTCCTCATGCGCCTGGCTCATGTTTCGTAGAGAGGCGGCAACCAGCTCTTCCACAGAGACCGACAGGTGGGTATTAATCAGGATACTGAGGAAGTCGAAGGACCGGCTGAATTCCCGCACCTCGTCAGGGGAGCACCGGTGAACGAAGGCGTGGATGCGGGCGGGTTTAGGGGACAGGTAGTGGTATAGTTTTTCGTCCTCCCGGTATCCGACCACCAAAGCACTGAATTCGGTACGCAGCAGCTTGATTAGCTGCGGGCTTGAGCGGTAGATTTCCTCCTCACTGGATTCGTCCTTGCCCCGGGCAATAGGACGCCGTCCCGGCTCAAGACTGGCGGTGGTGGCATGGCAGACTATGCCGTATAGCTCCACAGGTAAATCTGCGGTCTTCACCAGACTGCCCAAAGGCGGCGACTGGTAAAGCTCATAGCACTCAGCCACAAAATCAGTGGTGCTGGCCTCGATGACCTCACCTGCTCTGTCTGATAATTCGGACATTATTAGCTTCCTATTTCTTCTCTTTCTCTTTCTTATCCTTCTTTTGCTTGGGTTTTTTCACATTCTTTCTGCCCTTAGTTCCCATCTCTTGCCTCCTTTAGTAAATCTTCTTAAACCCACCTTGTTTTTCAGTCAGGTTCAGGGTTGGAGCCTCTGAACTGTAGCTCTCACTCCTTCAATGACCGCATCCTTTAAGACTTGTTCGTCAAAGGTAGTCGCTTCAAATGGTGGAATTGCGTCACTCAGAATTACAAGATTACCGTGCTGCCAAGAAACAGCAGCTTCACCGAAGTCTTCGTCATAGTTCAAGGTTACATTTATTCCATCAACCTGAATTGTAGTTCCTTCCTGAGCATACGCTGAAGCGGCTTCCCTTGCACTTGTTTCATTCTTAAACTTGTGTACCCGAATCTCCAGACTGTCAACCTTACCTTGAAACTTTGAATCCGCCCTCGGCTGAAAGAAGCTATATGCCCAATATTCCTCACCTTCAAAAATGCCCTTGACATACTCTGATTTCTCAACGAATTTAAATCCCGATACGCTTACAGGTATGACATCCTCCGGTCTCTCGCCTGGCGTTACAGCTATTGCCTCCGGTATTTTAGCAGGAACAAGCTCAAGAACTACCTCTGGGTATCCTTTTATAGATATTGCCTTCTCATTTACCCAGAACCCCATATTTGAGGAGCCACTTGCAATAACAGTTTTTTCAGTCTCGGTTCCCTTCTCCCCCGAAGCATGATAACGAATGACTTTGATTGTAACTTTATAGTCATTTGTCACTTCATAGCTTCCAAAGTCTGCCCAATATCCGTTATATATCGGGATATGTTTGGCTAGCTCATCATTGATTAAAACTTGGGTATCTACTATATCAGTCTTACAATCGTTGAATACCGCAATTTTAAGTGTTTCTGAGGGTGGAGTTTCTGCTTCTGGCGTTGTTTGTTCCGTAGGCGGAGCTTCAGCTTCTGGCACTGTGGTTTGCGATGAAACCTCACAGGCACTCATTAAAAGTACCCCGATAACTAGAAGCGGTAATAATATTCGTTTCATCTCTAAACCCACCTTGTTCTTTTGCTCTGGCTCTTGGCTGAGCCGAGGGTAGGCAGGCGTTCCTCCACTAAGGACGACTCCACCAGTTGCCAGAAGTTTTCTCTGTCTGCCGTGGTTACCACTGCCTTCTCATGGGCTTCACTTAATGCCACCGGGTATTCCTGACCGCGCCGGCACTGGTCCAGAACCAGGGTATGAGCCAGATTAAGCAGGGTCTCATCGGCTGCCACCCAGCGCGGAATCTCCACCCTGGCTATTTCATCACCCACCCTGAGGTAGTAGAAATGTATCTGGTGCCCGCCGTAACGCTTCTGCACCACAGATGATTGGCTGATGAACAGGTCTGACCTCTCCCCTATCTCAAGCAAATTCGAAAATAGCTCCCGGTCTCGAACACCAGCCACCGCATCACACTCTCTGGTCTCGCAAGTCAGGCAGTAACGGTCGGTGTCAACAACTTCATGCGGGCAGAGAGCCACCCGCAGGGCGTTAACCACATCGGTACTGCGGGGGAAGCTGATGTAGCTGGCCAGGGCAAGCCTCTTATCCCTATTGGCATTCCTCATCTTCTCAAGATACCTCAGGAAGCCCTTGTCCAACAGTGCCTCAGTGACAAATTCAGGGTAAGCCTCCAGACCCCAGAGAATCAGTGAGCCATCGAGCAATGCCAGAGCAGAGCTGTTCGGTGGCAGCTCTGCCGCCAGTTCAGCTAATCGATGGCACTCATCCACACTGCGCCTGATACCCAGGAGTGCGCCCTCTATCGGTTGCTCACGACCCTTAACCCCGGCCGGTGTAATGACCAGGTCTTCATCTTCGGCATAGAGGTGGGGGAGGCTATCCAGGACAGCGCCGGGATTAGTACCGTAATGAAGAATGACCGAGCCAATATTTATCAAATAGCACCTTGTTGAGCGATGACGGTCAACATCAATATGAGAGCCATCGGTAGCGATGACAGTGAATTCGGAGGGAATGGGCGATGCCTGATAGCACCGGTCAAGCCCGTCTACCAGACCAGCCACCAACCAGGTAGTCTTGCTGGCGTCAATCTTCTCTGTTAAACGTTCCAGGTCACCAGCCTGGTGATGGAGGGTATCCAGGGCATGGCGCAGGCGTTCCTGTCTTTCCCGGCTGCCGTCCTTGAGCCTGGCTGTCATGGCGCCCACCTGTGAAACAACCCTGGTTAAATCTAAGGACATCTCTCCTGCCCCTGAATAATTCAGCGCTCAGTTAAGGTCACTTATGGCAAAGTATAGTCCATTGTAATAGCGAACTCAAGCAATGCCTGCGATGTCAATCTGGAGACGGCAGGAAAGTGGTGTGTTACAATCTGGTAGAGAGGTGCTCCTGTGCTGCCAATTTTGCTGAGCGTGGTCGTAATTTCACTCTCCGGGGTAATGCAGCCCGGAATTATGTTTGCCATGACCATAGCCAAAAGCTACCAGTCACCGTGGGCCGGTGCCCAGATAGCCCTGGGGCACGCGGTGGTAGAGGTGCCATTGATACTGCTGATATACTTCGGCTTTGGCCGCTTCTTTGAAAACATGGTGGTGCAACTGGTGTTGAGCATAGTGGGCGGCGGCATGATTATCTGGCTCGGCATAATTATGTTTCGTGCCCGCACCGAGGTAGCCCGCGGGGGAAAGGATTTACCCTACAATGCGTTTGCGGCCGGTATCCTTACCAGTGCCCTTAATCCGTTTTTCTGGGTATGGTGGGCAACCGTAGGCAGTATGCTGGTAATGAAATTCGTTGATTTCGGTACGGCAGGACTAATTGCGTTCACTCTTGTTCACTGGCTATGTGATTTGGCCTGGCTTTCGCTGGTTTCAGTGCTGGTCTATAAAACTCAGACGCTCTGGGGAAGGAAGGTCCAGGAAGGAGTATTTATCGTCTGTAGCCTGCTGCTTATCGGGTTCGGGGGCTGGTATCTAATATCAGGTATCCAGCTGGTAGTCTAGGTTACTCTGATTCAGTTCAGTCTTTTCCTGCCAAAAATATCACACCCTGCGCAGGCTACAGGAAACGACAAAGCACAGCTCACACTCAATGGTGCACGGTTCCACATGAATGGTCACACTTGAATTGGCCAGCCTGCTTTCGATATCCTCCTCCAGGTGGTAACACATCAGGTGTGCCTCTTCCAGGCTGGCGTCCTTCGGTATTACCAGATGAAACTCGATAAAACGCTGGATTCCCGCCTTGCGGGTACGTACTTTGTGGAAACCAGCTAGCTGAGCCCGGTGCTCCGTGATACAAGAGATAATCACTTCCTCTTCTACCTCAGGTAATCTAACGTCCACCAGTTCCTTAAGTGACTTCCTCGTTACATCATAGGCCGTTTTCAGAATATACAAGGCCACTACTATGGCTAGAATAGGGTCAATGATACTAAACCCGGTAAAGCGTATCACCACCAACCCCACCAGCACCCCTGAAGCAGAGTAGACATCGGCAGCAATATTACGGGCCGATGCCTCCAGCGCTATTGAATCTGTAGCCCGTGACACTTTAAGTAAGTGTCGGGAAAGAAAGATGCTGACTATGATGGAAACCAGCATCACCCCAATGCCGGCTTCAGTCAACTCTAACGGAGTCTCGGTTATTATCCGGCGCACTGCGGCATAGATTATCAAGCCGCCAGCAGCAAAAATCAGCACCGCCTGCACGATGGCAGCGATACCCTCTACTTTGCCGTGGCCGAAGGGGTGTTCTTCATCAGCGGGCATGACCGCCATTCGCACCGCAAAGAAAACGACGCTTATGCCAAACAGGTCAAGGAAGCTGTCCACTGCCTGGGCTGAGATGCTGATGCTCCCGGTTATGACCGCCACTACTACCTTGAGGGCAATCAGTCCAATTATGACGGCAAGGGAGAGCTTAACCGCACCGTTTCTGGTAGAAAACATTGCCTGTCATCTCCGCTTGAGCTTAGCCGCGGGTTGAGGCAGCCACGGAATGAATCTGCGCCATTCACGCTTCTGCCAGACCACCAACAACTGAGGGGCAATGCAGAGTGAGCTATAAGTTCCGGCAAGGACACCAATCAGCAGGACTATGGCAAAGTTCTGAATTGAAGCACCAACGAAGAGCAACAGAGCTAAAACCACAACCAGCGTGGTTAAGCTGGTATTCAACGAACGGCTCAACGTCTCAACCAGGCTACTATTGACCACGACCTCAAAATCGGCGCTTATCCCTCGGGCCAGATTCTCACGTATTCTATCAAAAACAACGACGGTATTATTCACGCTATAACCAATAACCGCCAGTATCCCGGTAATAAACATCAAATTGATTTCCCAGTTCAGTATGCCGCCAAGGATGGCGAAAATCCCCGTGACCACAACTACGTCATGTACCAGGGCAATTACAGCACAGGTGCCATAGTGTAAAGGCTTTGGCATCCTGTGAAATGCCCAGGTGATATAAAGAAGTATGCCGACAGCGGCTACCCCGACAGCAATAGCGGCGCTACTGGCTGTCCCGGTGGCTACTTCAGAAGACACCAAACGAAATTCTGCTTCACCCCTGAAGCTACCAAACCTGTCAATCAGGGCAGCCTCCAGCTGTTGCTCTTCCTCTTCACTCAATTGAGGGGTACGAATAAGGAACATCCCTTCTTCAGACAGTATGGTTTGAACAATGGCACTATCGTAGCCCAAATCAACCAGTGCTCGGGTCAATTCACTCCGGTCTACCTCCTCCTCAAAGCTCATCCTTACTTCTACGCCGCTACTGAATTCAATCCCAAACCTGAGACCAATGGTCGCCAGAGAAATAATACTGACCAGTATCATAACGCCAGAAATAAGAAAGAAACGGAACCTCTTACCGACAATATCAAACATCTTTTCTTCCTGAATACGCGCTAAACAGTCGAGTGCGCCGTGCCAGACGAGTGCCCACGAACAGGCGCAGCAATGTTCGAGTAACCACCAGAGCAGTAAACATACTTACCGCCACACCGATGAAAAGGGTCACGGCAAAGCCCATTACCGGCTCGCCGGCCACGATATTACTACCAACCCAATAGAGTATCGCGCAGACAATAAAGGTAGTCACATTGCTGTCCCGGATAGCCGTCCAGGCACGATTAAACCCTGCCTCAATGGCGGCTCCCAGTGTTTGCCCGCTTCTGAATTCCTCTTTCATCCGTTCGAAGATAAGCACATTGGCGTCCACTGCCATACCTATCGAGAGGACAAAACCACCGATACCAGCCAGGGTCAGGGTAACCGGTACCAGCTTGAATAGTGCCAGTACCAGTGTCCCGTAGAACATTAAAGACAGGCTAGCTAAAACACCCGGTATCCGATAGTAGGCAATCATAAATAACATCACCAGTATGATGCCAACCAGCCCGGCCTTGATACCCATATCAACGGAGATAGTTCCCCGTGTGGCAGAGACCAGGTCTTCATAAAGGGGCGAATCCGCCAGAGGCATAGGTAGGGCACCAGATTCAAGCAGATTGGCTAAACGCTTCGCCTCATCCACGGTAAAGTCACCGCTAATCCTACCTTTACCCTCTCTGTAAGACGGCTGCAGAATTTGAGGGGCTGAAATAAGTTCATTGTCCAGGAAGATACCCACGTCTCGTTGGGGAGACTCAAGCGTACCTGAATTGTAAATACGCCCAGCAACATGGTTGAAGATTACCGCTCCTTCCTCGCTCCACACAATGGCAATCTCCATGCCACTGACAAAACCACCCTGCTCATTAGGAACGGCAGTGGCCTCCGCTAAGAATTCACCGGTGAGTAGCGTGCCGTCATTTCCCCTGGCTGGAATCCACGACCGAAATCCTGACGAGGCTTCCGTCAGTTCTTCAAGAACTTCCCTCAGTTCCTCAGCACCAACAGGATTACCGGCCTCATCCTCATACCTGAGATTACCTTCTTCATCCTTGACCAGAATGGCTATCGGGACCCCCTCTTGATACGGTTCCTCCGCAAACACGCGAGTGCTGCCTTCATTACTATCAAAGAACTCGGGCGGGTCATTCTCCAGATAGTCCCTGAGATAGACCGGGTCGCCCTCTTCATCCAGCTCCACCATTCGAAAGTCAAGGAAGCCCGTCTGTTTCACCAGCTTCTTGGCCTCTTCAATATCGGTAAATCCGGGGAGTTTCACCGAGATACAGTCTTTTCCAGCAATCTCTGTCGTCTGGATAGCAGGCTCAGTGACGCCATATTTATCAATACGGGTGCGAATAACTTCAAGTGCCCTGTCCAGGTTACTTGCCTGCTCCTCAGCAGTAGTGCCCTCGGGGAATTCAGCCTGGTACACCAGATAGACACCACCAGCAAGGTCAAGCCCCAGACGCATTCCCCTTTTGCCCAGTACCCCCTCGTCAACAGGCAGAACTACCAGGGCGGCCAGAACAAAGAGTATCAATACGGCGATAAAAACCCACGTGTTCCTTCTAAACATCTATCACTTTCCCTTTAGTCAATAAGTGGTCACGGATATAAGCCAGAGCTTCCTCTCTGGTGGTCAGTTCCCCTGAGGCCTGTACCTCACGCACCGCTTCCAGAAGCTCTCCGACTTCGGGTCCCGGGCTGATACCATAGATGCTGATTAAGTCATGGCCATCAACTAACTTGGCCGGAAGAACCAGGCTCTCCTGCTCAAAATGCTGTGACAGTACGTACTCCGCCACTCGATTATGTTCCTGCCACTGGGCCAGGTCCAGGTGTGGACCTCTGGTGGCTAAATGGTCAGCCAGACTGAAGAAAAGTATATCGATACCAGCCTCTGCGGCATCACGGAAATAACGGTAAATAGCCCGATGAGAGGGAAGCCCGCCCTGACTCATCTGCGTCAGCCTGAGGTGATGCCTGACCACAGTCTCCACCAGCTTTACTTCTTTGGCGCTGAACCTCAGCCTCTCCAGGATACTGGCGGCGATAGGAGCCCCTTCCTTTGGGTGCCCCAGGAAGCGTATGCGCCCACTGGCATCAATAGCCTTGGTTTGAGGTTTGGCAACGTCATGGAGGAGTGCCGCCACTTTGAGTAGCAGCCTTCTGGTGCTACCACTGCTGACCTCAAGGTCAAAGTGCTCAGCCAGCGCCGCTGACCACGGAACGGTAGTCAGGACCTCCTCACTGGCATACTCCCAGTCTCCTTGCCGCAGCAGAAAATCGACAGTAGCTACGGTCTCAAGCGAGTGGTCGAAAACATCCCGGAAATGCTCTTTGGGCTGTTTGACTCCCCTCATCTCAGTCAACTCCGGAATGATAGCCGTCAGTAAGCCTAATCTATCAAGGTAGGGCAAGAATTGCCCGCCATGAGAAACAGCCAGAAGCCGCAGCAGCTCTTCCCGCACCCGCTCACCAGCCACACTGGATATCAGATTGGAATAGTGCCGAATTTGAGCCTCGGTCTTCTCATCAATACTAAAACCAAGCTCGGCAGCCAAACGCACCGCCCGCAGTAAGCGCGCCGCATCCGATTCAAAAGCTGTCTCGGTAACACTCCGAATTATCTTATGCTCAAGGTCATCCTGACCGTTAAAGGGGTCTATCACCTGGATATCCCGATAGTCCCTCACCAATTGCTTTAAGTCAAGTGCCATGGCGTTTATCGTGAAATCACGCCGTGCCAGGTCCTGTTCAATGTCGCCCTGCAACGTGGCGAAATCAAGCTCCCACTGACCCCTGGATGAGGGTACTCCCCCATCAAACAAAACCACCCGGCCCACCCTGTTTGCCTCATCCAGCAAGACATATTTACCATCAAGAGCAGTAGCCACCTTGCGGGCAGTCTCCAGCGCGTCTGTGGCTACGGCAATATCAATATCAGCCGTATCTCGCCCCAACAGCACATCTCGCACAAACCCACCGACAAGATACGCCTCAGTCCCTTGCTCAGTGAGAAAATCACTTGCCCTGGTCAATAATAATGAAGCTTCAGGTTCAATAAACGCCTTGAAAAAGTCCTGCTGAACTTTTTCAGTAAAGCTCATTTTCGCCACCCCACCTTTAATCTCCGTTAAGAAACTACCTTGTTAGATTCTTAACAATAAGTTTCAAATCTTCCCCTACTATACTATCAGTTTGCTAATTTATCAAGTGATATCTAAACGAAACTGTTTAACGAATCCTGATTCCGTAATCAAGGGGCTGAGTTACAGGACTTGACAAATGTCACATTCCTGTCTATAATAGTGACAATTGTCCTTTAAAGGGGAGCCATGATAATAAGGACCAGGATTTTTGAGCTCTGCAATGGCAACTACAGGAACCTGTCCGAACTAGCCCAGGTCATGGGGATATCGGTAAGCCAGATTTACCGTGTGCGTGAAGGCAAACGCAGCATCAATCAGAAATTCATTCTTGGAGCCGCCAAAGCCTTCCCCGGGCATACGCTTGAGGAGCTATTCTATCTTACCCCTCAGCAGCCAGCTGTCACCCATAACTACCAGCAGGCACGCGTGGGAAAGGGCTAGTTCACCCACGTTTTCCAGTCAATCAATGTAACCCTCACCATTCATGTGGCTCTTGATGCTTATGGCTTGAGCTTAAAACCCACCCGTTTTAACTTGTTTTCTTCTGTGTTCCAATCTCTACCTCATCACGGAGCACCACTTGAACTACCCTCTTGCATGTGCTAAATTAGGTGTGCTATACTAATAGCCGCCGAAAGACAGGAGGGTTATAGTTGCTAGCAAACTACGGCTCTGTTGGGTTATTTATCATCGTGGCCATCCTTTTCCCCCTTGTCCTAATTATCCTTCCCATCATTCTTAGATTTCTAAAACTTGTCCCCCATAATCCCAGTCCCACCAAGAACGCTACCTTTGAATGCGGTATGGAGACCATTGGTAAGACGTGGGTCCAATTCAACTTCCGCTATTACTTCTATGCCCTCATATTTCTGGTTCTGGATGTCCTGGTTGTTTTTCTATATCCCTGGGCAGTTGAGCTCAAGCAATTAGGGGCGTTCGGTTTTGTGGGGATGCTTGTTTTCGTTGCCATTATTCTCGTCGGGTATATCTACGCCTGGAGGAAGAAGGTTCTGGAATGGAAGTAGACAGAGCCAGGGAATATATCTATTCTGATACCGAGCTTGACCAGGTCGAAGGCGAAGTTATTGAGGAATTGAAGGCTGGCGCCCAGCAACCGATTGCTGACCCCGATAAATGGCTGGATGAGGAACTTCAGCGAAATATTCTAACCACTACCATGGATACAGTGATTAATTGGGGCCGGCGTTCTTCACTATGGCCCGCAATCTGCTTCCCAGCCTGCTGTGCCTTTGAGTTCATTTCCGTCATGGGTCCTCGCTTTGACCTCTCGCGCTTTGGTATGGAAATCCTGCGTGCCTCGCCACGTCAGGCTGACCTGCTGATTACCGCTGGCACACTGACCTGGAAGATGGCACCCAATGTAAGGCGGATTTACAATCAGATGGCAGAACCGAAATGGGTAATTGCCATGGGGGCTTGCGGTATCAGCGGCGGTATTTTCCGCTCATCTTATAACGTGGTGCCCGGGTATAATCGCATAATTCCGGTTGATGTCTATGTGCCAGGTTGCCCACCACGCCCCGAAGCCCTACTTCACGGCATACAGACGCTACAGAACAAGATAGCCCAGAGAACCAATATCATTAGAGCAGCTAAATAGGATCTAAAACAATCAAAAGGAGGGGGAGATGGCCAAGTTTAAAGTTGGTGACAGGGCCAAGGTGCTGGATAGGCCCGGCTGGCCAGACGGTTACAAGATTGCTCACTGGGAAGGTGAGATTGTTGAGGTCAAAGAAGACCCAGCGGATTATGTCATCATGAAGGCAGACAAGACCGGCTACAATATGGCATTCCCCGAGACCGAACTAGAGAAGATTTAAACGCCGCGGTTTGAAAAAGGAATAACGATGACCACTGCTCTCCCTACCGTGGAGATTACCAGGCAAATAACAGAACGGTATCCTGATGCGGTTATTGAGACCACTGATACCGCAGTTTTGCTCAGTAGTGAGTCCTTATTGGACGTAGCTACCTTTCTCAAAGACACCCCTGAGCTTGAGTTCGATTATCTCGCCCATATTACCGCCGTTGATTACTATGACTACTTTGAGGTCATCTATCAGCTTGTCTCGATAAAGCATAACCACAGTCTGCTGCTGAAGACTCGATGCTATGGTCGGGACAATCTCTCCCTGCCCTCGGTGGTCAGCTTGTGGCGGGGAGCCGAATATCAGGAACGAGAAATCTATGACCTGATGGGTATAACCTTTGCAGGTCACCCAAATATGAAGCGTATTGTCCTCTGGTCAGGCTTTGAGGGACATCCCCTGCGGAAGGACTACTTGTAATGGAAGCCAGAACCGAGCCAATCGAACTGCAAACAGAGCCGTTTGTTCTCAATATGGGTCCGGTACACCCCAGTACCCACGGTGTGTTTCGTATGCGGCTAACTCTGGATGGAGAAGTCGTTGTTAATCTGGAACCGGTTTTTGGCTATCTTCACCGCGGAGTCGAGAAGCTAGCCGAGGAGCGAACCTATACCGGAGTCATTCCACTCACCGACCGGCTGGACTATGTGGCTTCAATGAGCAATAACCTGGCTTATGTCTTAGCCGTGGAAAAGCTGACCGGGATTTCCGTTCCCGAACGAGCCGAATACCTGCGGGTCATCATGGCTGAGTTGCAACGCATCGCCAATCACTTGATAGCCATTGGCTCTTTCATGAATGATTGCGGCGCCTATTTCACTCCTTTCCTTTATATGTACCGGGAAAGAGAGAGGATTGTAGACCTGTTTGATATGGTTTGTGGTCAGCGATTGCTCTACAACTACATGCGTGTTGGTGGCGTTAGTCAAGATACTCCTGAGGAGTTTCTACCCGCTTTGCGCAAGTTCCTCAGGCAAATGCCCCGTTACATTGATGAATACGAGCGACTGCTCAAGGAGAATGAGATATTGCTGGCTCGTACCAAGGGTGTGGGCATTCTGTCCATGGAAATGGCTATCAATATCTCAGCCAGCGGCCCGGTACTTCGCGGCAGTGGGGTCAAATGGGACATACGCAAGGCAGACCCGTACTCCATCTATGACCGCTTTGAATTTGATATTCCTACCGGTACTGTCGGTGACTGCTACGACCGCTACCGGGTAAGAATAGAAGAGATGTGGCAGAGCCTGCGCATCCTGGAGCAGGCTGCGGATCAGCTACCACCGGGTGAAACCAGAAGTGAGGTGCCACACCTGTTTCGTCCACCGGCGGGAGAAGCCTATGCCCATGTTGAGGCGCCTAAAGGCGAGCTTGGCTTTTATCTGGTATCAGATAACTCCATTGCTCCCTATCGCTGCCACATCCGGGCACCAAGCCTGATGAACCTGACCGCTCTCCGTGAGATGACAATCGGCTGGAAAATACAGGACCTGATAGTCACCTTCGGCAGTATTGATATTACTATGGGTGAGGTTGATAGATAGTGTCAATAGCGAATGCCAGCGTTAACACCCTGGGTCGCCTGCAAGCCGTAGCCCCGGACTGGCCGGGTGAATTCCTGGGTATAGACGGGTTCTGGTGGCACTGGCTGCTGTTTACCGTTATCATCATCGCCTTTGTCCTGATAATGGTAATCGGTTTTATCTACCTTGAGCGAAGAGGTATGGCGCGAATGCAAGCGCGCATTGGCCCCAACCGGACCGGTCCCTTTGGACTGCTTCAGGCAATAGCTGACTTTATTAAAGTATTACTCAAGGAAAGCATAATGCCAGCCAATGCCGACAAGCTGGTTTACTGGCTGGCACCGGTTATTGTCTTTGCCCCGGCAGTGATGGTTTTCGCGGTGGTACCCTTTGCTGACGGGGCACTGCTGGCTGACCTGAATGTCGGCATCCTTTTCGTGGTGGCAATTGGCTCATTGTCAACGGTGGGGGTATTTATGGCCGGGTGGGGCTCAAGTAACAAGTACTCTCTCATCGGTGCCATGCGCAACGTAGCGGCAGTGGTGAGCTACGAGATTCCAATATTGCTCACAATTGCTTCTGTGGTCTTGATAACCGGTACACTATCTTTGAACCAGATTATACTGGCCCAGGATATTCCTTTCATCCTGCTGCAACCCCTGGGCTTCATGCTACTTTTCATTGCTGGCTGTGCTGAAATTAACCGTAGCCCCTTTGACCTTATGGAAGCTGACTCAGAGATTGTAGCCGGTTTTCATATTGAATACTCGGGAATGAAATTCGCCATGTTCTATCTGGGAGAATACGCTGAAGCCGTGGTTATCTCAACGGTAATTACCGTCCTCTTCCTCAGCGGCTGGAGAGGACCCCTCTTGCCACCGTGGCTCTGGTTTATGGTCAAGCTCTTTATCGTGTTCTTCACTATGGTCTGGACGCGGACTACACTACCCCGTGTTAGAATAGACCAGCTAATGGCATTGGCCTGGAAGTTCCTCTTCCCCCTGGCTCTGATTAACCTGTTTATCACCGCAATACAGGTGCTGGCTGGCTGGCCGGAGACTTTAGTCTGGGTAATGATAGTAGTCAATTTTGCCATAGCGGGAGTACTGGTGCTGCTATGGTCCAGGCTCTTTAAGTTAGGAGGGGGCAGAATTGAAGTTTGAACGATACGGGAAAGGCATCGCCAAAGGGTTGACGGTAACCATCAGACACCTGTTCCGTCATCCGGTGACGACGCAATACCCTGAGCAGAGACTGAATATATCACGCCGCACCCGGGGTAATGAGCTCGTCTGGAACAAGGAAAAGTGCACCGGCTGTGGCACCTGTTCCAAGACCTGCCCCCAGGGTGTTATCCATATCGTAACGCACACCGGGGAAGAGAATAACTACGTGGTTGACCAGTTTGAGGTGGACACCGGATACTGCATCATGTGTGGTTTGTGTGTCGAAGCCTGCCCCTATGAGGCATTGTTCATGGGTTATGCCTACGAACGGGCTAAGTACCGGCGCGGCGATCTGGTGCAGGCTAATGAAATGCTGCTGGCATCGAAGGAGAGGCAAGCCAGTGGCTACATGCACCCTGAGATTGCCGCCGAATTACCAAGGCAGACTTTGCTTGTGGAAAGGATTATCGAAAAAGAGTAATGGGAACGGATATCGCTTTTTGGATACTGGCTGTAGTGGGTATAGCGGCGGCCTTTGCCGTGGTTTCGCTTCCTAATATCTTCCGGGCGGCCCTTGCCCTGGTTCTTTGTTTTGTGACGGTAGCCGGAATCTATATCACCCTCAGTGCCGACTTTCTGGCAGTAGTGCAGATTCTAGTTTACGTCGGCGCTATCTCAATATTGCTTATCCTGGGCATCATGCTAACCCGGGAGATTCAGCAGGGTAGCACTTCCAATAAATTCCGAATTCCGGCTTTTATTATCGCGGTTTTATTCCTGGGGGTAGTAGCCTATGCCCTGATTAACAGCACCTGGCAGGTGTCTACGCTGGCGCCCCTGGCGCCCACCACCTCTGCCCTGGCGGGTAAGCTCTTCGGTGAGGACGGCTTTATCTTATCGGTAGAGATTGCCGCCCTCCTTCTGTTGGCCGCTATCTTGGGGGCTATCGTTCTGGTTAGGGAGAAATAGATAGAATGTCTGTAGGTTTAGAGCATTACCTTGTCCTCTCAGCAATCCTGTTTGCCATCGGGCTATACGGGGTTCTGGCCAAGCGTAATGCCATTGCTATCCTGCTGTCGATTGAAATTATGCTCAATGCAGTAAATATCGCTATGGTTGCCTTTTCCCGGTTTATCACCCCGGTACTGCTGACGGGGCAGGTCTTCGCCATCTTCATTATGGTAGTGGCCGCCGCTGAAGCCGCCGTTGGCCTGGCGATAATAATGGCCATCTACCGTGGCCGCGGTACTATTGACCCCACAGAAATCAATTTGATGAAATGGTAGCAAGCTATGTGGAAAGAAGTTAAGAAGGCACGAAGCCTGATGACGGCTGAGATGTGGAAGGAACTCTTCGAGGGTGAAGGGATACCAGCCCGTATTCTGCCGGAGTCCGGCCTGCCCATGGGCCAGGAATCAGCCACCTATCGCATCCTGGTGCCTGAAGATAAGGAACATGTTATTGAAGAGGTGTTAAGGAAGCTCTGATGCCGAGTCAAGCAATCTGGTTCATCTTTCTATTACCGGTTATCTCCTTCTTAATAAACTCACTCTTCATCAGACCCCTGGTGAAGCAGGAGTCGAGGGTTGCCGGTTATATCACCATCACTGCTATCAGCGGTTCGTTAGCCCTGTCTATCTGGGCACTGACGGAAGTGATGGGAGCACCTCAACACCTGCTGGAAGTTCCTTCCATTACCTGGTTGGTTGTTGGCAATCTCACTATTAATATCGGGATAATGATGGACTCACTAACGGCGGTAATGCTGGTGGTGGTTACCGCAGTCAGCCTGATGGTGCAGATTTACTCACAGGGTTACATGCACGGTGACCCAGGTTATCACCGCTACTATGCCTGGATGTCTCTGTTTACCGCTTCAATGCTGGGCGTGGTTCTGGCGGACAACCTGCTGATGATTTTTGTTTTCTGGGAGATGGTAGGGCTATGCTCCTACCTTCTCATTGGCTTCTGGTTTCACCGCCCGGCGGCAGCCAATGCCGCCAAGAAGGCTTTTATTGTTACCCGCTTTGGTGACTTTGGTTTCCTGGCAGCTATTCTGCTTTTGTATGCCAATACCGGGACCTTTGATATTGGCCAGCTACACGCACTGGCGGTAGCCGGTACTCTCGCCGGTGCCACCCTTACCTGGGCCGCTATCGGCATCTTTTCCGGCGCGATGGGCAAGTCAGCCCAGTTCCCGCTCCACGTCTGGCTGCCGGATGCTATGGAGGGTCCCACACCGGTCAGCGCCTTAATCCATTCCGCTACTATGGTTTCAGCCGGCGTCTTTCTGGTCGCCCGCACCTTCCCGCTGTTTGCACACTCGACGGAGGCACTGACCACGGTAGCTGTCATCGGCGGCTTCACCGCCATCTTCGCGGCTTCTATGGGGTTGGTGATGAACGATATCAAGCGGGTGCTGGCTTATTCCACCATCAGTCAGCTCGGCTATATGATGCTGGGACTGGGCGCTGGTGGGGTGGCTATTGGCATCTTCCACCTGTTTAATCACGCCTTCTTCAAGGCATTACTGTTTCTCGGTGCCGGCAGTGTCAATCACGCCACCGGGACGTTTGATATGCGCCTGATGGGCGGCTTGCGCAAGGTGATGCCCTGGACCTATGCCACCTTCCTTATCGGCGGGCTGAGTCTGGCCGGCATCTGGCCGCTGGCCGGTTTCTGGAGCAAGGACGAAATCCTGCTCTATGCCTGGGACAATCAACGTATCTTATTCTATGTAGCCATGATAACGGTGTTCATGACTGCCTTCTACATGTTCCGCGTCATATTTATGACCTTCGGCGGGGAATATCGTGGCGGTGACCCCGAGGCTCACGGTCATCCCCATGAATCACCACGGGTAATGGTAATGCCCATGGTCATTCTGGCTGTTCTGGCCGTAATCTCCGGCTTATGGAATGTAACCGGCCAATTTGGAGCCTTTATGGGAGAGCCTCATCCGCATGCCCCTGGCTTTTTCGGCATCTTCACCTCGGCACTGCCCTGGATTTCGCTGATACTGGCTGGGGGAGGTATCCTTCTCGCCTATGCTATCTATAGTGCCAAATGGCTGTCGGCAGAGCGAATCGGCGGTCTCTTCAAACCGCTACATACCCTGTTCTCGCGTAAATACTATCTTGACGAACTCTATGAGAATGTGATAGTCAGAAATGCACTAATCAGTGGACTTTTTGCCGGTCTACAGCAAATTGATACCCATGCCATAGATGGCACGGTAAACGGGATAGCCACAGGGACAATGGCCGGGGGTAGCGCCCTCAGGAAGGCACAGACCGGGCAATTGCAGCTATACGGGCTGTTCATCGGGATTGGAATACTGGCAATTATCATCTGCCTCTATATCTTTGGATGAGTGTATGAAGAACGTAAACGAAATAATAACCGACTCTACTAAATCAACACTATTTGGGAGATTCTACGAGAAGATAATATTGGGTTGGCTAAAGGAAAAGACAGAATTTGTGCCGTTTGATGGCAAGCCAAGAGTTAAATGGGAAGATGTGGAATTTAGCCAAAAAGATAACAACTCAGCTCGCAAACTGAACGAAGCGCTTGAGAGAATTAAAAAGGATAGACAATTCTGCACACCTGACGGACTTCTAAAGAAAGGCGACGAATACTATATTTGGGAGGCAAAAAACTGGCCCCATTGGTCGGAAGGCAAAAAACCATTTGACCAGCTTAGTGACCTCTTGTTTTCAATGCCCCAAGTTCTCGCAACAAAGGCAGTGTATAGAACAAAGGAATATAAAATTGGAGGGTTTCTTTTTTCTTGGTGGGCAGAGCCTGAGGGCGTGGAATTATTATTGATGAAGATAAGGTTATTGATAGCACCTCGTACTTTCGAGATATTTTATACTTCTGATGTTATTGAGGACTGCATCAAGAATAAATATCCTTGGTATTTGAAGATAGTAAGGAAAGAAGAAGCGAGAGCAAATGAGTTATTTGAAGATTTATTGGGGCAATCCTAGTTTGTGGCAGGTCACCTTTGGAGAGAAGAAAGACCTAGAGGATTATAGAGAACCAATAGAGGAGTCAATATAGTTGGACTTTAATTACCTTTCATTAATAATCTTTCTCCCGATACTGGGGGCGATTCTGGTTGCCTTTATTCCCCGCCTCTCAGACGGGTTGATAAGGCGTGTTTCTGCTGTCTTTACCCTTGTTCCCCTGGTACTGGCCGTGGTCGTCTTCTGTATCTTCGACAGGTCGGCCAGCGGATTTCAGTTTGAGGAATTGGTCTCCTGGATTCCAGCTATTAACGCTAACTACCATCTGGGTGTTGACGGCTTGAGCATGCCCCTGGTAGTACTGACCGCCTTCCTGGGCTTCGTGGTAGTCCTCATCTCGTGGAAGATTAACCTCAGAGTTCGTGAGTACTTTGCCTGGCTCCTGCTTCTGGAAGCCAGCATTCTGGGAGTATTCTGCTCCCTTGACCTGCTGCTCTTCTTCGTCTTCTGGGAGATAGAGGTCATCCCGATGTACTTCTTAATCTCTATCTGGGGCAGCGGCCGCAAAGAGTACTCATCGATAAAGTACGTAATCTACACTCTATTCGGCAGTGCTCTGATGCTGGCCGGAATCCTGAGCCTCTACTTCGCCACCGGCAGCCTGAGTATGGTGGATATGGCCGAGGGCGGACTGGCCATGGTGCAGTCCATAATGCCGGCAGCGCCTATCTTCTTCCTTCTGCTGACAGGCTTTGCCGTTAAGCTACCCGTCTTCCCACTGCATACCTGGTTACCTGATGCCCATACCGATGCCCCCACTGCGGGCAGTGTGATGCTGGCTGGCGCACTCATCAAGATGGGCGGCTACGGGATGATTCGTATCTGTGTCAGCATCTTCCCGGATGTTGCCCGAGAGTATGCTACTCTGCTGGTGATAATGGCAGTGGTCAGCATACTCTATGGAGCCGCTTTAACACTCAGACAGACAGACCTCAAGAGGATGATTGCCTATAGTAGCGTCAGCCACATGGGCTTTGTGCTGCTCGGTGTCTTCGCACTGAGCGAGGTGAGTTTGACCGGTGCCGGCCTGCAAATGGTCAGCCACGGCCTCCTCACTGGCCTCCTCTTTGCCATGGCAGGCCTGATGATGCACAACACCGAGGAGCGCGACCTCAGGAAGCTCGGTGGCCTGGCAAGGCAGATGCCGGTTATCGCGATTGTCTTCTCAATAGCAGGTCTGGGTTCCCTGGGGCTACCGACCACCAGCGGTTTTGCCGCCGAGTTCATAACATTTACCGGTAGCTTTTCCAGCACTATTGTCAGCAGCATTCAGGTCTGGACCCTGCTGGCAGTGCTGGGGGTAGTTCTCGCCGCTGGCTATATCCTCTGGATGCTACAACGGACATTCTACGGTCCGGTGCTGGAACAATACGAGGGTGTGAAGGACGCCGATAACCTGGAAAAGGTATATATGTTTGCCTTCGTCGCTCTGATTATGCTGGTCGGCATCTATCCCGCAATCCTGACCGACGTTATCAATCTTGGCATTTCGCCCATAGCGGGCTTACTAGGTGGGTAGCGGAGTGAGCTTTGGCAGACCAGACAATAATGATTGGGGTGGGGGCAGTAATTGAGAATGAGGACGGCAGAATACTTTTAGTAAAGCACGTCCCCGAAAAGGGCGGCTTCTGGCAGGGCAAGTGGATATGCCCCGGTGGCAGATTAGAGTCAGGAGAAACAATAGAGGAGGGAATTAAAAGAGAGGTAAGAGAGGAAACCCGGCTTGAAATAGACCTGGTTACCCCGTTACCGCCCTTTGACCGGGTTGTCAGCTCCAACGGTAAGGTCTCCCTCCACGTGATATATATTGATTATCTGGCAAGGGTAGCCGGGGGTGAGCTTGAGCCGGGAAGTGATGTTGGTGAAGCCATGTGGGTAGAGAAGAAACATATTCCTCAAATATGGGAGGAACTGCATGAAGATACCAGAAGGCTTCTCCAGATAGCAAAGATTGTTGGTCTCAAAGGAGTAGGTTTTGAATCTTGAGTTGTTGGCACCAGAATTAAGCTTGGTTGTGGCCGCCGTAGCCGTAATCCTGCTTGACCTGTTTATCCAGCGAAAGGGACTGCTGACAGTCATCAGCATAGCTGGCTTATTGGTGTCGGCGGGCTTCACCATAGCTATGTGGGGAGGTACTTCTCAGGCTATCTTCAATAATATGCTGGCGGTGGATAATTTTGCCCTCTTCTTTAAGCTATTATTCCTGGGGATTGCCGCTTTGGTTATTCTATCCTCAGTAGATTATATGTCCAAGTTTGCTCGCTTTCAGGGCGAATACCACGCTCTGGTGCTCTTAGCGGCATTAGGTATGATGCTGATGTCCGCTACTACAGAGTTAATTTCCATTTACATCGCCCTGGAGCTGACCAGCATCTCCCTCTACGTTCTGGTTGGTTTCCTGAAAGATCCCAAATCGACCGAAGCCTCACTGAAATACCTGCTGCTGGGTGCAGTATCCTCGGCAGTGCTGCTCTACGGCATGGCGCTGGTCTTTGGCTCTACCGGCACCACGCAACTGGGCGAGATTGCACAGGTTGTCCAGGGGATTTCTCCACAAGCTGTTCTGGACAGTCCGGCGCTTATTCTGGGTATAGTATTGCTGGTGGCTGGCTTCGGCTTCAAGATTGCCGCCGTCCCCTTCCAGATGTGGGTGCCCGATGTCTACGAGGGAGCACCAACACCAATAACCGCCTTTCTCTCGGTAGGCAGCAAGGCCGCCGGCTTTGCCATTATCCTGCGAGTCTTCTCCTCCGCTTTCGGGCTTCCCGACTGGCTGAGTCTGGAATGGGGCCTGATCTTCGCCGTGCTGGCCGCTATCGGCATGATGGTGGGTAACGTGGCCGCCCTCCCTCAGACCAACATCAAACGCATGTTGGGTTACTCCAGTATCGCCCAGGCAGGTTACCTGATGGTGGGGCTGGCGACCATGGGATTCGCTCCCGCCGCCAATACTCTGGGTCAAAGCACCGTCCTCTTTTTCCTGGTCAGTTATGCGGTGGCTAACCTGGGAGCCTTTATTGCCATTATCGCTATCTCAAACAAGCTTAATAGCGACCTCATTGCCGACTATTCCGGCATGGCTAAGCGGGCGCCGCTACTGGCTCTGGGTCTGACCCTGTGTCTGGTGTCTCTCATTGGTATGCCACCAGCCGCCGGGTTTATGGCCAAGTTCTATATCTTCAGTGGAGCGGTACAACATGACCTGCTGTGGCTGGTGGTCGTTGCCGTACTTAACAGCGTAATATCAGCCTACTACTACTTGCGAGTAGTTAAGGTAATGTGGCTCGGGGAACCAGCTTCCGAAGAGAAGGTGCCCTCTTCCGGAGTCCTGCGGCTGGCTCTAGCCCTCTCCTGCCTCGGTGTTTTGCTACTGGGTGTTATCCCCGGCTTCGTCATGAAGCTCGCCGAGTCCGCCGCCAGGATGTTCGGCTCTTAGCCAGAGATTTCTATCAACCCCACTCAGTAGTGTTAAGCCCCAAATCCTAGACACGAAATCCTGAATAAATTCTATCCCCCAAATTCCAGACTGTTTAATCCATTTGTATTTCGATCATTAGAAATTGTTTAGTCTTTAGGATTTAGAATCTCATTGACAAATTATGGTGTATAATAGAGTCCACTAGACAAATTCGGAGGCAATCATGGAAATTGCGATAATTACTCTCCTGGTCATTCTGGTCGTCTTCTTTGTCTGGGACCGGTTCCGCCAGGAGCAGAGATGGCGACAGCAAAGTGACACCCTGTCGAAAACAGTCGGCGAAAGAATAGCCGATACCACCAGAGTCTTCGGAGAGGTCCGAGAGAGACTGGGCGAGCTTGCCAAAGGAACGGAGCAAATCGAAGAAGTCGGCAGGAATATCTCCAGCCTGCAGGAGATTCTGCGCGCACCCAAGTTCAGGGGCGGTTTCGGCGAGCTCCTACTGGAGAGGTTACTGGACGATATCCTGCCCGGCGAGAACTACGAACTCCAGCACCATTTCCGAAGTGGTGAGGCGGTGGATGCCGTTATTCGAATTGGTGGAAAGCTGGTTCCCATTGATTCCAAGTTCCCTCTGGAAGACTTTGAGCGGATATTGGCAGCAGAATCCGAAGACGAGCAGGCATCCCTGCGCCGACAATTCACCCGCACTATCAAGAAGCATATTGACGCTGTCGCCAAGTATATACTGCCGGACGAGAATACCTTTGACTTTGCCCTGATGTATATCCCGGCAGAGAATATCTACTATGAGACCATCCTCCGTGGTCAAGCCGAAAACGAAATATATTCCTACTCCCTCCAGAAGAAGGTCATCCCCGTCTCACCGAACAGCTTCTATGCCTATTTGCAGGTTATTATACTGGGACTGAAAGGGCTGCATATTGAGAGCGCCGCCAGTGAAATCCAGGGGCACCTGGCACGCCTGCAGGGCGACCTTAACGCTTTCCAGGAAGACTACGAGACACTGGGGGGACATATCCGCCACGCGGCCAGCAAATATGATGACGCAACCAGGAAACTGGACAGGTTTGGTGACAAACTGCGCCTTGCTGGTGAGACTCCTGTGGAGAAGCTACCTGAAGGCAGCGCTGAAACCCGTGACGAGGGTAGTAGCTAGTGTACAAGAGAGTATTCCGTACTGTTGACTTACCAGAGGTCAATAGGGTATATTAAATATGCCTTTAAGGTGTTGAACAGACTTTATTGAGCTTATTATGGGTCTCCGAGTTGCTGTACCTAAGGGTATCCCACCTACGGGCAGCAAACGATAGGGTGCGAGGGGAAACGCTCACGCCTCCCGTATTCGGAAAGGAGAGCTTGTTTGTTTCTGGTAACGCGTGCTAAACTCGTCTTCCATTCTGTCCCTCGTGTTCTATTTTATGTCAGACCGTCCGTACTTTTCCTGGCTAAAAATCCTCAAACCCGCTTCAATGTGCCACGATTAGCAGTATTACTGATGATGGCGTGTCTGGTGGCAGTAATAGCAGGCTGTAGCTCTTCAGCAGCATCACCACCGGAAAGACTGCGGGTAGCGACAACCACCAGTCTCTATGATACCGGTCTCTGGGAATACCTGGAGCCAATGTACGAGGAAGAGTATGGTATCGAGCTGGACGTCATGTATGCCGGCACCGGTAAGGCCCTGGAATACGGCAGGCGGGGAGACGTGCACGTCATCGCGGTTCACTCCAGAGAGCATGAGGAGCAGTTTATAGCTGATGGCTACGGCGTCGAACGAGTCCCCTTTGCCTATAACTACTTCCTCATCGTGGGACCAGAATCCGACCCGGCAAGCATCAAAGACCTCAGCCCTGAGGAAGCCTTCAGAAAGCTAATGGAGACCGGAAGTGGCAGCTTTGTTTCCCGGGGGGACGACTCCGGAACACACTCCAAAGAGAAGGCAATCTGGACCGAGGCTGGCTTTGATTATCAGACAGTCCAGAAAGCAGGCACCTGGTACATAGAGGCCGGCACTGGCATGGGACCGACCCTGATGATGACCAGCGAGAAAGAAGCCTATACCCTTACCGATATTGGCACCTACCTGGCTTATAAGGGTAAGCTGGAACTGGTGCCAGTAATAGACCAGGGTGATATTCTGCTCAATGTCTATTCTGCTATCGCCGTGAATCCAGAGAAGGTGCCTGCAACTAAAATTGATATGGCTAGCAACCTGATAGACTTCCTCATCTCACCCGCGATACAGGAGCTTATCGGTAATTACGGTGTTGAGGAGTACGGAATGCAGCTATTCATCCCCTGCGCCGGCGCCGAACCCGGACATGAATAACAAAGATTTTTCAGCAACCAACCACTACTACCCCCTCTCCGACCTGACGGGTGTCCAGGAGGGGCAAAGCCCCTCTCAAGTATCTCTTCCTGCTGGGGGAGAGATACTCAACGAGAGATTATGAGAGGCAAAGTCCCCACTTATAATTATGGGGAGTTTTAGAGGGGCGAAGCCCCTCTCTACAAACCCTTCCCCTTGATAAGGGGAAGGGGATACAGGGGATGGGGTTACCTAACAAAAACTTAAAGGGGATAGGGTCAGCAAATGACCTCATTGCAATGAGCAAGAAACATTATAGAAAGGGCTTGAACTAATTGACTGAGATATGGCAAGGCCTGACCAGGGCCATAGAACTGATTGTCTCCCTCGACCCGGAAGTGATGGAGATCGCCAGCAGGTCACTGATGATTTCCGTGAGCTCCACCATCCTCGCTTCTCTAATTTGCATCCCGCTTGCCAGCCTGATTCACTTCAACCATTTCCCCGGTAAGAGGATTGTCGTCAGTCTAATTCAGACATTCTTCAGCATCCCTACTGTGGCCATCGGTCTGTTTGTTTTTGTGCTCTTTTCCCGGGCCGGGCCGTTGGGCGGACTGAACCTGCTCTTCACCCCAACAGTGATGGTGCTGGGACAAATGATACTAATCACTCCCATACTGCTCGGCCTGACCATTTCTGCCGCCAGTGGAGTGGATAAGGCGATACTGGACACTGCCCGCTCACTCGGTGCCAGCGGCTCTCAGACGGCAATCGTTGCCCTCAAAGAAGCCAGATTCGCAGTTATGGCGGCAGTTATCATGGGGTTCGGCCGGGCCATCTCCGAGGTGGGTATCGCCCTGATGGTCGGCGGCAACATCAAAGGCTTCACCAGGGTCATCACCACGGCAATATCGCTGGAGACATCCAGAGGTGATTTAGAGCTAGCAATTGCGCTGGGCATAATCCTTGTGTCTATTGCCCTGGTAATCAATGTAGTCTTAAACAGAATACAGCAGAGGTAACCATGCCCTTAATAGAAACCGCAGATTTGTGCCAGAAATATAGCGAGCGGGACATCCTGAAGAACGTCAACATCAGGGTTGACCGCGGCGAAGTCTTCGCTCTCATCGGCCCAACCGGTGCCGGCAAAACTACACTTTTACGCCTGCTCGACCTCCTTGATGCACCGACCTCGGGGAGAATCTATTTCGATGGCAGTGAGGTTACCGAATCAGGGAGCAGGAGATTGACGGCACGGCGCAGAATGGCCTTCGTACTCCAGAAGCCGGTGGTATTTAACACCAGCGTCTACGATAATATCGCCTGCGGCTTGAAATGGAGAGGGGTGGGGAAAAACGACCTTCGAGCCAAAGTAAACAACGTTCTGGAAATGGTCGGCCTCTCCGCCGCTAAGAAGCAAAATGCCCGAACGCTATCCGGGGGAGAAGTGCAGAGAGTGGCTATCGCCAGAGCAATAGTCACCGAACCGGAGGTATTGCTGTTAGATGAACCTACCGCCAACCTGGACCCGGTTTCAACATCGAGAACTGAGGATTTGATAAAAGACATTATTCATCGCTACCAGACAACCATAATGATGGCTACCCACGATATGTCCCAGAGTCAGCGGCTGGCTGATAGAGTCGCTATGCTCTTCGATGGGGAAATCCGGCAAACAGGAGACTGGCGGGAGGTATTTAACTCTCCCAGAAATAGAGAGATAGCCGATTTCGTAGGCGTGGAGAACATTATCGACGGGGTGATAGTGTCGAGTGAGGACAGGGTGGTTACCATCGATATTGGTAATAATGTGGTCGAGGCAATTTCAGACTACCCCGCAGGAGAAGAGGTCTGTACCTGTATCAGGTCGGAAGATATCACTCTGGCCTTATCCAGGCTCTCAAGTAGTGCCAGAAACTCGTTCACCGGAAAAGTAACCCGGGTAGTCTCGATAGGGCCAATTACCCGCGTTGAAATAGACTGCAGTTTCCCACTGGTCGCCCTGGTAACCAGAAGATCAGCCGAGGAAATGAGCTTAGAAAAAGGGAAGCAGGTGTATGCCACTTTCAAAGCTACCGGTGTCCACGTTATCAGGAGAGAAAGCCTCCAACAAACAACCTTGCCATAGTACCTATGGTAGAATAGAGGGAGAATATGAGTGATATTGTTGATTCCTATCACCGGCGCATCAATTACATGCGTATTTCGGTCACTGACCGCTGTGACCTGTGCTGTATCTATTGCACCACCCAATCATTGCCCCACCTGTTACACGCCGATATTCTCCGCTACGAAGAAATCCACAGGGTAGTTCAGGCAGCCGCCGGCTTGGGCGTTAAGAAAATACGCCTCACTGGGGGAGAGCCCCTGGCGAGGCTTCACCTGAGTAACCTGGTTGAGTTGCTTTCTCAGGTCGATGGCATTGACGAGGTCTCGCTTACCACCAATGGAATACTGCTTGATAAGTATGCTGCTGAGCTTAAAGCGGTCGGCCTGAAGCGGGTTAATATCAGCCTGGATACATTTAAGGCAGACAGGTTCCAGCGTATCACCGGCAGTGATAGGCTCAAGGACGTGCTCCGCGGCATTGAAGCCGCCAAAAAGGCCGAGTTAAATCCGGTCAAGATAAACATGGTGGTCCTTAGAGGTATCAATGACGACGAAATCCTCGACTTTGCTCGCAGAACAATTGACGATGGCTGGCACGTCCGATTCATTGAGCACATGCCATTTGTCAGCTCCGGGGACAAAGACGACCGGCTGGTAGCCGTCGGGGAAATAATGGCAACTATCCAGGAGTCACTCGGTGAGCTTACACCCTGCTGTCCGACATCGGGGAATGGCCCCGCCAGGTATTACCAGCTACCGCAGGCCAGGGGGACGATAGGTTTCATCGGGGCGATAACCGATTGTTTTTGCGCCGAGTGTAACCGATTCCGCCTCACTGCTGACGGCAAACTACGGCCGTGCCTGCTGGATGACGACGAAATAGATATCAGGAGGCCACTACGCAGGGGTGCCAGCATTGAGGAATTGGCGCAGTTGATACAGGAGGCGGCGGCCCTCAAGAGGGGGCAGCACCGTCTGGGAGAAGAAATCATCCCCGGCAAGCGCTCAATGCGGCAGATAGGAGGATAACGATGTCCGAGCTAACCCATTTAAACTCAAGCGGTGAAGCCCGCATGGTTGATGTAACTCAGAAGGGTGATACCGTGCGTGAAGCTGTAGCCCGGGGCAGGGTGATGATGAAGCCCAGCACACTGGAGCAAATCAGGACCGCCGGACTGAAAAAAGGGGATGTTCTGGCGGTAGCCAGGGTTGCCGGTATCATGGCCGCCAAAAAGACTCCCGAGCTGATACCCCTGTGCCACCCGATATTGATTGACAACATCGCCATTGACTTCGACCTCTCCGGGGATGACTCGATAGAAATCACTACCACAGCAAAGAGCACCGGCAAGACCGGGGTGGAGATGGAGGCCCTGGTGGCCGCCTCGGTCAGCGCCCTGACCATCTACGATATGTGCAAGGCGGTGGACAAAGATATGACCATCACCGAGATATACCTGGAAAGCAAAACGGGCGGCAAAAGCGGGACTTATCAGAGAAAATAGAGAGCTTTCAATGGAAATAATCGAAGCTACAGATTCTCATATCCCCGAGATTGTACAGGTCTGGAAGGAATTTATGGACTTCCATAAAGACATAGACCCTCGCTTCCCTATGAGCAAGAACGCACATTTGAATTGGGAGAAGTACCTGAGAGACTTGATGGATTCGGAAGACGCTCTGGTTCTGATTGCCCTGGATAAGAGCCGTGTCGTGGGATTCTCTATTTCCCAAATAAGCAAGTATCCGCCGATATTTAAGCGTGAAACCTACGGGTCTATTGATAGTATCGCTGTGAAATCAGAGTATCGTAGAAAGAGGATCGGAGAACAGATGTTGACCAAAATATATGAGTGGTTTGCATCACGTAACATAGACAGAATTGAACTAAGCGTAGCCGCCAGGAACCGGGTAGGCTACTCTTTCTGGAAGAAGCACGGTTTTCAGGATTTCATGCACCGTTTGTACTTAGAGAGAGGCTAGGCAAGAGTGAGAATTTTGTGGAATAATCAAACATAGCAAGGAGGTATGTATGCGTAGTATAGCTTTGGCATTAACAATGGTTGTACTGTCCTTAGGTTTAGCGGCGTGCACTTCGCTGGATCTAACAGAACAAGAAATTAGAGAGGAGATTAGGGAAGAGTTTGGGGAAGAGATCAGGGACATAATTCGTCAGGAAGTGGCAACAGCCCTTACTGAAGTAGGGGAAGGCCCTTCTGGCAGGGTTAGCCCTTCTGGCGGGGTTAGCCCTTCTGGCGGGGCTAGCCCTTCTTCAGCAGATGACAACCTTAGTGAGCAAGGCCTTCCAGGTGAGCAAGGCCCTCCGGGTAAGCAAGGCCCTCCGGGTGAGCAAGGCCCTCCGGGTGAGCAAGGCCCTCCGGGTGAGCAGGGTCTCCAGGGTGAGCAGGGTCCCCCAGGCATTCCGGGTACCTCCGGTGATGGGGAATCGCTTCAAACGCTGGAAAGCGATTTGGCCGCTCTTCAAGAGACTGTGAGCAGCTTTATGAGCAGTCTTGATGAGGCACACATCTACACTGAATTTGATGATATTTGGGCAGCGCTGGAGCGGTTGGAGGGATTCGTCCATTCCCATTAGCCTGGAACCGCCTGTACACTAGTTGCAACAATCGTTATTTCCGTAATAACAGGGAAGGGGGGCAGCGGGTTCCCGGGAAAATCGAAGATTTTTCTGAGTGCTTCAGGGGGTTAGGTTTCTACATTCTATCTTTTCGTAGCCCCGTCATTCTGAGGAGCATTAGCGACGAAGCAATCTAAACACACCACACAACGTAATTCAAGCAAAGGACAGCAAACCCATAATGGCCTGCTAGCCTGCTGTCCCCCCATGTGCCCAAAGTCCCTGAACGCTTAACATAACTACCAAAACAATTCACGCCTGCCCAGCTACGAATTGTTTCCCGAAATTTGCTATCAGTGTGCCAGGAGTCTAAAACAGTGTCACCGTAACCGGCTCACCCTTCTCCAGCAAATCGATGTTCTCCGCAATCTCTATGTAGCCATCCGCCTCAGCGACGCTGGTAATTGCCCCCGATTCCTTGAATACCGGGACAGCCTCGTTCCCCTCAATCTTCACCGTCAAAAACTGCCTTCTGCCCACGCTGCCGGGGACTCTCCGAGAAAGCCTGGCCTCAACCGTCTCCCCTCTCCTTGGTGGCAGGTGGGCCATCTTCCTTATCGCCGGCAGGATGAAGAGATAGGTATTGATCAGGCAGGAAGTAGGATAGCCGGGCATCCCCATCAACGGCTTCCCCTCAATCATGGCAAAAAGGGTCGGTTTGCCGGGTCTCACTTGAATTCCGTGAAAGAGAATCTGACCCCAGCCCTGAAGGACATCGACCAGCAGATCTCTCTCTCCTACCGAGGAGCCTCCAGAGAGAACCACGAGGTCACTTTTCAGGGCTTCGCCAATTGTTGATTTCAGCTCTTCGAGGTTATCACCGGCGATGCCAACCCTAATGGGAATACCGCCGTTGGCCTGCACCACCGAGGAGATAGTGTGGGAGTTAATATCGTAGACCTGCCCCCGCCTTAACTTCCTGCCAACCTCGATGACCTCCTCTCCGGTGGGGAGTATCGCTACCTCCGGCCTTTGATAGACCCTGACCTGGATTATCCCCTGAGAGGCAAGCACCCCGACTTTCCCCGGGTCAAGAACAAAGCCCTCTTTTAGAATGGACAACCCTTTCTTGATGTCCTCCCCCTTCCGACCCACATTGGCCTTCGGATAGGCCGACTTGAACACCTTCACCCGGCCGCTTTCCGCCTCGGTATCTTCAACCATAACCACAGCGTCGGCGCCGGCAGGCATTATTGCCCCGGTAGCAATCTGGATACATTCTCCGGTATTGACCCTCTTTTGTGGTGTCTCGCCAGCGTGTAATTCACCAACCAGGTTGAGTACTTTAGGATTGAATTGACCAGAATCGAAGGTGTCTCTGGCTTTAACCGCATAACCGTCCATCGCCGCCCTATCAAAAGAGGGAATACTCATAGTAGCTACAACGTCCTCTGCCAGCACCCTCCCTGAGGCATCATCAATACTGACTGCTTCCACCCTCGCGATGGGCTTTATGTTAGTCTCAACGGCCCTCTTTGCCTCCTCGAAGGAAAGAAGCGCACCAAAAGGTTTCACCTTGTTGCCTCCCTGACCAAGTGCCCTACTTCAGGTAAGATTATCTTGTCCATCGCCAGAGTTACCGCTCCAAGAGAGCCGGGAAGGCAAAGAATAACCTTACCCTGGGTCACACCAGCGATGGCTCGACTCATAATACTGCCGGTGCCTATCTCCTGGTAGGTCAGGAACCGAAACAGCTCCCCAAAGCCATCTAGCTTCTTCTCCAGAATCGGGTATATTGTGTCTACGGTAACGTCGCGGTGGCTTGCTCCGGTGCCACCGCTGGTGATGATGACCTGAAGTTCTTCTTGCCCCAAGAATTCATCTATCTTATTCCTGATAGCTTCCGCATCATTTTTCAGAATGGCGTAAAACATTACCTGGTGTCCGTTTTCGCTGAGCTTCTGCCTGATTAACCCGCCGGATTCATCATCCTGCTCCGTTCGGCTATCAGAGATAGTGAGAACAGCACAGCTTACACTCTGGGGCGCCTGATGTTTATGTTCCTGATATCCCATTAACCTCAAGTCTTTCTAATAATACAGTGCAATGCGTGGTTTATGCCGACTCCGGAAAGGTAAACGGTCTCTTAAAAGTGCGGTTTGCAGAGAATCTCACTAACCCTGAGGTCGAAGTAATCCACAGAATTAACCGGTTTGAGCACCACAGCCAAATCTGCTCCTCTGCCGGTGCCAGCTATGACGATGATATCCTCATCAGTGCGTACCAGTCCAGCGTCAGCCACCATAAGGGCGATTTCATGGACAACCTTCATCCCCTGCCCAAAGGTGCGCAATGTGTTGGCTATTACATCACCAAGGAGATACATTTTGAACTTCTTGCGCATAGCTCCATCTATCCCGGTGAAGGCGTGCGTGGTGGTAAGCACTATCCCGTCCTTGCTCTCTACTTTCTGTCTGTTCTCATCGGTCAATTCCTGAATGTTGGGCCCCATCATACCAGTAAAGTGGGTAACTGCAATCACCTTCATCTCCGGGAAGACTTCAACAGCCCTGGCTGCAGTATCTCCAACGGTGGTGGCTACCACAATAGTATTGATGCCCAGCTCTTCGGCTCTAGCCTTGGCGATACGGAGCACTTCTTCCGTGTTCTCAACGCCAGGATTGTCAAAATAAACTATCTTTCCTTCCATCCCTCTTACTGTACCTCCTTCTGAACTCTATCTACTCCTCTGAATGATAGATTAACATCAAATAGTAATGAAATCAAGAAAGGGCGTTACCTTGACACTCCAGATTGCCAGTGTTACACTTGATTTACCCTCACAAGTGATACTTTCATTGCTGTTACAACGTGGCTGTAGATTTGAAAAGAATTGGTATTCTCTATCACCCGATGATTGAGGCCGCTTATGGCCTGGCCAAGAAACTGGAGGAGTTCTTAGGCTCCAGTGGCATTTCTGTTTGGCTATGTTCTGCCTGGGAAGGGGAGGTAGCCAGGGCCAATGTAAATGATACCGATTTGATTCTTAGTATCGGCGGCGACGGCACTATTCTACGAGCGGCTCAGGCGGTGGTTCCCGGACTGACCCCTATTACCGGGATAAATATGGGCAAGCTGGGATTTATGACGGAACTCAGCGTTGACGAGACCACGGAGAAGCTTGCTCCCCTGCTGGCAGGGGAAGGCTGGATTGATGAGCGGTGTCTGCTTGAGGCAGAACTTTCTCCTGTAGATGGGGAGCACCAGCCCCGTACATTCTATGCCCTGAACGACGTGGTGGTAGCCCGGGGGGCAATAGCCAGGGTAATCTATGTAGAGGCTAGTATTGACGGCGAGCCACTAACCACCTATAAGGCTGACGGGGTGATTGTAGCCACAGCCACTGGCAGCACCGGCTATTCTCTAGCAGCCGGTGGTCCCATCCTCCACGCGCAAGCCAGGGAGTTCTTGCTGTTACCAATAATGCCTCACCTTAGTTCAAGCTACGCTCTGGTATTGCCCCCTACGGCAGTAGTCAAGCTAGACATTAGCGCAACTCACCCGGCGACACTGAATATCGATGGTCATCTAAATTTGTCATTATCAACTGGCGCCAGTATCACGGTAAGGCGCAGCCCTAATACAGTTCGGTTTCTGAGAATTCATCCCGAGGCCTCTTTCTATAGCTCTCTGGAGAAACGATTGAAAGGAAAGCAGTAAGTTGGACCCGGTACAAAAAGCCAGAATCAGTGATGTAGACCAGATGCACAAGCTGATTAACTATTTTGCCGATAAGGGCGAGATGTTGCCTCGTCCGCTGAGCGAGATATACGAAAACATCAGGGATTATTTTGTCATCAAGCAAGGCAAGCAAGTAATCGGCTGTGCGGCACTACATGTTACGTGGTCTGACTTAGCTGAGATAAAGTCGGTGGCGGTGGCTGAGGACAGCCAGGAGCAAGGAATTGGAAACCAGCTAATAGAGGCCTGCCTTCAGGAGGCCAAGGAGCTGGGCATTCCCACCATCTTTTGCCTGACCTACAAGCCAGCCTTTTTTGAGAGGTTTGGCTTTTCTCAACTGGATAAGATGGAGCTACCGCAGAAGGTCTGGACTGAGTGCTACCGCTGTCCCAAATTCCCCAATTGTGATGAGGTAGCTCTTACCTGTCAACTGGAGGTGGAGGTTTAACTTGGTCAAGGAGAGGAATGTTTAATCCAGCATACCTGGGTGTAATGTTGATCGGGTTCTTGCACGGGCTGGAACCTGGACATGGCTGGCCAGTGGCCGTGCTGTATTCCATGAATAAAAGAAACCCAGTTCTTAGTGCCACCCTCAGTTCGGGTATCATTGGTATCGGCCACCTTGTGTCATCCATCGCTGTTGTTATCGCCTATATCTTGCTCCAAACATGGCTGGACTTTGAAGCACCATGGATAAAATATGTTGCTGCGGCCTTATTGGTCATACTTGCCTACAAAATGTTCAGAGAGAAGGCAGGTGGACTGGAAAGCCAACATGACCATATCCACGAGAACCAGCCAGAGGTTGAGCATGAACATGAGCATGAGCACCCGGGTGAAGGCAGACATATCCATCGGCACAAGCACGCAATAGGGATTGCATTGAGCCTTTGGGGTTTAGCCTCGTTCGCCTTTGCTCTGGGTTTTGCCCACGAGGAAGAGTTTGTCCTGCTTGCTCTGGTAGCGGGGGGAGTTAACGTGTGGATACTCATGCTTTCATATGGCGTGGCGGTCTTACTGGCGCTCATAGCGGTAACGATCGCCGGCGTGAAAATCTATAAGCACCTGCAACCCAAACTAATACGCTACGAAAGGTACATTCCAAAGATAGGCGCTGCCGCTCTTTTGGCAATGGCTATCATCATCCTGCTTTGGTAATAACCTGGCTCACGGGAGGAGCTTAACTTGACTGAGGAGAAGACGTTATCCAGTCGGCTGGTCTACGATGGACGGGTGGTAAAGCTACGGGTGGATACGGTACAAATGCCCAGCGGCAAGGAAACCACCAGAGAAATCGTCGAGCACAGCGATTGTGTCGCTATTGTAGCCATTGACAATAATGACAATATCCTGCTGGTGAATCAGTTCCGCGAGGCGGTAGGGAAGGAACTGTTAGAGATACCGGCCGGTGGTATCGATGGTGATGAGGACCCGGAGGCAGCGGTGCGTCGTGAGATGCAGGAGGAAACAGGCTACCTGCCCCGAAAATTGGAGAGGTTAGCTGGCTTCTACTCTGCACCTGGTTACTGTACTGAATATCTTTATCTTTTTCTGGCTGCCGACCTTGTTCCCAGCCAACTCTATGCCGAGGATACGGAGAGCATCAGCTTAGTCCGGGTGCCGACCAGCGAGATTCCCCATCTTCTTTCCTCAGGCAGAATCTGCGATGGTAAGACTATTGCCGGGTTACTTGCCTACCAGGAGTATCGCAGAGGACGTTAAACCAAGGATAATGCTTCAAGTCAGGCTCAGTACTCTATCGTATCCCTGAGAGAATGTATCTCTGCCACCGATATACCTGCCACTTGAGGTCTTGAATTTTTTAAGAGCTTCTTCTCTGGTGAATTTATAGAAGATAAAATCATCCGGTATGTTTTCCGGTCTCAATTTACAGTTAGGTCCCAATACTACAATAAGTTCATCGAATTCAACAGGCTCGTCCAATCTTACCGGAGTCCCTATCGGGCAGTTGTTAATCCTGACCTGAACCTTAGAGGCACCTATTGTGCCATCATAGCCAGCTTGCCGTGGCGATTTTGGAGGCTCCAGACTATACATGGCCTGGCAAAGGTACCTGCCAATATCTCCTATGTAATCCCTAGAGTGAATAATATCAAGCTGATTTAGCTCTTTCTGTCCAGAGAAGAATTGCTTCGGGGCTTCTTTTGTTTCCTGGTCCATAATACACCCCCTTGATTTTTGAGCACTACCACGAATTAAGGTAGCTCTGTTTGAACGCCGACAGGTCACCATCTGCCTTCCTGCAGATAGTAAAGCACAACGACTGGTATTAACCCAGCGCACCCGATAGCTGCCGACCTGGCGGACGATC
>SDBU01001344.1_pt1 | contig 35349 bp, 27 predicted proteins | sample 2277071 | NCBI WGS metagenome assembly SDBU01 (sample SAMN10397929, study PRJNA504765) | marine sediment metagenome | isolation source: marine sediment core GS08_GC12, 126 cmbsf | place: Arctic Ocean: Gakkel Ridge, Loki's castle | collected 2008 | reverse complement strand
ATCATGGGCAGTGGCGCGCCGTTCTCGTAGGCGTTGCGGGCGCAAGTGCGGCGGAGGTCATGGGGTCCCAAACGGCCCTCGCCGTGCTCTGACGCCAGGCCTGCCTTGGCCCCATACTCGGCCACCAGGCGACTTACGGCGGAGGAACCGAGCATCGCCTTGCCGATCACGTCGCCCCTGTTGACGCCATAGAACACCGGCCCCTTTCCGGCGCGCAACGATCGCCCAGTAGCCTGCAGCCAAGCCTCCAGGCTCTCAGAGAGCACGTCGTGCAGCTTGATTCGGCGCGTTTTAGCGCCTTTGCCCTGAAGGACGATCCACCAGCAGCCTTTATCCTGCCTGAAATTCGTCATCTGCAGGCTGGCCAGCTCGCTGCAGCGCAGTCCCGCGAACAGAGCCAGGTCCAGCAAGGCCCGGTCTCTCAAACCCTTGTTGGTGTTCACATCGATGGCCGCCCGCAGGTCCTGCACCTCGTCTTTGCTCAGTCGTCGGCCTGTGGGTTTGGTGTCTCTCCGCAGACGCGCCTCGTAGGGACGAATGCCCATTCGAGCCGCCTGCACGGCGCTCAGAATGTCATCCCGACAGGCGACTCGCAGGAATGTCACCGCTGCCGCATACCGTTGGCTCACGGTGTTCCGGCTATATCCTTGATCATCCAGCCACGACCGGAATCCTGACAAGTGGGATGGTTCTATCAGGCGCAGCACGTTGACCTGTCCTCTGAAAGCCCACCTGGTGGTCCCTCCCTCAGCGCTGACCGCGGCCAACTTGAACCTCCCCCCCAGAGCCCGATCGATATACTGTAGGAACAAGCCAATCCCCGTGATGTAGGACCGGCGGCTATGCTCTGATCGTGCCGCCGCTTGAATCGTCGCTTCCACCTGGTCGCTCAGAGGGCGGGCCAAGATACCCCGTGGTTTGGGAAGACTCAAGGGCATCGCTGAATTACCGCTGTCGCCTCTTACTCGCTTGGAGTTCACCTTACCCCTCCTACTTTATAGCGCTTGATAACTATACTTATCACCCACTATCGCAAATGATACTGCGCTCGCCAATAGATGTCAAGTGAGAGGCCTCCTCAGCTTTTGGGAAGCGCCGTCGTTGCTCGTGAACTACACTATATAGTGGTACGGACCATCTGTAACACTACCTGTTGTGTTAGCGCGTCTGCTCCGCCAAATTGTCCACAACCGGTGATGAGTGTTCATTCACCTTGATCGAGAGCCAGGCACCGCACAACTTGCGGCCCAGATACGTATCATCTCGTAGATTCGATTCTACGGCCTTCCTGGCTCGCCCCGGTGTCGAGATCTCAAGAAGTTATTGGGTCCTGGGTCGAGTTCAATAAACTAAGAACCCAATCGGGTTATCCACAGCGAAAGCCGCTGGGGATAACTGCATGTGCTGACTACTCCCAGACTCCTCTTTCCATATAAAGGAGATCCATTGTAGGAACTCTGAGGGCCACGAATTTGCTGAAATCACTCCGCTACCGGAAATGTAGTTATTATGCAAAGTTGAACGAGTGCGTTTTGCATAACTATGTCAACCTAATTTATCTGAAGAGTGACCTTATGTCAAGCAGATGTCTTCCACAGGTGGCCGACGTTACGGCATAACCTATATTTACCTCTACCGGGTATGGGTTAGACTGCAAGGATGTGTCTATCCTAGCTCCTAGCCGCGTCCTAGACGGCGTTTAGAGGCCTTGTGGATAACCCTACTATCCCCTTCTTCTCGATATTCCCTCTTGAGCAATTGCACTCTTCTTTGGTGCATCAGGTATTGGAGATGCTAGATCTGGTGACGAAATCCGGGGGTTTTCATACCAGGAATGCTTGCCGAAAGCGGAACTCCACGCCACTCCAAGTCCGTCGACTCACTTCCAAAGAGAGTATGCCGCCAGAATCGACATCTACAACACTCGATTGAGTTAATAAGATGAGTTCAACGGAAAACTGATCCGCCCCCCATTGTCCAAGACATCCCCGTTCTCGTGGCCAACTCTATCTAGAATCGTGGTATAATTATCCGGGACGGTTCAGTCGTTGATCGTGAATAGGTCGCTCGACTTCACTAGCCTGTAATATGTGGTCACTATTCCCAGAGTACAAACTAGATCATGGAGGGTGACGTACATGATTCCCAATAACATAACCAAGGAGTATATACTCAAGGCTATTGCAGAGGTAGATAAGGTCGGCGTCCCCGCAAAGAGACAATCAAGAAAGTATTACCTGAGATATGAAGGGAAAAGCTACCCACCAAAATACATCATATCCCTAGCCAACAGCTTCGCTAATGCCGAGGAACTAGACCCCGAAGTATTCAGCGGAGGTAGAGAGTCCAACGATTTCTTGAGGTCCCTGGGCTTTCATATCGAGGGAGGGCAGCCTCGTGGCAAGCCCACCGCTCAAACGAAAAGGGTAACGGGACTCTCACGACCGCCTCGCCCTGTCACTTCTCGTCACTATGAAAGCTGTCCTCGATGCAAAGAAGCGGTAAGGGCTATGCTCCAGGCCATCTACGGAGAGGTGGAGGTGAACTACAGGTTTGATGTGGGTACAACTCCCCAAGCCTTTGGCCACAATCCATACGCAAGGCACCTTACAGAAATACATCGGGGACTCGAGGAATACAGAGGGCACAAGCGTTTGGTCAAGGCAACTACGTTGCCTCATTGCGATTTCTATGTCCCCAATCCCGGCTTTGTGGTGGAATTCGATGAATCACAACATTTCACGACTGCAAGGCGTGTATCACTGGAGCGATACCCTGACGATCTGCAACTGGGCTTCGATAGGATCAAATGGATAGCTCTGTGTGATAGGATTCATGCTAGGGACAATGATCCGCCTTATCGGGATGAACAACGTGCGTGGTATGATACCCTACGGGACTTCCTGCCAGCAGTACAGGGACTGCAACCCACTGTGAGACTCTTCGCACAGGACTCCCGATGGTGCTCTTTGGATCACCATAATCCAAACGATGTTGAGACGTTCAAGGAGCTCCTGCAGATAGGCGACGTCAGGGTAGATCGCACCAAGGAGTCAGATACCAGAAAGACTGGATCCGCTCCTGCCTTGAACATTACTAAACTGGGAATCGTATCTCGTGATTATCGGTACAGGTATGCCAATGGTTTCCGAGACTTTAGTCATACTCTCCCTTCTGTGCTGAAGCTCCTAGATTATGAAGGATGTGATGCCGTTCTTTTCTCTTTGTTCAGCATCATTCCCCGAGAGTCGTATGATCTTGGCGCTGCTCTTAGACAATCGCAGAGTATCAAGGCTGTGTTTCTTGAGGAGTTTCAGGATGGAACGAGCAGAGCAGGCGGACGATATGTCGTTCACCATCGCACGTCTAAGGGGTGGGAGGAGTACAGTTTTGCCCAGGTGTTTGGCTCCTTATCCGGAATGCCCCAGTGGGAGATGGATGACTTCGTCAGCTACGAAATGCCGAAGCGGATTCTAGGCAACTGCTGTGTGTTGCTTTGTGGCGAGTCGAATGGCGTGAAGTACTCGCAGAAACAGAAGGGGGTAGAGGACACCTTTGGCCTAAGAGCTGCCATTCCTCCAAAGACGACGATCGTTCTCAATCCCATTCACGACCGTATGACAAGGTTTGAACTGAAACTGAAGAGGCGGTTCCTGTCGGAAGCCGGTCGGAGGGTAATTTCTGTTTGGAACAAGGGAAGGAAGGATAAGAACGGCAAAGTGAAAGACGGAAGGAATCCTGCCTGGACCATTTTCTACGATGGAAAGGCGGCCGATGACGAAGTTGTGATGATACACAATCAACTTGACGTGGAAATTGGCGTTCTTGATGTGAAGCAGGAATAACGAGTCACCCCACCTGAGCCCCATTCCGCAGCGCTTCATAGCGGCAGCTGAGCTTTGTCGTTAGGGGGTCGCACTAGAATGAAGCTGATCCCTTGGAATATAGCGCACCGAGAAGAAGCATGGCGCCGCTTTTCTTCCTTGCCTTCTCCAGAAAACCGGAGTGTGATTCCTCCAAAGTCAATACAAGAGACAGTCAGACTTCCGAGGTCTCTCGAAGCCCCCAGTTCATATGACTTCACGAGGACGTCACCAAGGTCGCCGTGGAGGCATAAAGAAAAGGGCCATCCTCCAAGAGGACGGCCCTTAGGTTAGCCAGCCAGTGTTCAGGCGACTACTCTATACTCCTCCAGCGAAGCGCCTGCCCTGAGCGCAGTCGAAGGGTCGCGTATCCCGCCAGGCCAGCCAGCCCGCTCCCCAGGAGCATGATCGTGCCCGGCTACGGCACGAACTCTTCGTCCTCTAGCACAGAGCAGTCCCTGAGGAAAAGCGTCGCTGTCTGTGGGATGGCCTCAGGTGGAATATTCACGGATTACTTTCAACAAATGCCTGTAACCGCTGGACAGAGGGGTCAATCTGGTCGCGGTTCACGTCTCCCAGAGCCCAGATGAAATAGCGTCCAACCCGCACCCAAACTTCCCCCTGGCGGGCAAAAGACTGGTCTCCTAGGCTTGTCCAAACCGGCGTGTCACCCATACCCTGGTAGTCGTTGAATAGCTGAGCGGTGAAGCGTTCGGCATCGTCGGGGTTGGTGAAGACTATCAAGTCCACGATCCTGGTCTGACCGGAGTCAAAAACTCGGTAATCGGTCAGCTCACCATACCCCTCACCCTGGGCGGCCATTACGGTTTTCATGAAAGCCAACTGGTCAACGCCGAGTTCGTCGGCAGAGGGCAGGATGGCTTCTGCGGTTTCGGCGTCCAACTCCACCTGCCCGCCGGGGGCCACGACGGTCACTGGTTCGTTCAACCGCGAGAGCTCAGTGGCAGTAAGCGGGGGAACAACCGTTGGCGGATAAGTGGGAGCAGGCATAGCGCTAACCATCGGCGTTATGGTAGGGGTGGCGGCAGACCCGAGCCCCAAAGTTGGTCCCTCTAGCAAGCCCGCGAGGCCGGTGCCAAGAGGCTTAGTGGGGGAGAGATAGTCATAGGCGCCGAGGCCGGTGCTGCCCAGGCAGCAGAGTAAGAGCAGCCCCATACAGCCTATGAGCAGGCCCGTAGGAGGCCCCTTCGCCACAGGGGGGGCGGCCACAGGAGTGGGCTTTGGCGCAGGCGGGGGAGGGATGTATGCGGGTGGAGCAGGCTCTTCCGCCAGCCGGTAGCCACAGTTTCCGCAGAAGAGGGCACCCTCCTCCATCGGAGTACCGCACTGGGGGCAAACTCTCTCCGCCCGTGGTCGCTTGGCCTGTATCCACTCCCCCTCCTGGGAGAGATACCATTTGCCGCTCTTGGCCCCCATCATCCACCAGCGCCCTTGGGAGTCCTGCAGGGTCAACTTATCCACCGTGGCTTGAAACTCCTCGTCGCTCAACAGCCCGCTGGCGTGCTTTCCCTTGAGTGTGTAGTATCTGTTTTCCAATTCCTCGAAGGTCATACTCTTCCTCCCTCGCGGCCAACCTTAGTCGTAGTCCGCCTCCACCCTCTTCCGGGCTTGGATGGCCACTCGGACCTCTTTCATCAACCGGGCGTAGATCCTCGGGTTGGCTATCCTGAAAGATTCTATCATGTTCCTCACCGGCTCCACCTGTCCCTGGAGGGCAGCGATGCGCCGGCAATCGGGCAGCAGTTACCTTCCCAGGACGAACTTGGCCACTCTGCCTCGCTCTCCCTGCATGAAATAGCCCCCCTCGAGCAGCCCTTCCATGACAAGTCAGATCACCTCGGCCCAGGGATCCTCACTTTCAGGCACTAGCCGCTTCAGGATGTCTACCGCGTTGTTCACCCCTTGACGGTCGCTCAGGAGGCCCAGGATACTTCCTTCAAACCCGCTGGGCGGGATGCCGCCGCGCCCGAGCGGTTGCAGAAACACCGCTTTGTGCTTACGGAGGCCTAGCTTGCCCCTGCGCTGATGGATATAGAGCCTGGCATATCCCTCTTGAGCAAGGCCGATGAAGGCGGTGGCTGCGGCCACCGCCGCCAACTCATCCTTCTTCACCTTGACCCCTCGGCAGGGCAACTCTATCCTGCCCCCCAGGAATCCACCTCCCACGAAGTGATCGCCGTAGAGATAGACCACGCCGCTGGGGCTGACGGGCAGGGCCGGCTCTGTTGCAGCCCGAGTTGCCTCAGGCAGGGGGGTCCCGCACTTAATGCAAAACCTGTTCTCTGGTTTGTTTTGATAGCCACAATGGGAGTAGACTTTCAAAGCCATAGCCTTCTCCTCAATCCAACGTTTCGGGTGGGCCGGGCGGCCTTCTCTCGACGAACTCCTCTGGCGGTGGGGTGATTAACGTGTCAGCCAGCGTCCTGGTGGATGACCTGACTGGGGGCGGTTGCCAGTAGGGCGGAGGCACTGCTGGCGCTGGCCTCCTCCTCGTGACCAAGAGGATCATGAGCAGGGCGAAGAAGCCCAATCCCGCCATGCCGGCTACACCAAAGAGGAGAAGGTAGGCTGGGAAAGAAGGCTCATAAGGCTCTAGAGCGATCAGAGGCTCTAGAGCGATCAGTTCCTCCAAACTGACCTCCGCGACCTCAGCGTAAGGGCTATCGGGGTAATCAGTGGCTACCTTCTCCAGTTCAATCTTGGCCCTCTCCACATCGCCCATGCCGCCATAAAGCCAGCCGATGCTCGTCTGGGCATAGGCGGCGTGCTCCGACTGGGGATAGTCTTTGACTAGTTGCTCGAAGGCCTCCAGAGCCTGCGGCATATGATCCTGGCCGTAAAGATGGCCACCAAGGGCGACCAAGGCATCGTCGGCACGGTCGCTCTGAGGATATCCGTAGGCAGCAGTGTAGAAAGCAAAGACGGCATCATCGTACCGCTCCCGCTGGGCGTAGCACTGCCCGATCATATACTGGGCGTCATCGGCCAGGTCGCTTGCGGGGTGCTGGGCGAGGAGCTCCTCAAAGGTGGCCAGAGCCTGGTCATAATCTCCCCACTCGTACTGGGCCATCCCCTCATCATATAGGGGCTGGGCTGGATCCTGGGCCAGAGCAAGGCTGGCCCCGCTGAGTAGCACGGCAAGCATGGCTAGCACAAGACCGAATGCAAGCCAAGCCTTCGTACAGCATCGGGAAAACCTCTTCATCATGGCTCCTCCTACTCTGCCTCAGGCGGCACATACCCAACCTTGTCGGCCCAGGAGATCATCTCGATGTCAATAGTCTTGGGCTCGGTTATGGGCAGGTCAACCCATATATCCTGCTTGTTGGTGAGAAAGTTGTGCAGAGTCACGTAGCTCCCCTTGACCTCCGCAGTGAGCTTATAGCGGCCCGCAGATAAGTCGGGCAAAGGATAATGGTAATTGCCGTCAGCGTCGCTGTTGGGAACAACAATGCGCCCGAAGGAGTCTAGAGGGCCCACTACTCGCCCGTCGGGGCCTACCAGCTTCACTTTTGCGAATTGCACCGGCTCCCCATGGTGAGTAAGGTGCCCTCTGATGTACGTCAACTGCTCCACCAGTCGCACCTCGTGTAGGTACCCCGTACCCCAGCCCGGCCACAACGACCCTTGGTCTGCGTTCGTTTGATTCGGGCAAGTGCCAGGCGGACGATTGTAGCACTTACTATCTGCCTTCCACACAAAACCCGCCGGTGCAGGGATGGAACTCACCAGGTGAACGTCATACCCTGTGCGCTCGGCCTTATATGGCACGACGAACTTGAACTCCCCTGCGGGATTCGTTCGAGTGGTCAGATGCACTTCGTCTGGGGGCTCTCCCCAAATGAGGGCAATCTCCAAGCCACCGCCAGGCCAGTAGACCTCTTTGCCATCTTCGTCTAAGAAGTCCAGCTTTCCCTTGATCGTGATGGGTTTCAGCGCCGATATCGTAACAGGAAAGGCTGCCGTCATGTCCTCCTCCCATGTCGCAATGATCCTCACGTCGCCCTCGGCCTCGGCCGTGAATATGCCCTCCTTGTCCATACTTCCTATGAATGGATTGCTCACATCCCAATCGTCCGCGGTGATGCTCATGATGTGGTCGTCGGCACCCTCACGCCAGGCGGCATCCACACCCCAAGCGGTGAAGCGCTGCTTTTGGCCTATCTTCATCTGCAGGACACCCGCCTCAAGGTCGTCGCTAGGGCGGACTATTATCCGGTCGATGGGCCCAAGCGGGAGGGACGGCTTGGCTATTTCCCCTGGGGGCTCTGGCGGGTGCTCAACCTCTGGGGAGCCCTCCTCCTCAGGCCCGGTGGGGCCCTCCGCGACAACAGGATACTGGATGCACACTGTAGCCCGAATCAGGCCCAGAGAGCCACTGCCGCTGCAGGAGAGGATATAGGTGCCTGGCTCAAGGGTCAGGCTGCCCCAGCCCTGACCGCCAATCCTCTGGTAAACTACCCCGCCATTCTCCTTTACGATCGCGAAGTTCTCTGCAGGTGAGCCGATCCTGACCTCCTGGGGCTCCGTGCCTCCGATGGTAAACTTGGCACGCCGGAAGATGCTAGCATCGCCGATATTGGTCTCGCCTGAGGCGCAGGCACTGGCCCAGGCCTCCGTCGCGGTTGGGGTCGGAGTGGGGGCCTTCGTCGACGTAGGAGTCGGAAGAGGGCCCGTGGTCGGGGTCACCGTGGGCGAAGGCATGTCCGCAGGTGTGACGGGTGTCGCCGTAGGTGTCGCCGTAGAGGTGGGCACGGCCAGCGTCGCCGTTGAGGTGGGCATGACCACCGTGGCCGTGGAAGTGGGCGAAGGCGTCTCCACGCCCGGTGGCTCGCAGTAGTTGTACAGCCCGTTGGCGAGGGCCGCCTGGTGCAGTTGCTCCACGATCTGTTCTCGGCTGTGGGGGAATTCGCTCGGCTGCAGCACGAAGGCATCCAGCCAGATTCTGCCACAGAACCAACTGATCCCGGACATCGGCGGGCTTTCCATTGAATAAAGCAACGCCTCATAGCCGTAATATGTGCCAGGCAGAACACTGTCGAATTGATCAGTCCATTCTCTGGCGTCTTGTACGGCCTCCTCATTAGAGTCAAAGATCCCGACCAAGACCACGCCTGCTACGGCTGGCTCCCCTGGTTGCCCCGGTATCTCTCTGAGGACGTTCTCAACCCAGAAGCCGCTGCCCCCCCCTACCTTAGTCTGAAGCGTAGCACCCCACCCCAACTGATTGTTGGCCATCTGCACTGTACTCCTGGCCGCCTCAAGCGCTGGATCCTGAGCCAGCGCCAACCCGCCAGCCAGCGGGAGCGAGCCAGCCAAGACGAGGCCTAAGAGCATCAGGGTCAATGGCGGTTTCCCGATCACTCCCTTCCCTGCTTTGCAAGCCAATGAGAGCACACGTCCCTTCATCCCCCTGGTCTCTCCTTGCATCATCTCAACCTCCGACAGTTTGTAACGAGCTGAACACAAGAGCCGATTACGCATTTGCCATGACCCTATCTAATGGGCTCTCTTTCCCTCAACAGCGGCTACGCGGGGGCTCTCCACCTGTAGAAGAGCCGCTTTCCATCAGACTGCACCTATCCTGTCAATCAGTCGAGCGTTTCACGCTTGTGGTAGGGCGGGTGGGATTCGAACCCACACTTGGTTGCCCAAAGCGAATTTTAAGTCCTCTGCACTATGGCAATCCGCACCCCACAATATCTTGTGGTCTCAGACTCTACAACCCCGATATTTAGTGGCTCTCCGACCATCGCCAGCCACGGTTTTTCACAAGTCCGCTGTACTTTGGAGTCTCAACTTCATGCTGATTTAGTCCGCTGCACTTAAGTCCGCAAAACTCACTGGATTGGTGGTGCGACCTAACCTACCTGGTCAGTGTCAGGATGAATCGTACAGTACCACGGATTGCCACAGAGAACAAACCCTGCCTAGTCCTTATGCATACAGACCTCCGCTCAGTTAGCTGGGTCCCAGGGCATCGGAGAAGTAGGAAACCTATGCTCAAGAGACGCCTGTTGACGAGAACCTACCCCATCTGAGATTACAGGAGCCCCTCCACAATGCCGGTGTCCCTGCCAAGTGGGTGGTAGCTGTCATACCTCGTTTGTCAGATTACTCTGGCACAATCTTCCATATTTCCAGCTCGCTTGGGACGATGGATCCCTTCCCGTGCTCTTCGGTTGTGCAACCAACGAAAAAAAGTCACGGATTGACTTCAGCATATAGCAGCACTAGAATGACACCCTTAGGGGCTTCTACAGCACCATTCCTCATGCACTATCAGGAGGCCTACTTTCACAGACGAATTCTATAGAAGCATATGTTGGGCCGCCGATTGTATATCCAGTGACTCAGGTTACTTGGCCTATATCGAGCCGAGAGGAGGAGCACAGATATCAGACCCCATAGTCTTCATCAGCCACAATAGAGTAAATGAAGGTAAGCTCGATGATTTCAGGCACGTCTGGCGTGAAAATGTGAAGTCTATAAAGGCAGACAAGCCAGGCACGCTCGTCTATCTCGCCTACGCCTGTCACGCAGTGGGTCTGCTGCGCGACAGACCTGGCTAGCCAAGTAGTCTCATTGGGGCATGACGGGAGCAACAGGAATGACGAGATCACAAGAACCGATTCGCCTAGTAGCAGCGCAAAAAACACGTGCTGCTCACATGTTAGTCAGGGCATTCCTGGTTGACCCGATTTACACAGCTCTGTTCCCCGACAGCGTCGAACGCGAGCAATCGCTGCAAAGGCTGTTCGGCGCGATGGTCAGCTACAGCCTGGTCTATGGCCAGATCTATACCACTCCGGGGGTGGAGGGAGCTGCCTGCTGGCTCTCGCCGGGGGACACAGAGATCACCTGGTGGCGAATACTCCGCACCGGGCTAGGACTCCAAAGGGCCGTGGCCCGGTTCAACCCCAAAGCGCGGCGGAATTTTATGGCAGTCCTGGCCTACACGGACGAGCTCCACAAACGTGAAGCACCGGGACCTCACTGGTACCTGTGGGCATTGGGCGTGGAGCCTGGTTGCCAAGGACGAGGGATCGGCAGCCGGCTGATCCAGCCGGTGTTGGCCAAGGCCGACAACGATGGAGTGCCCTGCTACCTGGAAACCCAGACCGTGAGAAATGTAGCTTTCTACCAGAAGCGGGGCTTTGAGGTCGTCAGAGACGGACAGGTGCCGGGCCAGGAGGTCAGGATCTGGACGATGCTGCGGGAGGCACACTGATGAACTCACAGGAAACAACGTGCACTAATGGATTCTGTTCGCGGTTTTTGGGGAATGACGATCCGGCCCTTGCGGACCCTGGGTGAACTGACCCGAGTCCCGGCAGTGCTCAGGAAGAGCGTGCTGTCCCTTACAATCGACGAGTAGCACCTTATACTTATCTGGTATCAGGGGACACTGTTTCTTGCGACCGCCGCCCTCGCGGCTGGCATCCTTGTGCTTGAGAGTCGCCAACTCGGTGGATCGCCGCACTTTCGCATGGCTTTCGCCCACATCGCCTACGCCTGCGTCATCCCTTTCTTTTTCACTACCGTGTTGTTCGAGTTGGCGCTGGCTTTGGCGTTGCTGGGGGGATTGCTGCAGCCGGATCCTGTTTTGAGCTGGGCCCTAGGCTCAGGTGCCTGTTTTACAGCCACCTATCAATTGATCGCAGTCATTTGGATAGCAGCTTTGTTCGTCATGGCTGCTTGGCGGACCATGGAGCGGGATTCGGTCGCGCGCCTGTTCGGTGGTCCGCTGCACTTCTTATAAAAGACCGCTGTACTTTCCGTTACTCCATTTCTCTCAAGTCTTCTGGTCTTTCCGTACAAAAGGAGAAAGACTCTCCCCTCTAGAAGAGCCTTTCTTCATCAGATTGTACCGATCCTGGCAATCAGTCAAGCGTTTCACCCTTGTGGTGGGGCGGGTGGGATTCGAACCCACATGGGGTTACCCTCAGCGGATTTTAAGTCTCCAGCAGAATCGCCAAAGCCGGCCTTCCTTCAACGACACAGAGCAGGACAGGGCCAGTACAAGAGAAAAAAAGGGGGAAGGCCTGGAAAAGACATGTCCCTTCGAAGGCCAGCCCTCGCTCCAGAGCCGTCGACCCTTTAGCTCTCTTCCCTGTCCAGAGCCTTCTTCAGAGCCTCTATCTCCTTCTGTAGCCTCTTCTGCCGGGAAGCGATGATGAAGACGAGAATGAAGGTTAGAGCCCAGAATACAGCGTAGGCAGCAAAGAGATAACTCATATTTAACCCCTCCCTCTAACGTGGAGTCTCTTTTTCAATCCTTCAACCTGGTCCGTTAAGTTCGCCAAGCGGGTGCTCTGGAGGAGTAATGTGAAGTAGAGGATGGTGAAGGTGAGGAGGCAGAAGAGAAAGGTGACCAACATTGATGAGGTCAGATGGGCGCCTTGCCTCTCGAAGACGACAGGGTGGAGCGCCTGCCACCAGCGCACCGACATGAAGGTGAGGGGCACGCTGGCGAAGGCCAGGATGCCATAGACGGCCGCAAAGCGAGCCCTCCGCTCTTCCCCTTCCAGGAAAGAGCGCAGCATGATATAGGAGAGGTAGATGAGCAGGAGAATGCTAATCAGGATTAAGCGAGGCTCCTGCTGCCAAGGCCACCAGGAATTCCAGGTAGCCTTGGCCCAGATGGAGCCGGTTATGACAGCCATGGCGGTGAAGGTTATCCCGATCTCCACCGAGGAGAGGGCCACCATATCCCAGCGGCGCTTCCTGCCACGTAGGTAGGCTATACTGGCCACCAAGGTGACGAAGAAAGCGAAGAAACCCACCCACGCCGAGGACACGTGAAAGTAGAAAATCCTCTGCACGTGCCCCATGGTCGCCTCGGTCGGTGCGTAGAGGAATACCAGATACAGGGCACCTATTATAGTTAGGCCGCTCAGCCAATTGAGCAGATCGCCCAGACCAAAGCTTCTATCCATACTCAAGACCTCCTTTCCTCCACCCAGACGTCAACCTTCTACTATATAGTCGAAGGTCATGTAGGATACCACCAGGAAGATGATATCGAACCCGATGAGGAACCTCAGCCAGTGAATCAAATCGCTCAAAGGCAAGCCGTCAATGATGCCTGCCGTCACCTTCACCGCGGAGATCACCACCGGCAGGATAATTGGGAAGAGCAATACGGGTAGCATCACCTCCCGAGCCCTGGTATTAGCGGCCATGGCCGAAAGCAGAGTGCCCACTGACGCGAAGCCGAGGGTCCCCAGGAAAATAGTAAGCAAGAGGGCCGGCTGGATCAGGTTGAGATCAAAGAGAGCAGAGAAGATGGGCAGCATCAAAGCCTCGATAACGGTGATAAAGATCAGATTTCCCAGCATCTTGCCGAAGTAGATGACACTGCGCTCCATGGGAGCCAGGAGGAGGCCATCCAGGCGACCTTCCTCGACCTCCAAGGAAAGGGAACGGTTCAACTCTAAGGTCCCTGCAAAGACAAAAGTCACCCAGAGGATGCCCGGGGCCACCTCAGACGCCTTCTCTACGCGCAACTCAAAGCTAAAGCTGAAGATGACGATGAGCAGCAGAGCGAAGACGAACATGGAACTGAACATCTCTTTGGTGCGTAACTCAGCGACCACATCCTTCCAGACGATGGTCAACACCTTGTTTAAAAAACTCATGTCTCAGCTTGCTCCCCCGTCGATGTCTCCTCCCACATGTTGCCAATAAGCTTGTCGGAAGTCGCTCAAGGTAAGGGAGGCTTTCTCCGCCTGGTAAACGAGCCGTCCCCCCTCTAAAATGGCCAGCCTATCGCACAACTCCATCCCTCGTTCCAGGTTATGGGTGGTCATGATCACAGTGTGAGATCCCAGGCTCATCTCCTGCAGCAACTGGCGCAACATCTCTGTCGCGTGTTGATCAAGGCCAGTATAGGGCTCATCCAGCAGCAGAAGAGCGGGGGCGTGAATGATAGCCCGAGCCATGGAGAGGCGGTGCTTCATGCCCTGCGACAAAGTGAGAGCCAGGTCATGTCGGCGTCCCACCAGCCCCACCAGATTGAGAAGCATCTCCACACGTCTTTCCAGGGGACGCACATCGTAGAGCCGACCATAGAAACGTAGATTCTCCTCCACCGTCAAATTGCCATAGAAGATGGGCCTATGAGAAACAAAGCCTATGCGCCGACGCATCTCAGTGCCGCCAGAATCCAGGTCGAGACCATCGATGCACACCAGTCCACTGGTGGGCCTGAGCAGCGCAGACAGGATGCGGAGCAGCGTCGTCTTACCTGCCCCATTGGGTCCAACGATGGTGAGGAACTCGCCTTCCGCCACTTCCAGATCGAGGTCTCGGAGGGCATAGGTATGGCCAAAAGATCTGACCAGACCTTGGATCTGGATCATCCTAAGCTTCTTCCCCTTGGCGCCTCTTAAGCAAAGGATAACCCAAAACCACGAACACCGCCAAGGTGCCCAACCCCATGACTACCCACCCGAAAACATCGGGGACCGTTGTGGAGGATTCCGTCGGCCCATCCTGTAGCGGCAGGTTAGCGAGGTGCAAGGTCAGACCATCGGCCGGGGTCAAGTTCTGTCCTGTCAAATGCAGATACCTGCGGCCTCCAAGGGACTGAGGTTCCTGGGCGGTCAGTCCGGGAGCCGTGACCTCCACCCCCGCATCCGCGACCAAAACATCCAAAGAGCTGATGGGGTAGGGCATCCCCTTGGAGATGGTGTAGGTGGCAGATTGATGCCCCAGCTTGTAGTTGAAGACGAACTGATCGGAGCCCGGGAAAACCGGCTCGTCAGAAGCGAAACCTCCCTCCACCTCCACCACACAACAGGACATCAATCCCTCTATCAACTGCAGCTCGGTAGCACCCTCCGGCAGAGAGAAGAGGAGAGTCGGCCCTCCCTCCTCTCCCGTGGAGCCAACATACGTCTTGTCTCCACCGTTGAGGAGTATCTGTACTTCCTGCACTGAGACAACCTCGGGCTCGAAATCCAAGATCAGATGTGCTCGTTCCACCGATATGTCCGCATCGTCAACGGTCGAATCGTAAACGGTCAAGGGCACAGAGAGCACGCTCTCTTCCTGGGCAAAGGCCCCCTGAGGAAAGACCACTACGTCGCTCGCGTAGCGCACCCCTTGGTGCTCCACCTCCACTTGGTAAACATACCCTTCCGTATCCAAATCTTGAAAGCGGAACCGCCCTTCGCTATCGACGATCCCTTCCAAAGAAGTCTCCTCCTCTTGACCCCTGAATATGGAGAGGGTGATGGGCACTCCTTCGAGTGACGCCCCGCCTGAGGTACCGTTGAGCACTTGACCCTCGATCACCCCCGACTCTTGGGCCATAGCCCCCGTGGCCATGAGTGCAAGGAGAGATAGAGATGCCAGGAAGGGAACCAACCGGTTGCGCATATCAAACATCCCCCACCGTGGCTCTCCTTTGAGGCCAAGCCGCTATCAGCGTGCCGACAAAGAGCACTCCTCCCCCTATCCAGATCCAGATCACCAGAGGATTGATGACTATTTCAAAGCTGGCCAAGCCGTCCTCTTCCAAGCTGGCTAGGATGACGTAAAGGTCCTCCATGAGGTTGCTTCGGATGGCCACCTCCGTCACCCATGGCCTATCCATAGCCCAATGATAATTCTTCTCCGGCTCTAAACTAGATACCTTGGAGTCACCCCTATATACACCTAAGGTGGTGGACAAGCGTATTCTGCTTTGATAGGTCACCGGGTTCGGGTTCAGCTCTTCGACCGAGTAGTCCTCATAATGGAGCGTATAGCCGCCGATAGTGGCCGATTCGCCAGGGCTCAAAACGACCAACTCTTCGCTCTTATAGGCCATTGAGCCCGTGACTCCGATGGCCATGAGGATGATACCCAGGTGGACCACGTAAGCGCCATAGCGGCGGTGAGCCTTGGAGGCGAGGTTGAAAAGAGCCCTCAGGTACTTCTCTTCCGTGGAGCGGTGCCGAGCCACCAAGTCTCTTATGAAGACTGCCGAGAGCGAGAGGGCGACGAAGGCGGAGACGGCGACGGAAACGAGGGGGAATAGGTCTCGGACCCCGAGAATGAAGGCCACGGCGGTCAACACGAGGGCTGCGACGGCAGGGGGCAGGAGGTCCCTCATGCTCTTGGCGGTCAGTTGCCGCCAGGCGATGACCGGACAGATGCCCATAAGGCATATAAGAACTATGGTCAGAGGGCCAGTGGCCCGATCATAGAAGGATGCATCGAGGCCAACCTGCACCCCTCGAAGGGCTTGAACCAGGGTTGGATATGCGGTGCCCAGAAAAATTATCGCCGCCATCCCACATAGAAGCAAGTTGCCGAAGAGAAAGCTTCCCTCCCGAGATAGAAAGCTCTTCATTTCCCTTTCGCTTCTGAGTTGGCGCCGACGATGGTAGATGAGGGCGAAACTACTCCCCAGGACTAGGGCCATGAACCCCAGAAGGAGGTAGGCTATGGGCTGCACATTGCTGGAGAAGCCATGTAGATCGGATACGATGATGCCGCCCCTGGTCACTAGCGTGGCAAAGAGGCAGAGAACAAAAGAGAGCGTGGCAAGCACCATATTCCACACTTTATGCATTCCCCGTCGCTCCTCCATCATGGCCGAATGGAGGAAGGCGGTCCCGATCAGCCAGGGAATCAGGGAGGCGTTCTCCACCGGGTCCCAGGCCCAATAGCCACCCCAGCCCAGTTCCACATAGGACCACCAGGCCCCTATCAGGATCCCTGCGCCGAGGGAGAGCCAGGCGAAAAGGTTCCAACGCCTGGCAGCCTTCACCCAGTCGGCAGTCAATTCGCCGCTCATCAGAGCAGCTAGCGCGAAAGCGAAGGGCACCGTGTACCCGGCATAGCCAAGGAAGAGAACCGGCGGGTGAACGACCATGCCAGGGTTCTCCAGCAAGGGCAACATCCCCACCCCCTCGGGTGGTTTGAAGGGAAGGATCTCGAAGGGATGGCCCGTGGTGATCAGCAGAAGGGCGAAAAAGGCTTCGATGAGGGCCAGGATGGCCAAGCGATAGGCCCCTATCTTCCCTTCCCCTTGTTGGGCCACCATCGCGGCCATGATGGCCAGGAACCAGAGCCACAGGAGCAAGGAGCCTGCCTCGCCCGCCCAGAATGCCGAGATGGTATAGACGAGGGGCAGGTGGGTGCTGGTGTACTGGTAGATATATTCCACCTGGAAGTCGTGAGTGATCAGGAGGTAGAGGAGGATGGATGAGGCGAAGGTGATCAGGATCGCCACCACCAAAATGGCCATCTTGGCGCTCTCCACCAGCCTGCGAGACCTCTGCCGCGCCCCCACAAAAGAGGCTGCCGCTCCATACAAAGAGACGACCAAACAAAGGAAAAGGGCCCAGTAGCCGATATCAGCCATCTTTCTTCCTCACAGAGATAGAGTCCGAGCGGTCATTCCTCCGCATACTTCGAGGGGCATTTCACGAGCACAGCCGTGGCCTCGAAGACACCGCTCGTCGTGTATCTCCCCTCCACCACAGCCTGAGTGCCATCCTGGAGCATATCGGGACGAACGCCCCTGTATAGAATGGGCAGACTTCCGTTTTCGTCGGCGATCTCGAACTGGAGAATCGTCCGTTGAGGATCCCAATCGATCGTCTGGTCGACGACGAGGCCAGAGACCCTCACCATGCGATCCGATGGCCCTTCAGCCTTCAATCCTCCCACAGTTAGATACTGGGTGGTGGAGCCTTCGATACTGCTGTAGACGAGCCATCCCAGGACCGCAAGTATAATGATTCCACCGATGATCATCCCCATCTGCCTCCGAGCTCTCTTTCCCCTCACCTCAGAAGCAGCCTTCGATTCGATCACCCTATCCTCCTCAATAGAAACTCGACGGATCATATCATAGAGAGACTTCTTTTGTCAACCTTTGCTCAAAATCCAATCAGGTATAGTGAGAGTTCTTGGTCAACAGCGCGCTCACTAAACCCTCTGCTGTGTTCTGGTTCTGTTCGAAAACTTGGAAAATATCCGGAGCTAAGCTCCCACGACTTCCAGTGAACGGACACTCATCACCCTGACCTGAAACAACTCTTGTGAGTTCTCAAGACGTTGCACATGCAGAAGACCATCGCCTCTTCACTGGCTCATTGATGGAGAGGGGGTGCGTGGTATGCCCGGTTGGAAGAGTAGCTACATACCGTCGGTCTAAGGCAACCGCAATTCCCATAGGCTGGACCACATGAGCCACAGGTCATGAGCGCTTCGAGCTGACCTGCCCCAAGAAACTAATCCGAACATTGGGTTAGGATTGGGCAGAAAAGGATGCAGGTCAAATGCCAAGAAAACAGTACCCTACAGACCAAATCATCCAGAAGTTGCGTGAAGCTGAAGAAAGGTCCACAGGACTTTCTGTCCGCACTCCTAGCGTGTCCAAGTTCAATGATAGCCGGATTCTCAGAATGGTCAAGCCCATGGCATCTGTCTGGGTTTGAGCTTAGAACAGAGTGCATTTCGGCAGATTCCACGTTTTTGCCAGACACGGGTCCCGCCGTGACATGCATTCAGACCCCTCTTCGTTGGATCGACATGATCGACATGGTGTGGGCCTAGATTCGCCGGAAGACCTGCTTCTGGTTGAACCATAGGCCCTTCGGGGGTGGGGCTGCTTCCCCACGCAGGCAAACCCAGCCAGTCCCTCTTCCGAGTTCAGTGTCGCCATTCAAGTCAGAAGATTAGTCTCGCCAACCAGGCGATGTTCCAGGACTCGCTGGATTGCCTGCACGAGTCGCTGTCGGGTGAGTGATGACTGGTTTGCCAAACATGGGTGGGTAGCCAAAAGCCAGGATCAAGACTACTCTTTGACCCCGACCTTTGTTCCGTCTGTTTGTTCATAGGGATACTCTGACAAAGATGCAGATGTCACAACCGATTTGACAATCCTTCTGTTTCGTAGTATACATTTAAAATCAACTTATCGGAACGGAGACGGAGCAAGACTAACTCTCCAGACACGAGTGCTCGTGTACTACACAAACAGATGACGGTGACGTCCTTGGTCGAGAAGTATTTGCTATCTCTAACCGAAGTGAGGCGAGCCGGGTGTTGAGCGTGTACCCGACCACTTTACGGCGTTGGGCCGATTCGGGCAGCATTCCTTACTTTCGCACACCAGGCAGGCATAGGCGCTTCAGAACCGCCGACCTCGTTGCTCGGATGGAGGACAAGCAGACGGTTGCCAAGACCACTTGCCGCCACCTGCTTCACGCTGGGGAACAGGCGTGAGCGGCTACCCCATCATCGTCATAGACCTGGAGCACGGCCGCTGCGTCGTCGTCGGTGGTGGTGAGGTAGCCGCTCGTAAGGTGGCCGCCCTGTGCGAGGCGGGCGCACATCCGGTCGTGATCAGCCCGGCCTTGTGCGAATCCCTACAACAGCAGACCAAACTCGGTGAGGTCGAAGCGGTCGGGCGCGCCTACCAGCCCGGAGACCTGGCTGGAGCGAGGTTGGTCATCGCTGCTACCGACGATGCGGCGACCAACGAGGCGGTGTGGCACGAGGCACAGGCGATCGGCTGCCTGGTCAACGTAGTGGACGATCCAGCGCGCTGCAACTTCCACGTACCAGCCATCGTGAGTCGGGGAAAACTTACTATCAGCGTCGCTACAGGAGGCAGCAGCCCCTTGCTGGCCTGCCGCCTCCGTGAATCGCTGGAGCAGCAGTTTGACGCCGCGTACGAGCCGTATGTGGCCCTGCTCGCGGAGCTGCGCCCCTTGGTGCAAGAACGAGTAACCGACTCTGCCACCCGGAAAGCGCTGTGGGAGATGGTGCTGAATTCTGAGGTCTTGGATTTGCTGCGGGCCGGTGCATCCCAGGCGGCTCGGCAGCGTGCAATGGAGATCCTCGAGACATTCTGCTAGCAAGGACGCCAAGCAATCAATGCAGATCCTACAAGTTGGCTTGAGTCACCAAACAGCACCGGTAGAGATCCGGGAGCAACTGGCCCTTTCCGAGGCAGCCGTCCCGGTTGCCCTCAGGACCTTGTGCCCCAATAATGGCCGCGATTCTGGCTACGCGCTGGAAGGAGCAGTTCTTTCCACCTGTAACCGCCTGGAGGTGTACGCCGTCTTGGAATCCCCCAGCCGCAGCGATGGGGACATCCGGGACTTTCTAGCCGCGGTGTCGGGTGCATCTAGGATGGTGTTTGATCCACACCTGCAGGTCCACGAAGGCGAAGCTGCAGTCACACATTTGTGCGAGGTTGCCAGCGGCCTGGACTCGATGGTACTGGGCGAATCGGAGATCCAGGGCCAGGTGGCCCAGGCACACCAGTTGGCACTGACCCACGGAGCCGCAGGTCCGGTGATCAACGCACTCTTTCGCGCAGCGGTCCGGGCAGGCAAGCGAGCTCGCACCGAGACAGCCATCAGCGAACACGCAACCTCCGTCAGTCACGTTGCCGTCGAGTTGGCTGCGCAGATCTTTGACGACCTGGCACAAAAGCGTGCCCTGTTAGTCGGCGCCGGTGAAATGGCGGAGCTGGCTGCCAAGAACCTTGTAGACAATGGCGTGGGGAGTCTGCTGGTGGTGAATCGCAGTCCTGGCCGTGCGGCCGGCCTAGCCAAACAGTTCGGTGGCGAAGCGCTAGGTTGGGACCATCTGACCCAGGCCCTTCACCAAGCCGACATCGTGATCAGCTCGACGGCCGCTCCCCACGCCATCCTGCGGTCCGAAGCCGTGGCTGACGCCATGCACATGCGCCGCAATCGCCCCCTGTTCATCATCGACATCGCTGTGCCGCGCGACGTAGAACCCGCCGTAGGCGACCTGTCCAACGTGTTTCTGTATGACATCGATGACTTCCAGCAGGTAGTCGAGGCGAACCTGGCACAGCGGCGCCGGGAGGTCCCCCGAGTAGAAGCCATCATCCGAAAAGAAGTGGCCGACTTTCTGGCCTGGTTCCGCGCCCGGGACGTGGTGCCTACGATCGTGGACCTGCGGCAGCACATAGATAGCATACGGGAGTCGGAGTTGGAGCGGATCCTGCAAAAACTGGAGCACCTCCCGGAACAGGAACGCAACGCGATCCTGTCCTTCAGTCAGCGGTTGGTCAACAAGATCCTGCACCAACCGACGGTCCGACTCAAAGAGCACGCCAACGGCCGCGAGGCCTACCTTTACACAGAGGCGGTACGCGACCTCTTTGGGATTAGTGATAGCGAATATGAAGTGCAGGAGGAGAATCCGCATGGCTAACGTCGTCGGCTTCCTCTTGGCCACGCTCTTTTACGCCATCAGCACGCTCGCCCACGTGGCCGGCTGGATTGGCGGTAGCCGCCTAGGCGAACGCCTGGCCAGACCCTGCCTGCTGGTCGCGGTGATCCTCCACGGAGCGGCGATCCTCCTGCGCTGGATCGAAGCCGGGTATGCCCCCCTGTCCAACGCTTTTGAGGCCTTCTCCTTCTACGCCTGGGGTTTGAGCCTCACCTATTTGCTGATCAAGCCGTTGCGGCGGCAAGCGGTGTTAGGGGTCTTCGTCACACCCCTGGCGATGTTCAGCATCCTCGTCGCGTCGGTATTACCCAAGCGCATCGAGCCGCTGGTGCCGGTGCTGCAAAGCCACTGGCTACCGGTCCATGTGGGCGTATCCTTCGCTGCCTACGTCCTGTTCAGCCTGGCCTTCGTCGCCGCCGTCACCTACTTGCTCCAACTGCGCTCTCTGAAACAACCTAGCCGTCGCTTGTGGGCCCGTAAATTGCCCGCGCTGGAGACACTGGAGAACCTGCAGCGGCGGACGGCCGTCGCCGGTCTGGTGCTGATGAGCGGCTCCCTAGTGAGCGGTTCGCTGTGGGCACAGCAGGTGTGGGGCATCATCTGGCCTTGGGAGCCACAGCAAGTCGCTGCGCTGGTCACCTGGTTCATCTACGCCGTCTATTTCTACGCCCGGCACAGAGCAGACTGGCGGGATCACCGGGGAGCGTGGCTGCTGGTGGGCGGGTTTGTTTCGGTGCTTATCACCTTCGTCGGCGCCGACCTGGTCATGCTGGACAGCCGCCACAGCTTTCTATTCGGAGCGTAGCCCATGCCCAAACAGAAGCTCGTCGTCGGAACGCGGGGCAGCGCGCTGGCCCTCTGGCAGACAGAACATGTCGTCGAACGGTTGCGGGCCATCACGCCGGACCTGGACGTTAAAGTGAGAACGATCAAGACCCAGGGCGACTTGGTGCGCGATCGGGCACTCTCACAGGTGGGGGGTGAGGGATTGTTCGTCAAGGAGATCGAGAACGCACTGCTGGCGGGCGAGATCGACCTGGCGATGCACAGCCTCAAAGATATGCCGACGGAGCAGCCAGAGGAGTTGATCCTGGGCGCGGTTCTGAAGCGGGCAGATCCCCGCGACGCGCTGGTCGCGCGTGATGGAGTGGGCAACTTTGCCGTTCTGCCGCTCGGGGCGCGGATGGGCACCAGCAGCCTGCGGCGGCGGGCGCAACTGCTGGCCGCTCGTCCCGACCTGCAGGTGGCCGACCTGCGCGGTAACGTGGACACGCGGCTGCGCAAGCTGTGCGCCGGTGACTACGACGCGGTCGTGCTGGCTGCTGCGGGCCTCATTCGCTTGGGACACGCCGACGCGATCGGTGAAATCCTGCCAGTGGACCTCATGCTTCCGGCAGTTGGGCAAGGGGCGTTGTGTGTAGAGGTACGCGCCGATGACGAAGCGACACGAGCGCTCATCGCACCCCTCGATCACCTGGTCACGCGCCAGGTGACCCAGGCCGAGCGTGCCTTCCTGCGTTGCCTGAAAGGTGGCTGCCAGGTGCCCATCGGCGCATACGGAGAGGTGAGTGACGGACAACTCCACTTGAGGGGGCTGGTCGCCTCGCTGGACGGCTCACGCGTGGTGCGGGACGAGACCCGGGGACCGGCGACGGAAGCTGCTCAGTTGGGCACGGAGCTGGCAGAGCAGGTGCTGGACGCCGGCGGCAAAACCATCCTGGAGGAGATACGGCGTGGCAGTTAACGGCCTTGTTTCCCTCATCGGGGCCGGGCCTGGCGATCCCGGCCTGTTGACGTTGCGCGGCGCCGAAGCTCTGGCCGCCGCCGACGTGGTCGTCTACGACTACCTGGCCAGCCCGGCCCTGCTGGCCCACGTCCGGCCAGACGCAGAGCGAATTTACGTGGGCAAGAAGGCGGGACAACACACACTTTCCCAGGACGAAATGAACGCTCTGCTGGTCGAACAGGCGCTAGCCGGCAAGCGAGTGGCCCGGCTCAAGGGCGGCGATCCTTTCGTCTTTGGCCGAGGTGGCGAAGAGGCGCTGGCCCTCGTCGAAGCCAACGTGCCCTTTGAAGTGATCCCCGGTGTGACCAGCGCCGTGGCCGCCCCGGCCTACGCCGGGATCCCGGTCACGCACCGGGGGTTGGCCAGCAGCTTTGCAGTCATCACCGGCCACGAAGACCCGAAAAAGGCCGAACCAGCAGTGGACTGGTCGCGCCTGGCTACCAGCGTGGACACGCTGGTCTTTCTGATGGGGGTCGGCAACCTACCTCAGATTGTGGAGCAGTTGATGGCCCACGGACGCCACGCCGCCACGCCGATCGCGTTGGTGCGCTGGGGCACTACACCGGACCAACAGGTTGTGAGCGGCACGCTAGTAGACATCGTGGACAGGGTAAAGGCAGCGGGCCTCAAACCGCCGGCGGTGGTGGTGGTCGGCCCAGTGGCAGCACTGCGCAAGTCGTTGCACTGGTTCGAGGATCGGCCCCTCTTTGGCCAGCACGTCCTGGTGACCCGCACCCGCGAGCAGGCCAGCGTCCTCTCCGCCCGTCTACGCACGCTGGGTGCGGAAGCGGTCGAGTTGCCTACCATCCGTATTGCGCCGCCGGAGGATCGGTCGCCGCTCGACCAGGCCATCGTTGTGCTGCCGAACTACGATTGGCTCATCTTTACCAGCGTCAACGGCGTCCGCCACTTCTGGGAGCGGCTGGCCCTGGCCGGCCAGGACGCCCGGGCGCTTCATGGCGTCAAGGTGGCGGCCATCGGTCCGGCTACGGCGGCTGAACTGGAGGCTCGCGGCCTGCGGCCGGATTATGTGCCGGATGAGTACATCGCCGAGGCGATCGCCGCCGGGTTGGGGGACGTCCGCGGACATCGGGTGCTCCTGCCTCACGCCGACATCGCCCGCCCGGCGCTGGCAGATCTGCTCTGTCAAGGCGGCGCCGAGGTGGTTGATGTCACGGCCTACCGCACCCTACAGCCGGAGATAGAGACCGACGAACTGTGCGACCTGCTGGCCCGCGTCACCGTGGCGACCTTCACCAGTTCAGCTACGGTGCGTAACCTGGCAGCAATGGCCCAGGGCGTGGGGCTGGACCTGCCTCGTGCCCTGGAGCAGGCAACCATCGCCTGCATCGGCCCCATCACTGCCCAAACGGCGCGGGACTTGGGCCTGCCGGTGCAAGTGATGGCCGAGAGATATACCATTAGTGGTCTCATTGAGGCGCTCATCCGCCATTTTAAGATTGCCTGATGGTTAACTCAGAAACTTGTTAGAAGGGACGATACAAATACATGATAGGTATCACCAAATTACTCTGCGGCAAGGTCACGCCATCGGACGCGCTGCGCTATGGGCGCCGCTCCAACCGCTCGCCGAGCCATCTGTTGCAGTTTACCCACGACAAAAAGCCCATCGTCGTCTGGAACAGCACCAAGGCGTGCAACCTGCGCTGTATCCATTGCTACTACACTGCCAAGGTCCAAGCAGACCCTGACGAATTCACGACCGACGAGGCTAAGATGATGATCGATGACCTAGCGGCGTTCGGTACGCCCGTGCTGCTCTTTTCCGGCGGCGAGCCATTACTGCGAGAAGACCTGTTCGAGTTGGGCGCCTACGCTGTTGAGCGTGGTCTGCGGACCGTCATTTCGACCAATGGTACCCTCATCAATTGCAAGGCGGCAACCCGGATCAAGGAGGCCGGCTTTTCCTACGTGGGCATCAGCCTGGACGGTATCGGCGAGACAAACGACCGCTTTCGTGGCATGGTGGGGGCCTTTGATGCCGCGCTGGACGGCATCCGGGCCTGCACCGAGGCGAGCATGCGCACCGGCCTACGCCTGACCCTCAACCGGCACAACTACGAAGACATGAACGCCATCCTTGACCTGCTGGAGGCCGAGAACATCCGCCGCGCCTGCTTCTACCACCTGGTCTACGCCGGGCGGGGTGCCCGCATCCAGGGCGACGACCTATCGCTGGAGGAGAGCCGCGCCGCCGTGGACCTCATCTTTGACCGGGCCCAAGACTTTGCCCAGCGGGGCGTGGACATCGAGATCCTGACGGTGGACAACCACGCCGACGGGCCATACCTGCTGCGCCGCGTTCAGGAGGAGCAGCCGGAGCGGGCCGGCGAGGTGCTGCAACTGCTCCGCTGGAACGGCGGCAATTCGACTGGCATTGGCATCGGTGCGGTGGACCACCTGGGCAATGTCCACGCCGACCAGTTCTGGCAGCACCACAGCTTTGGCAATGTGCGGGAGCGGCCCTTCAGCGAGATCTGGACCGACATCAGCGACCCCTTGATGGCCGGACTGAAAAATCGCAAGCCGCTCCTGAAGGGCCGCTGCGTGGCTTGCCAGTATCTGGATATTTGCAACGGCAATTTCCGTGTGCGGGCCGAGGCGGTCTACAACGACGTATGGGCCCCCGACCCTGCTTGCTATCTCACAGACGAGGAGATTGGACTCAATGGAGATTAGTCTCTTTCCCAGTAACCGTCCACGGCGGCTGCGCTGCAGTCCCAGCTTTCGCCGCCTGATGCGGGAGACCCTGCTGACCCCGGCGGACCTCATCTACCCGTTGTTCGTCGTTCACGGCGAGAACATCAGGGAGGAGATCAGCTCCATGCCAGGCAACTTCCACTGGTCGGTGGACCGCCTCCTGGCCGAAGCAAAGGAGATCGCCCGATTGGGCATCCCGGCCGTCATCCTCTTTGGTCTGCCGGCCGAAAAGGACCCCATCGGTCAGGAGAATTTTGATCCCGAGGGGGTTGTCCAGCAGGCAATCCGGGCCATCAAGGACGCTGTGCCCGATCTGTTCGTCATCACTGACGTGTGCATGTGCGAGTACACCAACCACGGGCACTGCGGCATCATCCATGACCAACCGGCATATTGCAAAGGCAAGGGGCTGCCCGGTGGCTGCCTGGATAACGACGCCACGCTGGAGATCCTGAGCAGGGTGGCGCTGAGCCACGCCGAAGCCGGCGTCGACATGGTCGCTCCCTCCGACATGATGGACGGCCGGGTAGGTGCTATCCGCGCTGCGTTGGACGAGGCCGACTATCACTGCGTAGGCATCATGTCATATGCTGCCAAGTACGCCTCGGCCTTCTATGGCCCATTCCGCGAGGCAGCCGATTCGCCGCCGCAGTTCGGTGACCGCAGCGGCTATCAGATGGACCCGCACAACGCCCGCGAGGCGTTACGCGAGGTGGCCATGGACGTCGCCGAAGGGGCGGATGTGGTCATGATCAAACCAGCTCTCGCCTACCTGGACATTGTCCGCCAGGTGCGCGACCGCTTTGACCTGCCGGTGGCCGCCTACAACGTGAGCGGCGAATACAGCATGGTCAAGGCCGCCGTCCAACGGGGCTGGCTCGACGAACAGCGCATAGCCATGGAGTGGCTGACCAGCATCAAGCGCGCCGGCGCGGACATGATCATCACCTATTGGGCCAAAGATGTGGCGCGATGGCTGGATGCGTGAAACACCATGCACAATACGCATCACGTCTAGAAAGTGAGAACACAATGACAACCCCCCTTAAAGGTCCTCACATCGTGGCGTGGGAATCGACCGTGGCCTGCAACCTGGCTTGCGTGCACTGCCGGGCCAGTGCCCAGACCACGCCAGAGCCGGATGAACTAACAACCGGAGAGGTCTTTTCCCTGATCGACCAACTGGCCGAGTTCGGCCAGCCGATCTTTGTCATCAGTGGCGGCGAACCGCTGATGCGACCCGACATCTTTGATATCGCCGCTTACGGCATCCAGCGCGGGCTACGGTTGGCCGTCTCACCCAACGGCACGCTCATCACTCCCGACGTGGTGCGCAAGTTGAAGGAGGCGGGCGTCAAGCGCATTTCGGTCAGCATCGATGGCTCGACAGCCGGGCGACACGACGCGATCCGGGGCGTGCCCTGTGCCTTTGACGAGGCGATGGCGGGGCTGGCTGCCTGTCGCGAGGCCGGGCTGGGCTTCCAGCTTAACACCACCGTCATGCGCCAGACCCGCGACGACCTGCCAGCCGTCCGTGACTTGGCTGTTCGCATCGGCGCCGAAGCGTGGCACGTATTCATGCTGGTGCCTACCGGCCGGGGCAAGATCGACGACGAGGTCTCGCCCCAAGAATATGAAGACTTACTGGGCGAGATCTACCAGATGACCAAGGATTCACCGATCCCCATCCGCGTGACCTGCGGGCCACACTTTATGCGGGTCGTAGCCCAGAACCGGCGGAAGGATCGCGATCAGCCCAACCTAGTACGACCGGGCAATAAGGGCCATGGGCATCCCGGTGGGCTGGACCGCACCACGCGGGGCTGTCTGGCCGGCGATGGCTACTGCTTTGTCTCGTATCGCGGCGACGTGACGCCCTGCGGCTATTTCCCTGTCGTTGCCGGGAATGTGCGCGAGCGGCCGTTTCGGGAGATCTATCTCGATTCTGCCCTGTTCCGCTCGCTGCGCGATTTCAGTCAATACGAGGGCAAATGTGGCGCATGCGAGTTCCTGCGGGTGTGCGGCGGCTGCCGGGCACGTGCGTACAGCCTGACGGGCAACTATCTGGCCGAAGAACCTTACTGTATCCATCAGCCCCGTGAGATGGCGGAGTCGAAGGCATGACCGATCTGGATGGCCTTGACCGGGCACTGCTAGAGCGATTGCAGGCCGAGTTCCCCTTAACGCTGCATCCCTTCGCTACGCTGGGCCAGGCCCTTAATCTGGACGAGGCCGAGGTGCTGGCCCGCGTCCGCCGCTTGAAAGAGGCAGGCGTCATCCGCCAGATCGGCGCCATCTTTGACACGCGCCGCCTGGGCTACCGGAGCACCCTGGTCGCCTTTCAGGTGGACGATGGTGCATTGGAAGACGTAGCTGCCCAGGTCAGCGCCCATCCCGGCGTGAGCCACAACTACGCCCGGCCGCATCACTACAATCTCTGGTTCACCCTGGCCATCCCGCCAGGCCGGGAACTGCTGGCCGAGATCCGCCACCTGGCCCAGGAGACCGGCGTCGAGGACTGGCTGGACCTGCCAGCGCTCAGGGTGTTCAAGATCAGGACCCATTTCAATCTCAGGGCGAGCGGCGAGGCCCAAACTACGAACCAGGCGGACGGGCCTTCGTCAGACCGCCGCACTCTTACCTCGGCCGATATTACCTTTGTGCGACTGCTTCAGGCCGACTTGCCCCTTGTCCCTCGCCCCTTTGCCGAGGTTGCTGAGCGGCTGGGTCTGAGCGAAGAGAACTTGCTGGATAAGGCCCGTGAACTGGAGGCAGCGGGCATCATGCGGCGCTTTGGTGCGGTGCTGCATCACCGGCGGGTGGGCTACACGGCCAACGGCATGGCCTGCTGGCTCGTGCCGGAGGCCCGGATCGAAGAGGTGGGCCTCCGCGCTGCCGAGTTCCCGCAGGTGAGCCACTGCTACCAGCGTCCGGCCTATCCACCGCGCTGGCCCTATACCCTCTTCACCATGATCCACGGCCAGACGAGGGATGAGGTCGAGGCGGTCGTTGCTCAGATCGCCCAGGAGACTGGGATCGACCGATACGAAGTGCTGTACAGTACCCGTGAGTTCAAGAAAGAACGGGTGAAATACTTTGAAACGTGATGCGTGTTGCGTATTGCACACTGCATACTTGGTCACGCGAGGCGCAACACATAGCATGAAATACGCAAGGATTTGCCATGAGGAGTCAACATGAAGCGAGATAAATCAACCGAACTGCTGAAGGCAGCTCAAAAGGTCATTCCTGGCGGAGTGGACAGTCCGGTGCGGGCGTTTCGCGCAGTGGGTGGGGAACCTCCTTTCATCGCACGGGGTGAGGGAGCCTACCTGTGGGACGCCGATGGCAATCGCTACACGGACTATGTGCTCTCTTGGGGCCCGCTGATCCTGGGCCATGCCCAGCCCGCCGTAGTCGAGGCACTGGCGGAGGCGGTCGCGCGGGGTACCAGTTACGGCGCCCCGACCGCCCTGGAGACGGAACTAGCGGAACTGGTCATCGAGATGGTGCCCAGCGTGGAGATGGTGCGCTTTGTCAACTCGGGCACCGAGGCGACCATGACCGCCCTGCGCCTGGCGCGTGCCTACACCGGCCGGCACAAGATCGTCAAGTTTGAGGGCTGCTACCACGGCCACGCCGACCTGCTGCTGGTGCAGGCTGGCTCAGGCGTAGCTACGCTGGGCCTGCCGGACAGCCCCGGCGTGCCCCCCGGCGCGACACAGGATACCCTAAACGCGCCGTTCAACGACCTGGCCGCCGTGGATCGCCTATTTGAGCGCTTCCCGGAAGCGATTGCGGCTGTCATCATCGAGCCGGTGGCGGGGAATATGGGCGTGGTGCCCCCGGCGGACGGCTTCCTGGGCGGACTGCGCGAGTTGACCCTGGCCCACGGCGTGCTTCTCATCTTTGACGAGGTGATGACCGGCTTCCGGGTGGCGCTGGGCGGGGCGCAGGAACTGTACGGCATTGACCCCGATTTGACGACACTGGGCAAAGTGATCGGCGGGGGACTGCCGGTGGGGGTTTACGCCGGCAAGCGAGAGATTATGGAGACGGTCGCCCCGGCTGGCCCGATGTACCAGGCCGGGACGCTTTCAGGCAACCCTTTGGCCATGACGGCTGGGTTGATCACGTTGAAGGAGTTGCGCAGGCCGGGCGTCTTCCAGGAGATCGTCGCCCAAACGGAGCGGTTGTGCCGGGGCATCGGCCTAGCGGCGGAGAAAGCAGGCGTACCGATCTACCAGACGCAGGTTGGCACCATGTTCTGCACCTACTTCACAGAGGGGCCGGTGACCAACTATGCAGGCGCTAAGATCAGCGACACGGCGGCCTTTGGCCGGTTTTTCCAGGCGATGCTGGAGGCGGGCGTCTACCTGGCCCCGTCGCAGTTTGAGGCCGGTTTTACCAGCACAGCCCATACCGTGAAGGTGATTGACGCCACAGTCGAAGCGGCGCAGCGCGCCTTCTGCCGAGTGTAATCAGAATGTTCGAGGCCACCTGGCACCCACGTCGGGTACTTCCGACACGCTGAACAGCTCATAACGATGTAACTAGTCACTCCCGAAGGGCGTCTAGATGTGAGATTGTCTTAGATGCAGACAAAAGCGCGGTTTTGCTAGCATCCCTGTGCGTGTGATTACTTCGGCGAGCCAATCGGCAGCTAACTGGAAGTTCATCGAGAAGGTAATTGAGTTGATTCTCTCGATGCTAGGGGATAGACAAGCCGAAGAAATATCTGACAGCAATTGACAAGCAATCCGTTGGAATAATGCCCAGCGGATTCGAAGTCACCAGCACCGGTGTCGGAGGTTAGATACAACCTATAGTATATCTGAACTCCTTACCCACTATGTCTAGTAGTTGCTATCCTCCTTGAGATCGCCTCTATTGGAAGAGTCCGTTGGACTTCTCGCTTCAAGAATTGCAGAACCATAGACAAAATGCCCACCCTCAGCTTGTAGATCAAACCTGCGTAGGCTACTAGCCCCAGTACGACGAGTCATTCCACCCTCCGGCGGAAGTAGGCGCTCACGATGATCTCCAGACTGCGGGGGAGTAAGACACGGAGGTGACCAATCCCGAGAACCTCGTGTTCGATATTGCCGGGTCCGACTACTCCATCTGGAATCTGGCTGTATTGTGACAGTCCTCGCACGTATCGTCAAAGTGGGGCTTAGGCGGCTGGTGGCAATTGGCACAATCATACTCAGGTTTTCTCACCCCGTCATGGCACTCATGGCACCATACCTCCGCGTGCTTGCCCTCCAGCTCGATGGGGTGGGGGAAGGCGGCGTTCAGGTCCACAGAAGGCCACTCGCGGCCATGACACCCCGAGAGGGCGCAGAACATCGATTCGTCGCTTCCAAAATCGACATCGCCATGGCAATCCGAACAGACGCTGTTGGCCAGGAAGCGGTGGTCGGCCACGAAATTGGTCTCCAGGTGTGACTCCGGCTCCTGTAGCGAGGCAGCCGGCATGGCAGGCGGGTCCTCTCCAGGCTCCACGGTCAACGGGATGCTGTGGCAGATGTTGCAATGCAGGCGGATCGATTCTCCCTCAGAACTCACATGCTTGCCGTCGTGGCAGCGAAAACAACCGTCAAACTCGTCGTGCTTGTTGTGATCCGGGAAGGACCGCCACGTGACGCCTGGCTCCTCGAACACCAGCTGCGGGATGAGTTCTCCGGCCAGTTGGGCGGCCTGGTCGACGGCGGCAGCCTGGGACGCGGCTTCCTCGGGGTAGGTGGCCTCGTATTGTGCCTCCCATGGCCCTACAGCCGCTAAAGCCGCTTCCTGGTCAGTATAGTCGGCAGAGAGCAGGGCCAGCATCTCTTTCTTAGCAAAGGGCAGATCGCGACTCAATCGGCCATCGGTCAGAGCTTCGTCAACCAACTCCTCCGGGGACGGAAAGGGATGCCCCATCCGGTTGTGGCAATCCACGCAGTCCATCACCCGCTTTTCGCCTTCGGCGATCTCTTCTGCCGACAGGGGAGCGGTCACGTCGCTGTACTCGACCGTCCGTCCGTCAGGTAAAGTGCTTCGCACCCAAGGAATGTTCTCTTTGTGGTCGTCGGTTGCGATATACTCGACTCGATTGGTGATGTGCCAGTGGATACCATACCCAAGCCCTTCTTCCCGCTCGCCTGCTCCGGTCTTAAGGATGAGATATACGACCTCTTCCGAATTGCCCTCGTCCTGTTTGAAATGTGTGATCTCCCGCACCGTATCGCCGTGAAAGGCCGGGGGCCAGTGGCAACGCTCGCAGGATTCGTTGGCCGGGCGCATTGTTTCCGCCTCTAAAGGGCGTCCGGCCTGACCAAAGAGCACCTGAGGGACATGCTGAAAGTGACTGGCTTTGAGAAGCATGGCTTGGATCGTGCTCACCCGTCCCATGTGACACTCGGTGCACTTTACGCGGGCGTGGTAGAAATCCTGGTTGGAGGGTGACTCTTCAGGGTGCACGTCGTGGCATATATTGGCGCAAAAGGATACACTGTTGGAGTATTCCCATGCAGTGATAGACACAATGCTCAGAATGATAAAACCCAAAGTAAATAATCCCCCGGCCAGCAATGCCCGCTGGGTGACGAAGTTCTTGGGGCTTAGAATCTCCTTCAGCCTGACCATGTACACCTCCCCAGTGTTTGGCTCTTGGACACAGATTGTAATTGGTTGAACTCACAATCGTCAAGAATCTATGTATCTGTGAAACTTCTGTATAGGATTTTAGCTGGAACCATAAGGCTGCCGATCCCCAGATATCCGTTTCAGAGGCGCCCGCCCAGCCAGAACCCAGGAGTTCGGGCGCTGCATTCCAGGTTACTATTCAGTTGCCCACTCGGCGATCTATTCGATTGGCCACTCCTGGCTATGGCAGGCTGAGTTAGCACAGAAGCTCGAGTCGTCGCTGCCAAACGCGACCTCGCCGTGGCAGGCCGCACACTCGTCACTGGCCTGGAAGCGGTGGTCGCTCATGAAATTGGTTTCGAGGTGCGACGCTGGTTCTTCGAGCGCGACTGCCAGTACCACAGGCGAGCCCTCGCCGGGGTCCACCGTCACCGGAATGCTGTGACAGATGTTGCAGTGCAGGCGGATGGATTCGCCCCCCAAGCTCAGGTGTTGGCCGTCATGGCAACGGAAGCAGCCGGGGAACCACCTGTGTCCTTTTTCATCTATGAAAGACTCCCAGGTGATGCCCGCGTCCTCGAACACCAGTCGGATGAGGAGTTCTTCGGCTACCTCGGTGGCCTGCTGAATGTCAACAGCCTGCGTGGCCGCCACTTCGGGGTAGGCGGCTTTGTATTGCGCTTCCCACGACTCGATAGTCGCCAGTGCTGCTTCCTGGTTAGGGTAGGTGACGGTGAGCAAGTCCAGCATCTCCTTTTTGATGAATGGCAGATCGCGGCTCAGCCGGCCTTCGGCTATGGCTACGTCAATCGATCGTTCCGGAGGGGGAAAGGGATGACCCACCCGGTTGTGACAGTCCACGCAGTCCATGACCCGCGTCTGGGCCTCGGCGATCTCCTCAGCCGACAGGGGGTTGGTGACATCGTTGTATTCGACCGTTCGACCGTCGGGCAGGGTGGCCCGCACCCAGCGGATGTCTTGTCCCTCCTCGTCGGTGGCGATATACTCGACTGGATTCAGAGCATGCCAGTGAATATCGTAACCTTCTATGCAGTCACATTCGACTGGCCCTCCGCCTCCGGCATTGATGATCAGGTAGGTGCGCTTTTCGGTGTTGGTCTCATCCGGCAAGAAACGCCGAATCTCGACTAACTGGTCGCCCTGCTCAGCAGATGCTGAGTGGCAAAGCTCGCACGATGCGCTGGCTGGCAGCAGTGCTTCCCAATCCAAGGGGCGTTCGTACCGATCAAGGATCGCAACTGAAAAGTATTGAATGTGCTTGGCGTTGAGAACGAAGCGTTGGAGCACTCCTGCCCGCCCCAGATGACACTCCGTGCATTCTACCCGGGCATGGTAGGAGTCCCCATAAGCGAGCGCCTCCTCGGGGTGCACACCGTGGCAGGCGTTGACGCAAAAGCCTGAGCTGTTAATATATTCCCAAACCTGGATGCCTCCCATTGCAAACAAGATTAATCCAAGGATGAAGGCACCCCCGATAAGCAACACCCGCCGAGTGGTAGAGTGCCCAAGGCTGAGAATCTCCTTCAGCCTGGTCATGTACAACTCCTCGCTGTTTGCCCCGTGGAATCATATCTCGGATTTGACCCAGAATCGTCAAGAAGCCGTATGTCTGTGAAACCTCCGTATAGCATTCCGGCTGGAATCGTGAAGTCGCCAATCTCTAGATGTCTGCATCAGAGGCGCCCGCACAGGCCAGAGCCCATGAGCTCGGGCGGCTTCACTCCAGATTACTATTCAACTGCCCCATCGACGATCCATTGGATCAAGAGATTCAGTTCCGCCTCGCTCAACTGAGCAAAGTGCTCACCTCGCAGCTCCTCGACGATCCGGCTGCCCTCTGGGTCACCGAACACGACCACCGGCCCGGACGAGGCCCCGGCCATCAACGAGTCGTGGTCCGTCACAGTCAAGCCGGCGCTACCCCCGTGGCAAGATCCGCATCGTTCGGTCAACAGTGGGCCGATGGTGTTTGCGTAGGTAAGACTCCCCTCAGCAAGCATCTCCGAGGGCGGCAGGGCCACCGGCCCCCATAAGCGCACAAAGGCCGCCAGATCCAAGATCTCCTCCCAGGAGAGTGGGCCGCCATAGTCCTGGGCGAAAGCGGTCATCTCGCCGTGGGATCCGATGCCGATATCCTGCAGTATGGCAGCGTCATCGTGGGTGCTCCAGTACACTTCCGCGCTGATGACGCTGCCCTCGTCGCCCACGGGCACAGCGCCGTCCTCGCCGTGACAGGTCGAACACACCTGGGCAAAGAGCGTCGCACCGGCTTCCGGATCACCCAGGGGCTGACCGGTGAACAACATGTGCTCCTCGTCGGCGAATATGAGCTGGTGGCAGGCCGCACAGCTCTCCGCCCCGGTGGGCGCATGAGTCGTCTCAGGGACAGGTGTGGGAACCGGCGTGGGGACGGGAGTAGGCTCTGCTCCGGCGGCCGAGGGCAGGTGACATAGGCCGCACTCGTCATTAGCGTAGTGCACGTGATTGCCGGTTAACCTCGGCGTGTCGCCCACCCCCTCACCATGACAAGAGAGACAATCCTCACGGCCGACCACCTCGTGTGAAATCTCGCCCGCTGGTGCGCCGCTGACTTCGTGGCAGCGCGCGCAGTCCTCGTTACTGCGCCCCAGGTGGTCCCATGCCAAGCGGGGCGCGCCGGCTGCGCCGGCTTGATGGCAACTGAGACAGTCTTCCCCCTCCATCACCCCGTGGGGCACGGGAGGCTGCGCCGCGATGGTCCCCACGATGGCGAGAGTGGCTAGCAGGACAAACACTACGGTCAGCGGCAGGCGGTAGCGCAGTATCCACCGTCTCATGTTCTAGCCTCCTTTCGCGACGCGCCGTCAGCTCTGCCCGCTCTTGTCCCCTAGCACTGGGGCCAACGCGGTGGCGATGTCCAGAGGGATGGGGATGATGGTGCTTGTCCGTTCCCCCGCCATCTCCACCAGCGTCTGCAAGTAGCGCAGTTGCAGGCTCACCGGCTGGCTGGCGATCATTTCCCCGGCCTGCACCAGTTTATCGGCTGCGTCCAACTCCCCCTCGGCATGGATGATCTTGGCCCGCTTCTCCCGCTCGGCCTCAGCCTGG
>SDBU01001343.1_pt1 | contig 35355 bp, 29 predicted proteins | sample 2277071 | NCBI WGS metagenome assembly SDBU01 (sample SAMN10397929, study PRJNA504765) | marine sediment metagenome | isolation source: marine sediment core GS08_GC12, 126 cmbsf | place: Arctic Ocean: Gakkel Ridge, Loki's castle | collected 2008 | reverse complement strand
AGGATAACGGTTTTCAAGACCGCCGCATTCAACCGCTCTGCCACTCCTCCCAGATCTCGATTGGTTTTCGGTCCTCTCCTCCGTCTAACATAGCCACAGTATAAATTACAGCCCGCTTGCTCCCCATCCAAAGAAGTTCCTCTCGTGGTAGTCTGTTTGCATCTCGAGATTGCAGTTCTACCCAAGGTGATGAGCATAATAGTAGGCCCTGAGTACTGGAGCCCGGCCCTCGGCGGATAGATATCCCTAGTGCTTCAATGTCCGGCGCCAGCTTATATTCCCAAGTGCTTACTATCGTTGGCGACCATATGTGTGATGCGTAGTGCCGCATTACTGGCGAACGTCCGTCTCTGAAGTGACGACGCAGGCCGCATTCATTTACGTAAGCTCCCAGCCGGCTCTGGCCGAGTTGGTTGCGGCCCTATCAAACACGACAAGCCTGGGTCTGGATTGTGAGGCTGATAGCCTCCATCACTACCGGGAGAAACTATGCCTGCTGCAATTGAGCTTCAGGGGACGCAACTATATAGTTGATCCATTAGCAGGCATCGATCTGACTCCACTTCTTTCTACATTGGCTACCAAAGAACTGATATTGCATGACGCCGGTTACGATCTGCGCCTGTTGCTTCGCTACTCCGGCTTTCAGCACAGGGGAGACCTCTTCGATACCATGCTTGCGGCTCAGCTGCTGGGCTTTAAACAATTTGGCCTGGCCGCCGTGGTAGAGCGGATTTGCGGGGTGAGCCTTTCCAAAGGTGCCCAGAAGGCGGATTGGTCCCGGCGGCCACTATCGGGGCGACTGCAACAATATGCCTGCAACGACACTCGCTACTTGAATGCACTCGCCGATAGGCTACGGGCGGATTTGCACGCCCGGGGGCGTCTCGAATGGCACCGTGAGAGCTGTCGACATCTGGTGCAGACGGCCACCGAGGCGGTCCCGAACAGCCCCCCGGGTGATTGGCGGCGCCTCAAAGGCCTTGGAAGGATGTCGGGCCGCGAACGGGTCTTTGCCCGGGAGTTGTGGCGTTGGCGGGACCGGGCGGCTCGCACCAGGGATCTGCCGCACTTTAAAATCCTGGGTGACAAGGTATTGACCGAGTTAGCGGCCTGGGCCGCCCGTCAGGGCGCACCCTTTGACCCCCTGCCACGTCTGCCCCGTAACATAAAGGGCAGAAACCAGACCGATATACAGGCTGCCTTAAAGCTGGCGGCCTCTACAAAAGAGGAAAAATGGCCCCGCCGACAGCCAAGGAAGGACAGACTCAAGCTACCAGCCAACTACGTATCGCTCACAGAGGCACTGCGGTCAGAGTGCAGCCGCTTGGCCATTAAACTCGAGCTTGACCCGACGGTGATAGCCTCGCGGGCCAGACTGGAAGCGATTATCCGAACTCGGCCGCTAAGCCTGGATGCGATAATGGCGGCTGGTCCGCTTCTGCGCTGGCAGGCGGAACTGCTGGAACCGTGTATCCGGCGGGTCTTAGGGAAATAGGGCATTGCAGCACCCATAGATAGAGGGTCGGAGCTCTGCGTGCAGGAGCAGAATGCCATCATGTGCAAGAATGCCTGGTTAATGAAAGCTGGAGACCGGCGCTACCGGGTTGTAGCTTCAGCACGCCCTGAAATATTATTGTGAACGGATTTATGATGAACCAGTCTCTTACAATTTCGCTACTGCTACTGTTCTATAATGGACTATCTGGTCAGACGCCGGCCATGGAGTTGGTGGGCGGTCCCCAGGCTGTTACTCTGGACGGGGAGTATTATATGGCGCCCCGTTGGTCCCCGGACGGCCAGACTATCGCGGTGACTGGATCCCAGTACGCCGGCATCTACCTGGTGGACTTTCCCGGTGGGGAAGTGGTGCAGCTTACCGATGAAGCAGCCGCAGGCCACGGTATGGCTTGGTCACCTGACGGTGCTATGATACTCACCACCATATCAAAGTTTGAGGACCGCCGCCGCTACAATGCAGTGGCTGTGTTCGACGCCCTCTCCGGCGACAAAACCCAGATCACCGGTTTTGCCACCGGACCTACCGGCAGCGTCTTTTGGACTGGCGATGGTCAATCCATCCACCTCATTGACCGTGATAACAAATCCAGGCGCTTTAACCTGGCAGGTGAGCCGCTTGAGGCCACTGCCCAATTCCTGGCCGCCAACCGGCAGGTTTATTCCCAGGGGGTGGAGATTGTGCGCTCTGGCGCAGAACTGGGCGCAACCGGGGTGATCCCAGCCGTGGAGGGGCGCAAACTGAACCTGGCCGTGTCTCCCGACGGCGCCCACATGGCCTTCGAGATTGTCGGCGGAAACCTCTGGGTATCAGACATTGACGGTAGCCATGCTGTTGATCTGGGTCTGGGCAACCGGCCTGCCTGGAACCCCGCTGGCGATAAACTGGCCTATATCATCACCGAGGATGATGGCCATCGCATCCTGACCTCGGATATCCATGTGGTCAATACGGACGGCACGGGCCGGCTGAACCTCACCCAATCGGAGGATGTGCTGGAGATGCATCCGGCCTGGTCACCCGATGGGCGCTATATCGCCTATGACGATCTCACCACCGGCCGCATCTTCGTGCAGGAGGTGCGCTAGGTATGGCAACGCCCAAATGCATCCACCAGCGTGGCCTCCTGCTATACCTGCTGATCCTATCTCCTCTTTCGGCCCAGGTTACCGGCTTGAACGGGTGGGACATTTTTCTCGATCCCGGGCACAGCCAGACGCAGAATATGGGCGTTTTCAATTATTCCGAGGCTCATAAGAATTTACGCGTGGCGCGGGAAGTGCGCGATCTGTTGCTGTCAAAAACCGATATTGACACGGTTTATATGTCCAGGACTGACGACCAGCAAGAAGTAGGACTGAGCCAGCGGACCGATCTGGCTTCCCCCTGAAACAACTATATATGCACATCAAAGCGCCTTAAAATTTATTAACAGCATTCAATATCTCAAAGCACTGATCAGCTTTTGCACGCTCCGGGGGGATCAGAGTCCGTCTTCAGATCTTCACGAACCAGCGCTGTCTGTACATTACCCAGCCTATCAGGGGCCAGAAAGCCACATTGGTCAGGGCAAAGGCCAGTGAAGCCGGGTAATCGGGCAACATAGCGCCCCACCCCTTTAAATATAACAGGGACCAAAGGGATTTTTCCCCAGCGGCCGTGTCAATCTTGGTTATCATCAGGGTACGGACCAAGAAGCCGGAGAGCCAGAAGATAAACAACGGATTCATCCCCATCATTACAAAAAGACGGGACCAGTTCTGATACCCTTTGACATCTATAAGCCAGTAAATAAATGTCAGCAGGAGGCCCCCGATACCGCCCATGAGAAGGGCATAGCTGGGGGTCCAGAGTTGTTTGTTCACCGGGATTATCAGGTTGTCTGCCACCAGACCCAGAAACATGAGAATAGCCGAATATGTGAACCATTTATTAAGACGCGCCTGATGGTCCGGGTGCTTAATCAGTACGCGGCCGAACTGGAGCCCCAGGAAGGCCGAAAGGATGGCTGGCAAAGTTGAGACTGTGCCTTCGGGATCGTAACTCCGGGCTCGCCAAAGGTGCTCCTGGCCAAGAATCAGGCGGTCCATGAGGCCGCTGGCATGGCCTTCAAGCGTCAGGACACCACGGCCGTACTCAGGAACATTCACGCCCCACATGATCCCGAAGTAGAGCAGAATGAGGCCGCCCATGGCCAGCCATTCATCCCGTTCATTGCGGCTCAGCATGAGAATTGTCGAGAGAGCAAAGTAACATATGGCTATGCGCTGTAATACTCCCGGAATGCGTATCGTGCCCCAGTTGAAACTGGGGTAACCACTAAGAAAAAGCCCGAGACCGAAAAGGACCAGAGTCCTTCTAATTATCTTGATCCACAATCTTTTTTGATCAGCTCCCCGCTCACCGGCTTTTTGGCGTGAAAGGGGCATGGCAACCCCCATGATGAACAGGAAGAACGGGAAAATCCAGTCCGTGGGGGTCCACCCGTTCCACTGGGCGTGAAGCAGGGGACTGTAGACATGGGACCAGTCCCCAGGATAATTGACCAGCATCATGCCGGCAATCGTGATTCCCCTGAATGCATCCAGTGATACGAGTCTGCGTTTGGGTAATTCCGCCGTCATTGTCAGGCACCTTCCGAGTTGATATTTACAAGTAATAGGTAAGGACCGGCAAAGGAGAATAGATCAGTAGTCCGTAGAAGCTGAATCCGCCCGCCAAACCCGGCCCGGCTGCAACTACGAATCAGCGTTACTATCGCCAACTGACTCCAGAGGGTGGAAGGCATAGACCATGATACCTCCAAATAGAGGTTCCCCCTCGGTAAAATAGTAAGTAAGGAAATCGACCCTAACTGTTTTACCAGCGGACTGAGAGGCGTGAATCAGATCTCTCTGACCGATTATCATTCCTTCATGGGCCACAATCAGTCCCTGGTCGAACCAGACCGGTTTTACGAAGGCGACACCGCAAACGCCAGGTAATTTATCAAGGAGCGCCTTATCAATTTTTTCGCTGGGGATGTAGTAGGTGTTCACAGTTCGCGACCAACCCAAATCGAGGAACTCATCCCCGTCCGCTTTTTTATTCAATGTCATGGTTACCGGGACCAGCTGATCCTCCGGCAATAGGGACCTGGTGATATCCACAGTATAGGGATTGGAAAGAATGCGGTCGGTTGTGAAGTGCCAACGGCTTTTATAGGTCGGGGATTTTCGGCCCTGTTCGTCAGCCTTGTAGTGTATCCTGATCATATTTTCCCGGGACTGCTCCCAGCTGCTACTCTGGGCGAAAGCCATAGATGTCAGAATATGACCGGTGCAGTCAGAGACATCAAGACGCAGGATCGGGTCCGGATCGGGTTCTACTTCTTCACCCAGCTTGAATATCTCGTAGGGCGTACCAACACGCCAAATGGCTATTGCCGCCAGTCGGCTTTCAAGCGCTGGGTAGCGTTCGATGAATTGGGGTAGCAGACTATCGACATGGGCTGGCGTCAGGGTCCAGGGTGCAGGTAGGCTACTGAGCCAGATTTCGTTCCCACTGGAAGGACCCTTAGACCTGCAAGAGCCGAATATGATCAATAAGGCCAAGATGTATCCGCTCAGGTTATTCCTCTCGAATTGCCTCTTTATACCATCACTCATGAACGCCCTTAAATTTCTTGGCGACGTTACTACATTGGTGGAAATCTGTGAGCGGAGAGGGAGGGATTCGAACCCTCGATACAGCTATAAACTGTATACCCGCTTAGCAGGCGGGCGCTTTCAACCGCTCAGCCACCTCTCCAGAATCGCTAAACTACCTGCCGGGATCAGGAGCGATAGCTTGAAGTTATAACTTAGACCGAGGGGAATAAAGCTCCCGGCTATGTAGGTACAATAAATGCCGCCGGCAGAGCGGTTTCCATTGCTCCCCGAGCTCGGTATTGCTACATTCCGGCTGGTGAACGAGGGGCAGGCCCACATCTATAGATTTGCCGGATTTTCTGATTGGCCTAAATAAAGGTTTAGAATGAAGCCCACCAATCTGTACCATTACAAGGCTTATGTGACCCGGGTCTACAGCGGGGAGAGCTGTATTGTGGATATCGATCTGGGGTTGGACGTCTGGACCCGTGGCCGGGAGATTCGATTCCACCGTATCCAGGCACCGGCCTCAACCGGCAACGGTAAACAGGCTGCCCAGGAAGCCCGTGATTTCCTCCGTTCCCTGATCCTGGATCGGGAAGTGTTGCTACGTACCGTTAAGGATCGGACCGGCAAGTCCAAGTCTCTGCCGGCGGAGATGGTGGTGGTCACGGAAAGCGGCGAGATCATCAACGTCAACGAGGCCCTGGTAGCGGCGGGCCACGCCGTCCTCACGGACACCTGAGCCTAACGGCGCATCAACCGCCCCGGCGATAGCGGCCCATCAGTTCCCCCTGGGCCAGAACATAGTTTTTCGCGGCGTCCAAGACCTCCTGCTTGGTAGCCCCGGGATCCAGCCCCAACTTGGTATCCAGTGCGTATAGCTTGAAGTAGTAGCGGTGCGTCCCGGATGGTGGGCAGGGTTCGCCCCAGTCGTTGCGCCCCCAACTGTTGCGTCCCTGCGCCGCGCCCCAACTGTTCAGCTGCTCGGGAGTGACGCCCTCGGGTAACCCCGTACCGTCGGGGGGCAGGTCGTAGAGCACCCAGTGAACCCAGGTACCGCCGGGTGCGTCCGGGTCGTCGACGATCAGCAGCAACGAGCAGGCGCTGTCCGGCACGCCGCTCCAGGCCAGGGTGGGTGAGAGGTCTTCACCGTCACAAGTGTAACGGCTGGGGATCAGCTCGCCAGGGCCGAAGGCGGTGGATGTGAGTTCCATGATACCCTCCTCAGTGACGCCGGCGCTGTCGGTGGTCTGGCCGTACAGTGTCCCCATTAGCAGGACTATCGGGATCAGCAGTGACATACCCCTCATACCGTGACAGCCAGGGGCCTTCACCGCCGGGTGAGTGGTTGTAGTGTGGTGATACATGCGGCAACTTCCTTGACAGGTTGGGCATCGTTGTACTAACACCGGCAAGTTAAGCACTCCGGCGCTGGTTTGGGTCCACGTTAGGCCAACTAATGACCAGCTTATACCCCACGATAACCTCTTAAAAGCCCCTCATAAGCCCCACTTAAACCCCGCCAAAGGCTAGCTGAAGGCCATAAAAAGGTTAATGCTTGTCGACGGGAGCAGTTAGCCCTTTGTTTTTTCAGAAAAACCACTATGACACAAAGGGCAGAAATATGAATATAAGATATTAAGAATGAAGAGGTTAATATCTGTTCGATACCGGGGCCGGACACCTCACCCTTCTCGCTGCGCGAGGTCCCTCTCCCAACATACACGGTACAAGCCTAAGGGAGAGGGAATTTGATACTCGATTTTCAAAGAGCGGGGGAATATAGGGATTTTTAGGAGTGCTGTCGTTCGCCTGGTGCGCGGAGAACAGAATAGACGCTAAGTACGCTAACCCCGCTGATGGCGGGGGATGGGACCGGCGGGAGTCAAGCGCAATAGAAAGGCGGACCTGTCACAAATCCTGTCACAATAAGGACTTAACACCGACGAGATGGACTCCGCCTAGCTGGACGGGCAGGCTGGGCGGGGGTCAAGGAAAGCCGAGTCTAAATTAGGGCGGGCTATTCGGGAATAAAGCGTGAATGTCAGGGGGAGTATTGGCTTACGGCGCAGCCACGATAGACGTTTAGGACTCGGCGGATATAATCCTGGATGCTGAATCGAGACCGTCTAAGGGATACCATGTTGGTTAATCAATTTCTGAAGGCCTTTCCGCCCGAGTCCCGTTTGCTTCGGCCCTAAAATATCGCTCAATGTACCCATGGGCAGACTATCATTTCTAAGAGGCACAACGGTAACTCGCTTCCGATCGTCAAAGTGTTTATACAATGGCGTACCGTGTCTTGCCTTCTTTTTTCGACGCTTTGAAATTTGCCAGCCATCTAGTGTTAATAGCTTAGTTAGTTGGGGGCCAGTAATGGCCGGCAATGATTTGGACATTAGGCGGGAACGCAGTAAATCTCATGTACCTCAGGATGGACGAACGAGCCCAAAGGGATATCTTTTACATCGACATCAGTTATAGCGGGGCTTGGGCTGGAGTCATAGATTTTTACTTTGTTCTCCTTCAGAAAGTTGAAACACTCTCCAAGGTCTTCAAGGGTATTTAACTGCAACCCAATGGCTTCCTCCATAGCTTCAACGACCTCATCCAGATCAGAGCCGAAAGTAGCTGTACCTAGCTCAAGGCACCTTGCGGTCCACCTGCCGTCATCCTCTTCATTGAAGACAATAGTAACTTGGATATAGGCTTTCTGTACCCTCTTCATATTACCCCTTCATAACAAAGTCCGTTAGACCTGCAGCAACTACCGGAATATAACAAAAAATATTTATTAATTGTGCATTAATCGTAATACTGCCCTATTTCCCTCAATTAAACCATTGCAATAAACGTACCGAAATACCTCCTAGTTCCCTTCTCGGTCATGCGAGGCGCAGGTTTAACTAGGGGTTGGTATGGGTGGGTGGTTTCGAGGCCGCCAGCGGTGAGGAAAAGTCCGCCGCCGAGCTGTGGCAGCGGATGGCGGTATCGGGCCGTGGTTTGTCTGGTGCGCGGAAGAGCAGAGTTTACCGCGAAGTACGCTTAGGGGGTAAGGAAAGGAAATATGTAAAGTCAGGCCTGTCACATTAAGGACTTAGCGCCGACGGGATGAACTACGCCCTCTCTGGCTGGGCGGGGGTCAGAACTCAACAAGTAAAGGAATTGATGGCTTCAATTGAGCCGGGCGCATATTTACCTTTTACACCAGCACCAGGCGTATTCAAATTCTCACTATCATGCCTGACCCAACAACCGACCCGATTACAATCCTCACAATACTAGACCATGCCTTACCCGGCATCACCGCTATAATTGGCGCCGCTCTTCTTGCATGGATTACTCATTCTTATGCTCTCAAGCAGGTGAGAGCGGCAGTCGAACTAGAATCCTACCATAAACGGCAGGTTGATACATTATCCATACTTTACTCGAAAATCAGCATTGTCGAGCGCGCTCTGCGCAGGGAAGACGGACCATCCGAAGAATCGGTCGAGGCACTTTACGATCTCAATAACTACTTTGCTGATAATATTGTTTTCATCGATCCTGAAAAGATAAGACCAGGAGTCGTTGAGATCATTGCCAATCTCGCTATTCTCCATGACCCCGAGGGGGAGCAAGTGCTAGGTTTAGAGGGGATAGATATGCAGGGGATACCGTATTCAGAAATCTACAATCATATTGAGGAGCACCTGCCTGATCTATTAGAAGATGTCGACAATGCCATCCGCGGCATCATCACACCATGATTCACCCTGCAAGGGTATGGCTACAGGCGAGAAACGCGCTTAGGAGGCATCCTGGGTCTTGGTTTATCGCTTACGCCGTAACCTTTTCCGACCCCCGAAAGGCGAGGGGCTATTCCTTTAACCAGTCGCCTTCCCTGTTAATTATCCACCTGAGCCCAAATCCCAACCTGTCCAATTCAGCCAGCACCCTATTGGGTATATCACAAAGCCCCCGCTCGTAGTTGGCAATATCTCAAACTATGAGTATGGTGCCGCTGAAATAGGGGCGGTGTCAGTTACCTGCAGAGTCTAAGATGGGCGAAAGGTGCAGGTGGCTGTCTAGTTAAGCATCATGGCGATTCGACCTCGACAGCGGGTTCACCAGGTGGCAGAAGTTGTTCCATAATCTGCTCCAAGAAGTAATGGTCCCAACAAGCATTCCTTAGAGTCTGGCCTTTGTGCTTGAACCAAACATGTGTGATTTGTTTCGATCGCTGTTGGATAAAAGTCACCGCACCCACGTGATCCTTATCTGCAGATAATAGTATAGCACGATCATAAATGTCATCAAATGCCATCTGGATCAGATCTACAACCAATGCCGTGTCAATGCCTTTTTCAACAGTCCTTCGGAGAGAATTCTTGCAGTGCGGGCAGTGAGTGATTTCTTTTCTGCATTCAGCATGGGAACATTTGGGCGGGCCCTTCCACTGACGTTCTTTTACTGTAACCACATAACCTTGGAAGCCATCCATTGCATGGAGGAATCGTCGAAGGCCCCGATCCTTTTCACTACCTGGGTCAATAGAGGCATATACATGTGTCCCTGCGTAAATAGCATCCTTCCCCACTAGATCAGTTAAAAGCATGGGGAGCTTGTCCTCCCAAGATATCTTCACTCGCTCGACTGCCCCCGCTTTTTCGTGGTACTTGTTCCATGCAATCTGAAAATTCCAGAAATCAACAAAGATTTTGACCCTCATTTTGACCTCCATGGGATTTCAAATTCGGTGGGATAATGTGAAATATAAAACAGGGAGCCTTGCGACTCCCTGGGGTAATAACGCCCGTTGCCAATATGGCGCGGGGGGGGTAGTAATTAAAACTTAGGAGTATCTTGACTCTCCCCCTAAAGTTCATATATCGGCACAAACATTCAAAGCTTTATTTTCTTTCTTTACAGCGCTGCTTCCCGTCATCCGCCCAGCGCCTTGCGGCCCGATTTAGTCAATTTCCCTGTCCCGGCCTGTTTGCGTAACCGCTTGGCGGTCCGCTCCAAATGCTTTTTTTATAGGCTGGAAGGATGCACAGCGCCTATCCCCCCCCTCGTCATGGTCCTCAGCCGGAATCAGTGTCACCCACAGCCACTAACTGACCCTGCTGACGTACGTTGAGCGCTTTCCGTAACGGGACTCGGGGTATCTGTGCCGGGAAGTTGGTGCGGGTATTCTAGGGATCCGGGACGGTTGGATAAGTATACACTGGTGGCATAGCTGGAGGTGGGGTAACTGAGGGCTTAGTTATAGTCGGGGCGGGCATGGTAAGTATTGGGGGTGATATAGTGGATGTGCTGCTATTATTGTTCCAACGGTAGGTATTGATTCGTGTGCCATCGTCGAAGGACGTCGTCGAACTCCTGTCGCTCCAGCGATAAGTATTGGCTGTGGTTCCGTCATCGAACCGAGTCGTTGAACTTTTATCGTTCCAGTGGTAAGTATTTGAATTCACGCCGTCAGACCATGAGGTGCTAGAACTCTTATCATTCCACGGATAGGTATTACCTCTGACAGTCTGGCCGTCCGGTGTGGTAATGGTACTCGTGGAACTCCCATCGTTCCACTTATATGTCGTGATCCGGGTGCCGTCGTCAAGTGTAGTGGTTGTCGACTTGTCGTCCCACTTATAAGTATTTGCCGTGGTTTGGCCGAATGCGAAGGAAAGAGAAAAGCCTAGCAGAACTGTAACGAATCGCATCAGAATCTCCAATTTACCAGCCGGAATATATCATTGGCTGGGTTGTATGGCAACAGATGAATCCAGGGCTCACCTGTCAACCAAATGCAATCACACAAGTTTCGAGAGCTGATCACAACCTACGGTCAGGGCTTAGCGAGGCAATGGGGAAATGGGTTCAATACGAAAAACCAGAAACTAGAAACCTTCCCTTTCCCCGGCCGTCTCTTCAAACACGTGCCGAATAACCTGCTCGCCCGCACTTGTGAGGTCCAGTTGGCGGCGGCCCATGACCCGGCGGGCCACCTGCAGGCACTTTTCCAGGCGGTATTCCTGCAAACCGCCGGCGCCGCCCCAACTGAAGCTGGGTATGTACTTGGGTGGGAAGTCGGCCCCGAAGATATTGCAGCCCACGCCCAGGACAGTGCCGGTGTTCAGTATGGTGTTGATGCCGGTTTTGGTATGGTCGCCGATAGTGGCACCCACGAACATGGAGCCGGTGTCCACCATTTCGCCTTCCACTATCACCTTCACATTGCCGTAGTCGTTCTTTAAGTCGCTGTTGCTGGTGCAGGCCCCCAGGTTGACCCACTGGCCCAGGTAGGCATGGCCCACAAAGCCGTCGTGCTGCTTGTTGGAGTAGCTATGGAAAATGCTCTCCTCCACCTCGCCGCCCACTTTGCACACCTCGCCGATGGTGGTGCCCTCGTAAATCTTGGCCCCCATTTTAATGGCTGACTTGTGTCCCACGTAGACCGGCCCTTCGATGAGCGCCCCGGCCATGATGGTGGCGTCCCGGTCGATGAAAATCGGTCCGCTGGTGGCATCCAACACGACGCCGGGCATGACCTTGGAGCCGGGGGCCAGGCACAGGTTGCCCTTCTCCACCAGGTGGGCGCCGTCCATTACCAGGCCTTCAATGGCCCCCGGGGTAGCCACCAGTGGGAAGTCGGCGATGATCTGGCCGGCGTTGTGGTGCACCAGGTCCCAGGGCCATTCGATGATGGTGGCCTCGACCTCCTCGGTTTCCACCGCCGATGAATGTTCCGTTGACGACGAGGTAGCTGGGTCCAAAGCAGCCAACCGGTCGCCGGACATACGGGCAGCCACCAGCTGGTCGCCGCAACGGTAGTAGCGGTCGGGGCCTTCCAGCGGTATCCGGCGGGCCAGGTCGGCGTTCCAGAGCACCCGTCCGTTCACCGCCAGCACGGTCCCGCCGGGCAGCTGGTTCACTTTAGCGTCAGGGTTCCCCTCGGCCAGGTATTCCGCCAGGTAGGGGCGGCATTCCAGGGCGTATTCCGGCGGGTTGTAGGCCCGCAATATCTTCTCGCGCAGGGTCAAAATGCCACAGCGCAGGTCGTAAGCCGGGCGCAGCCAGGTCAGGGGCAGCAGGCGGCGGCTGTCACCGCCTTCAGTTATCCATAGGGTCACGGTTTTCTCCATCAGTTTTCATTACTCAGGTTCATTCGTTTCAGACAGCGCGGTGGCGTTACCGGTCAAATGCGGTTTGCCAACGGTCCATCAATTTAAGGTCCGGATTGCGGCGCTGGTCAGGGAGGGCCTGGTAGACGGCCGAATGAATCCGCTGGCGCCAGTCGTAATATTTGGGGTGCTTCCAAGCCCGGTGGGGATGGACCGCGTTGGTCAGCAGGATCACGAAGACCCGGTTCTCAGGATCCATCCAGATGGAAGTGCCGGTGAAGCCGGTATGCCCGAAGCTGGATGAGGAAGCATAAACCCCGGAGGAAGCCTCACCGGCGGGACTGTCCCAGCCCAGGCAACGGGAACTACCGGGGATCACCTCAGCCCGATGGGTAAACTGGGCTACGGTCTCAGGACCAAAGATCAGCGAGTCGCGATAAATACCACCGTTGAGCATCATCTGAGCCAGGATCGCCAGGTCGGCGGCGGTGGAGAACAGCCCGGCATGACCGGCCACACCCCCCAGGCTCCAGGAATTCTCGTCGTGGACGTAGCCGTGAACCAGCACGTTGCTGTCAAGCTGGCTGTATTCGGTGGGCACTATGCGGGGCAGGCGTTCGCCGGGGGGATTGAAATAGGTGGAGTTCATTCCCAGCGGCTTAAATATCATGCTATCCAGGTAGACGTCCAGCGACAGACCGGAGAGCCGTTCGACAATCTTGCCCAGGGTGATAAAACCGATATCGGAGTAGATGGTTTTAGCACCCGGGATGGTGTCCAGGGGAGTGGCATAAACGCTATCCAGCCGGTTGGCGACAGTGCCCTCCATCAGGAAAAATTGCCTGAAGGGGGGCAATCCCGAACTGTGGGTCAGCAGGTGGCGGATGGTCACCCGGGCTTTCATCCGGGATTGGGCGGGAGTCGGGCCGCGAAACTCCGGTAGATAGTGGGCCACTTTTTCATCCAGATCCAGTCGGCCCTCCTGGAACAGTTTCATAATTGCGGAGGTCGTACCCACCGTCTTGGTGAGGGAGGCCAGATCGAAGATATCGCCCCGGCGGGTGGGCTCATTACGCTCGTAGGTATGGTACCCGAAGGCCTCGTGAATGAATACTTTGCCGTCCCTGGCCGCCAGCAGCACCCCGCCCGGCCAGGCCGAGTCGGCGACGGCCTCCCGGACCAGGCGCTTGACCTGCTCCGTGGCGGCGGCCACTTCGAAGGGCATTACCCGGCGCAGGGTCACGTCGTTGGGGGGAAGTACGACGGTCCCGTTAACAAGTAATGTGTCGGGCGGTGGTTCCACCAATACCAGTGAATCGAGGGGCAAATCCAGCCCCGCTCCCCGCTCCGCGACGCCGGGTACCGTCACCGGCAGCCGGCCGCCCACCGGCCGATAACCCAGCAGGGCATCAGCCAGGGCGTTTTGCATCAGGGCGGAGCTGTTAAAGGCACAGATATAGGCGGGCGCTTCCGGGAAGGCCTGGATCAGGTAGGGGCTGCCCAGGCTGGCGATAACCAGGCGGTCAGTCTTGGCGAACAGGCCCCGGACGAAGGCCAACTGCTTATCGGGCAGGAAAATACGATCCTTGCTCACCGCAATGCTCACGAAGGCGTTTACCAGTATGCGGGCGCCGGCGGCGATCGAATCGGTCACCAGGGAGTAGACCTCTGCGTCGTCCGATTCATCCAGCTGATAGGACTTCACCGGCAAGCCGGTTTGCACGATCCGGCGGGTGACTAAACTGGTGCTGTGATTGAAAGGATAATCGTAAAGGTCGATTACCACCAGGGTATCGGTTTCGCTGGTCTCCCGGAGCGGCACTTGCCGTTCGTTTTTTAATAGCGTGATCCCCTGGGCAGCCAGTTCGCGGGCGGTCTCCCGGTATTCGGAGCGGCCCAGGTTGCGGCGGGTATCCTCGATGCTGAGATACCGCTGGCGGGGGAGACCCAGCCGGGCTTTCAGGCGCAGCACCCGCAAAGCGGCCTCGTCGATGCGGCCACGAGAGATAAGGCTGTTATTCACGGCTTGCTCAACGGCATCGATAGCGTCGCGCGGTGGTCCGTCTAAGATAATCAGGTCGGCGCCGGCATTGATGGCCGCGATCAGGGCATAGGTGCGGGAGTAGTTCTCACTTATCCCGCCCATGGCCATGGCATCGGTGATGATCACACCTTCAAAGCCCAATCGCCCCCGGAGGATGCCTTGCAGCCAGAAGCTCGAGAGTGTGGCCGGGGTACCGGCGTGGGGCTGATAATCCGGCGCCTGAAGGTGGGAAACCATCACCATGTCCACCCCGGCATCGATGGCGGCGGCAAAGGGCGCCAGTTCCACCTCCCAGAGGCGGGCCGAATCACTGGGGATAGCGGCTAGGAAGGAGTGCGAGTCGGTTTCGGTATCGCCGTGGCCGGGGAAGTGCTTGGCACAAGTCGCCATGTTGTGATCCCGCAGACCGCGCATGAAAGCAGCGGCGAACTGATTTACCTGGGCTGGGTCTTCGCCGAAGGAACGGACGTTTATGATGGGGTTGGCCGGATTGATATTGACGTCCACCACCGGTCCCAGGTTTGCCTGGATTCCCACCGCCCGGCCCTCCAGGGCGGTGAGGCGCCCGGCCCGGTAGGCGCTCTGGGGATCACCGCTGGCGGCCAGGGCCATGAAAGGTGGCAGTTGGGTGCCACCGGGGAAGCGCTGGCCGAGACCTTTCTCGAGATCGGCGTCGAACATAATAGGTACTTTGACCAGTTTCTGCAGCTGATTCATCATGGTCAGGGAAGAACCCGCCTCACCGTACCAGATATGAATCCCACCGATACCATCGGTGCTCAGTAGTTGCTCCAATTCCTGCCAACGCTGGGAATCGGAGTTGATGAAACGCATGCTCATGCTGGTGATCATCATCTGGGCGATCCGTTGCCGCAGAGTCAGCCGGCGGAGGGTCCGCCGGGCCCAGGTCTCTTCATTACCAGGGGGGAGCATGCTGCAGCCGGTAAGTAATAGCGCTACGATCAACCCGATGGCTAGCTTGGGGCCGGTGTGTTTCAAGGTCACCCTCACAGTTTTCCAACAGACAAAAAAGTGCGGTGGTGAAGCAAACCACCGCAGATATTTAAGTGCAAAATTAACCTATCCCTTAATAGGGTTATAGACAATTCCGCCATTGGCCCGCAGCTCGGATGGGCAGCCGGTGAGCGGAACCTCTCCCCTTCGCTATGCGAAGCCCCTCTCCGCATGCGGAGAGGGGACGGCCGTAGGACGGGAGTCAGGTTTTTCGCTGACTACCGGAGTGAATACGACCAGTAGGCCCTGGCCCGCCAAATCGCGGATTGGGCGCTGTTCGGGGATAGATAGGCGTTTTCGATCTGGTTGCCGACGGTTTGCAGGGTGACAGGGCAGGCTTGCAACATGCCGATGGGCACCGTATATTGGAGGCATCATGAATGAACGGGGAATGAGAGAAATCAAATCGCTGCCGATGCCTGAGCGTATCCAGGTTGTGGAAGATATCTGGGATAGTATTGCCAACGAAGTTGACCGGATACCTCTAACGGATGCCCAAAAGCTCGAACTGGACCATCGACTGAAGCTGTATCACCTGGACTCTCAATCGGGTTCGACCTGGGTAGAAGCAAGGGATCGGATTAAAAACTGACCGCGGCCTATGAACTGGTCATTCGCCCTGAGGCGGAGACCGACATGGCCGAGGCTTTCCGGTGGTATGAAAGTCAACAGCCCGGCTTAGGTGGCGATTTCATACTAGCCCTTGATGCAACTTTCCGGCTGATTCAGGAGAATCCTGACCTTTTCCCCACGATTTATACAGCTATCCGACGAGCGTTTATTCGTCGCTTCCCCTATGGCATCTTTTATCTCGTAGAGCATGATCGCGTGGTAGTGCTAGCCGTCATGCACGTCCGGCGTGACCCCGGACACTGGCCGGGGGGATAGTGCTGGAGTGGGATTGTTTCAAAAGACACTGTAGATCTCGAAAACTCGTGGGCCGGGAACGCTACCGGGTCAGGCAGGGGGCCTACCGGATAGTCTATGCGGTGGACGACCGCGAACGCACGGTCCTGATTGTCAAGGTCGGCCGGCGCGGTGATGTTTATCGCTGAGTGCCGGGGTGAATATTACCAGCAGGCCTTGGCCCGCCAGATCGCGGATTGGGCGCTGTTCGGGGATTGATAGGCGCACTGGTGGCTTGCTTACTGGGTGGTAATGGGGAGGCCGATGTTGCAGTGTAGTATAAGAAGTCCTGGGGGCGGGATGGAAGAGGAATTATTGGGATAGGCAGGAGGAAGCCAATCAACGCAGGTGTTGGCAAGTATATGGCATCGGCAAGCTCAGGTCGATAATGCCAGATAACCTGATTCGAGTCTATAAGGGAATTTCCAAAGACATTAAACTGTTTTTGGGCGGTATTTTCGATAGGGACGTTCTTCAATCAAGGTCTTTTATTATAATACTCCAAGTTGATTAGCGGTTTGTCTTATGCGGTCAATGTGTGGTTGAATTTGTGTCACCGTGGGTATGCTCCATCCTACTTGGGTATGTGTCGCCGGATTGGAAAAGTCAAAAGTTGTTTTTAGCCCCTGACTTTGTGCTGGTGTTGTTCCGGGACAACCCTGAAAATAAGGTAACATCCCATTACCATAAGCGTCATGGGCAGGTGCGGTAGAATTCGAACGACGACATACACTACGGATAAGTAATTCAACGGAACGTCGTACCACTTTGATTGCTAAGCGCCTATTATCTTCGTTCCCCCCTGAAAGTTGTACTCCCCTGTGTATAGCTTGCGCAAGTGTTTCAGCATCTTCAATCACGGGCCCAACTTGAGTATAGTCGGAAATCCTAAGTCTAAGTGGATTTCTATCATAATAGGTCTCCCAAATATCATCTATTAGACCTTGAGCATGTGAGAATACGATGACCTGAAGTTCCTGATCGAGTAGATTTTCCAATACTTCGATAATTAATGCTTGTGTATGATCATCATCCATTGATTGCACTGGATCATCCATCAAGATAAAGTCAAATGGTGAGCCAGGGGTGGTTACCCGCATAAGGTGAATACTAATCCCGAGGCAGTTCAGCTGACATTGACTCAAGCAAGCGACAGCGTTCATATCCACCCCAAAGGAATTAGCCCATAATGTCAGCGAGTCGGTCCCTGGTTCCATCCGCGAATACTTAACAGAAGCGCCAGGATTCATTAAATCATACCAGTTATTGATCTCTGAACCTCTGGTACGAAAAACTTCACGTTGCTTGTTTTGTATGTGGGCCTCAATCTGACGGAGCACATTTAGTGAATTACTGAGAAGATTATAGTATTCTGATAATATCTGGAGTGAGTTCCAATCCAACAGAGGTGCAAGGAGACCTTCGATTTCGCGGAATTCGTCGGTGCTAGCAATTCTTTTTTTAATTTCAGGTTCAAAAGCAATGTATGCTGTGTGATAGTTACTGATGGCTTGTTGAGCAGTTTGGATTTCTTGGGCAAGGTTACCGCGTAGGTTCGCGACAAAATCAGTGGCTTCGTGCAGTGTCTCAGCGTTGGCAGTTAGTTCATGGATGTTTTCCGTATTAACAGCTTGTTGTTCAATTGACCGTCGAATTTGCTGACATTCTTCCATTGTACTGTCATAAGTAGATAAAAACGTGGTGCATAATTCAATGTCATCAGAAAATAGCTCCTGTAGCCTGGTTCGTTGTTCACTATTAAGAATTCCTGGCAAAGATGCATCAATCGTCTGAATGAGTCGTCGAATTAACTGGCTGGTTGTGCTAGCCTGCTGCCGAAGTGTCTGTAGCGCAGATGTGTAATCAGAGCTTTTAGCAATTCGTTGTCCGAGTTCTGTTCGCTTCTCTTGCGTGAGAGTATTTGCCTCACACATAGGACAATTATCTGGAGGGTGAGGAATATACAACTCTAAACCAGCTTGCCAAAAAGCGATTTGGGATTGTGTATAAATGGCAAGGGTTGACTCGATGACCTGAGTCTGTGCTCCTTTAAGCGGGTTGATTGCCTCTTCCAGTGTACGTGGTAGCTGTCCGAGCGCTTGGAGAAAAGATTGCTTCTGGCTTGATATTCTAATTGGCGTCATTTCGAAAATACGTTGCGATATCTGGTGGAATTGTTGTTGGAGTTCTTTGGTTAAAACAGGCCACTCTCCTGATTCCAATCCTAAGTACCCTAGAACCGCTTGATAAAGTTCATTCGTGTCGTTTGTGAGGTCGAATCGGAACTGCTCCCAACGCTCTCCGATAGATTTTACACTGGCACTCCTTTTCATTTTAGCAGACATATCTCGAATTCTGGCTTGTGCATTTAATACCACCTGTGGCGGCTGTTGCTGTAGTTTGATCCTTGCTCTATCAACAACAGTCTTAAAGCGAACGATTGGATCTAAACCCAAGGCCAAACTTATTTTATCACGACGTTCTTTAGGACGGGAATGAATAAAATCCAGTAGACCGTCCTGTGCTATTATGGGAAAATAAACCTCATCCGTTGAAATACCAATACTGCTCAAATCCGTTTCTGTTCCATTGATGAGCACGCGGGAAATCTCACTACCGCGTGGACCTAGAACCAGTTCCCGTCGTACAGTATTTTCTGAGCCACTTTGTTGCCGAATAACTGCCTCGACTGCTGTTGTCGTTCCATCTGGAGCATGGACATTTCGATATGAACCTTGATAATCACGTTGGCTCAGAGAATCGCCTCTCTCCCTTCGTTTCGTTTTCCCATAGAGGAGCCACTCCAATGCCTCTGATAAGCTTGTTTTTCCATACCCATTTGGGCCGCCAAGTACAACCAGATTATTATCTAGGTCAATCCAGTCATCCTCACCGAAGCCCCGGAAGTATGTTGGTTTAATCCTGACTAAGCGCATCGATTTTCTCCCTTAAGACCCTCTCTAGTTCGGCTTTAACACCTTCAACAGCAACATCATCCGTCTCATCGAGTAGCCGGTCAAAAGTTTCAGTCAAGCGCTGCTGTAATTCTCCAGGATTAGCATCCTCAAATCCTTCGAGCAATGGATTATTCGCCATGATACTGTTCCTTATTGCTAGCCTTTGTTTATCAAGAAGTACATTTCCTTTGCCTAATTTTAATCAATTTTCTTATTCAATAGTAAGCTTCTGTTGCAAACCCCACAAACGACAACGCGGCCGAAGCATCCTAGCCTCTGCCGCGCATTGGCAACTGCTATGAACTTGAGGTTGCCCTCTATTTCCGCCGCCGCCACCAGACGATGACTGCTCCGATGGCCACTACCAGCAGTCCCGTGAGTAACCAATGGGACAGGTGGCTGGAGCCGGGATCGTGGGTCTGGGCATTCAGGATGCTGCCCATACTGGCCGGCAGTACGTAGAGTGTCGCCAGGAAGGATGGTAATGCCAGCCGGAGGTTGTGTTTGAAAGATCGGATTGAATACATCGTTTGCTCCTTATTTATTGTGATACCTGAATTTGGAGCAATTTATAGAACCGGCCATTACAGAATTGGCATCCAAGATGTACATCTTTTTACGATCACCCCTTGACACACAGCCCCGGCCGCAGGCCGAGAACCACCCCGCTCCCGTCGCCAACGGTGACTTCTGCGGGGCAGGCTTAAAATAGAGGGGGAGACACGTTTGTACCGCCATCGGCGGGGCAGGCTCGTAGGTCAGTTCTTCGGTGGAGGGCTTTATTTTTCCTTAAGCGCCGCCTGCGCCGCCGCCAGGCGGGCCACCGGTACCCGGAAGGGGGAGCAACTGACGTAGTCCAGGCCAGTGCGATGGCAGAACTCCACGCTGGCCGGATCGCCGCCGTGCTCGCCGCAGATACCGATCTTCAGTTTGGGATTGACCCCCCGGCCCTTTTCTACCGCTATCTCCACCAGTTGACCGACACCGGCAATGTCCAGGCTCTGAAAAGGGTCATGGGGCAGGATCTGCAGCTCTAAGTAGGCCGGCAGGAAGCCGCCGATGTCGTCCCGGCTGAAGCCGTAGGTGGTCTGGGTCAGGTCGTTGGTGCCGAAGCTGAAGAACTGGGCATCGGCGGCGATCTCATCGGCGGTCAGGCAGGCCCGGGGCAGCTCGATCATGGTGCCCACCAGGTACTCGAACTGGACGCCCAGCTTCTCGATCACCTCGCCGGCCACGCGCCGGATAAGGGCCTCCTGGTGGCGGTACTCGGTGTCGGTGCCCACCAGCGGCACCATCACTTCGGGCAGTACCTTGACGCCCTCCTTTATGAGCTCGGCCGTGGCCTCGAAGATGGCCCGGGCCTGCATCTCGGTGATCTCGGGATAGGCAATCCCCAGCCGGCAGCCACGATGGCCCAGCATGGGGTTGAGTTCGTGCAGGCCGGCCACCCGGTCCTCGATATCCTGGCTGGAGAGGCCCAGTTCGGTGGCCAGTTCGGCCGTTTGCGCGTCAGTGAGGGTTATGAACTCGTGCAGCGGGGGATCGAGCAGCCGAATGGTCACCGGCAGATCGTGCATGGCCCTGAGAATATCCTTGAAGTCCTGCTTCTGGAACGGCAGCAGTTCCATTACCGCCGCCCGGCGTTCACTCAAATCGCCGGAAAGGATCATTTTGCGCATGGCCATGATCCGCTGGGGGTCGAAGAACATGTGTTCGGTGCGGCACAGGCCGATGCCCTGGGCGCCGAAGGCCCGGGCCTGGGCGGCGTCTTCGGGGCGGTCGGCGTTGGTGCGCACCTTGAGGGTGCGGAAACTATCGGCCCACTCCAGCAGCTGGGCGTATTCCCGGTTACCCTTCGGGTCGCTGTCCTTTAATGGCAGCTGACCGGCATAAACTTTACCGGCCGTGCCGTTGAGCGTCAGCCAGTCCCCTTCCTGCAATGTCTGCCCGTCAACCGTCATCCGCTTGCCGGCCGCGTCAATCTTCAAGGCGCCACAGCCCACGATGCAGCACATGCCCCAACCACGGGCCACCAGGGCGGCGTGGCTGGTCATGCCGCCTTTGGCGGTCAGGATGGCAACGGCCGCGTGCATTCCGTGCACATCCTCGGGCGAAGTTTCGTCGCGGACCAGGATCACAGTTTTGCCTTCGGCGGCCTGGCTCTCGGCGTCGTCGGCGGTGAAGACGATTTGACCGCTGGCGCCACCCGGTCCGGCAGGCAGGCCCTTGGCCAATAGTTGGGCCGACACCTCGGCCTGGGGGTCGACCATGGGGTGCAGCAGCTCATCCAGTTGGGCCGGATTGACCCTCAGGACGGCTTCCTGATGGGTAATCAGCTCCTCGTTGGCCATGTCCACCGCCATCTTGATGGCCGCCGGGCCGTTGCGCTTGCCCGTACGGGTCTGGAGCATCCACAACCGGCCCTCCTGGATGGTAAACTCGACATCCTGCATGTCGCGGTAGTGGGTCTCGAGCTCGGTGCGGATCTTATCCAATTCTATATAAACATCAGGCATAAATTCTTCCAGTGAGACCTGATCCTGGCTCCCCTCGGGCCTGGTGAGCTCATTTAAGGAATTGGGGGTGCGGATACCGGCCACCACATCTTCCCCCTGGGCATTGGGAAGCCATTCACCGAAGAACAGGTTTTCACCAGTGGCCGGGTTGCGGGTGAAGGCCACCCCGGTGGCGGAGTTGTCGCCCAGGTTACCGTAGACCATGGCCTGCACGTTCACGGCGGTGCCCCATTCGCCCGGGATGCCCTCGATGCGGCGATAGGCGATGGCCCGCTTGCCCATCCAGCTCTGGAAAACCGCACTGATGCCGCCCGTCAGTTGATCGTGAGGGTCGTCAGGGAAATCGCTGCCCAGTTGCTGCTTGATCAGCTGCTTGAATTTTTCGGACAGCGTCTGCCAGTCATCGGCGCTCAGGTCCAGGTCCTCCCGATGGCCGTGGCTCTTTTTATATTCGTCAATCAGCCCCTCCAGCTGATGGCGGATGCCGGTGCCGTCCTGGGTTTCAATGCCCTCGGCCTTCTCCATCACCACGTCGGCGTACATCATAATCAGGCGCCGGTAGGCGTCGTAGACGAAGCGGGGGTTATTGGACTTGGCGATCAGTGCCGGGATGGTTTTAGTAGTGAGGCCCACGTTCAGGACCGTCTCCATCATGCCGGGCATGGAGGAGCGGGCCCCGGAGCGTACCGAAACCAGCAAGGGGTTATCGGTCCCGCCGAACTGTTGGCCCATGATACACTCGGTCTCTTTCAGGGCGGCCTTAATCTGGGCATCCAGGTCCGCAGGCAGGGCGCGGTCGTTTTCGTAATATTGGTTGCAGACTTCCGTTGTGAGGGTGAAGCCGGGCGGCACGGGAATTCCCAGGTTGGTCATCTCGGCCAGGTTGGCGCCTTTGCCACCCAGTAAATTTTTCATATCGGCGCGGCCCTCGGCCTGTCCATCACCAAAAAAGTATACCCATTTCATTTTGTTGTTAACCTTTATATTTTGGACTTGTGGATGCGATTATAATAATTGCCATAGCTGAAAAGCAGGCGAAATTACAGCGGGCGTGAAGGGATCAGGTAGCAAATGATACCCTGCGGTTACTGCCAGTGCCAGAGGGGCCTCATGAATGTAAGGTTCCGAGGTACTTGAGTATACCCGACATAACGGTGTTTCGGTACCAGTTTGAGACCGGATGCTGAATTTGCCGGGAATTAGGCTTGAAAAGGCAGTCCATTTTTAATTACCTTCCCCGTCCATTGGATACTGTTTATTCAAACTAAAAGATTTAGACCAGTCAGAAAATTAGGAGATACAAATGCGATCAAAATCTATTCTAACCCATGCCTTGGCGATCGGTATCATTATTGTCATTCCGGCCCGGGCCTCAGCAACCGCAGGGGTCCTTCCTATCGACGGCGATACCTTGAATTACACCCATGTTCTCTTTCGCTGGGATCAAGTGCCGGGAGCGGCAAAATACGAACTCCAGGTGGCGCGTAATGATACCGCTGGAGGCGCTGATCCTTTTAGCACTTCCATGGCCACCCAACTGTTCGATTCGACACTATTGGCTATTGTGACCGCCGGTTTGACCTGGGATCAGCCTTATGTTTGGCGGGTGCGGTCCATCAATGCAGCCGAAACGGCCGGAACCTGGAGCGACCTGGCATATTTCAACACAGCAGTGTTGCCGGATACCATTCCAACATTTCACGTAGATATTTTCGATACCAGCGCCTATCAACCGGGACTGACCGGTTTCGACCTTGATAGAACCGGGGTTGTGGTGGCGGTGGATATGCTGGGGGAACCGGTTTTCTTCCTGACCCAGGATATCAACGTGGCTCCCCGGACCCGTTTCTCAGAAATGCTGCCCGACGGGAACATACTGATGACCGCCTATGTGCCGCCCGATGGCGGCGCCTATATCGTGAACCTGGATAATGACATCCTCTGGGAACCGCCGAATGGCCAGGAATCGGGCATTCACCACAGTGTGATCCAGCTGCCCAGCGGCAATATCATGGCGGTCACTACCACGGAGCAGTTGAAGCCTATCCCCCCCGGTCCCTGGGAGGATTCCAGTTTTGTAGCCGGGGACTCGGTTATCTGGTGGGGCGACGATATGGTGGAATGGGATATGAACGGAAATGAAGTCTGGCGCTGGAGTGTTTTCGATCATTTCAACATAGTCGACATCGACTCCGGCATTTTTACCAATGCAGCTGGCCGTGGATATCATGACTGGACGCACGCCAATGCGGTTTTCTACGATGCGGTGGATAACGCGGTCTATTTTTCATTTCGTTCGCTCGACCGGATAACCAAGATCGACTACGCCACCAAGGAGGTAATCTGGAACATGGGCCTGGATATGGCTTCCGGTGATGTGCAGGTAGGCACCGAGCTGAATTTCCGCCATCAACATGCTATCGAGATGCTGGCTAACCGTAACCTCATACTCTACGATAACCACAATGACCTAACTCCGCAGCTATCTCGGGGCATAGAGATCGCCCTGACTGAGACAGATTCGGTACCACTGGCGGAAATTGCCTGGCAGTATGTGTTGCCCGAGAGCCTATATACCGCTTCCCGGGGCGATTGCGACCGGCTGGCTAATGGCAATACGCTCATAACCGCCGCTAATCCCCGGGCCAGTTCTGTGAACGGCCATATTCTTGAGGTGACCATGGATTCCAGCCTGGTATGGCAATTGCGGCTGGGTAATGATGGCCAAACCTCGCTATTTTCCTCGGAACGCATCCCCGGGCTCTACCCCCAGGCCTTTAGCATGATACAGCCCGCCCTGGCAACCGGCATCGCCACACCAACAATCTTCGTGCCATCAGGCGCCGCAAGTCTGGAGTTCAAGTTATTTAACGAAGGTTATATGGCAGAAACGTATGCCTATGAAGTGATTGATAGCTACGGCTGGTTTGAGGATAACGGTGAAATCGAGCTGGCCCCTGGTGGGTCCGGTATGTTCACGGTAAATGGAACCGTAGATTACGATATGTATCCGGATATAGTGCAGGTCACCGTAACACCGCTCAATGCTCCGGCGCGGCAGGTAGTCTATCAGTATGAAGTCTATTCCCAGTTACCACAAGCCATCATGATCAACCGGCTACCCGATACCTATGCCTTCGATGCAGCTTATCCAAACCCGTTTAATCCCACAACGTACCTTAAATATGCTTTACCCACTGCAGGGCAGGTATCGCTGGTCATTTACGATATCGGTGGACGTGAAGTAGCGCACCTGATCGATGAATATCAGCCGGCCGGGCTGTACAAATCTGCATGGAACGCCGGGAGCTTTGCCAGCGGCATCTATTTTGCGCGGTTCAAGACAGAGGGCTTCGTCAAGACCCAGAAGATCATTTTGATGAAATAGACGATTAATGGCGTGAGACTGCTGGTTTTCTCCAGTAGTTATTTTCGGTCATGAAAGGCCAATAGGGTACAATAGTATGGATTTTTCTTGATGACGCGACACCTGTATTTGTTGCTCGCAGTGATCGCATTATTCCCCGGCGCAGTGGGCATAGCCAAATGGCTGCCTGAAGATGAGGCCAGTCTGAACTATACTCAAGTTCTTTTTTCCTGGGATCAGATGCCAGGGGCTATGGCGTACGAGCTAGAGGTATCGGAGGATGGGGGTTTACCGGTCATCAATTATATCGATTCCACCCTCACCCGCATAATCAATGCAGAACTCGACTGGGGGCTGAGTTATTCCTGGCGGGTGCGTCCAATTTTCACGGATGATATAATTGGTGAATGGAGCAGTATACGCCATTTTTCTATTTTAGAACTACCGGCAGACAGGACCACTTTTTCTATCGAAAATCTGGTCCCGGATTCCGTTTCTTTGGGGCTCACCATACTGAATGCGAACTCACAGGGATTTGCCATGGGTGTCAACCAAGGGGGCGAACTGAAATGGTATATGGATGTCCCGTCCCTTTATCCTGATACTAGATTTCGGATCACTCAATTTTTGCCTAATGGCCATTTCATGCTTTATAGGGATGATTATGGCCCTGGGCGAGAGGTGGCTCTCGATGGAACTATTCACTGGCAGAGTAACAGGGCTGATTTGCACCACGAGATCATTAAAATGGATGTACAGGGGCTCAATAGATACATGGGGATCGTAAATAGAACGGTTCGGGCTTTAAAGTACGTAACCGTTTCTGAAGATTCCAGCTGGAATTATTATATTAACTGGCGTGGAGATGACATCCTGGAGTTTGATGAGAATGGTGATGTGGTATGGTCCTGGAGCACCTTCGATCATTTCAGCATGGAGGATTACTCGCCACCCAAATTGACCGGCGTCGGCTCAGGCGGCACGACCGACTGGACCCATAGTAACGCCATCTATTTCGATTCCTCCGAGAGTGCGATTTATTTTTCTTCCAGAAATATTTCGCGCATTACAAAAATTGATTATCCGTCGGGGGAAGTTATCTGGATGATGGGCGATAGCCTGGCCTCCGGTGATGTTACCGTGGGCACGGACATTGGATTCAGCTATCAACATTCCATCAAAAAACTTGAAAACGGCAACTTGATGATGTTCGATAACGGCATACTTACATATAGAGATGGCGAATATAGCTTCAATGAACGATCACGAGGATTAGAGATAGCAGTTACCAGTACGGATTCCGGTTATACGGCTGAGGTAGTATGGCAATATGTCCTGCCCAGTAATATGTATGGCAAGATTATGGGCGATTGCGACCGCCTGCCCAATGGTAACACGATGATGACTACCGGCAGCTCCGGCTATATTGTCGAAGCCACGCCTGACTCGCAAATGGTCTGGTACCTCGACCTGGGGGTGAAACAAATCTACCGGTCGGAGCGAATTTCCAACCTCTATCCCCAGGCACATTCCGTAATCGGTCCCGACTTCACTGACTCCAGTGGCGTCCGGTGGATCGATTCTCATGCTCTGGCGGACAGTTTAAAATTTGAGTTTATCAACGAGAGTTGGGCGGATCAGTCCTACAACTATCGCCTCCATACGGATGGCGCCGTCCCTGATCAGACCGGACAGATCAACGTTCCTCCTGGGGCCAGAAGATTTGCGATGCTGCCCTACGTTTTTGAGGTACCCGGCGAGCCCCTAAATCTGCAATGGATTGTCGCACAGTCATCCGGCAGTGGTATGAGCGATACCGTCTACTATCAAATCCGGCACCTCAATAATCCGCCACGGATCACCTCTGCCGACAGCGCCTTTGCATTAGAGGATAGCCCTTTCATCTACCGTGCAACGGCCGTTGATGCAGAGGACGATACCCTCATCTGGACCTTCCCCGTGCTGCCTTCCTGGCTCACAGCCCAGGCCGACAGCGTCTACGGGACCCCTTTTGAGGGCACGCAGGATACGACTTTCACATCCATCGTTTTTGATGGAGAGTTTACCGATACATTGTCTATAGCCCTCCTGGTTTTGTCCTCCGATGATCCCCCGGCGATCACCTCCGCGGACAGCGCAGAGGCCACTGAGGACATCGCCTTCGTGTATCACGCCACGGCGGAAGACCCTGACGGACCAACTCTGATCTGGTTTTTCGAGGATCTGCCGGTCTGGCTCGCTGCTGCTGACGACAGCGTCTATGGCACGCCACTTGAGGGTGACGGTGATACATCCTTTGTTGTGATTGCCTGGGATGGTCTATTGGGCGATACCCTCGAGATAACGGTCACCGTTGCTGCGGTGAACGACCCGCCGCAGATCACCTCTCTGCCCACCGCCAGAGCCACCGAGGATACCTATTTCAATTACCTGGCCAAGGCCACCGATCCCGAAGGATCCACCATCGATTGGACCTTTGACCACCTACCTTCATGGCTCTCTGATGCCGCCGACAGCGTTTTCGGCACACCCCTGGAGGGAACGATGGATACTTCCTTCCGGGCGATAGCCTCGGATGGAATTCTTTCAGACACCCTGGTGGTGACCCTGGCCGTGATTGCGGTAAACGACGCTCCGGAAGCCTTCGCCCTTGTGTCGCCGGGGCACGAATCCACCCTGGCCATCACCGGCGCCAACCTGACTGACACCCTGACCTTTGCCTGGGAAGGGGCCGTGGATGTGGACGGCGACACCGTGCACTACGGGGTGGAACTCACCGATGGATTGGGCTTCCTCCTGACCTTCGGGGACACCACCGCCACCGAGGTGCGGCTGCCCTATGCCGAAGTGGTGGCGATTATGGAGGGCTTGGGGCAGTTGACCCTTACGGGCACCTGGGACATATTCGCCAGCGACGGCGAGATCATTACCTGGGCATCCAACGGTCCCTTCACTTTCTCCGTGGACGCCACGACTCTGGATGTGTTCCGACAGGCCCTGCTGCCCCAGGAGTTCGCCCTGCACCCCAACTTCCCTAACCCCTTCAATCCCAGCACGACCATCCGGTTCGACCTGCCGGTGGCCACTGAGGTGCACCTGGCGGTCTACGACCTGCTGGGCCGGGAGGTGGCGGGGCTGGTGGACAGTTACATGGCACGGGGGTACCATCGAACTCAGTGGAATGGCCGGAATCGGGATGGGAAAGAAATCCCCTCCAGTCTCTACATCGCCCGGCTGGTGACACCAGCATATACTAGCTCCATCAAGATGCTTTTACTGAAATAACCTGCTATTGCTGCCAGGCCCATATATCTTAGTTATAGCGTTGCCCGTATGAGATGTTGGCGACCATCAACTAAATGGATATTAAAGTGTAGGTGGCTTGGCATTGGTGATCTGGGGGAAAGGCGCTGACCGGATCAAAGCGGCCTCTACCCCCCGCCTAGTGCGAAGGCGTGCCGCAGTACACCAGTACGGGCCAACCGGAGCCATGAATATTTTGTTTGACCTTGGCTTAGGCCCCGGCTTAACGTTGCATGTCATGATGAACCTGATCCGACGCCAGATCCGACGACCGAACCACGCACACCACTATTGGTGCCTGGGAGAGGATTGCTGCTGATCGGCTAAGATCAAGTCAACTATTCGAAAAAGCCCCGGGGCCAACCGCTCGGGGCTTTTCAGTTATTGTAAGGACTATGAGAAACCTACTGCAAAACCCGGCCAAACAACGCATCGTCATCAAGGTGGGGAGCCACGTCTTGAGCCGGGACGGGCGGATCGCGCCCAAACGGATCTACGCTCTGGCGACCCAGATCTGCGAGTTGGCGGAGCATGATAACCAGATGTTGCTGGTGATCAGCGGGGCTGCTCTGGCCGGCCGGAATACCGCCGGCCTGGACCGATCCCATTACCCGCGCCAGTTACTTCGGCCATTGGCAGCCCTGGGCCAAGCGGCTCTGATTGCCAAATTCGATCAGATTTTCCAGCGATTGAACCAGCCGGTGGGGCAGGTGCTGGTCAGCCGGGATGATTTCCATTACCGGGAGCGCTATCTGGCGGTCCAGGAGACCGTCCAGGCGCTGTTCAAGCTGAAAGTCCTGCCGATCATGAATGAAAACGACAGCATCGGCACCGCGGAGCAATCGCTGGGGGACAACGATAACCTGGCCGCCCAGATGGCCGGTATGCTGGACGCCGACCTGCTGATCATCCTGGGTACCGTGGCCGGGTTTCACGACGGTAACCCCCGCGATCCGGCCAGCCGGGTTATTACCACCGTACAAGAGATCACGCCTGAGGTATGGCGGCAGGCCCGCTTCAAGGGAAACCGGCATTCCCGGGGCGGCATGGCCGCCAAACTGGAGGCCATCCGGCGGGCTAACCACTGTGGCATCCCGGTGGTGCTGGCCGACGGCCGGGAAGAGGATATACTCAGAAAGATATTCAAGGGCCAGGAGATCGGCACCCTGTTCATGGCCAGCCCTGAGCGACTATCCATGAAGAAGCGCTGGCTGGCGTACTCCACCCGGGCAGACGGGCAGTTGATCGTTGATGACGGCACCTGCCACGCGCTCACCCGCCGGGGGGCCAGCCTGCTCAGTTCCGGGATAATTGAGGTGCAGGGCACTTTCCGGGCTAAGGAAGTGGTGGCTGTACAGACGCCCACGGGGACCGAGTTCGCCCGGGGTATTGTTAATTATGACCACGAAACCGTGCGGCGGATCGCGGGCCGGAACAGCCGTGAACTACGGGCGGACCCGGCAGCGGGAGAATACCGGGAAGTGGTCCATCGGGAAAATATCGTACTGCTGCCGAAGGCGGGAAAGGAGTCGAGTTGAGCATGAAAGCATACGTTGAGCAGTTGGGTGAGCGGGCCGTCCAGGCGGCGGCTGAGCTGGCTACTATGTCATCGGAGACTAAGAACAAGGCCCTGGGAATCCTGGCGGACCAGCTGGAGAGCCGTAGCGGCGAGGTGCTGGCGGCTAACAAGCTCGATATTGCCGCCGGCCGGAAAGCCAGCCTAGCGGAGGCCATGATCGACCGCTTGACCATGACCAAGGGACGCCTGGACGGCCTGGCACAATCTGTTCGCGAGGTGGCGGCCCTACCGGACCCGGTGGGGCGAATCGGCAGCCTGACCCGGCGGCCCAATGGGTTGCTGGTGGGCCGCATGCGCATTCCCCTGGGAGTGGTGGCCTTTATTTATGAGTCCCGGCCCAACGTGACTATCGACGGCGCGGTCCTGTGCCTCAAAAGTGGCAACGCCGTTATCCTGAGGGGGGGTAAGGAGGCCCTGCATACCAACCTGGCCCTGGCGGGACTGATCGACGAAGCACTGTCCGCGGCCGGGTGCCCGGCAGGTAGTGTCCAGGTAGTGAATATCACCGACCGGGCAGTGGTGGAGCACCTGTTGAAATTGGACCGCTATCTGAACCTGCTGATCCCCCGGGGCGGCGAGGGACTGATCCGCTACGTTGCCGAAAACGCCCGGGTACCGGTATTAAAGCACTATAAGGGCGTATGCCACGTCTACGTCGACAAGGACGCCGATATGGGCCAGGGATTGGAGATCGCCCTGAACAGTAAGGTCCAACGTCCGGGGGTATGCAATGCGGCCGAGACCTTGCTGGTACACGCGGCGGTGGCCGAGCGCTTCCTGCCGGAGTTCATCAAGCGGTCGAAGGCAGTGGGTCTGGAGCTGCGCGGTTGTGCTCAGACGCGCCAATTCGCTCCGGATTATGTAAAAGAGGCGACCCAGGATGATTGGGACGAGGAATACCTGGCGCTGATCCTGGCGGTGAAAGTGGTGGCGTCCTACGAGGAGGCAGTGGAGCACATCCGGCGGCACGGCTCGGACCACACCGAGGCCATCGTCACCGAGAATTACACCACCGGCCTGCGGTTTATCAATGAGGTCCAGAGCTCGCTGGTGCTGATCAATGCCAGCACTCGTTTCAACGATGGCGGACAGCTGGGACTGGGGGCGGAGATCGGCATCAGCACCACCAAGCTGCATGCCTTCGGTCCCATGGGACTGGAGCACCTGACTATCGAGAAGCATATTGCTTTCGGCAACGGACAAATCAGGGAGTAGAACCATGAGTGTAAAAAAGGTAGTATTGGCCTATTCGGGAGGGTTGGACACTTCCATTATCCTGCCCTGGCTGCGGGAAAACTATAATTGCGAGGTGATCGCCTACGTGGCCAACCTGGGCCAGGGTGACGATTTCGCGGCGGTCAAGCGCAAGGCGCTGGACACGGGCGCCAGTCAGGTGGTGGTGGAGGACCTGCGGGAGATATTCCTCACCGATTTCGTTTACCCCACCTTACGGGCGGGCGCGATCTACGAGCGCAAATACCTGCTGGGCACCAGCATGGCCCGGCCGCTGATCGCCCAGCAGCAGGTGAAGGTAGCCGAGGAGTTTGGCGCCGACGCGGTGTCTCACGGCTGCACGGGCAAGGGTAACGACCAGGTGCGCTTTGAACTTGGCTATATGGCGTTGAATCCCAAGCTACGCATCATTGCGCCCTGGCGGGAGTGGGATATCAGGTCGCGGGAAGAGGCTATCGATTACGCCCGTGAACACGATATCCCGGTGGAATCCACCAAGGAGAAGATCTTCAGCCACGATGAGAACCTGTGGCACATCAGCACCGAGGGCGGTCCGTTGGAGGACCCCTGGTATGAGCTGGAGGATAGTCTGCTCAAATGGGTGACGCCCATCGCCGCGACACCCGACCAGCCGCAGTACCTGGAGCTGGGGTTCGAGCGGGGCATCCCCAGGTCTATCGACGGCAAGTCGCTGGAACCGGTGGCGCTGGTGGAGGTGCTCAACGCCATCGGGGCCCGGCACGGCATCGGGGTGGTGGACATGGTGGAAAACCGCACCGTGGGAATGAAGTCCCGGGGCATCTACGAGACGCCGGGTGGCACCATCATTTATACGGCCCACCGGGAGTTGGAAACCCTCACCCTGGACAAGGCTTCCCAGCACTATAAGGATGTGCTGGCCGAGAAATACGCCCAGCTGGTGTATAACGGTGAGTGGTTCACCCCGCTCAGAGAAAGCCTGGATGCCTTTGTGGATAATTTCCAGAGTTGTGTGACCGGCACGGTGCGGGTTAAACTGTTCAAGGGGCACTGCCTGGTGGCCGGTCGCCGGTCGCCCTATTCGCTGTACCGGGAAGACCTGGCGACCTTTGGCCAGGACGAGACCTACGACCAGAGTGATGCCACCGGCTTCATCAGGCTGGCCGGGTTGCCCATGAGGGTGGAGGCGCTGCTGGCTGAGTTCGGCGTGCAGAAGGGCAAGTACCGGGCCCCGGACTACTTCAAGACTATAAAGAGAGATTGAGCCATGAAAGGTAAAGTCTGGCAGCAGCGCTTCTTACGGCCGCTGCACCCGGCCATCCACGCCCTGAACCGCTCGCTGGAGTATGACCGCCGCCTGTGGCCTTATGACCTGCAGGTGTCGCGGGTCTGGGCGCAGGCGCTGGAGCGGGCCGGGCTGCTGTCAACCGGCGAGCTGCAGGCCATCAGTGGTGGGATGGCAACCATTGGGCAGGAATTAGCCGCCGGTAAGTTCGCATTCAGTGACGACGACGAAGATATCCACATGGCTATCGAACGCCGTCTGGGGGAATTGATCGGCCCGGTCGCAGGCAAGCTACACACAGGCCGCAGCCGTAACGACCAGGTGGCCACCGACCTGCATCTGTACTGCCGGGACGCCGGGGAACAGGTAAGCTTGGCCCTACGGGCGGTTATTGCGGCTCTGGTGGACTTAGCCGAGGCCCAGGCGGCCCAGCCTTTCCCCGGCCACACCCACCTGCAGCAGGCCGAGGTGCTGTCGCTGGGACACATTCTACTGGCGCAGGCCACGGCCTTGCGGTCCGATACCGAGCTACTTGAGCGCACGGCGGCTGAGACAATGGCTGCCTGCCCCTTGGGATCGGGGGCCCTGGGCGGTTCGCCCGTGCCGGTGGATCGCCACTGGATCGCCGGCCAGCTGGGGTTCGTCGCTGCCGCACCCAACAGCATGGAGGCGGTCTCTTCAAGGGACTGCGCCCTGGACCTGCTGTATGCCCTCAGCCGGCTGGGGGTGCACTTGAGCCGCCTGGCCGAAGACGTGATCCTGTGGAGCAGCATTGAGTTCGGCTATGCCACCCTGGACGATGCCACCGCCACCGGCAGCAGTCTGCTGGCCCACAAGAAAAACCCCGACGTGTTCGAGCTGGTCCGGGGCAAAAGCGGCCGGCTGATCGGCCACCTGACCGGGTTGCTCACGACCATGAAGGGTCTGCCCGGTGGCTACAACAAGGACCTGCAGGAGGACAAGCAGCCGCTGTTCGACAGCGTCGATACCGCCCTCGGGCTGCTGGCCGCCCTGAAACCGGCCCTGGATGGGCTCACCTTCCACCCGGAACGAATTGTAGCGGCCCTGTCGCCCCAACTAAAGGCCCAAAGGGTGGTGGCGTACCTGGTGGGGAAGGGGCTGGCTTTTCGCGAGGCCTACGGGGTGGCCGGGGCGCTGGTGAGCCGGGCCGAAACGGAGGGCGTGGCATTGGAGGCGCTGGCGCTGAAAGCATTCCAGGAGCATTCGGAGCTGTTTGGGGAGGATATCCTGGCCCTACTGAAGGAGCCCTGGGCGGTGCCTGATGAAGGCCTCTACGGCGGTAGCTCGGTCAAATCGGTGCGGGAGCAAATAAAGAGGTTGCGGGAGTGGATGGGGAAAGGAAAGGTTTCGAGTTTCTAGTTTCAAGTTTTTTGTATCAAGCCCCGCCGTTGGCCCCGCCGTTGGCGGGGTTGGCGGGATTCCATCGAGCATCCAGCCCCGTCCTTGAGCCAAGTGGTTTGATCACAATGTTTATTATTGGTTTAGTCAAAGGATGGGATTACATTCCGGCAAGCGTATAGACACAATAACAGGTTGCAACAGCCTGGGGTATTTCTACATCAATGGTAGTTTTGCCGTTAGATAAGAGAAGAACCGAACATGGATACACAGCTACTGACCCTATCCAAGATCTTTCCTGAACGTCTGTTTCGTATTCCTGACTACCCGCGTGGTTATACATGTACCCCTGGTGGAGACAGTGAAATGACAGGAAAATGTCTTTTCTTAGTCATTCTGCTCATACTCGTATTTTTTATGCCTCAAAATAGTGTAGCCCAAACCACATATTTTTCCGACGATTTTGAGAATGGGCTTAGTAACTGGTCTGTGAGTGGTTCTGATTGGGATACTACATCTGCAACTTCTCGTGGTGGTGAATATTCTATCACCGATAGTCCGGATAGTGCAGATTTCGCCCCAGATGCCAATTCTACACTGACCCTTGCATATCCAATAGATTTATCTGCAGCAACATCTCCTGTATTAAGCTACTGGACAAAATATTATTTTCCTGATTGTGGTGGCCGTCGCCTGCTACCCCCGTGATAGTCACACCGGCAATATTCTCCAGAAGAGCGCAGATCCCTGCGCGTATGATGGCATGGTCTTCGACAACCAGGAGGTTGATAGGCGACATGATAAATCCAATATACGATGATTTATCAATGGTTCAACGAAAGGTTTTACAGACGTTTGCCTCCATCAGTTGCGGCCCGGCCCCTCCTGGCCGGTCAGGGATTGCTTGCAATATTATTATAGGATAAAAAGGTAAGTATATATACATTCGGTTTAACATCAGTGTCAAGAGCGGTTTTCAACGGCCTGAGCTGTTTCTTCATAAAAATAGTAGTTAGGCACAATACCGCACTTAATAAAACACAAACACGCCAGGCATTCATGACTGCCTGAAAGAAGTAAGGAGTAAAACAAATGGGACCCGAACAACATGCATGGTGGGGTGGATGGTGGATATTCCCCGTAATAATGATGATCTTCATGATGATCATGATGTCAGGACGAATGGGCTTCAGACCGCCGTGGATGCGGGGTTCAGATGAGCATCATCGCGAAAGCACAGACCCGGAAACGCCTTTGGAGATACTAAAGAAACGATATGCTAAAGGTGAAATCACCAAAGAGGAATTTGATCAGATGAAGACAGACCTCTAGATTGGCAGCGCGAAACTCGCGCAAGCCGTTAGGCTCTAAACATATCTTATGAAAGGAAGAAATATGCTGCTGCGAAGGCTAATTCCTTATATCGTTATGTTTGTTTTCTTTACTCAAGTTGCCCGGGCTGAGATTTCATGGAATATCATAGGTCCAGGCGGCGGAGGCTGGCTAACAACCATAGAAATAAGTAGCGATAATCCCAATGTTGTTTATGTTGGTTG
>SDBU01001342.1_pt1 | contig 35370 bp, 63 predicted proteins | sample 2277071 | NCBI WGS metagenome assembly SDBU01 (sample SAMN10397929, study PRJNA504765) | marine sediment metagenome | isolation source: marine sediment core GS08_GC12, 126 cmbsf | place: Arctic Ocean: Gakkel Ridge, Loki's castle | collected 2008 | reverse complement strand
TATTGATTGTTCATTCATTGTATTTTCCTAAATAAATTAATCCAATAATGCCTATTACCATTTGTTTTCATATGGCAAATATGGCACAAACTAATCAAATTATCTTTATTATTATTTTGTTTATTATAGTTAATATGGTGAATATCTAACTTTCTACCATTTACTTCTTCTGTCTTATCACAAATTTGGCATACTCTACTATCTCTTTCTCTAATTTGTTCTTTTAAAACATTATTAAATTTATATCCATAGGGCTTAAAACTTGCACCATTTCTCCAATTGTTTGATTTTTCTCTTATAAATGTTTTTTGGAATTGGTTAAGACATTTTTTTGAACAACATTTAGCATTTATTCTTGAGTTAATAACAAAAAATATTTTTTTACATTGTTTACATATTATTTCAACCTTTTCTTGTTTATTCCAAGGAATCGGCATAACACCCCTTAAATGTTTATTCCAAGGTATATGTTCTTTTTCAAAACATGATTTACTTTGAATATTATATTTATAATTATAATTAATATGGCATTGTTTACAACAAAACTTTTTATTTGTTGTTTCTTTTTGACAATAAAAACATTTTATTTTTTTAGCAGTATTATCGTTCCAAGAAACATGTCCTTTTTTAAATTCTGTTTTACTATGTTTTCCTTTGTGTGCATCACTATTTTGTTTTCGTAGTTTTTCAGCTTTTTCTTTACCATACATTTCTTTAAGAGTTTTTCCTTTTTTTTCTGAAATAATTCCTTTTCTATTATGCCCACTAACAAACCTATTGTTAACTTCTCTTCCACAATTACATTCGCATAATTTCATTTTATCAAAAAACCTCAAAATTAACTTGCACCTGAAGCTCAATTGTGCCATCAAAAACAATAGAACCCGTAAGTTGTTCTCTATTATAAAGTGTTCCTCCGTTTGGAGAAGTTCCTGATGTATATACCCCAAATTCTGTTAATTGTGTTCCACTTAGCTCAATACTATTAAAATCTGTGGTATATATAACGTGCTTTTGCGTTGATGAATCAGTTGTTGTAAAAATATTTCTATTGTTTTCAGCGAATAAACTTCCATTAGTTAATGCGACAGTTCCTGAACCAGAACCTATGGCACAGTATGCTGGCCTATCGATTATTGACCCACTGAGCAAAAGTGCCAATCCACTTTGACCATGATTAGTTACGCCCATAATTACCACCCTTATTTTTAAATATCATTTTATGCTTGTCCTCCACTTTGATTAAACGTATATGTTTTTGCGAAACTCCCTGATAAATATGGTTGAGTTCCTGTAACAGTACCAAGACGACCTAATACTGGATGACTTAATAAAAATCTACTACCAACATCAAATGTGTTAACAGTCCAAGTATTAATTTTAAACCCAAAACTACCAGTTGCATTTTGTAATCTGGTTAATACATCACTATCGTTAATATCTGCAACTTGTAATCTTTTAATATCTAATATTATTTCTTTCCATGTATCTAAAATATCTTTTGTTTTTTCGTTTAAACGAATTGTTAAAACATTATCTTCAAACATTTTTTTTGGTGTAAAATTATATTTTGCTTCTAATATTGTATAGGTTTGATTACTAATATTTTGATTAGGTAAATCTACAATACAAGTATTGCCTGGTGTTATAGCAACTACATTTTCAACTGTAATATTTCCTTCAATTTTAGGCGTTGAATGTAAACTTAATTGATTTTGTACAATATCTGTTGCTATTCTTGGGTCATCAATATTTTTATCTGTGATAACTTTTGTAATTTGACCATATTGAGAAATGCTACTTTCGTTTTGTCCACGTTTAATGATTGGCGATGATGCATTATATTTAATAACCACTTCTACTAAACTTCCAGCTATATTATCTCCAGCATTAGTTCCAGAAGTTAAAATAATGTTTCTTTGGTCAAAATCAACTAAAAAATCTTGACCACTTATTGGTATGTTAACCATTTCAAAAACCGCACCCTTTTTTAAAGCGCCACTAACTGTAATTTCTGTATTAAATGGTCTTTTTTGAACTTGATATACCGAACCCAATCCATCAGCAATAAAAGTTTCTTGACGACCAGTAAATTTATTTCCACCATATACGAAAATGTCGTTAGCCATACCATCACGTTTGTTTTTGAATGAAGCAGTGTTTGTTATATTAGTATTATCAAATGTGAAACCACTACTTGTACCTTCTTTTACTTCAAAATGCAAATCTTTATCTTCATCAACATAAAAATAAAATCCAGCCAATTCAGCAAGTTGGTTTATTGCATCCCAAACACTAATATTTTTAAATTGTATGTATGTTAAAGTTGTTGGTGTTACATTTACATTTACAACTGTAATACCGGTTGTAAACGATGACATTAAAGATGTTACAATAGTTGATATTTCTTGATTATTAAATACTGTTGGTTCAACTAAGAACTCCTGTAATCGACCACTCCCAAAATCTACACCTTTTAACATTAATGTTTCGTGATTTGGTTTACCTTTATATTCTAAAGTTTTAACCATTCCAGTAAATATTTTGGTTGTTGCTGGATTAGTATCTTTATCAGCATAAATTTCTATTTCATCTCCAACTGCAAAAGTAGATGAATAAATACCATCGAAATTATCGTAATTAATTGTAAAGGTTGATGATGTGTTTGTTTTGTTTATTCTTTTTGTTACTAATGACTTCGTATAATCATCAAATGTAACTGCTATGTCTCCAATACTTTCTACTGAAACAGTTATATCATCAAAATATTCACCAGAAGCTGTTGATGCTTCATATAATCTAACCATATTCCAGTCTGATGCACTAGCAGTTACATTAGCAGCTAAAACATCATCAACATAATAGCTCCAACTTGTTCCTCCGTTCCACTTTAAAGTAAATTTCCTCCAGCCTGTTGTTCTTGCAATACCTGAAACAACCCAAGCTCCACCATTCCTATATGTATAATGAGTTGTTGATGAAGCTCCTCTAACTCCCAATGTAAGATTTCTAAATACTGAATCTTTTTCTGGAACAACTATAATTTGATAATTAGCATTTACGTTTCCGCTATCATAAACCCATACAACTAAATCAGATGCAGTACCAGGACTAAATGTATCGCTTCTACAAAAACATTCACCACCAGTAAGTTTAATTGATTTGCTACCTGTATATGCTTTATCTGTAGAAAAAACTCCTACTCCGGTAGTAATAGTCCATTGGTCAGTCAAAGAACCAGTTTCACAGTCTTCACTAAAATAAGTTGTTGTTGTTGTTTCTTGTCTTACCCTATCGACTTTTGCATAAATTACCATTTTATTGGTTCACCATTGCACTAAGCTCTTCTTGAAGTAATTCAACAATTTCTTCTGGTGAAGAAGCATTTAAATTTTCTATGTGGATTGTAATTCCACCGCCACCAAATGCTCCTGGGTTTTTTGTTCCTATTATCGTATCATCAGAACTAAATCTTATTGGTGATTGGCCTGGTCTTGATATGAAATCATTCATTGGTGGAGTTGGCGGAGGGGTCAAACCTGGAACAAAACGACCACCTGGTCTTGTTATTAATGTTCCTCCTACATCTAGAGTTGCTTCTAATAATTGCATCTGTCTAATTGCTTCTTCACCTGCTGCTATTATCCTATTTAATATTTTTTCTTTTTCTTCGAGCCTTACTTTCTCTTTATCATCAATATTTTTTCTTATTTCAGCACGTGCATCTTCTATTGCAGCTATTACTACTAAATAATTTCTTTCTTTATCAAAATCAAGTCTCTTTTCTTTTTTTAATTCTTCTAATTTTTTTAGTTTTTTTCTAAAAGTTTCATCAAATTGAGCTATTATATCGTCTTCTAACTCTGGATTTTTTCTTCTTATTGCATCAAGTTCATGTTCAGTTTCTGCAATTTTTTCTCTTAAATCTAGTTCTTCATTAGTAAGTGGTAATATACTATCCATTAAGTCTATAAATTTTTCCAATTCTGCATTAGAATCTTTAAAACCTTGCGGTAGTCCACCCGCAGCTTCTGTCATTTCGTCTGTAGCATCTGCTGTATTTGATAATGCATTGCTTTGTAAATTTAAACTTTCTGTATTTTTATCTGTTGATGAAGACCATGCAAATATTCCTGCGGTCAATACAGCTATTGCTGCTGCTGCAATTAAAAGAATTGGTCCTATGGTCACCATTGTAACTCCTAATGCTGCTAATGCCGGAGTTGCCAATATAATAGCTCCACTTAATAAAAGAACAGCTCCAGCTAATAATGTAACAACTGTAACTGCACCAGCAAATGCAACAATTAATCTTCTAGTTAATGGTTCTAAATCATCAAATCCATCAACTAATTTTATAAAAGCTTCTGTTACATCTGAAGCAATAGGTAACAATTCTTTACCGAGTTTTCTTTCAAGAATTTCTATTTGGTCACCTAATTCTTGCATACGACCGCCAGTAGTTTTTGCCATTTTGTCCATCATATTAGCAAATTTTCCACCTGCTGATGTCATCTTTTTAAATGCTGCAATTACATCATCAGACCCAATTTTACCAGCAGTAACCATATCTTGAATTTCGCCTCTTGCTACACCCATTTGGTCTGCTAATGCTTCATAAATAGGAATTCCCGCCCTTGCAAAATCTATCATCTCTCTATTGGTTGCTCTCCCTAAAGTTTTAACTTGTCCTAAATTAAGAATTAATCTTTGCAAACCATCTTGCTGTAAACCCAATCCTGCAGCAATATCACCAACAGATTTCAAAACTGGCATTACTTCTTCAGCTTCAAAACCAACTGCCATTAATTGTTTTGCTGCTTTTTCAACACCTATTAATGAAAATGGTGTTTTTGCAGCAAATTGTGCAAGTTCTTCAAGAAATAATTTTGCTTCTTCAGCACTACCTAACAGAGTTGTAAAGGCTATTTCTGTTTTTTCAAAATCTGTTGCAGCAGTTAAAAGTTTTTTTCCAGCAAATATTCCTGCAACGCCAACTGCAGTAAGTGCTGCACCTACCATTACTAATTCCACACCTAAATCTTTTGTTGCAATAGTTGCTTTTTTAAATGTTTGGCTAAATTTATCAACAGCACTAATAATAATTGTTACAGCAGCACCGCCAGCCATTCCTAAATTTACCATTTTTATCTTTTTCTTCGTTTATTTTTCATTTGAGCTTTTTTTGCATGTCTTAAACGTTCTTTTTGTTTCTTGTCAAAATCTTCAATTAATGCAGTGATTTCAATAATTGTCAATTTGGGAATATTAAAAAATGTATAACCTTTTTTATGTAAAAACGCAGCAACTGAAATATTATTATTTAAATTTTTTTTTTGTTTGCCAATTCCATCGCTTTATCAATTGCAGTCATTTTACTTAATTTTGCATATTTACTTTGTTCAATACCTGTGCTTAAAGACAAAATTGCAGTAACAATCGCATTACTGATTAATGGTTTTAGAAATTTTACTTCTTCTTCCGTATATTTTGGTTCAACACAATATTTTAAGATAAGATTGTTGTCTTGAACTTTAGAAGTCTCCCCCTCTGTATCAGCATCCACTCTTAATTTTTGTAGCTCTCCTTTAGTCATAGGTATTGCTTTTATTTCTGGTTTATCTTCTAAAAGTTCTAACACTAATTTTTGTGGTAATAATTTACCTTCACCATCTCTTAGAAATAATGTATCTACTTTTTCTAAAATACTCATTTTACACCTCTTTATTTATTAAATCAAAAATGAAAAATGTATAACAATATAGCAACAATTGTAAAAGCAAAAATCATTTGGTTTCGCTCTACTTTTTTAGGGTCTGCTCCTTGTGCTCTACCCCATGCATCATATTTTTCATACATTTCTGTTATTAATAGTTTTACCATTTTATATACCTCCTATATAATATATTTTATAATATATATTATATAGCAAGTAGTATATAAAGCTTTCTATTTACCAAGCACTGCCTGGATTGTGGTATTGCACGAGATTATTTTCCAAAGCTGTTAAAGTTTCTGGCCATATTGTCATCGTAACTTCATTAATGTCTTCAATGCCAACTGGATTTTCCATATTTGGCATTTTACAACCGCTCATGGTAATAAAACAATCTTGACTTCCAGCGACTGCTGTATTCTCAAATGCTAATAATGCGTTAAATGTACTACCGCCTTTAAAGAAACTATCATAAAATTGTACTAAATCGGTATTGCTATCGAATGTCAATGATAATTCGTATTCTCTTTGCGTTGGAACCATTGCTTCAACTACCGCGCTTCCATTTCCATAATGTCGCGCAATTAAGTTATTTGAAATTGTTAAATCAAATGATTTCAAACCGTTTGGTTTTGTACCCGATGGCATGTGCATAGTTACGTGTTGAAATAAGTATGGTGTAACTGTACTTTCAGTAACTGAAGGTGCTGTGCCTGATTGGTCATTGCTTGAATCTTGTGCAATGTAATCAACTGTGCATGTAACGAAATCTCCTTCACTTGCTGAAATTGTATAAGTATCAACTGTTGCACCTATAACTGTTCTTACTAAATTATTATTTGCTTGTGGTGAAATTTGCGCTTCTGTTACTCCGAACCAAATTAATGGATTTTTAGCTCCACTTACAAAATTATTTTGGTCGTCCGAATTAACTGCAATATAATCGTGTGTGTACGGTGATGGAGAGCCAGAATCTGAACAACTTCCTAATGCAAATAAAAGCATTCGGAAATCTTGTAAATAATACGATAATGTACCTGTATAATCCTCTACTGTATTAACGAAACGTCCTACGTCTCTTGTATTGTTGCCCGTATATCGAACTTTCTGTGTATTAAGTTCTACGTCTAATGTATGTTCTTGAACTAGACCCGGCCAGAAAAAAGCTCCGCTTGAATTGAAAGCTGTCCCGCTGGGATATTGTAGTCCAATTACGTTCTTATCCGCTATGAAAAATGTCATGTTTTTATTCTCCTTTGTAATTATTTTAATATAATTATCTTTAATTTGGAACTTTTATTCTTACAAATTGACAACCCAGTTCCTGTTCTATTTCAAGCTGTCTTTGCTTATCTCGAGCTACTTGCTCTTGAGTATTATGGTATGGTTCATCAATTTCATATACTACATTATTTACTTTATCATATCCATCTAAGAAATATCCACAAATTGGATATTGTCTAATTAATTTTATATTGCTTTTATTTTCAATATGGTTTAATACATTTATTTCGTGTTTACCTATTCGTGGCATTAATGGTAACCCATTTAATCTTTTTTCTTCTACATATTTTATATGAGCCATTCTAATTTTTCTTCTATGTTCTTTTGAATTTTTTTTACCTTTTCTATTATTAGAATATTTATTATTCTTTTCAAAACAAGAATTTTGTCTTCCTTGCATATTATGTCCATGTATATAATCAGGAACACCATATTTATTGTGATGTGCTTGAATTGTTATTTTATTTTTACATCCACATTTGCAATATTTAATTAAATTAGTATTAACTTTTGGATATTTAGATTCACCTTTTCTCATATTAACACCACATTATATTGTACTTGTATTACTTTTGATTTTGGTTGACCTTTTCCCGGCTCTGAAACTGATACAGCCGAATTTATGTCAAAATTATACAATTCATTTGGAACCGATGTACTTCCAGCTCCATATTGTGCTTTTCTTAAAGTATTAATTGTTTGTTCTGTTAAATCATCACGTTCCCCAATTGAGCGAGCCCATACACGAATTTCCATAGGAATTGAACAATATGATAGTTCACTAGCCATTCCAAGTTTCCTTGAACTAATATTAGTATTTTGTATAGATATATGCGGATAGGCAACAGTTTTCTCAGGGTATGCCGTAACAACAAATTGAGTATTACTTGGCCTAGTTCCACTAATTGGGTCAGTAACCCCACTAGAAACTATTGTCCTTAATAATAAAGTTGAATCTGATATAAAATTATTTGTACTTATAACCATTAATAATCACCATTGATTGTTTGTAACACCTGCTACAAAATAAATAACTCACCTGAGTATAATTATATAATATGTTTTTTCATTTATAAACTTATTTTACATATATATATTTAAGGTATTTAAATACATAGAAATAATAAAAAGGTTTATAAAGGGTGACGAAAATATCGTATATAATTAAACAATAAGGAGAAATATAAAATGGCAAGACCAAAAGGAAGTAAAAATAAAACAGCACAGACACAAAAACCAGTAATGGAACAATTAGAAGAACTTAATGCTCAACGTATTAACGAGTTTTCTAGTGAAACCGTTAAATTGATAAATAAGTATAAAGTAAATGAGTATGAATTTAAAAGTGTTAATAGAGAAATAGAATTTTAATTTTTATTTTTTTTTCATTTTTGATTTAATAATCAAACCAAATTTTTCTTTTATTTCAGCTCGTTTACGGTCTGCACTATTTCTGAAATGGTGACGACCAGTAAATTTAGAAGTGCCTTCTTCAAGATGTATGGCATAACTTAATGGACTAAATATCTTAGCGCCATTTTTTCCTAATTTACTTATTGACACAGTATTTAAAAATCTGCCTGTCTTCACACTCGTTTTTTCTGTCCGATGTCCGCTAATACTTTCCTTGACTTCAGCAATCAAAATTAACGATGCCTTGTTTACTGCTTCGCTCATACCTTCAATGGCATCAACATTTTTTTTATTAACATATCTAATAGCTTTTTTCAATCCAATGATTTCAATTCTAACAGGTCTTGCCATTTCTATTTAGGCACTTTTATTCTCATAAAAGTACAACCTAACTCCTCTTCGATTTCTCTTTGCCTATATTTATCTTTAATCATTTGTTCTTCAGTAAAATGACGTGGCTCGTCTATCTCGAAAGCGATATTTCTAAGTTTAGAATAACCATCTAAAAAATAACCACAAACTGGATATTGTCTGATTATTTTATCATTAATACTTTCTTCTAAATAATCTAATATTTTAGTTTCGTATTTACCTATGATTGGAGATAATGGTAAACCATTATTTTTTTGATTTTGAATATAATTAATTTTAGAAATTCTTTGTTTTCTTTTAATGTTTTTAGCTTTTTCTTTGCCATACATATCTTCTAATGTTTTACCTGTAATTTTAGGTTTGTCACCTTTTTGAAATTGCCCACTATTTTTCTTTCTGCGATTAATATAATTTGGATTTGTAACAATTTTTTGTATTGTTTCTTTAGATAATTTATGACCTTTTAATTTTTCAGATATTTTTCTTTTGGTTTCTTCAGTACGTGGTTTACGTTTTTGTTCTTTAATTTTTTCGCACATCATTTTTCTATATTCAGGATTTTCCCATAATTCTTTTTGAATTTTGCTTCGCGTTTCACTAAAGTTTTTTGGAAAGTTTCTACCTTTAAGTTTTTTACACATCATTTTATGAAAGTCAGGATTAGCCCATCTCTTTTTCATCATTTGACTTCTTTCATCTCTATTCATTTTTAATTATACCTACAGTTCATTTTGCCACGAGCCATTATTAATTATCTTAATAAACAGTTGCTGATACACTGCAGTAGAACCAATCTCGTATTTTTTTATTCCTATGTCTGGTATAACTTCATACTCAGTACCATTCGGTGGACTGCCCACTGCTATCTTCGTATATTCTGTAATCACAACGCTACCTGGAACATATAACATGCTATCATTATAATCAATTAAACCCTGTTCAAAAAACTTTTTTTCTACGCCAGCCAATGCTTTATTTACATTAGAATGCTGACCAAAACAATATGTATCAGCACCACTTGATAAATAAACAACGTCGTCATAAGTGCCACCACTTGTACTGGATACATAAGTTTTCAATCTAATAATGTTACCATATTCCGTAACAAAACGGTCAAAATCATCCCTTAATTCAGTAGCTATCATAGTTAATCTAATATTTCAATTTTGTCAAGTTTTTCCGTTAATTCTTCAACGGATTTTTCTTCTTCTAAAACTTTTTTTGGTTTTGTATATTTTTTAGATTTAACTTCTTTTGGTTTATTAACTAACTCATACTGTTCAGAAGCTAATAATCCTTCAACCATCCAATGGTTTACTTCCACGATTTCATTTGGTGCATGTTTACTAATGCAAAATAATTCTACTTTTGTCATTTTAATACCTCTTAATTATGAATTTGCTTTGAAAAAATGCATTTTACGACCTAAAATTTGCAATTCTCTATCTAAAGCATCCTGCCATTTAGACGCGGACGATAAAACGTTTTTATCATCACCGCTGTTTTTAATAGAAAAATCGCCTAATTTTACAGACGAAGCATCCGTTCCTATGATGTTTATTACATACAATACGTCAGAAATATTTTTATAGAGAATCGCGTTTTGATATTTGATGTCTACATTAACTGAACCAATTGTTTGACCAGTATAATTTTCAACATATTCAATGCTACGACACACTGTATTATTTAGATTAGTTCCACTTAACGCTGTCGGTATATTTTCTATAAATTTGTTTGTCTCTTCAACAAAACTTCCTATATTCCAAGGTATTGAACATCCCATTTTTTATTCTCCTATATTATTAAAATACAATTGTTAATAACCACCCAATTACAACAACTATAATTGTTATTGCTGAGGTTACGCCATATCTCCAATAAGTATTTTCTCTTACTTCTTGAATCAAACCTTTTTTACCATTGCCATCTAATGCCTTTTTAATCCATTGAACATCAACCTTTGTAGCTGTAATTTCTTTATAAACATCAGTTAACATTTTTCTATCTTCTATTTTCATGGTGCCACCACTCCCTCATAAAACTTAAAGTTAGAAACTCGGTCACCAGCATCGAGGTCTAATACAATATACTTAGATGTAGTTGTTGTGTTATCTGTTACTGGATTTGTGCCAGTTCCCCCACTTACATCAACAGTTGTCCATGTTTTAAAAGCTCCACCTTTAATATAAACAGTAAATTGTCCATCATATCGTCTTGTGACTCTAAATCTATACCATGTTGCTGCATTAAAGTAGCTCGTTACTGTATAAAATTTATCGCTTTCCACCCCTGCCGTTGCTTCTTTCAAACAAACTCTTTCATTCGCATTAAGAAGAATATAGTAACCATCTTGACCCGTAGCAGTAGCGCCACCAATAGTATCAGCTGCAAATAAAATATAAGAATAACTGGCAGCAGCTTTGTAAATAGAAAATTCATACGTTCCATAAGCTTGTCGCGACTCTTGATATAACAATCCTGCTGTCGTACACTCAATAACTTTTTGTCCAACATTTAATGTTTCATCCCGACTCACTTTATATCTCGCACTCGTATCACCAAACTTCCAATTTGTGTTGCTTAAAAATGTTCCAACTGCCCCGCCTTCTGCTGCGACCGACTCCAAAGCATCGCTTAAATCGTCTACAAACACAGGAAGTTTAGCGTATTTTTCATATAATGCTGTAACCTCTGCTTGAGTTAAAACACTATCAAATTCTATAACTTCGGCAATTGCACCATTATATGGTTGTAAATTGCCGTCTCTAGTACCAATAAAATGACCAGATGAGTTTAACGCTCCTGTAGTACCAGACCCCGACTGTGCTACTCCATTAATGTATAAAGTTGGAATAGTGCTGTGGTTAGTATAAGTAGCTACCACGTGATATACATTCCCCGCTATCAGAGCACTGTCACTAGGCATAGAAAGATAACTTCCATCATAAACATTTGCATGAAGAAATCCAGTAACAATAAACTGCAGCCCTGCTCTTTCAGTGCCACTTACATTGCTCGACCATACTGTGTTATAAGTGGCAAAACTAGATGGTTTAATTAAAACAGATACAGACTTGCCAGATATGTCAAAACCTACTCCTAAACTAATACCTGGAGAATTATCTCTATTGAAATCTAAAGCATCTAATCCAGCAATTTTTGTTTGTGAACATTTAGATATTGTACCATTAATTTCCCCTCCTGTTTTATCAATTACACTTCCATGTGTATTTTTTAAATCCCAAGCACTTCTAACATTATTCTCTCTACCAGTTATTAAACTTGGATGTCTAAACTCTTTTTTAGGTTGTCTTTGACTTTGCTGTTCCATAATCCAAGCATGTGCTTGTGCCATTTCTGCTGCTGTGAGAATTACATCGTAAATCAAAACTCCTTTAATTGGATTGTAAAAAGGACTTCCGCCACTATATATATTTCCGATTATTATATCAGCATCATCCGCACCGATAGCTACAGTCCCGCTAAAATTACCAGCAAATGCACCATTTTTATAGCCTACTGGCGTTCCACCATCTGTAAAAGTAACACCTAAAAATACTGTATTCACGTCTTGATTTACTGTTAGTGTTCTTGTATTAGTACCGTCTCTAAATGCAATACTATTACTTGATTGAATTCTAAATTGATACATCGTACCGCCTATATCACCTTTTGATACCATAAAATCTATTCCGCCACTACTTTCCGCAAATCCAGCGTCTCCATAAATAATTATACTTTGTAAAGTTGATTGAAGCTCTGTGCTATCTGCTACTGTAATTAAATCAGTACCACTAAACTTTACGTGAGTATCAGGATGTTTTTCAAAGTGCATTCCCGTTGGTACACCATCATTAGAATTACCAGAAAAATCTTTAAACGTTCCCAAAAAGTATCTGTGGTCCAATACTAAATTCGATGGTCTTGGTAATGATGTCATGTTGCATACTCCCTGAATAATTGCGTTGTAATCATTCGCCCTTGAGTTGGACTTAATATAAAAGGATAACAACTATAATGATAAAAAGAACCATCATAATATGCTGATGCCGTTCCTCTTCTTCCTAAATTAATATTTGTCACAGCTGATGCACTAAAAGCTGTTGCATCAGTATTATTTATTATTAAATTTCTATTCAAATACAATTTTCTTTCTCCACCTTTCATGGTAGCAACGAAAACATTTACTCCATGAGTATTCCAATATTGTTCATAATCACTCAAACTTGCTACAACAGAAATTCCACCAGCATATAATCTTAATGCATTATTACTCGCAGTATTGTGATGAAGCATCGTGACCCGTAATTCAGGAACAGTTCCTACTAATACTATAACATCATCAATTGCTGGTTCAAAATCAGGTTTAATACAAATAACAAAACTCATCTCAGTATAAGAATCTATTATTGAATTTTTAGAAATCATATAATCGCTACTTCCATCAAAATCAAAACCGGGATTACTAAATGATGGTTGCGTGTTTGCTGTTGAGCCGTCACCTATTAAAAAGTCATTTCCTTGACCGCTTTTATCTTTAGTAATATCATTTGTGTCATCGCTTGATTGTGTTTTCATATCTAACCAAACATCTGATTTATTTTGAAAATTGAATAATGAATTATCGTAAAGTGCCTGTGCTTCATCGCCAGTTAAAAGGTCGTTATAAATACTTATTGAATGTATTTCACCGTCAAATAAACTACTTGCACTAAATCTTGAACCAACATAAAATTCTGTAGGAGTTCCACTATTCCAAACTGTAGCATCTGCTGTTAATATTTGATTCCCGTTTAACCATACATTTGTTGCACCAGTTGTTCCTGAAATAACAATAACATTTCTTTGATTTTGTTTCCAAAAAGAAGAATATGTACCAGAAGCAATAGTTGCAATAGTTGTATCATTTAAATTTAATTGTAAAGTATTACTTCCTGCATTATTATTTTTAAAAAAAGAATATCTATTTCCATCTGTAGAATCTATTAAATATCTAAATGCATCTTCATTAAAAGCAAAATCTGGTGTGAATTCTATAACTATACTTATCTTTGCATGAGCAAATAAAGTATTCTGTATATTATAAGTAACATAATCACTAGTCCCATCTAAATTAATACCAGCACGAGAAAAAGTCGGATTTCCAGTGATAGTACCATTTTGCTCAGCAACCTTAGTTGCACTAGTTAAATCAAAGTCTTTTACCGCTTTCCTAACTAACCAATTTGGTCTTACCATTTTAATTATATTTTTACGCTACTTCTAAAAAGCCGTCGTCTGATATTGGTGCCCAAGTACAATGGAATTCAAGAACTCCATCTTTATTACCTGCGGCATCATCACTAAAAAGTTGAATTGTAGTTGTTCCAGTATTATCTGCGCCCACAATTACTGATACGTCGGGTCGTCTAAAATTTGAGTTTTCTACTATAAATGGTGTTGCTGAACTTGACACATTTAAAGCTACACCTGCATCAGAAGTTTTTATTAATAATGAACCGACTGGTAAACTGTTACAACTTGTGGCCGTAGTTAAATTAGCGTTAGTTGGTCCATCTGTTCCATTAACTCGAAATAAACAATTACCGAGTTCTGCGTTCAGTGCTGATGTTACGACTCCATGCAACACAGTAATTTCTACAGTTCCAGTAACAGTAAATAAACTAAACGCTTGTGTTGCATCTGTAAAAGTTACACTTTTATGTAACTCATTCTCAAACGCGTAATGGGGCCATGTATTATTATTATCAACATCAACTTTTTTACCATCGTTTGCACCCGAAGTACAATAAGCAAAAACATTTTGAGCTGTACCTGCTACTGCCTCGAATCCTGTTGTTTGATTTCCAGCTGATGTACATTGATAAACTACATTATAATCGGCTGCTGAATTTGAAAGGTAAAAACCTCGACTTGTCGTATCACCTATTGAAGTGCAAAGTAATAAATAATTTTCTGCTGTTGCAATATCGAATCCTGTAGTAGAAGCATTAATATCTTTGCATCTACAAAGACACGTTTGAGCGCCGTCAATATCATATGCAATTGTTGCATCTTCTGATATACAATCTTCAATTATACATCCTGCGCCATCAATGTCAAAACCGATTTGACTTGCTTTAAGCGTTTTTATTCCTCTTATTCTACAAAAGTTTCCTGTAACTTGTAAACAAGTAGTCGCTCCTGTTGGAGTTATAACAGTTCCAATTTCTGCCCACAGTTCAACTGCGTTTTTATTAACTGTAATACTATCTTCTGTATATGTTGCAGCTTTAATATTAATTGCATCTCCTGCAGCGCAAGCTGTAATTGCTGCGCCTATTGTTGCAAAAGCATCATCTGGAGTTTTCCCGTCATCGGTATCACTACCATTATCACCACTAACATACCACAATTCTCCGCCGAATTTTGGAATATGTCTTATAGTTGCATCTGATAATGCTGTATCACTACTATATTTTGCCATTTAATTTCCTCCTAATAAAAAGATGATATTAATACCATCTTTTGTGGAATAACATAAATCCTATGCTACCATTGGTTGTCTCTAATTTGATACGTTCAAATTTTAATCCGCCCGTTTTTTCAGCATTGTCTACCCACATATCAGATATTGTACCACCTGATGTTGCAAATTGACTACCGATACCGAACACGTCGTTTGTAATATCTTGGTATACACACGATGCCGCAGCTGTCCCGTCGTCTTGTACGGTTCCCTCGAACGTAATTTCTACTGAACCAGCTTTAATATCATCAACCTCAAGTTGAAAACTACTTTTCCTATATCCAGACATATCAACATAATAAAATGTGTTACCACTTACTAACGCAGCTCCACTAACTAAAACTTCGCCAACGAATTGTTCACTTAATGGTGATAATTCAATTACTTGATTTGCCGATAATGGCGTATTTTCTACCCTTGGGTCGCCAGTTAACGTAACTACGAATTTGTCTGTAGAAACAAATGTTGCGCCACCCAATACTGTGATTGTGCTTCCTGCAACAATAAAATCACTTTTATCGCTCCAATTAACTGCGTCAACGCTTGTTCCTGATGGTATTTGTTCAATATTGTTAATATCGAATTCAGTAAATGTGTATGGTAAACCAACAACATTAACTCCGCTACCAGTTGCATAAGCAACAACAGCGTCTGCATTTAAACCATTTGGTTTTGCGAAATAAACATTATTTACTCCACCTGCAGTCACGCTTGAATTTTCATTAACTGTATGCAATCTTCCAAATTCATCAAAATATGCATTAACTCTATCATTATTTGCTACAGCGCTAGGTTTACTTGTAAGACCTTTACCACCTATTTTAACTGGTTCTCCAGCATCAATCTCATCATGTGCAACGTCTCCAGTTACACTTGCTCCGTCTCCAGCTGCATTATCCCATCCAGCTATAATTGCTGTATTACCTGAAATGTCAATTAAACTTGCATTCCGTGTTACGTTTAATCCTGAAATAGCATCTAAATCAGCAACTGCTGGGTCATCATCTGCTAAAGTAATAGTTTGCGTTCCTGCATCTCTATTACCACCATTAACATTTGTTACTGTGCTACCGATTTGTGCAACATTTGCCCATACTACACCATTTGAATCAACTTTTCCGTATATTGTATTTGCTACTGTGCCGTCTGTAGAATAAACTTTAATATTATTAATTTCGACGCCACTTACTGTAAGTTCTGTGTCTACTCTTAATTCACCTTGCTCATTAAATGAAAATGGTGCTGCATCGTTGTGCGTGAATGCTTCTCCGCCAGAAGTTACTCGACCACCAACTAATTTAAATATTACTGGTGAACCTGTACCTAATGCATCTGTAATGCCAACATTAAATTGGCCATAAGAATTATGGTCTCTACCATTTCGTGACATACCTGAATTGGTACCACTCGTTTTTAATGGTTCTATACTCATTTTATTTCCTCCTTTTTTGAAAATGTTTTACTTGCCAGAGTATTGAGTTAACCTCATAACAAGAATATTTTATTAAAAAATATTAAAATAAAAAATTATTACTCTTCGCCTACAGCTATCCAACTAAATGTCTGAGATGCTGTTTGTGTTTCTACATAGAAACTTCCTGCCGTCCATGAACCCGCTGGTGCGAATATCCAATCATTTTGAGTTTCGACACCATTGCAAACCACACTAATTGGTGGATTACTAAAACTTGTGTCAAATTCTATCCATGCATTTGAACCTGCGCCCGTGGTTGCACTTCCAGCTCTAAATCTATCGCTTAATCCTTCTGTCATTTTATTCTCCTTAATTATAAATTTTTATTGAAAAAAATAAAAATAAAAAAATTTATTTCCAAACTCTGAACTCTGAATGGCCACAATGCTGACATAAATAATCCAATCCTTTTTCGGATTGAACTTTTACTAATAAATTACCATTGCATTTTGGACAATCCTGAAACAATTCTTCAACTGTTGCAGTTCGTGTTCTTTGTTCAACTTTTTCCTCTTTTTTCAAGAGTACTTTTGTTTCAACTTTACTTTCTTTCTTAGTCATTGTTAATCACTTATTTAAGTAACGTCTACACATGCTAAAACATCGCCGTCTTTGTATGTTGGGTTATTTACACAACCTGCATCGCTTTTACCAACAGTAATATTTACATTGCAATTTGTTACAGCATTGTTGAATACTAAAATAGTTCCATCTGTTGGTTCTGTTGCTGGTAATTTAATTCCAGTGTCTGTACTATTGCTACCAATAATCATATTGTGAGCAATCAACTTATCCGGTCTATTCGCACCTGTATCTCTAATATCTAATCCAATTGCTGCTGCTGGTACAAAGAATAAACAGTTTGTAACTTTTGTTCTTGTTCCAGATAATACAAATCCTGCTGTTGAATAGTTATAAAACTCACACCTATCAACATGCATGTCAACTGTATCTTGTACTAAGCTACAATTAATACCAATATTGGTTGTTCCTCCACCACCAAAGTGGCAGTCGTGAATATGTACTTTATAAGTTGTTGTAGTACTACTCATTTGTATTGCGTTTTTACTTGTAGTGTTAGTAATAAAATCTAACCCTGCAATTTCTACTTCATTAGCGTTGATTGACATCATATGGTCAGCTGAAGTTGTACTTTTAAGACTTGTTGGTCCCCAAATATAACCTGAAGAGCCCGCACCAAAGATTTTTAATCCGGTTTGTGTAATAGCTAATGTTGCCGTTTCTGAATAAACACCATGACCAATATAAATTATGTCATAGTTTCCAGCTGCTGCAACTGCTTCAGTTACTGTTAAAAAAGCTTCGTCCCAAGATGTACCGTCTCCAGTAACATTTGGGCTTTTGTTTTTATCAACATACCATACGTCAGTTAACTGACTAAATTTGCCTGTAGCACCAATTAAGGTGCCCGTAAAATCTAAATCTTTTACTCGTAAGCTATCCTGTAATAATCCGTCTTTCATTTTAGATTACCGAATTTAACTGGATGTTACTTTAGCCATTGCTGATGTTCTTAGAGCTTTTACTCTTATTCTTTGTGTAACTGCTGCACCATCTGAATCATACAATGGTAATTTAAAGTTTTCTAATGTAACTGGTCTTTTTTCAGCAATACAGTATGCTTGTTCATTATCCCAAACATATGAACTTGTTGTTGTCATACCAGCATTTGTTGAAACTTTAAATACATTCATACCGTAAATAACTCCGATAAATCCTCTTGCAAGCATTTCTCTGTTACCGAACTTGTTTGCTTCAGCAAATGTATCAATGTTTCTTAAATCGTTAGCAACTTCCATTCCAACAGCGTATGATGTTGGTTCGAAATCAGCGTCTTCTAAGTATTGCATTGCTCTTGTGATGTTTGCAATAGTAACTGCTGCACCACCAGCAACTGTGTTTGCTGCAGTATCTAACTCAGTAATAACTAATGAGTTTTCATTTTCAGCTAATCTTTTCCCTGCTAATTTTATATTATGACTCATTAAATTCCATTTTGCATCTTCCATCATCTCTCTAGTGATTCTTAATGCTACTCCATATTTAACTGGTTTAACATTAAGTGATGTGTATGCCGTAATATCCATTGGAATTTCGCCACCTTCGCCAAGCTCTCTAACTTCTAAGCTATCTGGTGTTGCTAAATCAATATCAACTGAAGAACCAGGTATCTGTGTTGGTCCTAAGAAAAACGCTGCTTCGCTTCTTGGAAGTAACGATTTCTCAACTTCATCGATTAATGTGTCATGTATTTTCTTTGGAATTAACAAGGAGCCTTCAGTTCCATCTGATGTTTGTAAAAACTCGTTTACATATTTAAAATCTGTCATTTTCTTTATTCTCCTTAATATCCTAATTCTACAAGACAGTATCCTTCTGAACCTGCGCTTGTAACTGCTCTACCTATTGGGTGATTTCCTACACTACCTAATGCTAAAGTGTAATTTAAAACACCATCAGCACCACCAGTTAAAACTGGAAATCCTGCTGTAACTGTATTTTCAGCACCAACAATAAATAAACCTCTTGTTGCGATTGTTAACGATTCATTTGAACCTGCGTTTGCTAACGCTATCCCATTAAATTGCGCACCACTTGCACTAACTGCATATAATATATCAGATGTTACAAAACTTTGTAAACCTGAAACATTAACTACGTTAGCAGCACCAGATGCAAAAACAAATTGTCCACCGCTTATTGCTTCCCTTGCTCTACCAGTGATTGTTCTCGGAACACCACCATCTAAAACAGGAACATATTGTGTTGTAAAAGCCATTTTATTTTTCTCCTATTTATCTTAAGCTACCATCTGCTTTTGGCATAACAAACAAACTATAAGTTCCTCTATTTGCCTCAATGCAATAATTAGCTTCTTTAAAAGCATTAACTTCTTCTTCATCAACAGTGTTTACACTTTTGAATTCGTTAACTTTTTTCGTCTCTTCTTTTATTTTTTTGATTTCTTCCTGTAAAGGTTTTAATTGAGCACCAATTACTTCCCCTAATTTAGCTACCATTTCTGTTAAGTCAACTACTGGAGCTTTTTCTTCAGCTGCTGGCTCTTCTTTAGGTTCTGCTTTAGGCTCTGCTTTTGGCTCTTCCTTAGGTTCTCCTTTCGGTTCTTCCTTTGGTTCCGTTGCAGGAGCATCATTTCCTTGCTCTTCTTTTAGAGCTTTTACTTTTATTTCTTCTTCAGACATTTTATTATCCTCCATTAAATTATCATCAGTTGTAACTTTTTCGTCTATTCCTGTATCTATTGTGTTTTCTTCAGTTACAACTTCTTGATTATCAATTATTTTTTCGACTTTTTCCTCAATTTTAGGATTGTCGTTTTCTTTCACAGATTTCTCTTCCAAACCAAACTCTTTTTTAGAAACTGCGATTTCTTCTTCTGTTAATTCTAATTCCTCTTCTTCTGTTTCATCTATATCAAAACTTTCAGCTATTGGCTTAACTTTAATTTTATTATCTGTCTTATTTTTTTCAAGATTTTCCATTGTTTGCTGAATAGTCGCACCAACAATTCCCGGAACAGTTACTAAAGATAATTCTACTGGAATTAAATCAACAGCAACAAGATGTTCATCATCCTCTTTTTCCTTAACCAACTTACCTGCTATCGCGCCAATACTAACTTTTGAAATTCGCTTGTCTTTAATCTTACTTAATAAATCGGTGCCGTCTTCTTTAACAAATCCTTCAAACTTAACCTTACCACCTTTATTTTCAAAACGTGAACTCTCAACTAAACCAACACTTGCATCAACAGATGAATTGTGGTCTTTTTGTATTGAAATATTTTTAAACAATTTTTGAAACTTTTTTAACTCTTCTGCGGTATATTTAATGCCATTCCTACTAATAGTTGCTTTAATTGCAATGCCATTAACATGCATAGCTTTCCCAATGTCAAAAACCGGCGATACCATTTTACTCGTCTTCACCAATGTCTACCATAAACACAAGCGGAACATTTTCAGCTATAATTATTCTACCTTTCTCGTCTAATTTGTGTTTAACTTTTGTTTCTTCTTTCTCTTCGTTAATTATTTCTTCAGAATCCATATTTTCACCTTTACTTAATTTTTTAAATCTATCTCTTGCAATTGCAAAAGAACGTCTTTTTAATTCGTCATCACTGACATTTGGAAATTGTTTTTTTAAAGCTTTAAAAACCGCTTTTTGAATATCGTCTAATTTTTTAGGAATTTTTATCACCAATTTTTTTATTTTAATAGAAAAATAAACACTATAACTATATTATATCTTTTTTCATTTATAAACTTATTTCACATATATATATTTAACAACGTAAAATAATAATTTAACATTCACTTTTTGAACATTCACCACTTAAATCAATATATTCTAAGTGTTGTCTTTTTCTTGTTGAACTTTCATCTGCGCCACGTGGCGACTTATCATCTAACTGTTCACAATCGTCAATAAATACTCTGCTCATTTGTAATTTGTTATTCATTGACTTAGCTTGGGCTGAATGTTTGCCAACCGTTGCACTACCCGTGTAGTCGCTCCAATCCCCAATAACGCGAACGTCTTCTTGGTCTAAAACAGGTCGACCAGAATTGCAAGAATGTACATAATCCGATACATTCCAAGCGACACTAAATCTTTGCTGACACCTCGGACAGATATGTATAGACATTATTCAACCACCGGAACAAGTGAACAATTATGATTCACAAAACCTTTTGCAATATAACTCTCATCGTCATCTATACTTAAATTATAACGTTTTCTTGGTTTTTTTAATTTCCATTTTTTTATTTCTGTTATTTTTACCGGAACAAATAAATATTCATTATTATGATTTTTTAAAATTCTTCTTAATTCTTCTTCTGCCATATGTATATTATCCTCATTATAAGTAATAACTGTCCAACCCATTTCTTCGATTTCTTTTTTTCTTGTTAAATCTTTTTGTTTATCTTTATGCCAGTATTTACCAGAATACTCAATGTCTATCTTTTTTGAGGGTATCGCAATATCTAAAAATCTATGACTTTTATTGGTATTAATTAAATATTCTAATTCAACATCATCGCGAACAATATTTTTTACAAGTTTAAATAATTTTCTCTGTGGTTTAGAAACAAAACGTCCACCATTATCTGTAGCTTTTTGTGAAATTATACGATTCAGTAATTTATCTGGATTATTTTTATAGTATTCTTTTTTATTTTTACTAATATTTTCCCAAAATTCCTCACTATGTTTACTTTTATGCATTGGATTTTTTTCGCCACATCTATCTTTTAATTTTTTTACTACTTTTTCGTCAAAACAATTCCCTCCATAATATTCTTTACAAGTATCTATCATAATCTTTCTATTTTCTGCGAACACTATCTTTTTTTCTGGGTCTTTTCTATTTATTGAATTTTGTTCACGAGCCTTTTTTATTATTTCATATTTATCACGTGTACCATTTTCATATTCTCTATACATTTGTTTACTAGCCTTTTCACTTCGTATTAAATGTTGATTTAAATCTTTAAATTGTATATTTGCTGTATTCCTATTAAAACATTCTTGAGAACAAAAATTATTATCTTTCTTATTGAAAAAAATTGGATATAATTCGTTACATTCTTTACATTTTTCACCAAGAACCATAACTTCATCGCCAATTTTTAAATCTGTGGCATCTTTCCATTTACCATTAGATAATAAATATGGATGCTCTGGTGTAGTTGTTAAAAAATGTTTTGTGTCATTATTTTTAAATTTTGAAAATTCAGTAAATACTTTAACTACTTCACCATTATATTGACCATTAATTAATTTATTTACTTTTTTAAACTTACCTTTATGTGATAAAACTAAATCATCAACTTTAATATCGCCAACTTTTTTCCATCCTTTAGATGTTAAAATTGGTATTTGATAATCAACTAGACAGCGGCACATAGGATGTTCTGGAGGTACATTTGCCTCTCCTATATTATATACTGTACCATCTAATCCCAAACAAATTTCGCAGGTTCTTTCTGATACAGCAGCTATCCACTTAACTTTTTCAGCACCCATTTTTGTATATTGTACAAGAGCACCTTTATTACTAACATCCACTATTGATGTTCGTGCAATCATCATCGGACGAAACTTAGCACTCAACTGTAAAACGTTTTTTCCATTCTTTTTAACCAACTTACCATCTTGGTCTAACTTCCACAATGTTCGTGGTTTAACCTTATTCCTAATATTATTAGAAATCTCTTTCATAGTCAAATCGTTACTAATACCATCTTTTAACACTTGTTTTAAAGCTACAATTTGAGTTTCAGTTAATTTACCAGCTGCAAGTTCTGGTACTGTTTTTCCTAACACTTGACTAAAATCATCTCTTTCAATAGCTTTACCAATCTCTTCCTTAAAATCGACATATGACCATCCCAACCACTCTTTTATCGAATAATCTTTTTTTAACTCTTCTTCTTTATCAAAAAACTCATCTTTTTCATATAATCCATGTGAACAATTTTTATGGTCGCAAACATGTTCTTTTGTAATTTGTTTTAATGGCTGCTTTTGTTGTCCTGGAACAATAGGCTGTTTTTGTTGCTCTTCTTCTCGTTCCCTTTCTTGTTTAGGATTTTCTAATACTAAATCTATTTCAAGTATTTCAGCAATTCTTTTTTCAAGTTCTTCTCGTAACTCAAAACTTAACAATGGATTGTTTAATAATTCAGCAAATCTATCAAGCTGTGCATTTTTTTCTAAGTTGCTTGGTAATCCCCAAACAACCTCAACTTTAACCCCGTCCAACCCATTTGCTTCTAAGATAACATTAAAAATCTGGCTTTCCATAACCTTTTCTAGTTCTTCTTGTAAACTTCTGATACGTCTTTCGAAAGCATCCATCTGAACTTTAGCAATTCCTTCATTAACATTTCCATCACCTAACAAAACTTCAGGGACTTGCACAGCAGTACGAAACATTTTCCAATCATACTCAAGAACAAATCCAAACTTTTCCCCTATTGGACCATAATCAATTACTGACGCTTCGACAAGCGGACCAGTACAGAACTCTGTCTTATTATTCATATATTCAAGTTCTTGACCAAAGCTCTCAACGTCCCCTGCTCCCGGCTCAATCAATAGACCATCAACAACGCCACCCAACTTCCACCATACTGGAGAATTCGCCTTTCTGCTTTGTAATGTATGCAAATCCTTAGAAGAACGCATTATATTATTAATAGAAGTCATAGCAGGATATATAATACCCATACCGTACGTGCCCATTTTATTAATGGTGAACACCGCCACGTCATCTAAATCTAGCTCAATAGCTTCTTTAGTATTCATATTTAATATCTGAACATAACCTTTTCTAGTGCCTTTTTCGTTCTCTTTAATATAGAAAGTCTTTGGTGGGATAATCTTATAACCGTTTGGGACACCAGTATTAGGGTCTTTTTTCATCTCAACAGCAGTTGTTCCAGCAGGTATTGCCAATCTAATAACCTCATTCATAACATTATATAAATTAAAATCAACAATATGCTGGTTAACTATTTCAGAAGCCCTAGAATCATCACTTTTAACAAAAAAACCCGGACCAAGAATAAAGTCTGTATATTTATCAACAACGCCCGTAACAGGACCAAACTGCTTGTATAACCCCAATGGCTGTTCATAATCAAACGGATGCGTTTTGATGTCTTTATCTATATTTTTTAAAGTTTGCTCAGTCGTTTTTTTATCATTAACTACGCCAGCGCTTTTAAACTCTTCTTTAAGTTTGTCTTCAGCACTATGTTGAATAAAAATAGAAGGAACAAAATTTTTCCTTGTAACCGTTGCTGGTTTGCTTGAAAATAAATTTGAAAGAGAAATTGCACTTGCCATTAATATATAAATAGGTTTTTTCGTTTATAAACTTATTTTACATATATATATTTAAGAAGAAAATAAGGAAGCAACGACAGGAAAACACGCCCTCAATCGTTGCTCCCACTTAACTGAGTGAGGACAATAAAACTTTTACAAAAACTCAGGTGGTTTTGTTGTAAGTAAAATGCCAAAAGCCAATAATAATAACAATCCACAAATTACTAAAAGTATTTTTATAATCAATATTGTATAAACCATTTTTTACCTCCTTAGTTTATCTTAAATATAACAACTTATTTTCGAATTAACCATATCTATATTTGTACCTATAATATCCTATTGTTGAATTAAAATACCATAGTATTGGTCTTACTTCTTGTATCACTTGAACTCCCCATTTCTTTCTTCTGACGTGATACAACCTTCTACCATCTCCAACAATAACATCTTGATGGATATCCTTTAACTTAAACTTCTGTGGCTCTAAAGGTTTAACCACTCCTTGACTGAAATCACGATTATATTCGATAGTCATACACAAATTATGTCCTGCACTTCCTTTTTCTGCTACACTAATAACTTGGTAATGTTGTAGCTGTTCATATAGGGCTTTCCATTTGTCGCCTTTCTCTCTCTTAGCTATCTTACGGGCTATCTCATACGCCGACATTAAAGCCATAGCAAAATCGTCACAATCTCCTTTATAGCCATTCTTTCTAAACTGATTTAATGTAAATGTTGAATCTCCAAACTCTTCATAATCCAAACTAAATTCGCCATGACCTTCATCTTTGCTTATGTCTTTGTGAAAGTAATCAACAACCCTTTTTCCTAAATTTTGTGTCCCATTCCTTTTAAGAACTTTATCTAATCCTTTTCTTACATATTCTATAGATTCTGGTTCACTTATACTTTTCTTAACAAGCTTTCTGGATATAGTCACTTCCCCTTTGCTGTTACGAATTTCTAAATTCATATTACGATAACCATGATGTATTTCTGGTATTTCATTATATTTCTTAATATCATCAATTTCTGTCGGTTTAAATGTATAATCATGGTATCTCCAATTTTTGCCAAAAGACCGTTTGAAATGTCTTGGTTTATCCATAAGAAAGCAATTAGTTAAGCCTAGTGCAGTTGTCGCTAAAGTGTATGTAAGAAAATCTCTTCTGTTCATTTTCTCGGCTCCCAATTACTCATATATTTTAAAGGAACTCCTTCACACGTATCACATGGAACCTCATTTATTTTTAGTTTAATATGCTTACATGTTGTGCAGGATTTCATGCTTCCACCTTGATTGGTTCATACATTTTTCGCATTTCCCATTCTAAACTAACTGATGTAAATAATTGTACGTCGCTTTCAGTTAAATGACATCTTAAATACGATGTTGCTAACGATTCAAATGAACTTTCTTTTTGCTCAGTTGTATATTTAGTTGAACACATAACTTCTCTAAATCTATGATAATCTTTTACAAAAAATTCTCTTGATTGATTATGTACGTCATTATACACTTTATATATTTGTTTTAATTTTGTAATTTCGTCTTCATATTGTTCTTCTGTCATTTTATGTTTCCACCTCTTTTACAATCTTGCCATTAACCCATTTGATACCAAGATTTCTAATTAATCCTTGTCTTTGGTGGTTGGTTAATTCTGCTTCTTCTTCAAAGAGTATTATTCTATTGTTTGTCATTTTTGCACCTCATTTTAAACACCTTCAAATCTTTTACCATAATAATCTAACTTAACGACAATTTCAGTTTCTTCTTTATTTATCTCAGCATTAAGGTAATTTACTTTTTTTCCAGCATTATGTTTATCAATTATTGTTTTCATTCTCGCACCTTCTTTCTCCGACATTTACTACAAGTGACTATAGACACATAAGGAACTTCCCAAACTTGACTATAAATTTTCTTTGCACCACATAATGGATTCCTTTTCTCATCAATGTAATGTATTGCAGAGTTTGTTCTCCATGTTACCATTCCCTTTGTGATTTTGTTCATTCTTGCACCTTTTTCGGATAACCTATATTTTCCAATACTCTTGCAGTCATATGGTCTGCATCTGCAACAACATTTTTCTTTTATTAAATTGCATATTGGACATTTATATATTTTCATTTTCTCCTTTTCCTTCAATAATTTGAGATTCTCGTAAATGTTACCAATAACTTCAATCTTAAAATATCTATTAAGTTCTTGTCCTGCCATTCCACCTGTGCAAATTCCATCCAATACATTGCCATCCTTTTTTCTTGGCTGAACAAAACACCACCAATTATTAAGGTCAGACCATTCTACAATATATTTTAGATAAAATGGTTCTGAAAGAGAAGTCTCTTCTGAATATTTATACTTAACAATGTCTCCATTATAAATCTCTTTACAATTCTTGTCTTTCAAATTAATATATTGACCTACAGTTTTATGTTTCACCCATATTGATGATTGATGTCCGCTTCTATGAATTTTGTATCCATAAGAAATAACATCTTTACTTTCTTTGGAATAGATTAAATATTCTTTATTATCACATTCTGAATGATGAACGGCATCCCAACCACAAAACTGTTCATACGTTAAGTAACCGTATTCCCATCCATTTTGTCCTAATCCTCTAAATTTAATTTCTCTCATTTTATTTTTTTTCCATTGTGTTTCTTCAAATTCACAAAATTCTTTAAACTTCTTTATTGCTTCTTTTTTTTCTTTATATATCTTGATTCTGTCGTTATTCATTGTTTCATTCTCCTTTAAAATTGAACATTTTGTCCCAATGCAATCAATGCTTCTCTTAATTTATCCCTTTCAGAATTACGCATCTGATTCGGGGTATTAGCATCATATTTTTCTGCATCTTGCATTGCTTTTTTTGCTTGTTGTTTCCATTCTTCAAAAGTTTTTCGGATAACCTATCTTTTCCAATACTCTTGCAGTCATATGGTCTGCTGATTGGTAAGCGTATCCAGATTTGATTCTCCTAGCCCATTCGCAGATATAACCCACAAATTGTTCATCGGGAAATCTTAACCTTATTAATTCTCTTAGATAAACTGCGTCTTGTATTCCTAAATTTTCTATTTTACACGCTTCAGCTATAAGCTTGTCTTGTTCTTCTTGTTTCATTTTAATTCTCCTCCACAAAATCACTAAATGTTTTGCCATTAACAGTTTGTTCATCAACATCAACCAAAATATCAGTTCCGCCATCTCCAATTTCACTTGATATACCAAACCCTGTTAAATCGGTTTCATAACCTTTAACCATCTCACAAAAAATTATTCGAGTTAAATATGAACCATCAGTCCATCTTTCTTTTCCTCGTTTCAAAGCTGTCTTTAATACATTAAGCAAATTATATCATCCCCAATGTGTATAAAGATATACTTTACTGTTTCCTTCTTTTACAATTATATTTCCTCGGTCTCCCATTTTATTTATTCTCCATCAAAATCTTAGCTATTATAATATGTGCATTTACACAATTTACATCTACTGAAACTGAAACCTTTCCAGCTAATTCAAATGACCTAATCAGTTTATACGTTCCGCCATGCGTCCAAATACTAATACAAGTCTTAAATTCATCTATTCTTCCGCTTACAAATTCAAATGCACCTGAAAAATTTTTAATCTCTTTCAAATGACTTTCTGGAAGTTCTTCTTCTTTAAATAATTCTTTCATTTTTCGTTTTCCTCTTCGGGAAGGTTTTCCCTTCCCTTAATATATTAAAAGATATATATCTTTATAAAGCTTTTGGTTTTCCTTTATAAAGGAATAGTGCTAATTCGCCCGAATATGAGTGTTCTCAGACCTATTATACGCAAGAATTAGACCTTATACTAGGTGTTTAATAATAATGTGGTGGCAGAGCTTGGTTAAATGCGATTGGTTGGAAGCCGATTTGATTATAAATGGTGCAGGTTTTATTTGGCTTAAAACAGGAACTTAAAGAAATAAGCTTCTGTCCTGCACCAATATTTAAAAGTATATACTTATATATAAAACTTTCGGCAATTAACAATACAACACCGCAATACGGTTTTCTGTCTGTTGACATTTACCGCACACGTAAGTTTTATACATGCCAGAATTAGCAAACTGCTCTTCGCCAGTGGCGTGCATTTTCCCGCCACATTTGTTACATTTCATTTTAAATCTTTCTCGGTTATATTGAAAAGTATTTTAATCAATATTATTTGATTATATAAATATTCTTTATATTTGGGAATAAATAATTTATTATCAATCATTTCTTTTTTTAACATATTAATATTTATAATCGCTAATTTTTTAAATTCTTTCCGACAGCATAAACACATAAACGGTTCCTGTAAATCCTTTAATGTTTTTAATTCATCCATTATAACATTCATCACAACCTGTGCCTTCAGCAGATGGTAAATCATACCGTACCATACGACATGCAGGCATTAATCGACCACATTTATAACAAATGTGTCCTGTTTCCAATTGACTTTTACAATTTTGACTATGCGCATCCATATCAGATATTAATCTTGCAAATGGTTCATTTCTTTTTATCATTTCCAACCCCAAAACTTTAAATAAATTTCGGTGACATTCTTCGGTCTTTTTTTAAAATCGCCATCAATAACCAATCTGAAACCGGTCCATTTAATTATTTTATTAATTGTCCACAACTTTACCATTTTTTATCATTCTTCTTTTCCTCCTCCAGTAAATCTCCAATTCTTTTTAATTGATGTACAATCTCATATAGAAGCTCAATAGAACCAACTTTTTGATTTTCTTTTAAAATTATAAATTCACTCATTCTTCTTTTCCCCTCTTATATCTTCTTCTCTGAATTTTGCTCCACAATTACTGCAAGCATAGTCCCACATCATAACTTCATTGGTATCTATCCATTCATAATTATGTGACTTTCTCAAAAAATATTTTTTACAAGTTGGGCACTTCATTCCTTCGTTTACTTGTTTTAATTTCAGCCCATCAAATCCTGTTTTATTCATTTATTCTCCCCTTAACCAATTCATTATAACTAACATTAAGCCAATTAACAATACATTCACCACTAGATTTAGTAACAGTTCCGCCCATTGGTTTATCATCTACGCAAACAATAAACTCATCTGCTTCCCATCTTTCAAGCGTTATTTTTGTCATTTTTTACCTTTATAATCCGTTTTGTAAAATAATTCCAACCCGCCTTGATATAAATTTAAAGAAATTCGATGCGGATATTTAATTTCGATATTGCTAACATAATCTATATATTGTTTAATATCATTTAAATATGCATTATATCCTCTAATCAAAAAAAATAATTTATTACAGTCAATTTCATTAAAAAAATGAATCGAATTATATTTATTACATACCGATTTTTTAAATTTATTGTGTACTTTTTTGACGTTTTCTTTATGAAAAACCTCTATACTTCCTAAAATCAATTCTGTCATTTTTTCTCCTTCAGCAACTCTGGATTTTTATGAATATTTCCAATAACAGACTTGCATCTTGCTTTTAGTATATTTAATGGTGTGCCATAATCCCCTGGAACAATCCAACAACAATTATATAACTGAACTACTCCAATTATAATTCTATTTTCTATAGTTTTAAACTTGATAATATCTCCTTCATAAATCTCTTTACCGTTCTTGTCTTTAAGACCAGTGTATTGCATGAGTTCGATATGTTCTTGGGATATGCAATAATTTTCTCCATCTTCATACTCCCATTCACCATATTTATCATCAAAATCAAAGCCGGTTATTCTAACCATCTTTTGATTTTCTTTAACCCAACCTCTAAATTTAATCTCTCTCATTCATCATACCTTTTTTTGAGCTCGCTATTAATATCTTCTTTAGTATATGTATCAATAAGATTTTCTTGTCCAACAGACACTCCAACTGGATAACCTTTAGGAAATATCCTAAAGTCACCACCTAAATGATAATTTAAAATAAAAAGAAAATAATGTTCCCTATTATCCCTTTTGTCCTTAGCAATTATCATCTTTACCATCTCTTCTAATTTTTGAGTTCTTATATATTCGATAGTCATTTAACCACCACCTTCTCCTCGTCTTCCGCAACTCCGAATATACTTAACAAAGCTTCTTTTACTTCTTCTGAATTCACTATATTAAACCCCTTTACAGCAAAAGCATATTTAATCTTATATATGTCTTCCACATCAACTCCAGCTACAGTTTCGATAAACACTGGGTCATTCATTTCCCGGCCAACTCTCTCATAATTAAATCAACGTCATCTGATGACTTATATTGTTCAGTACCACAATTACTGCGACAATTGCCATGACCACAACCGCTTTCATCGTCCTCTTCAACATAAATAATATTTTTTCCATTTTCTTTCTTCCACCTTACATGAACCATTTTGTCGGGATTAATGCCTAACAAGATTAAGTCTTCCTCTTCAATCAATTTCATCGTTCTAACCATTTTGCTTTTTTTCAATTGTATATAATTTAGACAAATCGGCGTCATAATCTATTTTAGTTACATATGTTGTTTGGCGACTGCACTGTTTACATATAATATGAGCATAAATTAAATTGTTATTCGGAAATTCGTAAAATGTAGAATATGTAATTTTGTTTACTGTTCCACAACTAAAACACTTTCCCTTTAATTCTTTCGCACCCAAAAGATGCGCAATGATTGTTTCCAAATTATTATCGTTTTTTAACATCATTTATAATAAAACAAATATGAGTCTGAAGTTATCTTAATGACTCGTCTTAATCCGCCAGTTAATTTTTTTATTTCAATTTCTATTCCTTCATTTATATTATTTTCATAATATTCTTTAGGCATTTTAATATAATAATCACATTCACCATCTTCGCATTTAAAACACATATCGTTTTCAATCATTTTCTACTGCATATAACAAAATTCCGATAGCCATTACAACTCCACCCAATATCGCAATTTCGCCTTTCCCATATATCAAAGCCAGCACACCAATACCCATTGAAAAGAGACTAAACATTTTTGTTCTCCGAAAGAAGAAATTCTCTTAATGTAAATACGCATCTTCCCTCATATGAATTTATACCGTAACCAGTAATAAACCTATCACATTCAGATATAATCTTGTTTCGCCATTCAGCGTCTTTTAATTCACCTAACTTTAATCCATCTTTTGAATTAATGTATTGTTCTTCAACTTCTGCCCACCACTCGTCTATCTCTTTGGCAGGATACCAGTTTAAGTGTGTTGATTGCCCTTCTACTTCATAAGTATTCTGTTGTTTAGGTTTATTCATCATTCTAACACCTTATATGCTACTGTAAAAATCCTTGCATGCATTCCAGGAACAACATTTCCCCTTTTAAACAAAAAATAAAATAAACCATCACATGAATCTTGTATTAATGATACAAATTTATAATCATCTGTTATACCTTCTAACACTTTTATACATAACCCCTTAACAAAAAATAACTTTAAAAATTCTTCATTTACAGGTATCCTTACAAAATCGCCTTCTTCTGTCATTTTAAGTCGTCGTCGCTGAACATCTCATCTATTATCTCTTTGGCAGTATCCTTAACCTCAACGTTCAAATTTAGGTTTTTGTTAACATTTGGATAAAACTCTTTTTTGTGATTTAAAAGCATATCGTGGTACATCTTAATTTCTTTTGTGTCACCACAAATATCAATCATTTTTTCAATTGCTTCATAACTAACTTTTTCTAATATTTCTGGTGTCATTATTGGGGCATCAAGTTGTAATGACCTTTCTTTAACTTCTGGTATCGAACAAATATGTTCTTTATTAATACTAAGGTTATATTTTTTATATGGGCATAATCTAACTTTACAGTGTTTACATTTAGAAATACGATATCCCTTTATTTGATTAGCTTTGGCTTTGGCTTTGCTTTTTACCAATCCACCCTTTTTCCCATACTTTTGACATTCCTTTTTTGTCCAAGGTTTTGGTTTTAAATCTTTAGATGTCATATTTGTTTTTTATAATAAAAAAAATTAACGAGGATTACTCCCCGCTTCCTTTAACTGGTTTCTTTTTTGACCTTTGTGTTTCATACTCGTTCAAAGTTAAAAACACACAACAGTTATGCATACGACTTTTTTTACAGTTGTAATTTAAATGCCATCCAACTTGAACATTCATCTTACTGCCGTCAATCATCTTCTCTTCATTAGCTTGTGCTGTATTTAACAAATTAAACTTATCTTTACCAACAAACTGTTTCAAATCCAATTTTTCTGCATAATCCATTAAAACTGGGTCATTTCCACCACAAAAACCTGTATCTTCAATTTTGTTTTCTTTTTTAATCCTAAGATTATTATTAAATGTGTTCCAAGCACATGCTCTACAAAAAGGTGTGTTGTCCCCCATACTTTCATACTCCATCTCTTCAATTCTTTTCTTAAAAATTTTAGTTGGAGTACCCTTTAACGGACTTTGATAATCCCGTTTGGCATCTCTTGCAAATTTTACCATTATTCTTCACTCTCCTTATTTTCTTCTTTTTTAGCGGGAACACCGTTTTTCAGTTGTTCTTCACTAATATCTATTATAGCATTGGCTTCTGCCAACTCTTGTAAAAGAACTTTCTTTTCAGAATCTTTAGCTTTTCTCAAACTATACATCCGTAAATCAAGCCCCTTATCAAGCATAAAATTTGTATGTTCCAAAGAATATTCCAAATATTTCTTATTTTCTTTTAGTCTTTGCAAGTTCTTTTCAGTAACCCGTCTTTCTGTTTCATCTAATTGTCTATTTTCCATTTAATCCTCTTTAAACCCATTATATTTTTTTAATAACTCATTATATCTTTTGACCATTATTTTACAATTATGCCTAATAGCCCATAATTGCCCATTAGCTTGTCTCAAAGTTACATCTTTTACTTGTTTTTTTTGTAATTTATCGATATCTATAAACATCTCTTCACTACGATTTTTCATTTCACAAAATTCCATTTTTAATTATCCAATAATCTTTTCAAGTTTTTCTTTATATTTTTCAATTTCACTTAAAATATCTCGTATATCAAAAATTGATACTCTTAAATCATCAATTCTATTATAACCAGCATTTCTTTTTTCTTCCGTTTTTTCATCATTTGGTGCATCATTTGATGCATCATGCATTTGTGAATATAATATTGTAATTCCATTTAACACACAACGAGAACGCAATCTTAAATTTTTAACTTCATATTCCAACAATTTTAAATCCGACTCTTCCACTTTTACTTCATTTATTAATTCCATTTTTAATTACCTCTTTTAACTTATTTAATTACTACATTCCCATTCAGCTTTACAAAATTCTTCAAAACTTTGCCCATTAAAATCTTCTCTGCAACGAGATTTATCATATTCATATTTAAGCCACACACATTCTAACTTCCAAACTTTATAATTTAATTCAGCAATCATTTTATGTAAACAACCTATACTTATTTGACTATTTTCATTATTTTGCGACTCATTATATTTCTTTAATAACTTATTATAATTATTTACAATCGTCTTACAATTCTGTCTTATCGCCCATAATTGTACACTAGCTTCTCGTATAGTTCCGTTACGTCTTTCTAATTTATCAATATCTTTAAATATCTCTTCACTGCGATTTTTCGTTTCATTAAATTTCATTTTTATCCTCTTTAATATATGCTGTAACTTCCATCTTTTTCTTTGAGTATCATTAGGTCAGCATATCCATTTAGTTCTTGTAGTTTTTTTAACTCTTCTTTTGCTTCTTGTGAACAATACAAATTCATAACCTTGCCTTTATTATCTGGGTCTGCAAAGAATCGTTCAAGGGCACACGTAGAATCTGTATAAGTTATAATGGGATATTTCTCTGGCAAATATCCAAAAGGTTCACATGGTATGTAAAAATCTTTTTTCTTTGGTCTATAATGGTTTTCCTTAACATTCCTATTCTCTTCACAATCAAGACAACTAATCCCTTCAGAACTACACTTACCTTTATATTTACATTTAATATTTGTTATAAACAAAATAAATCACCCCTTTTAATATCATTACGCCGAAAGCGCATTCATTACTCTTTTCAAAACTGCTTTCACATTGGTGCCATACACAGTAAAACTTTCTGACTTTTCATCAACGGCTTTAATCTGCACTTGCACCTTTTCCATTTTTGGTTTTTCTAATTTCATTTTCATTCTATCTATTATATATACTTTCTAATATATAAACTTTTTTATACTAAAGTATATACTTTAATATATTTTTGACCTCCTTATTTATCGTATATTAATAAATATATATACTATTATATAAAGTTTTCGGTAGCCACTTTTTCCAAAAATGCTCATTTTTTTCAATATTTATCTCTAATTTGCATTAAAAATATATTTTTTTATATATAAAAGTATGACTAATTCGGCATTTTTGACATTTTTTGTGATTTTTTAAAGTTCTACTATATAAATCTTTCGGTGTAAAAATATATAATTTTATATATTCCTTTATAAAGCTTTCGGATTTGGTTCTAAAATGGATGTGAGCTGGTGAACTGTAATATATATGTTGTAGTATATAAGAATGCTTAATTCCTTTAAAATCGGTTGAATTAAGCTAAAAAAGTATATAATATAATGTATATATTACAGTTCACCAGCTCATTTCAGATTCTGTATGTCACCGAA
>SDBU01001341.1_pt1 | contig 35374 bp, 36 predicted proteins | sample 2277071 | NCBI WGS metagenome assembly SDBU01 (sample SAMN10397929, study PRJNA504765) | marine sediment metagenome | isolation source: marine sediment core GS08_GC12, 126 cmbsf | place: Arctic Ocean: Gakkel Ridge, Loki's castle | collected 2008 | reverse complement strand
GTGGAATATAATAGTATCATCTACCCTGTTCAAGAATTCCGGCTTGAACTTATTTTTCATGGCCTCGGTGATCCTTTTGTTCATCTCTTCTTCGTCTTTATCGCCAAGCTCGGTTATCCACTGGCTGCCTATATTGGAGGTCATTATTATCACAGTGTTTTTAAAGTCGACTGTCCTGCCGTGTCCATCAGTCAGCCTTCCGTCATCCATTATCTGGAGTAATATATTAAAAACATCATTATGGGCCTTTTCTATCTCATCAAGCAGTACTATGCTGTATGGTTTTCTCCTGACAGATTCAGTCAGGAATCCTCCCTCTTCATATCCCACATATCCCGGAGGGGCGCCGATGAGCCTTGATACTGTATGCTTTTCCATGTATTCAGACATGTCGATTCTTATCATTGCTTTCTCATCATCAAATAAAAACTGTGCCAGGGCCTTGGACAGCTCTGTCTTTCCCACACCGGTAGGTCCCAGGAATATAAATGATCCTATCGGGCGGTTTGGGTCCTGGAGCCCGGCTCTTGCCCGCCTTATGGCATTTGAAATAACAGTAATGGCCTCATCCTGCCCGATGACTCTTTTTCTCAGCCTGTCCTCCATATGGATCAACTTTTCTATCTCGGCTTCCATCAGCCTTGTGACCGGTATGCCGGTCCATTTGGAAACTGTCTCTGCTATATCCTCTTCATCCACTTCTTCCTTTAACATCTTTTTATCTTTTTGCAGTTCCTCAAGATCTTTGTTCTCGCTGTCCAGTTTTTTCTGGATCTCAAGGAGTTTTCCGTATTTTAGCTCTGCCGCTTTCTGGAGGTCCCCGTCTCTTTCTGCATGCTCTGTATCTATTCTGGTTTTTTCCATTTCCTCTTTCAGTGCCCTGATATTTTCAATGATATCTTTTTCCTGCTGCCAGTGCAGCCTGGCCGCATCACTTTTTTCCTTCAGCATTGAAAGTTCCTTCTTTATTTTTTCTGTCCTTGCAGCGGAAGCTTTATCTTTTTCCTTTTTTAAGGCCTGCACCTCGATCTCCAGCTGTTTTATCTTTCTTTCAATATCATCTATTTCCTGGGGCATGCTGTCTATTTCTATCCGGAGTTTTGAAGCTGCCTCATCAATAAGGTCGATTGCCTTATCCGGTAAAAACCTGTCTGATATATACCTGTCTGACAGTATCACTGCTGAGATCAGGGCAGCATCTTTAAACCTTACCCCGTGATGCACCTCATATTTCTCCCTGAGTCCCCGGAGTATTGAAATAGTATCTTCTACTGACGGCTCGTTTATCTGCACGGGCTGGAATCTTCTCTCCAGTGCCGCATCTTTTTCAATATATTTCCTGTACTCGTCCAGGGTCGTGGCTCCAATAGCATGAAGCTCCCCGCGTGCAAGCATCGGCTTTAGCATATTTGATGCATCAACGGCACCTTCTGCAGCTCCTGCTCCCACAACCGTATGAAGCTCATCCAGAAATAAGATTATCTGCCCTTTCGATTTGGACACTTCTTTTAATACTGCTTTAAGCCTGTCTTCAAATTCGCCCCTGAATTTAGCGCCTGCTACAAGTGTACCCATATCCAGGGCGATCACTTTCTTTTCTTTTAATCCTTCGGGCACGTCACCGGATACTATCCTGTTTGCCAGTCCTTCGACAATAGCCGTTTTCCCCACACCTGGCTCTCCTATAAGTACCGGATTATTCTTGGTCCTCCGGGAAAGTACCTGGACCACTCTCCTGATCTCTTCATCTCTCCCTATGACCGGGTCCAGCTTGCCTTTTCGCGCCAGTTCGGTGACATCTTTGCCATATCTTTTTAGCGCCTGGTATTTGTCTTCAGGATTCTGGTCAGTTATTCTCTGGTCGCCCCTGATATCTACCAGGATCTTATAGATCTTGTCCCTGGTAATGCCTGCATCCTTTAACATTTTCCCGACTGTCCCGGAGCTCTGGGCCATTGCTATAAGAATATGCTCGGTCGAGACATACTGGTCCTTTATTTTTTCAGCTTCACTGAATGCATTATTTAAAATATTTGTAAGTTCGGCTCCCATATAGATCTGGGCAGCGCCTCCGGTCACCTTTGGCTGCTTATTTATAAGGTCTTCTATTTTTTTCCGGGTATCATCTATATTGACCTCCAGCTTCTGGAGTATTGGAACAATGACTCCATCTTTGGTGTCCAGCATGGCTGAAGCCAGATGAACATCCTCAATGCTCTGATGGCCGTTTTCCGATGCAATTTTTTTTGCCCCGGAAAGCAGCTCCTGTGATTTTATTGTAAATTTTTCAAATTCCATAGCTGATCTCTCTTTTATAATTAAACTATGATGTTTTCCCTTGGATTTTCATCATACTTTTTTAAAAATTCCTTAAATTGTTTTTTCTGCGCCGCTGTAAGTTTCTCAGGAAGCACCAGCCTGGTCTTTACATAAAGATTGCCGGATCCTCCGCCCTTTAACTTTGGCATCCCCCTGCCTTTAAGCCGGAGTGTCTTTCCGCCCTGTGTTTTAGCAGGCAGTTTTACTGTCATCTTTCCATCAAAAGTCGGGACATCTATCTTACCCCCCATATAAGCTTCCTTCAAAGTCACAGGTACCTCGCAGTGCAGGTCACTGCCTTTTCTGGTGAAAAAATTGTGCGGCTCAATATTTATCACCAGGTAAAGATCGCCGCCAGGCCCTCCGCCTGCTCCGGGGGCCCCTTCTCCTGCAATCCTTATTTTTCCACCGTCTTTAATTCCTGCCGGTATTTTTACATCGACATTTCTTACTTTTGATCCCCTCTGCATTTTAAAGGACCTCTTGGTCCCTGCATAAGCCTCTCTCAGGCTGATGCTTGCTTCGGACTGCATGTCCTGGCCTTTCTGCATGGCGGTTCTCCTGCCTCCAAACTGGGACCTTGATCCTGCTTCAGCCCCTGGAAAACCCTGGTCGGCTCCCCTGCCAAAAAACATCTCAAAAAAGTCTGAAAAGCTGCCGCCAAGATCTTCGGCATTAAATCCCCTGCCGCCGCTGAAATCATAGGTATATGTCCTGCCCCCACCAGGGCCTCCGGCACCCATATTTGCATACTGCTTCCAGTTAGAACCCAGCTGGTCATACCTGGCCCGTTTCTGGGGATCTTTTAATACTTCATAAGCTTCCCCGAATTCCTTGAATTTCTCTTCTGCTCCGGGATTATCGGGATTAGCGTCAGGATGGTACTTTCTTGCAAGCTTTCTGTAAGCTTTTTTTATCTCGTCCTGGGAAGCTTTTTTATCGACCCCTAATATATTGTAATAGTCTTTATAATCAACCATATGATCTCACCTGATCTCAATCTTTAAAGATGCCTGCCCATAACTTTTCAATTAAGCGATGGGCAGGAAATCTCAAATATGCTTATGTTTTTACAGCCTGCTATTTCTTTTCATCATCCTTTGCTTCAAATTCTGCATCTATGACATCATCTTCCCCATTAGCTCCAGGTTTCTGTCCGCCTGCAGCTCCGGGACCGCTGCCTGGTCCTGCTCCGGGGCCTCCGGGTGCAGCTCCGGGACCGCCTGCTCCGGCTCCCCCGGCTCCTGCCCCTGACTGGGCATACATCTTCTGTGAAAGTTCCTGCTGCAGATTTTGAAGTGTCTCGGTCTCTTTCTTTATCTCATCTTCATTTTCAGATTCCAGGCTCTTTTTTAATACCTTGACCTGGTCCTCTATTTTCTTCTTCATGTCTGCGGGTACCTTGTCTGCTACATCTTTTAACAATTTTTCTGTAGTGTAGATCAGGCTGTCAGCATTATTTTTTGCATCGATAAGCCCTCGTTTTTTCTTATCATCTTCTGCATGCTCCTTGGCTTCATCGACCATTCTCTTGATCTCTTCATCAGTCAGGTGAGAGGTCGCTGTTATAGTGATCTTTTGTTCCTTGCCTGTCGCAGTATCCTTGGCAGAAACATTGACGATCCCATTTGCATCTATATCAAAAGCGACTTCTATCTGTGGAATCCCTCTGGGAGCGGGTGGGATCCCATCCAGCCTGAACCTTCCAATAGTCTTATTGTCCCTGGCCATATCCCTCTCTCCCTGAAGGACATGGATATCTACGCTGGTCTGGTTGTCAGCAGCCGTGGTAAATGTCTCGCTCTTCTTTGTTGGAATAGTGGTATTTCTTTCTATCAGACTGGTCAGCACTCCGCCCAGGGTCTCAATACCAAGAGAAAGTGGTGTAACGTCCAGAAGCACCACATCTTTTACATCACCTTTGAGTACTCCTGACTGAATAGCTGCCCCTACTGCCACTACTTCATCCGGGTTAACACTCTTATTAGGGTCTTTTCCGGTAAAATCCTTGACCAGTTTTTGTATTGACGGCATCCTTGTGGCTCCACCCACGAGGATCACTTCATCGATCTCCTCCTTTTTGAGCCCTGAATCCTTTAATGCCTTCTCCAGGGGCTCTTTGCATCTTTGGGTAAGATCTGCAGTCAGCTGTTCGAATTTGGCTCTCGTCAGTTTCATCTCAAGATGCTTTGCACCGCTTGCATCCGCAGTTATAAAGGGCAGGTTTATATCTGTCTCCATTACCGTGGACAGTTCAGATTTTGCCTTCTCTGATGCTTCAATAAGCCTCTGCAGGGCCTGCTTGTCTTTCCTCAGGTCGATCCCCTGGTCCTTTTTAAACTCTTCTGCCAGGTGGTTCATTATCTTATCATCATAGTCGTCTCCACCAAGATGCATATCACCATGGCTTGCCTTTACTTCAAAAACTCCCTCTCCGACTTCCAGTATGGAAACGTCAAAGGTCCCACCGCCAAGGTCAAATATCAGTATTTTTTCATCCTCTTTTTTATCAAGCCCATAAGCAAGTGCGGCTGCTGTTGGTTCATTGATGATCCTCAAGACATTGAGGCCCGCGATCTTGCCTGCATTTTTTGTAGCCTGCCTCTGTGCGTCATTAAAATAGGCAGGTACCGTGATCACAGCATCTGTGACATCTGTCCCCAGATAGCTTTCAGCATCGCTTTTTAGTTTCTGCAGGATCACGGAAGATATTTCTTCCGGTATATAATTCTTATCACCCATTTTTACTTCTGCAAGATTATTTCTTCCTTTTAGCACTTTATAGGCCACTATTTTTCTTTCGCTTTCGACTTCATCATATTTCCTGCCGATGAATCTCTTTATTGAATATATGGTATTTTCAGGATTCATGGCTGCCTGCCTTTTTGCCAGCTGCCCGACAAGCCTTTCACCCTTTTTAGTTATTCCCACAACAGAAGGAGTCGTCCTCCCGCCTTCACTGTTTATGATAACAGTGGGTTTTCCCCCTTCCATTACTGCTATTGCTGAATTCGTTGTTCCTAAATCAATTCCTACTGCTTTTCCCATTTCGATCTATCCTTTCTCTAATAAATTTTTTTTGCCCGGCTTATTTTAAAGCCTCCATTAATAATATTTACTTTATTCTTCTTCATTCTTGATCCTCACCAGATAATTCTTAAAACAATCCACCACATCCAGGGGACACCTGTCTATGATCACATTATCCCTTCTCCTGATAAGGATGATTATGGACCTCAGGTTCATTCCATGCTCATACATCATCTCCCTGACATATTCCAGCCACTTGATGTCCTCTTTGGAATAATACCTCTTCCTTCCCCTTCTCAAGGGGACCACAAGACTAAATTTTTCATAATAATAAAGCGTCCTGCTGTTGACACTTAAAAAATCTGCTACCAGCTCTATCGGGTAGCTTTTATCTTCTTTATTAAACAAACGCTCCACCAGCCTTACCGTGATATAATTTCATTAAACAATTATAACTTTTGTTTTACATTATAAAGGTTTTTTAATAAAATGCAAAACTTTTTTTCACTTTAAGTGAAAAATTATTTGTAGTTATATTATAAGGGGTGGAATAATAAAATTGATCATATTGACAGGGAATATGCTTTTATTAGCTCAGGATTTATAGATTATAAAGATACCTTCCGATCAATCAGGACCAGGATGAATATATGCTATAGATCCAGGTGGACCCTCAGAGCTTCTTCGGTATCGGATCTAATATCAGAATTTTCAATGTTCCCTATATTCCTGGACAGTCTTTTTTTTGAAATCGTCCTTATTTGATGAGCCAGGACCAATGAATTTTTTACAAGACCCGTTTTCTTTTTTAGCTTTTCACTTATCAGGACTTCATTGGGGTATACTTTTCTTCCGGCCTTAAGAGCTGTTATGGGAAGTATTGTTACGACCGGCATCAAATTGCTGTAATCCTCATTGCTTATAATTAGTACCGGACGTATACCCTTTTGTTCTGAGCCGATAACAGGATTGAGATCAGCAAAATATATATTCCATTTATATATCATAATGATAACTACTGGAAATCAGTGAATTTAAAATCATCTTCAATTTCTTCAATATCTTTCAGGAATAGCGGATCTTTACTTGCTTCTTTCAGGTCTTTTATTATTTTTTCTTTCTTGAGTCTTTCAATCTCTTTATTTAATGCACTTTCAACAAATGAAGTCATGGAGTTATACTGGCCAGTCTTGACAGCTTCTTTGACCTGCATTATTATTTCTTCTTTTATAATAAAGGTTGTTTTAGGACTCATATTATTCATTTAACTTGTTTATGTATGATTTAGATATTACTAAATATATATTTATTTTGCAATATTATTATATGGTAAATAGTATGGTATTAATGCCGGTTTCTACACTGATGTTTGCCAGGGTGACTCCTATTATCTTTTATTAATAAATTTTTTTGATAGTATTAAAATTATAAATTGATATTCAAGGAATTTAACTTATTAATTCAAGTACCCGTCTATTAATATGCTTAATGAATTTGAAGTCCTCGAAGAAGTAATTTTCAAATTAAATGAAGACAAGATCCCTTATATGATAAGTGGATCTGCTGCAATGAACTACTACTGCGAACCACGCATGACAAGAGATATTGACATTGTTGTAGAAAAATTAAGTCACCGGAAAAATTTTACGATCTTTTTAAAAAGAATTTTTATATTGATCTGGAAATGGTAAAAAATTCTATTTTGAATAAGAAAATGTTCAATATCATCCATTTAGACGAAATAATAAAAATTGATTTTATAGTTAAGAAAGATTCTGAATTTAGAAAAACTGAATTCAGGAGGAGAAAAAAAGTAAAGATCGGGGATCTGGAAATTTTTATTGCCAGTATTAAAGATTTGATCTTATCTAAACTGATCTTGGCAAAAGCCAGCCATTCAGAGGTACAGTTCAGGGATATCGGGAATTTGCTAAAGGAAAAAGTTGATTTAAAATATTTAAAAAAATGGGTATCGACTTTACAGTTAAAAACACTATTTGATGAAATACCTGGAGAGCATAATGGAAAATAACCCTGATAAAATTGATAGGATCTATATAAAGATGCTTATGAGAAAAAGTGGGCAGGAAAGAATGATGATGGGTTTTTCAATGTTTGGGTTTTCAGCTAAAATACTCATGGCTTCTTTAAAAGAAGAAATCCCTGCAAGAGATCTAAAAAGGAATATTTTTTTAAGATTATACGGCAATGACTTTGACGGTAAGGATATAGAGAAAATAATCAAATATTTCAATTAATAAGGACTAATAAAACACATCTATAAAAAGTCCTGTATCTTGCTTACTCCTTCATTTTATGGAAGCATTTAGCCTGTCAATATTATTTATTTTCTATCCAGGCATTTTTTATTGCATTTTTTATATTTAAGTTTAAAATATTCTATAGAGTACTATAGTAAACTATAGTTCAATAATAATATAAATCAGCGGAGAATCCTTATGTTGACTACAATTCAAATAAGCAAAAGATTAAAAAAAGAATTGTCCAAAAAGAAGCTTTCAAGCCGGGAGACTTATGAAGCTATTATCTGGGATCTATTAGAAGACACAATAGAATTAGACGAGATGACAAAAAAAGAATTAGAAGAGTCCAGAAAAGAAATAAAAGCCGGTAAGATCCACAAGCTTGGCCAGATTAAAAAAGAACTTAAGATAAAATAAATATAGGTGGTCTGATTGTATGAAATCATCTTCTCCCAAAAAGCTAAAAAAGAACTTTATAAACTGGAAAAAACAATCCAGGAAAGAATAATTACTGCCCTGGAAAGAATCAGGATAAGACCTGAAAATTATCTGGCAAAGCTTGTCGGTGATCCTGGTTATAAGTTAAGAGTTGGTGATTATAGGATAATAATGGATATAGATAATACAAATATATTGATCCTTGTAATTAAAATCGGCCATAGAAAAAGTATTTATAAAAGATGAGCAAGTCCTGCTTATAAAGCACCCATAAGGAAATAATTTTACTTCCCTCCCCTATAATTATATAATCATTTGCCTGTAAGAGCTGATATAATAGTTTTGATAGTCTCGTTTGATTGCACTGCTTAAAAAAGGACCGGACATTAAAGAATTAAAAACACTAATTAAATACCTGAAAAAGCACAGGCTCTCCTTTTCCGCGAGCATTGTATATATATTGTGCACAGACCTCCTGGCACTGCTTCTTCCCTGGATATTAAAACTTGCCATAGACAGTATAGGGGATTTTCCCGATAGTGGAAGCCTGCTGTTAAGATATGCCGGACTCCTTGTGGGAGTAGCGGCCCTCCAGGGGATCTTCAGGTTTTATATGAGGAAGATACTTGTAGGGATGTCAAGGAAGATCGAGTACAGCATCCGGCTGGATTTCTTTTCCCATCTGCAGGGGCTTGACTCGACTTTTTTTACCAATACCAGGACCGGCAGCATAATGGCGCTTATGACCAATGATCTTGAGGCTGTCAGGAATTTTCTCGGACCGGGACTATTGCACTTGTTCAGTACTATTTTTGTATTTTTTTCTACCCTTTCAGTGATGTTTATGATAAATGTCCGGCTATCACTTTATTCCCTTATTGCTATTCCCATACTCCCGCTGATAGTAGCAAAATTAAGTTCCATGCTCCACCAGAGGTTTAAGAGATCCCAGGAACAATATGCCAATATGAGTTCCAGGATCCAGGAAAGCATTGCGGGCGTAAAAGTAGTGAAGTCATTTACACAGGAAGAAAACGAGAAAAGCGCTTTTGCCTCGCTTAATCTTGAATATATAAAAAGAAATCTGTCACTTGCCAAAGTCAGGAGCGCTTTCTGGCCCGCCATGCTCTTTGTAGGCGGGATCGGGACCCTTATGGTACTGATAATAGGAGGAAGGCAGGTCATAAACGGGACCCTGACCATGGGGCAGTTTGTCCAGTTTACTGCCTATATAGGATCCATCACTTGGCCCCTGATATCCCTGGGGTGGGTAATAAACCTTGTCCAGCGGGGTTCTGTTTCCATGAGCAGGATCAATAATGTCTTTAATATATTGCCTGATATAAAAAGTGTAAAAAAGCCTGTGGCCATTAAGTCCTTTAAGGGCAATATCAGCTTTAATAAGGTATTTTTCAGGTATGAGCTGGGTGCAAAGACTAAAAAGCTTATCAAGGCTAATTTTTTGGACTTTAAGGACACTCCCTCTGGATCTAAAGACAGCTCCTGGATCATTAAAAATGTAAGCTTTGATATAAAAGCAGGGCTGCAGGTAGGGGTAGTGGGTTTTACAGGAAGCGGGAAATCTACGATAGCCAATTTGATCCCCCGGCTGTATGACCCCCAGAAAGGAAGTATCAAGATCGATGGAATTGATATCAAGACTATGCCGCTGGGCCAGTTGAGGTCAAATATAGGTTATGTCGCCCAGGAACCTTTCCTGTTTTCCAAGTCCTTAAAAGAAAATATCCTGTTTGGAAAAGAAGAGCACCTTTCAGGGCTTGACAAGAAGCAGATAAGCCAAAAGGTACTCGAAGCCTCGAAGGTCTCACATCTTCACGAAGATATCGGGGACTTTCCTGAAGGCTATGATACTATGGTCGGGGAGCGGGGAGTGACACTGTCCGGCGGGCAGAAACAGCGGCTGGCCATTGCCAGGGCCCTTATGACTGACCCCTCTATCCTGATATTTGATGACTCTTTTTCAAATGTGGACACGCATACCGAAGAATTGATCCTGCGCGACCTGAAAGAAAAAATAGCAAATATTACAACTATGATCATCTCACACCGTATTTCGACTATTAAGGATTCAGATCTTATCATAGTCCTTGATGAAGGAGAGATCGATGATATGGGAAAACACAGCCAGCTGATGAAGACATGCAGCATATACAAGAACCTGTTTCTCAAGCAGCAATTATCTGAAGAGCTTGATGAGGAGATCTAGAGCATTAAGGAAAAAATATGAATGAAGGTTTTTACGAAAAAGAATTAACTGAAAAACAGTTGGATAAAAAGATCTTTATCCGGCTGCTCAAATATATAAAGCCTTACAGGTTCCTGCTGGCTATGACTGTATTCCTGCTTTTTATCAGTGCCGGGCTCCAGATCCTTGGCCCATATTTGATCAAGATAGCCATTGACAACTATATTATCCCCGGGAATGCAGACGGGCTTATTAATATAGTGATTTTTTACGGCCTGGCGATACTTTTTGAATTTGTGATCAGGTACCTGCAGGGCTATTATACAGAATATATGGGCCAGAAGATCATGCATGACATGCGGATGGATATATTCTCACATATACACAGGATGCCCATGTCATTTTTCGATAAAAATCCGGTGGGCAGGGTCATGACCAGGGTGACAACTGATGTACAGACTTTAAATGAGATGCTCTCATCCGGGATAGTGACACTCTTCGGGGATATCTTTATGATCCTGGGTATTTTAGTGATAATGCTCAGCCTGAACTGGAAACTGTCCCTTATCACCTTTTCAGTCCTGATCCTTCTGGCCATCGCCACTTTTATATTCCGGTCAAAAGTCAGGGTCACTTTCAGGATAATAAGGACAAAGATCTCAAATATAAATTCATTCCTGCAGGAAGCGATCACCGGGATAAACACTACCAAGATCTTTAACAGGGAAAATGAGAACGATGCTGAGTTCGAGGTATTAAACCAGGGATATCTTGCTACATATCTTAAGACTATTTTTTACTATGCAGTGTTTTTTCCTGTAGTTACCCTTATAAGCACCATGGCTGTTGCCCTTATAATCTGGTATGGTGGAGGAAGGGTGGTCCAGGGCCTGCTGACCCTCGGGACCCTTGTGGCCTTTATCCAGTATATTGAAAAATTCTTTCATCCTATAAGCGACCTGAGTGAAAAGTTCGGGATCTTCCAGGAAGCTATCGCAGCTTCTGAGAGGATATTTGGCCTTCTGGAGCAAAAGCCTGCCATTGTATCCCCTGCCGATCCTGTAAAAGTAAAAGAGATCAGGGGAAATATAAGATTTGATAAAGTATGGTTTGCATATAATAAGGATAACTATGTCTTAAAGGATATATCCTTTAACCTTAAAACCGGCCAGAGCGTAGCTTTTGTGGGAGCAACAGGCTCCGGCAAGACCTCCATAATAAACCTGCTTAACAGGTTTTATGATATCCAGAAGGGAAAGATCTACCTGGATGACATAGACATCAAAAGATTTGACCTGCAGGAACTGAGGAAACACATAGGGGTCGTGATGCAGGATGTATTTCTTTTCTCCGGGACCATACTGGACAATATCCGTCTTGGGAACAAGGACATCTCTCTTGAGAAAGTAATCGAGGCATCAAAATATGTAAATGCCCACAAATTTATTGAAAAACTTCCCGCTGGGTACGATCATGAAGTAAAAGAGCGCGGGCAGATCTTATCGGTCGGGCAGCGCCAGCTTATTGCTTTTGCAAGGGCCCTGGTATTTAATCCTGAGATACTGCTGGTGCTTGATGAAGCTACCTCAAGCATTGATTCAGAAATAGAGGCACTTATCCAGGATGCCCTTTTAAAGATCATGAAAGACAGGACCACTATTGTGATCGCCCACAGGCTTTCAACTATCAGGAATGCAGATAAGATAATAGTGCTCTCCCACGGCAGGATCATGGAAAGGGGTACCCACAGGGAACTTCTCAAATTAAAGGGGATCTACCATAAGCTGTACAGGTTCCAGTACCAGCTGCAGCCAAAATGATACTGGTAAGAACCTATTCGTCCCGCAATGATATATATTCCCCACACTGATCAGAATAATGACTATATCTCCTTAAAATCACCTTTTAAATTTTCATAAAGGGATCTGTAGGTCTTGTATATTTTATTATATTTTTTGGTATTTTCCTTTATTGGCATGGTGCTGGACACTTCTTTTATCATCACCGATGCGGCCTCTTCTACTGTTGGGTATATTCCCGCACCTACACCGGCAAGTATTGCCGCTCCATAAGAGGGCCCTTCTTCTACATTTAAAGTAACTATTTCCAGGCCAAATACATCAGCCATTATCTGCCTCCAGAGCATGGACCTGGCTCCCCCTCCAAAGAGGATTATTTTACTTGAATCTATCCCGACTTCCCTGGCCAGCTCCAGGCAGTCAAGCTGGCTGAAAGCCACGCCTTCCATAATTGAACGCACAAAATGGTCCTGGCCGTGAATATATGAAAGCCCGAAGAATACTCCCCTGGCATAGGGATCTGCATAAGGTGTCCTCTCCCCTGAAAGGTATGGCAAAAATATCATGCCTTCGGAGCCGGGGGGTGCAGATTCTGCCTGTTTGTCGAGAAGGCCGTAATCCTTTAAGCCGGGAAATTTTCCTACCATATCCTTGCTCGGCCCAAAAGTGTCATTATACCATTTAAGGGATCCTGCAGCCGCAAGGGTCACCCCCATCAGGTGCCACTTGCCCGGCACTGCATGACAAAAAGAGTGGAGCCTCCCCTGTGGATCATAGACCGGTTCATCTGAATGGGCAAAGACTACGCCTGAAGTCCCCAGGTAATCTGATATCAATCCTTTTTTTACAATACCTGAACCTACTGCTCCTCCTGCCTGGTCCCCTGCCCCTCCTACTATGGGGGTGCCAGCAGTGAGTCCGGTAAGCTTTGCAGCTTCTTCAGATATATGGGCAGTGACCTCGGTTGATTCATATACCCCGGGAAGCAGGTCCCTGTCTATCGAAAGCCCGGATATTATTTCATTGGACCAGTCCCTGGCGCCTATATCCATGAGGACCGTGCCGGAAGCATCTGATACCTCGGTAGCATAGGTTCCAGACAACTTGTACCTGATATAATCTTTGGGCAGCAATATCTGGGATAATTTTTTGTAATTTTCCGGTTCGGCTTCCCTGAGCCATAGTATTTTCGGGGCAGTAAAGCCGGTTAATGCTTTATTATAGGATAGTTTTATAAATCCCTCATAGCCGAATATATCATATATCTTCTGGCACTGGCTATCTGTCCTCTGGTCGCACCAGAGGAGCGCCGGCCTGATAACGCTCCCGCTTTTATCCAGGAATACAGAGCCGTGCATCTGGCCCGATAACCCGACAGCAGCAATATCTGATGGATCTATCCCTGACTTTTTCAGCACTTCCCGGATGGTGGAAAGTACCCCCCTCCACCAGTCATCCGGGTCCTGTTCTGCCCAGCCGGGTTTTGGAGTAGCCATCGGATACTCCTTAGTCGCAGAAGCGATAAGCTTGCCACCGCTCTCGATTATTATGCACCTGGTAGAGGTGGTCCCGATATCAAAGCCTATTAAATAATCCATCTGGCCTCCTTAAACTATATAATTACTTTAGGAATTCACTCACTTCTAATATTATATTTTATTTTAGGATAATCTTTAAGCTAAGCCAAGCTTCTGCCGGCTTTTTTTAATCAAAATTTCTTTGTGTTATAATCATTTTTCCGGGATAAAACAGCCAGGGGGACCAGTGATTCTTGAAAACTTTTATTTAAATACAATTATTATATTGCTCATATCTTACCTGGTGGGTTCTTTCCCAACTGCTTTTATTGCAGGCAAGATCAGGGGGGTCAATATACTGAGGTCAGGCTCCGGAAATGTCGGGGGCATGAATACCATATCACAGGTTGGTAAAATCGCTGGAGTGTCTGTTACTATTATAGATGCCGGAAAAGGGGCGCTTGTGGCTTTTGCCGCCGGCAAGTTTTCCGAGCATCCTTTTATCCCGATGCTTGCAGTTGTTGCAGCGGTGGTGGGGCATAACTGGATGATCTATATACGCTTCAGGGGCGGTAAGGGAGTCGCTACATTTTTAGGGGGCCTTCTTTTTCTGTCACCATATTCTATTTTGTTTCTCTATCTCCTTTTTATATTTATTGCCCTGATCCTGGCCAAAGATACTTATTTGTCGACCACACTGGGATTTTTCTTCTTTTCATTTTTTTTGTGGATACGTGAAGGCAGTTATTGGTGGGCAGTCTTTGTCCTTCTTATAACGCTGGCCTATGCTGCCAAATGTTACAGCCTTCTTAAAACTTATTTTACTGAAGACCGGAGAGATGTCCACCCTCTGTTGGTAAAAATATTCAGGCCGTTCTTTAAGGGGATGTAAATATGAAATGTCCATATTGCTCAAATTTAGACACCCGGGTCATCGACTCCAGGTTAACTGATTCAGATGACAGTGTCAGGAGAAGGAGGGTGTGTGAGAAGTGCAGGGAAAGGTTTACCACATATGAACGTTTTGAGACCAGGCCCATTGCTGTTATAAAAAAGGATGATACCCGGCAACCCTTTGATAGAAATAAGATCTTAAGCGGGCTCATCAGGGCCTGCACCAAGAGAAATATAAGCACAGAGACCTTAAGTAAAATAGTAGATGATATTGAAAATGAGATCTCGGGCATGCCGTCCAATGAGATCCATTCAAGAGAACTGGGGGATCTTGTGCTGAAGCGCTTAAGGGACCTTGATAAAGTCGCCTATATCAGGTTTGCTTCTGTTTACCGGCAATTTGGCGATATCAGGCAATTTAAAAAAGAATTATCCAAACTGCAGAAGCCGTCAAAAAAACAAAAAAAATAGGATTTTTTTTATTATCCTTTCAGCCTATATCTTAGAACTGCCCCTATACTGCCTGCTTCTATTAGCGGTTTGATGCCTTCGGTGTCCACGATCTCACATCCCTTATCCATGGCGCTCTCTATGATCTCATCCACTATATCATTATATACAACTAAGCTTCCCCCGCAATAAGGGCACTCCTCTTTATAGGTTATTGTCATATACTGGCACTCGGGGCAAATATAGCCTTTGTGGATAAAATTTCTGTCATATATAAGGATCCTGACCTGGTCCATGGCCAGGGCCTTAATTACTGCATCTATTCCCAGCACGCCCAGCCCATTAGGATTATATTCATCCAGAAGTTTTTCTATCAGGTCAATTTTTATTTTATTTTCAAAATCCTCGATCACCTTCTGGGCCCTCTCAAGGATCAGGGGTATTTTGGAATCCGGTTCTGCATCGATCTTTCCGATATACCTGGATTGAAGGTAGCTGTGCAGGTAGCTATGGAAATTCGGGATCAACTCATCCCTGCCGGCCAGGATCAAGTAATCAAATTTTTTTTCCTCAAAAAGTTCCAGGGTCTTAATATTTACCAGTTTAAAGTAATGATGGAGCTTTTCTTCCATCCTGCTAAGGATCTTTTTTTCCCTCAAAACAGCATGGCTCCTGAAATTGACCTTTGACGGCACATCGCTTACAAATGCAGCAAGATATTCGTTTATCTCTCCTGCATAAATGGAATAGATCTGGGCCTTTTCACGATCCATTAAAAGGACTCCGTATTTTTTATTATTATTTAAATAAGACCTTAGATTATGGGTATATGGCTTTGGGTCTATGATTATCCTGGATTTTATTATTATTGGTATCCTGAACTCCTTCCAAAAATCACTGCCTGAGGTAAAAATAACCAGTGTCCTTGTCGACTCGGACCTGAATGTCTCGCTGACATAATTCTTGATCTCTTCAAACATCTTATTTATTTTCTTTGCCTGGCCCTTACTGATACCAGTCATCGAGCTGATCTCTTTCTTCTTGCTGTTGATCATAGAGTTCAGCTTTGTCAGGTAATTTTTTTTAGAGGTCCTTGCCCCATCAACCATAAGATACAGGCTGACTACAAGTTCTCCTGTTGGCATGTAATTTAAAACCTCGTCAAAACTGGACTTGCTTCTTCTTTTTTTTGATTTTGCCATATGTCGCCCTACTCCTTATATTTTAAAATATGTAATTTATGGGGCAGAAATCTTTATGATATAAAAATTTATCATAAAAAACTTTAATTTGTATATAAAATCTAATATTATTATACAATAATTATTCCTAAAAGAGAGTTTTTATGTTTATGTTCATCGGTTACAAGGTCCTTGAATTTATTGCTATTGTTACTCCATATCCAGTTACCTACCTGATAGCCATCTTTTTAGCAAAGCTCTGGTTGGCGGCACGCATAAATTTGAACTTAGTAAAAAATAATATCTCAAAGGTCCTGGATCTTGATATTAATGACAAAAAAGTTCACCGGCTGGCGACCATGGTCCTGGTAAACTGGTTAAAAAATGTAGCTGACTTCTTAAAAGCTCGCAAAATTTCTAAAGAAAAACTTAAAGAAAGAGTCAGGTTAAAGGGTATTGTACACCTCAAAAATGCATTAAAAAAGGGCAAAGGCGCAATCGTCCTTACGGCCCATATTGGGAATTTTGAATGGGCAGGCGGCCGGATTGCAGCGGAAGGGATCAATATATGGGCAACCAGTCTGACTAGAAAAAACAAGAGGGTCCAGAAATTCTTTGAGGACAGCAGGACATCCCTGGGGCTGAAAACACTATATATCAACAGGATGTTAAATATATTTAGAATACTTAAAAAAAATGAAGTTTTGGCCATTCCATCAGATTGGGATGCCACCGGCAAGGCAAAAAAACTATTTAAGTTTTTTGGTAAAAAAGCATATCTCCCCACCGGGGCCGTTAGCCTTGCGCTCAGGTCAGGCGCTCCACTTGTTCCCTGTTTTATATGGAGGGTGGATAAATATACACACCAGCAAATAATCGGAAAACCTATTGAGCTGATAAGAAAAGGGGACAGGGATGTCCTCATACAGAAGAATATGGAAAAAGTATTGAAGGTCCTGGAAAAATATATTAGCAGCCACATCGATGAATGGGAACTTTTTCATGATATCTGGGAAAAATGACATGAGCTCATTTCTAATTTACTCACCGGGTCTTATATGCTTTAATATTTACAGTCCTGGACCGGGACTGATCCAAAATATATCTGTCCATTTTTAAGGGAGGTTTAAGATAAAAAGTAATGCTGTAAAAAATAGCACTGCCCCTGATCCGGTAGTAGAGCCCCTGTGGCACACTAACACTGTAGAAGATATTGAAGCCGCATTAAATACAAATGCCCGAACAGGCATAAGCGAAGATGAAGCCGGCAATAGGACCGAAAAGTATGGTTTTAATGAGCTGAAGGAAAAAAAGGGCAGGACGCCGTTTAAAATATTTCTTTCCCAGTTTAATGACTTTATGATATGGATACTTATCGCTGCTGCATTTATTTCCGGAATCATAATAAGGGAAATAACCGATGCCATTGTTATCCTTATAATCCTTGTTATAAATTCAGTGCTGGGGTTTATCCAGGAGTTTCGGGCCGAAAGGGCCCTGCAGGCCCTAAAAGAGCTTGCCTCACCCAGTGCCCTTGTTGTAAGGGATGGCGAGGAAAAAAATATTTCCTCCAGGGACCTGGTGCCCGGCGATATAATAAAACTTACTGCAGGGGACCTCATCCCTGCTGACTGCAGGATCGTCCGGCATGTAAATTTGCAGACAAGTGAAGCAACCATCACCGGGGAATCCCTCCCCGTTAATAAAACTGAAAAAGCTATAAAAAAACAGCACCTTGCCCTCGGGGACAAGAAAAACATGCTTTTTGGCGGAACTACCATTGTCAAAGGGAGGTGTACCGCTATAGTCATAGGAACGGGCCAGTACACCGAAATCGGCAGGATCGCCAGCATGGTCCAGGAAAAAGATGACCCTACCCCTCTCCAGATCGAGCTTAAGACTGTTGGGAAAAAAATCGGGATAATCTGCATTGCTGTAAGTGCGATAGTCTTTGTATCCGGGATCCTTAAAGGAAATTCTGTGGCACAGATGCTGCTTGTCGCTGTAGCCCTGGCTGTTGCAGCCATACCGGAAGGGCTTCCCGCAATAGTCACTGTATCGCTTGCGCTGGGGGTCCAGAAAATGGCAAAGAATAATGCTATTGTGAGGAAATTAAGCTCGGTAGAGACCCTGGGCGGCGTTTCTGTGATCTGCACTGATAAGACCGGGACCCTGACTGAAAACAGGATAAAGGTGCGGAAGATCTACTCAGGATTAAAAGAAGTCTCCGAATATGATGAGTTTATAAAGAATGGCAGCAGGGATAAAAACAAGCTTAAGGGCCCCGGGAAAGACCCTGCCCTAAGACTGCTTCTTGAAAATGCTGTTCTCTGCAATGATGCATATTACCTGAGCAAGCAGAAAAGCAAGATCTCAGGGGATCCTACCGAAGCGGCCCTTATTGAACTCGGCACTTCCTATTCTTATGACAAAAGCGAATTGGAAAAAGACCACACCAGGGAACTTGAGGAACCCTTCGACTCAAACCGCAAGATGATGACAACCATTAACAGGCTTCCTTCTGCCGGGAAAAACAGTGGGGGCCATAAGTATATTTTATTCTCCAAAGGCGCGCCTGAAATAATCGCGGAAAAATGCACCAGTATATACAGGGATGATAATATAGAAAAATTATCCAGCAGCGACAGGGAGGAAATAATACAAAACTATACTTTTCTTGCCAGCGATGCCATGAGAAATCTTGCTTTTGCTTTTAAGTACCTTGACAGTCTTCCGGATAAGGAAAAAATAAAGGAAGTAGAAAATGATCTTACATATCTTGGCATGGTAGGCATGATAGATCCTCCAAGGCCGGAAGTATATGATGCCATTGAGAAGTGTAAAAAAGCTAATATCAAGGTCATCATGGTGACCGGGGACCATAAACTGACTGCTGCAGCTATTGGAAGGGAGCTTGGGATCCTTGGGCCTGATGACAGGGTAATCGATGGTGTAGAATTTGATGCCATGACAAAAAAAGAGCTCGCTGAAAATATAGAAGACATAAGGATCTTTGCCAGGGTCTCTCCCTCCAATAAAGTCGCTATTATCGATGCCCTGAAGAAGAACGGGCACATAGTCGCCATGACCGGTGACGGGATAAATGATGCGCCCTCGCTTAAAAAGGCAGACATTGGAGTTGCCATGGGGATTGTAGGCACCGATGTAAGCAAGGAATCAAGTGATATGATCTTGACTGATGATAATTTTGCCACTATAGTCCAGGCCATAAAACAGGGGCGTTCGATCTATGATAACCTCAAGAAATTTATATTATTCTTACTATCCTGCAATATATCAGAAGTTTTGCTCATGTTTATTTCAATAGTCGTCGGCGATTATATATTTTATTTTTTAACCGGCCAGAGAGGCTTTCTGTATATTCCACTTCTTCCGGTCCAGATCCTGTGGATGAACCTGATAACTGATGGGCTTCCGGCTATGGCCCTGGGCATAGATCCCATAGATAAAAATATTATGGATAGAAAGGCTGTAAAACAGAGGGAACAGATCTTAAGCCGGAAAGGCCTTGTCCAGGTATCATGGCAGGGCATGATCATTACTATGGGGGCTTTATTTGTATATTTTGCCGCGCCCTTATTTTTTACAAATGAACCACAGGTCTTCCAGACACTGGTTTTTACAACACTGGTGCTGACCCAGCTTCTTCATACATACAATTTCAGGTTTGAGGACATGGGGATATTTAGAAAACATATTTTTGAAAACAAGTTTCTTAACCTGGCAGTTGTAGTTTCTATGATCCTGCACTTTGCAATAATTTACATACCCTGGCTGCAGGGTGTTTTTAATACTGTAAGCCTGGATCTGCGGCACTGGCTGCTTATTATAGCAAGTTCGGTTGTGCCGGTACTTCTCATTAATCTAATTAATGAGATAATTTATAAAAGAAGAAAAGTGCTGGATAGCAGGCATCAGGATTTAATAATAAAGGACTAAAGAAATGGGACAGGAAACATTTAAATTTAAATCCTTGCAAAAAGAAATATTTGCCTACAGGTGGCTTCCCCAAAAAGGCGCCAGGATAAAAGCTGTGGTGCAGGTGGCTCATGGCATGGCAGAGCATGCATCCAGATACAGGGCCTTTGGGCAGGAAATGGCCAGGAAGGGTATTGCTGTCTACGCAAGTGATCTCAGGGGCCACGGCAGGACTGCGGGCCATATAGATAATGTCGGATATTTTGCCGACAGTAATGGCTGGAACCTGGTGCTGGGGGATATTCATAATTTTACCCGGATGATCAAGAAAGACCATCCCGGGATACCATTTTTTTTATTTGGCCACAGCATGGGCTCTCTTCTTGTAAGAAATTATTGTTTTTTATATGGAAAGGAAATAGACGGCATCATCCTTTCTGGTAATAGCGGGGATCCCGGCTTTTTAAAATATTTAGGGGTCCTGATTTCAAGGTTTGAGATACTTTTTAAAGGCAGAAGAGCCAAAAGCCCCATTTTATACAAACTGACTTTTGAAGCCTATAATAAGGCCTTCTCTCCGGGAAGAACTGGTTTTGACTGGCTCAGCCGGGATAATAAAATTGTTGATGAGTATATCGGTGACCCTTTCTGCGGTGGGGTTTTTAGTGCCGGCTTTTTCCTCGATCTGTCCCATGGCGTTTTTGCAGTAAATGACCCAAAAAATATTAACAGGACACCCGGGGATCTTCCCATATTTCTACTCTCAGGTGAATTTGATGCAGTGAGCAATATGTCAAAAGACATAGAAAAGATCTGTGCCCAGTACAGCCGGGCACAGGTAAAAGACATAAGCTATAAGATCTACCCCGGCGCAAGGCATGAATTGTTAAATGAGACCAATAAGGAAGAAGTCTACAGGGACATTATCAATTGGATCGGCCAACATATTTAAACACTGTCTGTTAAGCTGCTTCATTTTTATATAATTGCAATATAATTAAACTGTAAATGGAAAAAATTTTAAAAGACTTGCAGGATGGTGTTGTCCTCACTGAACTGGCCGGATATACAGATGGGAGTTTTTGTGCATCTAATGGCAGGGGTGCGCCTCTTGTCATGATGGGCACCTATATTGTCGATAGCAGTACTTCTATTGATTATCCTGCCGGTTTTATTTTTAAGCCGGGACATAAAAATTACTCAGTATATCTTAAAGAAAATATCCAGGAAGCAAAGACAAATGGTTCCCGGGTCGGTACCAGTGTTGTTAGCGTGGAGCTATCAGATACTATTGATTTTATGCTGGCTTCACAGGATGCGGGGGCAGATCTCGTTTCTCTATGTGCACATTCCACAATGGAAATATTTATTAAAAACGATGTAAGCTCGGCCCTGCTTCTCAAAAAAAACTGGGGCGAGCTGTCGAAATGGATAAAAAGCATTATTGATGTGATCAAAATACCGGTAATATTTAAAATAGGCGCATTTGATAATCCAGATATTTTTGATGCTGTACGCAGGATAAAAGATGAAGGGATATCTATGATCCATTTAAATATTGAAAGCTGCATAAAGGGCTCAAAAGGTACTCGTTTTCTAAAGGAACTTGACAAAAAAGATTTGTTTTTAATAGCCGGAGGTGGAATAAAAGACCTGAAAGATGCATTAATAGTCCTTAAAGCAGGGGCAGATGCTGTTTCGATCGGTACTGCGGCAATCAAAGACCCTGATATTTGCGGCGGTATCCAGAAATCATTAAATAATATTCAGCGACGCTCCATATTTTAAGGATGAAGGAAACTGCCCCCACTGCTACTCTATCTATTTTTTAATTTTTTATCTACAGGATCCTATTTATTCTTACCCGATACATAGTCATCTATATACCCGATAATATCATCCCTGCTCCACAAATATATTCTACCTGATTGGTATGCAGGGTCAGGGAAATTCTTAAAATTCTTTTTAATATTAAAATATGAGAGTGACCACTTCCTCCCGATTGCATCATCTACCATATCAATGATGTCATTACTGTTGATCAGATTTTCCACATTAACCATTTTGTCCACCTTTTCTTTTTATTTTTTATAAAATATATAATTCATCTTAATACATCTCTTTGCCGTTTCTTCCAGCTTCCCTTGACTTATTTTATACATACAATTTTTAGACTAAATATATGCATACAATGCTTGATATAATATTCGATAATTATATTTGTTATATTATATCTACATCTATATATAAATGTCAAGCAATATATAGCAAATATTGTTTAAATATATTAATTAATATTTATATTAAGGAATAAATATTCCAGCCTGATTATTTGACAACCACGGCACTTTATTATATTTTTATTACCATTATAATGCCCCTGCGGCATGCTGTTTTTTGAGAGAGGAGCATGTAAGATCTCTGTCAGTTATAAAATTGAAAGATCCATTTTAGAATTAGTCGTCGGGGATATTACAATCCAGGAAACTGATGCAATAGTCAATGCAGCAAACAGCAGGCTTGCTCCTGGCGGAGGCGTGGCCGGTGCCATCCACAGGGCCGCGGGGCTGGGATTGTGGGAAGAGTGCAAGACTCTTGGTGGATGTAAAACCGGAGAAGCAAAAATAACCAGGGGATATAACCTTGCCGCAAATCATGTAATACATACTGTTGGCCCCATATATAGCGATAGGGTAAAAGATCCTGAAGATTTAAGTAATTGTTACAGGAACAGCCTTGTCCTTGCCGCGCAAAACCAGGTAAAAAGTATTTCATTCCCGTCAATAAGCACCGGGGTTTTTGGATATCCGGTAAAAGATGCTTCGCTGGTCGCCATACAGGCGATTATGGATTTCTTAAAAAATTATCCAGGGATCACTCTTGTAAAGATGGTCCTATTCTCAGAGGATGATTACAGAATATACAACTCAACACTTGAAAAGATAATAAAGCAGTAGCCTGAAGCTAAGAAGGTCTTTGGATCATGAACACTTGGAAAATCCGCAATTCCTGCAGACATAGCACCCGCTCTCCGGCTCCATTATTCCACCACATCCATCCTCCGGGCACAGCATCACAGATCTTGGTCCGCCTGTAACATCCAGGTCAAACTTATTCGAACCATTTAAAATATATTCAATAGTCTTTCCCATAGCATCGGGACATGATAATACATGAGTGCCGGGATCTGCAATACAGGTGATGCATCTTATCCCTTCGACCTGTTTCTTGATCGATCCTATATCTATGCCTGATCTAATGGTTATGCTCAACAGCCTTCCCAATGCCTCTGTCATGGCAGCACAGCCCTCTTCCCCGGTATTTATAAATACCTCACATATTCCATTTTCATCTGAATTGACGGTTACGTAAAGCTTGCCGCATCCTCCTATTTTATATTTTTTAGTCATTCCACGCGTAACATCGGGCCTTGATCTTGGTTTTATTTTTTGTTGGCCTGCATTACTTTCCACAGAAGCCTCTATCCCTGGACCGTCAGTTTTTTTGCCTTCTACTTCAAGTACCTGGGAATCCCTGCTCCCGTCCCTGAAAATCGTAATACCTTTGCACCCCAATCTATAGGCAAGCATATATACATCTTCTACATCCTTCACTGTTGCAGAATTAGAAAAGTTTACAGTTTTGGAAACAGCATTGTCCACAAATTTCTGGAAGGCGGCCTGGGTCCTTACATGCCACTTGGGCAGGACCTCATGGGCCGTGACAAAAATCCTTTTATATTCAGATGGTATATCATCGATTTCCTTTAAGCTACCCGTACCAGCGATCTTTCTCATCAATTCTTCGCTGTAGAAACCTTCTTCTTTTGCAATCTGCTTAAAATACTTATTTACCTCTACGAGCCTGTCATTATCCATTACATTTTTTACAAATGAGAGTGCAAATAATGGCTCTACTCCGCTGGAGCAGTCAGCGATAATACTCAGCGTCCCGGTAGGGGCAATGGTCGTAGTGGTAGCATTCCTTATATCATATCCATCATGGCTGTCATATATGCTTCCCTTGAAGTTTGGAAACACCCCTTTCTCCGCGGCCAGCTCCTTTGAGGCATTTTTAGATTCCTCCTGGATAAAGCCCATTATTTTACCGGCCACCTCCAGGGCTTCCTCACTATTATACGGTATGCCCATTATCACCAGCAGATCGGCATAACCCATTACTCCAAGACCGATCTTTCTATTTCCCTCAACCATTATTCTTATTTTTTCAAGGGGATATTTGCCCATATCAATAACATCATCCAGAAATCTTACCGCTGCATGCACTATTTTTTTTAATTTAGCATAATCGATTTTCTTTATTCCATCTGATTCTTTCACCATATGGGCCAGGTTTATAGATCCCAGATTACAGGCCTCGTAAGGAAGAAGAGGCTGTTCTCCGCACGGGTTTGTGCTCTCTATCTGTCCCAGCGCCGGGGTAGGATTATCTTTATTCAGCCTGTCCAGAAAAATTATTCCCGGATCGCCGTTTTTCCAGGCATGATTTATTATTTTATCAAAAACCTCCCTGGCACTATATCTATCTACCACTTCCTGGGTCCTTGGATTTTTAACCTCATATTGCTCATCATTTTCCACTGCCCTTATAAATACTTCTGTGACTCCAACTGATATATTAAAGTTATTCAATTTATCACCACTGTCCTTGGCAGTAATAAAATCCATGATATCCGGATGGTCCACCCTGAGTATTCCCATATTGGCGCCTCTCCTGGTCCCACCCTGTTTAATGGTATCAGTTGCTGCATTAAAAACAGTCATAAAAGATATTGGGCCGCTTGAAACCCCCTTTGTAGACAGGACAATATCATTCCTGGGCCTGATCCTTGAGAAAGAATAACCCACTCCTCCTCCGGATTTTTGGATAAGCGCTGTTTCCTTCAGGGCTTCAAAAATATCACCCATAGAATCTCCCACTGGAAGCACAAAGCAGGCAGCTAATTGCTGAAGCTCATTTCCTGCATTCATAAGTGTCGGGGAATTTGGAAGAAAATCAAGATCCGCCATTATATCAAAAAACTGTTTTTCTATCTCTAATACCTTTTCAACTGATCCGACATATTTTTTTTCAATTGAAGCTATATTTTTAGCGACCCTTTTAAACATACCTGCCGGGTTCTCCAGCAGATTTCCTTTACCATCTCTTTTCAGGTATCTTCTCTCCAGTACTTTTAATGCATTTTCAGATATGTTTATTTCTTTCTGGAGATAATATTCGTTTAACTTTTTTATACTGGTGATTTTTTTCATATTTTCCATAATAATCGTGCCTCTGGCTCTATTTTTCGGGGGGTAATGGGCCGCTCCTTTAAAAATATTGGAATTACCTCATTATATTGTGTATGATTTATATTATTACACCATATATTGTATGTCAATAGCAATTTTGCCCTTTTATAGGTATTTTATTGAAATAGAGTCATATTATATTATTTTTATGTTTTTGGGCATGCTGTTCTTACCGGTCCTTTCTTAAACCTGCCGGGGGTATCATCTAAAAATAAATCAAGCCACTATTTTAGGTTACTATATTAAATTTTTTTCTGTTATAATGTTTTATTCAGTCCAAGGAAAAATAATATTATTTTTTTTATACATTTTAAAATATTTTAAAAACTGATATAGATAAGGGAGTTCTATGGGTTCAGTAGTCAAAAAAAGAAGAAAAAAAATGAGGAAAAAGAAGCATAAAAAAATGCTTAAAAAAACCAGATGGGCAAGAAGAAATAAATGATAGAAAATAATAAGGAAGATTTTCTGGAGCATGCCGGGAAAAAAATCCTTATATGCGATGGCGCAATGGGCACTTCCCTGCAGGCTATGGGGATCACCAAAAATGCAGATTCATTAAATATCAAGAAAAATGATATTGCTAAGATCATAGATATTCACTTAAGTTTCCTTGAAGCAGGATCAGACATCATCCAGACCAATACTTTTGGCTCCAATGCTGCAAAACTGGAAGCTTATGGGCTGCTAAAAGAATTTAAGGAAATAAATAAAAATGCAGTGCTTGCTGCAAAAGAAGCAACAAAAAAATACCGTGAGACCTCTACAGCAGACAGGCCTTTATTTATTGCCGGTAATGTGGGCCCTCTCGGAAAGTTGCTGGAACCTGCCGGTACCATAAGTTTCGATGCTGCTTTTGACCTGTTCTCCAGTCAAATTGAACTATTGCTCCAGAGTGGTGTTGACCTGCTCCTGGTCGAGACTATTATAGATTTAAATGAAGCGCTTGCAGCTGTGCAGGCAGCCAGGAAGATCTCGGCGGGTATTCCCCTGGCATGTACCCTGTCTTTTGATGAAAATGGTGTTACAGTCATGGGAAACAGGGCAGAGGATGCTGCTGTCAGACTAATAGAATCCGGGTGTGACTTTATCGGGGCAAATTGCAGCATTGGTTCAGATTCCATGCTGGCAGTCGTAAAAAAGATAAGGAAAGCAAGCCCGGACGGTAAACTTATTTTCCAGCCAAATGCAGGTCTGCCGCAGTTTTTAGACGGCAAGACCATTTATAATGAGACTCCTGAGATCATGGCTTCAAATATAGGAAAGTTCATTCCTTATGGGCCCTCGGTCCTGGGAGCATGTTGTGGAAGCACGCCAGACCATATCAGGGCCATAGTAAAAGCAGTAAGGAATTAGATCCCCGGCCGGGCAGCCGCTATCCTCCAATGTTCTTATATAAATAAATATCCTTTTTAAGTTTAAAATTTATTGTAGTGAAATTAATCTTTTAACATTATAATAATGCATAGTATTAGAATTCTTAATAATAGTTTGTGGGTGATATCTATTATGAGTACCAAATTAAAAGACGATGAGATGTATTGTCCCGAATGTGGAGCTCCGATCAAAAAGGGCTTTTATACCTGCGCCAATTGCAAATTCAAGGTAAAGCTTTCCAGGCAGATGAATACCGAAACTGAAGATAGTTCCACGCAGAACGCAGCCGGTATAGTTGAAGAGGTAAAAAAACCTCCTCCTGTACCCTCCGAAAGTACTGCCGGCAAAGACCTGGTTGAAGAAATCAAAGAAAAAGAAATCGATGTTGGGCAAGCTCCTGTTAAGAAAGAGCGGGAAGATGTAGAAGCAGAACCCCAAATTCCGTATAAGCCGCCAGGACAGGACCGGGAAGCAGGAACTATTGAAAAAAAGCCCGGACTCGAAGAAAAGGGCAAGCCGGATAATGAAGATAAGGCTATATCTTAACTATTTCAAGATAAGTATTTTATCCAATGTAAGTCTCTTTTTTGATTTTGGTGAGTGGTCCTTTACCGCATAACCGACTGAAAGCAAAGAGACTACCCGCCATGAAAGGGGGATATTTAATATCTTTTTTAATTTTCTTTCATTGAACCAGCCCATCCAGCAGGTAGAGAGCCCTATTTCTTCTGCAGAAAGCACTATGTGCTCCATGGCAATTCCTACATCAAGCAAGTGATAGCTTAATCCTGAAAGAACTTCTCCTATATAATGGGTTATGATATTCTTCCTGACCGAACATCCGACAATTATACAGGGGGCATGTGCTGCCCACTTGTTTATGGGTCCCAGGGCCTCTACAGCCAGGTAAGAGATGGCCTTTTTTTCTGTAACAGCAATAAACCTCCAGGGCTGCCTATTTGAAGCGGAAGGAGCCAGCCTGGCTGCCTCTATGATTTTCAGGATCTTTTCTTTTTCCACAGGTCTGTCCCGGTACTTCCTGATGCTTCTCCTTTTTTTTATTATTTTAAAGACTTCATCCATAATTCTTATTTTTATTTACTTTTTATATTTTATCAATTCTTCTTTTCATAATTGAAGCTCCAGCTCTATTTCATCCCTGATCGGGATCCCATAATTTCCGGTCTCTTTGATTGCCGGCTTTAGTTTGCGGGAAAACTCAATGGCACCCGGATGGACCCTGGCCAATTTAAAATCCCTTTTCTGGTAAAATCTCAGGGCATCAACATTGTCATTGGTCGTTATCAGCCACACCTTGGCCAGTTTTTTCTTTCTTGCTGATTCTTTGGCTCTCTCCAGGAGCCGGGATCCTATCCCTTTGTTTTCATCCAGACTATTGAGGGTTATTACCTCCATCTGCTTGTTTTCTACTTTGAATGTTATAAGGCCCTTTATTTTATTATCTTCTTCTGCAATGAACCCGTCCAGTTCCTGGACCTTATGTATATTGCCCCTGGTCACAATAAAATCACCTCCCCACCACTTAGTAAAAAGCTCCTTGATCCAGGATACATCATGGTCTTCTATTCTTCTAAATCTCATGTCTATCCTTTTATATATTGCTTTCATTAAATCCTTCCGGCCCTGTACTTATCAGGGGACCTATTTCTTATTTTAAGCTAACTATCCTTATTTTTAAAATCTTTTTTTAAATACATATTATTAGGCTGCAGCATTTTATGGCCTTTTAATTGACATTTTATTTGAATTTATAGGGCATAATATATTAAAATCTTATTATCGGCACTATGGCTGAACTAACCAGCCCTGGATATTTTATAATACTGATACCTTGAAGAAGAAGGAGGTCACTGTCTTGAAATACAGAGTACTTGGAAAAACAGGTTTTAAAGTGTCAGAAGTCTCTCTCGGCACATGGCAGCTGGGTGGAAAATGGGGAGAAAAATTCAACTGGACCACTGCGGAGACTATATTGGATGAAGCAGTAGAGCATGGAGTTAATTTTATAGATACAGCAGATGTCTATAATGACGGTTTGAGTGAAGAAGCCATTGGAAAGTTCCTAAAAAAAACAGGCGAAAAGATCTATATTGCCACAAAGAGCGGCAGGAAACTGATGCCTCACAATACCCGGGGATATAATAGGAAAAATATTAATGGTTTTGTGGAAGACAGCTTAAAGAGACTGGATATTGAAACTATTGACCTGGTCCAGCTGCACTGTCCCCCTACTGAAGTATATTCCAGGCCTGAAGTATTTGAGATCCTGGATGACCTGAAAAAAGATGGAAAGATCCAACATTATGGTGTAAGCGTTGAAAAAGTAGAAGAGGCATTAAAGGCGATCGAGTATCCCGGCATTGCATCAGTACAGATCATATATAATATGTTCAGGCTAAAACCATCGGAAATATTTTTTAAAGAAGCTTTTAAAAATAATGTCGGTATTATAGTCAGGGTTCCCCTTGCAAGCGGCCTCCTGAGTGGAAAGTTTAATAAAAATACTCTTTTCTCTGAAGGGGACCACAGAAATTTTAACAGGGATGGAAAAGCCTTCGATAAGGGCGAGACTTTCTCAGGGGTCCCTTATGAGGTCGCGCTGGAAACAGTCGAGGAGCTGAAGAAAGTATTTCCTCCGGAAGACCTGGCAAAATATTCTCTCCGCTGGGTGCTCATGGATAAAAATATTAGCTGTGTGATACCGGGAGCCAGCAGTACAGAACAAATAATATCAAATTCTTCTACATCTGATATGCCATCGCTTTCCAGGGATCAGATGGAAACTGTGGAAAAGGTATATGAAGATCATATCAAAGATCTTGTCCACCTTTTATGGTAAAAATATAAATACATATTGTCACCAAATTTTTAGAAAGGATTTATAATGGCAGACCTATTTTCACCAATATCGATCAAGGGTATTGAAATAAAAAACCGTATTGTTTTGCCGCCGATGGTCCGATTCGGATGGTCCGATGAAAAAGGCTTTGTATCTGATAAACATATAAAACATTATTCCCAAATCGCTGAAGGCGGAGCCGGGCTGATAATCATTGAAGCAGTGGCCGTGGCAGAAGATGGAAAGCTTTCAGAGGACCAGCTCGGAATATGGTCGGATGACTTTATCGATGGCATCAGCAAGATAGCAGAGGCCTGCCATAAATATGGAGCGGTGGTCACGGCACAGATACATCATGCCGGGCTGCAAACTCCCGTTGCGGTATCTAAAATGCCTCAAGCTCCATCAGATTTTAAGAAGAACGGCAGCCTGGCTGCAAAAGCCCTGAGCCTTGAAGAAATACAGAAGATCCAGGAACAATTTGTGGCTGCTGCCGGGAGGGCCAAAAAAGCCGGCCTTGACGGTATAGAGCTTCACGGGGCCCATGGTTATCTTATCAGCCAATTTATGTCTTCAATAACGAACAAAAGAGATGATGATTATGGTGGAGACCTGGCCGGGAGGTCGACCTTTGCCCTCCAGATAATTGAAATGATAAAAGACAGTATTGAAAGTGATGATTTTATAATCGGGTATAGAATGGGTAGTAATGAGCCAACACTGGATGATGGAAGAAAAATTGCAAAAATTCTTGAAGACGCAGGAGTCGATCTTTTACATGTATCATCCGGCTTAGAAGGGGATACGATCCCCAAACCCCCACTGGATTTTGATTTCAGCTGGATCGTCTACTGTGGTACAGAAGTTAAAAAACAAGTCAAAATCCCTGTAGTCGTAGTGGCAAGGATAAAGACTCCTGAACAGGGTAAATACCTTATTGAAAATAACCTTGCTGATTTTGTTGCAGTAGGAAGGGCCCATCTCTGTGATACAGATTGGGCAAATAAGGCAAGGGATGGTTTAAAGGTCATAAAATGCCTTGATTGTGCAGTATGCTTCTGGTTTGATGAGCTTGAAAAATGTCCCAGGTATGATTTCGATTAAAGAGCGGCTCAAAACAATATATTATCCCGGACAGCTTTTTAAGGCTTTTGCCGTACAGCTTTATTTTTTCTTTTTACCAGCAGGATCGCCAGCAGTACCGCAAGGTATACGGCAAATATTATCAGTGAATATATATAAAATATTGGCCTTCCCGCCGAATAACCGGTTACTGCAAATCCCAGCACAAACATCATGGGGATTCCCAGGGGAAGCGCTATAGCGCTTCCGAGGACTATGTTTTCAGGGACATTTGACTTTGAATCAGGATCTATTTCCCTGAGCAGGGCCATACCTGTGGTGATGGTACCGGTCCACATTCCGTACATGGCTACAATATGTTCAATGACATACCTTTTGTAGATCCTCCTGCAAATAAATATGGCATAAATAAGTGTAAATATCCCTCCTAATCCAGTAATAAGGAGGATCGGTATCCAGTTTTCCCTGAAAGTAATAATAGAGATGGCAGTGATCGCCGCCACTATCATATAGTCAAAAGAGCCAGCTGATATTTTCTGGAGGATATTATTATCGGGGTAGCTTATCTGGAGCCAGTTTTTCTTTTTTAAAGCACTGAGTATTATCCTAACGAGTACTGCTATCATAGTGGCTATAACAAAATGGAATCCCCATAAAAGATGAGTCACTGTCTCTCCGTATTCGCCGAGAGGCGCCAGGAGGATCGAAACACCCCTGAGCGCAAAATATGTTATCAGGTAGACCACTCCGATAAGGACCACCTGGACAGACAGGCTGTCTATAAATATTTTCTTTGGAGCAGATCCGGTTTGTTTTTGGGCCGCGGCGGCTCCGGTTCCGGCTGGTTTTTCCTTTTCTTCAAGTCCGATAAGTCCAAGCCTTTTTTTCCTTCTCACCAAAAAATTCATCAGTGGTATTCCAAATATGATAGCCCATAGGAAACCTATCGTGGCAATAGACAATCCAATATTTCCTCCATTTAAAAAACCAAGTTCCTCCCAGCTTGTTCCTATGGAAAAGGCCTGGCCGGGGCAGGACGCCAGTTTGGCATAAAGGCAGGGCTTCCAACTTTTATTTTCGATACCGGCAAGGGTGGCGCTGGTCGGACTGACCATAGGGCTGGATATCACCATAATAACAATTGCCTGTGCTGCCATGATCATTGGCCATGACTGGCCGGTATTCTTTAAATTCAAGGGGAGGCGGAGGTATTGCCACTACTATGGGAATTGCTGCTGTTTTGATCCCGGTTCCATTCTGGATCTCCTTTGGCGTCGGAGGCATAGTAGGATTCATATATAAATACACGCTCCGCAAAAAGCATAGGGTGAATCCAAATGTGGTCGGTGCTGCACTTGGGACCCTGCTTCTCCCGGTGCTGGCATGGGTATTTGGTCATCCACCTGTATTTATTATTCTATTTGCAGTCCTATTCCTTATAATCGTCACTAAGGGATTGCTCCTGCATTTTATATATAGAAATGTTCCAACTGCTAATTAGAAAAGCCATATAATGAAAAATCAGCCTTTATCCGGTGGTGAATAGATAAAGACTGATTTTACCGGCCGGCCCTGAGGGCCTGCCAGGTTTTTTTAATTATGCTTCATAATTTAAGTATCTCTTTGCCAACGGGTGCTTGATACGTTTCCAGAGGATCCCGCCTATTATTGTGCCCACTGGGAAAAAGAATACCATTGTTACAACAAGTACCGCCCTGCCCAGGGGAACTGCATAAGCTTTCCTCTGGCTGATGCCTACAATCTCCACTATATACAATGCCGGAAGAAGCAGAGAATATGACATCCTGAAAGGGAAACTGGCAATATTGGCAACATTATTTGTTATGGCACTCATACTGAATGGCGCCTCAAGATAGCTACTTATAAAACCCCAGGGACCCCATGCTATTCCTGCAAAGATGCCAATTCCTAATATTATGGCCATTACCCAGCAAAGTACCCGGACTCCTTCCAGCTCTTTTTTTCCATCTTTTAATTCATTTTTTGTTAGTTCTGCCATTTTTACTCCTATTTTTTTTAAATAGTAAATTATTTTTTGATAGATTTAATATGATCAGTCAAGCCTTCTTATTCTACCAACGCCGGATACATCCTGGTATATCTTTGGAACACCAGTATAATAGACATTTCCTGCTCCGCTGATTTCAATATCAAGTAACTCGCTTACATTTACTGTAGCGGTTCCGGCTCCAGAAATATCGATCTCGCATTCCTTGCTTTCCAGTTTTTCAGCATCATATTTTCCTACTCCACTCATTTCTATTTCCTGCCTGTCTACTTTTCCGGTCAGCGTGATGGATCCTGCCCCTGATGATTTTGTCACTACTTTATCGGCATTGATATTGAAATCTATATCTCCGGCTCCACTGATATTGAATTCTAATGTATCAGTACTAAACTCTTCACCATCAATATCTCCCGCTCCGTTTACTGAAATAACATCCAGGTCGATTGCTGTAAGGTAAAACTTTATATTTGAATTCGGTATAAAATTAAACCCTCTTTTGATCCCAATTGTAAGCGTGTCCCCGGAAATATCTACTTCGATCAGGGGAAGTATATTGTCATCAGCTTCAATTATAAGGGATTCTTCACTACCCTGTTCAATGATCAGGTTTCCTACTCCTGAGATGACTACTTCATTGAAACCTGACACTTCTACTGTTTTTGTTTCAATATCCCCTGATCCCCTGACAAGGCCGAAAGGGGATTTACAAGAAGCAATAGAGACTGCAAGTATGCTCATAACAGCCACCAGCAGAGCGATCTTTAACACTCTCTGGATTTTTACATTTTTATTTTCTTTCTTCATTTCTTTCTCCTTTTATTATTTTTAGCTTTATCTGTAATCTATATCAATATCACCAGACTTAGCTGTGACATGGATTATTTCATCACTGTCCCCAACCTCGCCTTCGAGATCATTTCTCCCGGAAGAATTTATCGAAATCGGAAAACCAACTGTTATGTCCCCGGAAGTTGCTTTTGCATCAAGATAAAATTCTGCATTTTCAGAAAGTTTGATCTTGAGGTCCCCGGAAGTGATCCTGATGTTCATATCGCTTGCCTCAACCTGCTCTATCAGTATATCTCCTGAAGTCGATACAATAATAATATCTTCATTTGATTCCCCTCCCAGGAGGCTTATCCTGCCGGAAGTGTTTTCAATATCAATACTGCCGGTATAATCTTTGAAGGCAATATCCCCGGAAGTCGAATTGATCCGTATATTTTCAGAGACCAATTCTTCAACCCTGATATCTCCTGATATATTTATTATTTCCAGGTCCGCTGCTTTAATACCATTAATACTTATATCGCTGGAACTTGTATGGATCTTAATGCTTTTAAGGTCCTTTTCCGGAACATAGACATCAAGGTCGATCTGCCGGATGTTTATCCCTATAATGATCTCTTTGGGATTATAGGTCTCAATATACAGCTTACCCCCTGAAATATAGGCAATAAGCTCAGGCACATCTTTTTTAATATTCGTACTGATCTTTCCATAAAGATGGACTATCAATTCCCCTTCTTTTGTCGGGATGATATTAATATCAGCACTGGCCAGGTCTATTATGATCTCATTTATCTCTTCAGGATCAAAACTTTTTGAATCATTTATCTCCTCAGTTTTAAGAGTAAAATTTCCTGTGAAGACCATGATAAGCGCTGCAATCGCAAAAGAAGCAACCATTGCTACTGACAGCCAGATAATAAATTTTTTCAAACTTGGTTTCATTTTATAACTCCTTTCCCTTTATGACTCTTAGATTAAACTTAATATACCTGATAAATAATCTGTACAGCACTTTGCCCAGGAATATGTCTCCTATAAAAAATAGTATTCCGAAACAGGCTAGCCCTATCGAACCAAATATTCCTACAGCAGGATTTACTACTACGCCGACCCACTCCGGGAACAATGGCCCAAAGATAGTTGCAACCAGAACTGTAATGCCTGAAGCAGCTGCTGCTACTGCCGTTGCAAATAAGCCGAAAAGCACCCCAACGATCCCTACAAATGGACCCAATACAAAGATCAAATTAAAGAAACCAAGACCCAGTGTAGCAAAAACTGCCCTGGTTATATTTGTAGCAGATGTAGATTTTTCTGCCTGTTCTACAAGTACGCTTGCTTTAAGCTGTTTGGCAAGAATTTTTGGATTGCCAAGGGAATCAGAAAGTTCGTCCTCGCTTCTTCCTTTTTCCATTCCGAACTTAAAATGTTCCTCAAAATCACTTATTATATCCAGCCTGTCTTCTTTTGGGATCCCCCTCAAATTTACTGCTAACAGATCCATGAACTGTTTCTTATTCATTCTTTCCACCACCTTTAATAAAATTGTTTACTTTTTTTACAAATGCCTTCCACTCTTCATTTAATTCTTTCTCCATTTTCTTCCCGTCTTCTGTCAGCTGATAATATTTTCTTGGCGCTCCCTCTGCTGACTCTTCCAGGTAAGTCGTTACATACCCATCATTTTTTAGCCTTCTGAGCAAAGGGTATATCGTCCCCTCCGCTATAGATATGCTCTTTGATATCTTATTTACCAGTTCATACCCATACCTGTTTTTCTTTTTCAGGAGAGCCAGCACACATAGCTCCAGGACTCCCTTTTTAAACTGCACATTCATGAAATCACATCCTTTCTAATAGTATATGGAGAGTACTATAGCATAC
>SDBU01001340.1_pt1 | contig 35380 bp, 28 predicted proteins | sample 2277071 | NCBI WGS metagenome assembly SDBU01 (sample SAMN10397929, study PRJNA504765) | marine sediment metagenome | isolation source: marine sediment core GS08_GC12, 126 cmbsf | place: Arctic Ocean: Gakkel Ridge, Loki's castle | collected 2008 | reverse complement strand
AATGAGAATTTGATATTTTCAAAATTTTCTTACATATAACACTCCTTTTACTTAAAATTTATATTTTAGACTGATTTCTATTTTCACAAGTAAACTAACGGAAGTTAACTTTCTATTTCCTTGTTAAGAAAAGCCCGAAATTTTTTACTGATTTTTTTTCTTTTAAATATAGTTTTTTTAATTCCTGTTGGGCAAATTTGGCATTGGTCAATAAATTCTAATTATTTTAGTAGAGACAATGACCATGAACGTTCATATACTTCATTTCAAAAATATTCGCCTTTTGTTAGTGCTCCTGGAAATGATACAGCTGTTCCCGTTATCGTATTTATTCAACCTGACACAAATAATACAAAAATTACAACGAGAGATTTTGATTTTATTGTAAATATTACTGACGATAATCAACCTTTACCAGGTAATGTTTCAATAGAAATTTCAAACTCTACTACTTCCTTCTTTAATGCATCAATGATATTGTTTAGGGGAAGTGAATGGTTTTTCAATTGGGATAATATATCCTCCTTTACTAATGGAAAAACGTATAGTGTCCAGATTAGGGCTAAAGATTCTTCATCAAATGAAAATGTTGGTTTGTCTAACGTTTTGCATGTCATTGTAGATGTATATATCTCAAGATCTCCAAGCTTTATGAGTGGAATATTATATATATTAGCTGCCATTGTTATTATAGCACTAATTATGGTATATTTTAATAAAAAGCGCTTAGTTACTTCATCCAAAATAAAGTAATGAGAGAATCCTTACAATTTAAACAAAAAAAATCTTTTTATTATATTATTTTTCATCAATATCAAGTTAATGACATGATGTATTTTAAATTCAATAAAAATAAATGTTAAGATTTTCATTAATAACAAAATAAAAATAATTAAGATTCTCTTGGTTTTTTTCATATGACTAACGTCGATGAGAAGTTTGCTTATCCCTATATCACGAAATTTAAAAAGGAGCCTTTTATTTCATTTGTACAAATCAAAAAAAGAGATATTGGGAACTTTTATATAAAGAATTATAGTAAATTAACAGATTTTTTTCATTTTTTAAAAAAAAATTTATTAGAGGATCCGAATTTAACCTTAGAGAATGTATTTTGGTATTCACTATTACAGAAATATTTGAAGGAAGTTAAAAAAAAAAATAGAAGAGAAATATTTAAATTTATTATAAACTGTGAAATCCGGCAGCATGCTCATTTAGGATTTAAATTATCACCGACCTCTTTAAAACAACCAGATATTTACTCAACTTATTTAGCATTAAGTAGTTTAAACAATATCGGGCTCTTAGAAGAATTTTTTGAATCTGAAGGACAAAGCCATATAAAAGAAGAGATAAAAGACTTTATTTTATCACTTAGAAAAGGAAGTTCGTTCTTGCATTGTCATGATAATGAATGTGATATTTGTAATAAGATATCCCCTGCGAGAACGTTGTTTTATGTGATGGAACTTTTTACTCTCTTAGGAGTGGATATTCGGAATAGTAAAGATCAGTTCCGTTCATATATTGGAGAGAGCAAAAAAAAGTCTTTAGGTTTAGTATTTAAAATCCTCTGTTTGAAGTATTTAGATTTAGAATCAGAAGTGAGAGAAAAAGAGATTCAATATCTTCACCAACTCCAAAAGGAAAATGGCAGTTTTAGTTTTGATGCCTCTGAAAGTATAAATACTACTTTTTGGATTGTTTATATTTTAAACATGTTTTCATGGATATTAGATTATAATCCCTCTGGCATTTATCTATTTGTTAATTTTAAATTAGGTGAAATTCTAAATGATACAGAAAATTGGGATTCTTTTCAAATCCCGATCGTTTCCAAATTAATAATTCTGTTATCTTTGATTTGGAATAAATTTATTAATGAAATAGAAAGGGTGTTGTTTAAAGAATTAGAGAGGGAAAAATTTGTTGATTTAAATCAACTGAAAACGACTTTTGGTTTATCAAATGAAGTTAATAATATAATCTCGTACATTAACCAAAACTATAATTTTAATTTAAGACTCTTAGATAACGATATTGAAATCAAAAATTATATACGAAATCTAGATAAACGTAAACAGGAATTCATCTATTTATTTTATAATCAACTTAAAGAAAAAAGTATTATATCTATTTCGGATCTGGCAAAAAAATTCAGAACTCAGAATTTAGAGCATTTGAAATTGAAAGAAGATATTTTTCCTGTAATAAAAGATATGGTATCAAGAAATTTCTTTAAAGGAAACATTAGAACTAAGAAAGCGTTCTTAGCAAAAACAAAATATTACTTCTATTTAAATTATCGTCTTGAACAAATAATAGTTTCTGATACAGAAATAAATATTGAGAGGATTTTTAAGGAAAAAGAGAAATTAGATGATATTAAAAATGATATCTATAATTTAACGTTAAAGTTAAAAAGGATTGGAAGTCAGATTCGAGATGAAATAGATAGTTATCTTTTGATTAATGAAATTGATTATGCAAAAGAAAGATTAAAATTTATAATTAGAAGTGCTATAATGGAAGCAGATTTCTTAAATGAAAACATTGAAAATTCTTTTAATGAAATGTTATACTATATAAATATTCAATCGGTATTAAACACTGAAATAGCTCAGTGGATTAAAGCCTATTCTGTCTTAAAAAATAACCTTATAGAAATTGACTCAAATCTTAAGGGAAGGATAAAAGAAAAAGAAACGTTAAGAAATTTAAATACTCTATTAGAGAAATTAATGGAAAGACTAATAGTAATCGAAGAAGACTTAGGAAAAAAACTCGATTCCTTTAAGAAAGTTTTCAATGAAACCTTAGAAAAAGAATATATCGAGGATAAATTTATTAATGTAATACGACAATTAAATCAAATTACCAATGACATTGACAAATATGATAAGATAATTTATAATATATCTCAACAAATCACATTAAAAGAGAGTGGTATTCTTGAAAAACATAGAAGAGCAATTGATAACTGGATAAAAATAAAGGAAAAATACGAATTTGAGTATAAGTTTTACCAGGAGGGTTTTCAATTTTTTAAAGAAAATTTAAAAATCATTGTAAGTATAAATGAGAGATTAAAAAATGAAATTTTAGAAATTGGTAAAATAATTGAAGAAAAGATTGTTAGAAATCAATTTCAAGAGGCTTTTAATTTAATCAAAGAAGAATCTGAAAGTCTGTTAAATGAAAAATTAAACGAGATTAAAAACTTGCAATCTATCGTTAAAAATGAGATCAGAAAGAATCAAAAACTCTATTTACTGTTCAAACATCTTCAAAATAACTTGGAAAACTTAGGAACAACTATAATTGATTTGATAGCAAAACAAGCACAGTCGTTAAAAGACAAAGTATTAGAAGAACGAGATAAAACTGATATACATGATTTTGATGAGTATGTATCAGCAGAAGTAAAAAAATTAAAAAAAGAATTATTTAATCTTAAAAATAAAGCTGAAGTTACCAAAGGATTGAAAATCGAAGATATAACAAAAGATTTTGACCTTCTCCACTCTAATTTTGAAAAATCTAATAAACTTTTTTCAAAGAAACTAATAAATTGCAGGAAAAATATTGAAGATTTTAATGAAAAATCAAATCTTACAATACTTCAATGGGAAAAATTCAAGAAATTCTTTAGCAATGAAATTTCAATCTTGAAAGATGAATATATTAATGAAATCATATCAAAAAAAATCAATGTTGCTACAATAGAAAAGAAAACAAATAGTCTTAAACTTGTTGATTTGAAGGATGAATTAAAGCTCTCGTGTAAAGTCCTCATTAAACGATTGAAAGATATGATTGATATTTCAAAAATTAGTGCTAAATTAGATGAATCTGAGAAGTTGATTTTAATTTTTACTGATTTTTATTATTCAAATAAGGAACTAACCAATTTTATTGAGAACAATATTTTAAAACAGAATAGAGAAAGAGTTGGAAAAATTTTAGGATTATATGATTCAAGTATTAGAAACCTAACATTAAAAACGAATATGTTAGAAATTCAAAATAGAATTAGTGATTTAAAAGATTTTGACAAAATTATTCCAAGAAAATTTAATGAAAAAGTTACTGAGCTAAGGATGGATCAGGAGAGATTAGAATTCCTTACCACAAAAAATTATTTGGAGTCGAAATTAGATAGTGATAGAATTGCGGTCCAAAAAATAGGCGAGAATCTAAATCTCTTTAATTCTATACAAAGTTTTATTGAACAGTTATATAATTCTCTTAAAATTGAATTAAAAGAATATTATGATAGATTTTTGAAAGAAACTGATGAAAATGATTCGTTTGAAGATATTCAAAAAGCTTTTAAATTAAAAGAGAGAGAATTTAAGGAGAAATCTGTTCAAATTCAAGAGAAGATTGAAAATAAAATAAAGGAAACTTTCAATAAAGTAAATGGTTCAGATAAGCTAGCACCAGAAATTAGAGAAATTTTTGTTAGACAAAAGATCATATTCTTAGAGGATTTTAATAATAAAATTGGCAAAATAAATGAACAAATAGAAATAATAAAAAAGGAATCTTTTCGGGAAAGATTGGTAGATTTAATAAATAATAGTAAAATAAAATTAAGCCAACTAATGGGAAATCTTGAGAGAAAAGTTGAAGATAATATAGAGACGAGAGAATTCAAAAGAACTAATGTAATAATTCAAAAGAGAGCAAAAAGTATAGAATCAGAGATCAAGGAGATTAAGAGAACCGTAAATACTCGTATAAAAGAATATACAAGACATTCTAAAAACTTTGGGCAGATTTCTAAATTCATAATGGTAGATTTTGATAGATTTATAAATGAATATACAGGGATCCTTTATGAAAAAGTAAAATCTCTGGAAAGATTTATATTAAAATCGTACATAGATATGACGATTAAAGCAGTTGCGAACGAATATTTAACAATAAGTTTTTTAAATAGTGAACTTAAGATAAAAAAGAAAAACATCCAAGATCATCTATTATTTTTAATTAGTGATGGAGAATTAAACGGTAAGTTTGATCCTCGCTTTCTTATATATTTTGAAAATGCTGATATCTTAGATGAATTGGATGTAACAGAGCTTGAAGTTATAAAAAACACGAACTTTAAAGTAAATATGGCCCTTCATCACCTAAAAAATTTTGCTAGTCAATATGGAAGTGTAATTGCCTTTTTTGCATCAATTATAACGATGTCATACTACTTATTCCTCTTTAGTGGCAAAAATCCCTTAGTACTTACAATCCCGATTCTAATTACTTTCCTCATCCTATATTACTTCTTACGAAAAAGCAAAGATGAAAAAATTAAATGACGTATGATAAGGCTATTCAAAGTCCATTAACAATTGAACAGATTTCTCCTGCCTTTTTAAATACCCTAAGAAACAAGCTTGATTAAAGTGGATGTAAAACTTTTTATCGATTAATTCTTCCTCTTTTGCTAGATCTTGGAATTCTAAGTAATCTAATTTTCCTTTATTTCCATAAGTTTTTACTATGTTGATAAGGCATTTTACGTTTTTGTTAATATTTCTTTTTCTCTTTTTTTGATTTGGGTTCATTTTCTTTTTTCCTTTTAATTTTAAGATTGAATTTTTCATGGTAGTCATATCCATCTTTACTAGATCTGAATAAAACGTCACTCCGTAGTTGTTTATATTTTTAAATTCAACACTTTTAGAAAAATCATCAAGATGGTTAAGAATTTCCTCAATAGATCGGTTAACTAATAGTTCTTTTTCTTTTTCCCTTCGTTCTTTAAAATTTTTTACTAATCCTAAATCATTTACATTACTTAAGCTAAGAATTGGAAAGCTGATTGACTTACGTTCTAGATTTTGGTGTAGTTGAATTTGTTCATAATTTGATACAATCGATTGCATTGAATTCTCTCTCCTCCGAGACACATGATAAAATGGAATATCAACTGTTTCCTCGGTCAAAAGAATGTAACATCTTCCTGACGCATATCTACCAGTTCTCCCACGTCTTTGAATTAATCTAATTTCAGACGGGACAGGTTCATAAAAAATAATAGCATCTACGTTGGGGATATCAATCCCTTCTTCGGCAACACTAGTCGCTATTATGATGTTGATTTTATCCTCTCTAAATTTTTGAAGGATCTCTGTTTGCATTTTCTGAGAATAACCGAAATCGTCGATTTTAGAAGTCTGGCCAATAAACTTTTCAACTACTAATTGATTTTGAAATTCATAAGTTAATTTTTTCTTTAAAAATTCAGCCATTTCTCTAAACTGTGTGAATATAATGATCTTTTTATTGTTAAATTCTTCATTTTCTTCGCGAACAATTGAAATAATCTTTTTAATTTTAGGATGAGCTAAAAGTGAGAGATTTTCTCTTTCTATCTTTGAATATATGAATTTAAAATGTTTCGAATTTACTATTCTTTTTGCAGATAAGGTATCCTGGTCAGCTTTATATTTTAACCGCTCTAAAAAAGATAGAAAAAGCGAAATATCTTGGGTTTCGATTAAATCTTTTGCGTGAAGTAGAGATACACAACTTGAACAATAAGAATAGACAGAATGGACATTATAATCATTTTCTTTAATTATATCAATTATTTTTGGATCAAGTTGAAATAAATTTTGTAAATAATCTTCCTCTGAAATATCCCCCTCTTCAAATCTAAAAGATTGAGTTAAATCTTGAGTTATTCTTAAGAAATCTAATTTTGAATAATACTTCTTATAGGGGTTAATCAATTTACGATCTATAAAAAATCTTAAAAATTTCTTAAATAAATCTTGCCAAACTTGGCTTAATTCTACTAATTTTACTGGTAAACTTACCAAGTTTATAAAAATATCTATATCATGTATATACTGCTTTACATCATCATCTTCATAGCTTCTGAAGACTATATTTTCAGCGTGCAAATTATCACAAATCTCTTGAATGTGTTCGATGTCTCTGCCGGGGGATGCAGTTAATCCTAAAACCAAAGGATCATTACAAGTGTTAATATATTCTTTTGAAATAAAATTATAAGCATAATTTCCTTTGGTTTTATGTGCTTCATCGAAAATTATCATTGAGGTTTGCCTTAGATCATAACGACCTCTCAATAAATCATTCTGAATTACTTGAGGAGTAGAAATAATAACTTTTGAGGTTTTAAACAAATAAATCCTCTTTTCGGGTGAAATTTTCCCAGTAAAAGAAATAATTTGCTCTGGATCTACATCAAGAAATTTTTCACAAGAAGTTTTATGTTGAGAAACTAAAGGTCTAGTTGGTGCCAGGACTATTATTTTTGACTTCGGATATTTTTTGAGAGAATGAGCAATAAGTAATATCCCAATTATTGTTTTTCCTAAGCCGGTTGGTAATACAACTAATGAATTTTTATTTTTACAACTATTCACGATATTATTTTGATAATGTCGATAAAGGATTGTATCTTTTTTTATATTTAGTCCATTGTAATATTTTCTTGATTCCACTTGCATGTTATGTAGAGGAAGAGGTTTTTTCTTTTTAAAACTAATATCGCTGTAAGATTATTATATTGTTTAGTGGAATTTTAACTATTTAATATGCTTATTAATTTAGAAATATCTTAACAAATTCAATTTAAATAAGCATATAAAGAACAAAATCTCATGCTAAGAAAAATAACATCTTTTTTTTTACAACTGTTCTTTTAATTAATTCTTTCTTTTCTAACATTTTTAATGTTAAAACAACCCAATCACGACCAATTATTCGTGTAAATTTTTTACTCTTAGAGTAAATCAAATTAAGGATCTCATCTGGAGATAATCCTTTTTTGGAGTGATTATTAATAGCGTCCAATACTTGTCTTTCCCGTTCATTCATCCGCTCCAAAATAGCGGAAAGAGTCTCTTTTGGGTTGTCAATAATTTCACCGTGAGCTGGAAGAATTAGTTTCAAATTAGGTAAATTCTGTATCTTTTTAATTGTTTCAATATAATCTGTAATATTAGACTCAGGGGGTCCAAGCCAAGTTGATCGCATCTTTAAGACATTGTCCCCAGAAAAAAGGATCCCCTTTTCCTCACTATAGAGAGTAATGTGCTCAGGGGAGTGTCCTGGAGATGGAAATATATTCCATTGCTCACCATTAATTATTATAACAGAATTTTCTTCAATAATTTCATCAGGATGATCTAAATATGAAAGACCATGAATACCCCTAAAAAATAAACGCATACCAAGGTGACGAAGGAAATTCCATATTTTTCTTAAAGGAGTTCTAACTCTTAAAAAATCTTCATAATCATCACTTCGAAAATTTGCTTCAAAACTTACTTTATCTTTTATAGTTTTAGCAATTTTCTCTGTTAAAATAATTTTTAAGCCCAAAATCTCACTTACAGAGGAGAGTCCAGAAAAATGGTCAGAGTGCCCGTGTGATGCGATTATTCGAGTGATTTTAAACTTTTTATTTTGTTCCTCACAAAATTTCAGTATTTCTTTAAATTCTTCAAAAAAATACTTTAATGCTTTTTTAGATCCATATCCTGCGTCATAAATTAAACCATCATTATTTCCGGTTAACACATATATGTTATCTGAAGGGCTGAATCTCCCCTTTTCCTCAATTAAAAATATTCCAGGATATACTTCTTTCATTCGAGTTTAATAATTAACCATAAAAAAAAAGTTTTATGATAGAATTCATGGAAAAAATAAATTAAAAAAAAAAAATTGTTTGGCCTATCTACTTTTCAATAAGGAGCTCCTTTTTGAGAACTATTGCATGTATCATAGTATGCCATATTCCAAACAAAAGAACCACTCAAATCTAAAATTTGTTTTTTTTATTTTTTGAGAAAAAAGGTAAAATATATGGTTGTGAAACAACATCTACAATCGCTAAATCTAAAATTGTTTATTTAACCTTATCAATAATATGCATAGAAGGAAAAGATGTAAACAATAAAAATTATTACAATAAGTTTATTTATTAGCTTTTCCGGTCTGTTTCACAGTTTCAAGGAAGTCAAGGATTTCTTTTATAAATCTCTCAGGATCCTCAATAGCAGTCATATGACCCAAACCTTCCATAACCACATGCCTTGTATCAGGAATCTCCTTTGCCATAAGTTCACTAGGCTTTAAAAACACGATGTCAAATTCACCTAACAAAACCAAAGTGGGACATTTGATTTGTCTTAACTGATTGATCCTAGGATCAGGATCTGTGTAGAAATTCGCCATAAAAGCCATTATTGCCTCTCTATTTTGTCGTTGTAAGAATCCCTCATAGATTTTGAACATATCTTCGCTTCCAGGATGCTCAGTCATCTTAAATAAGTAAGGTCCTGGTTCTCGTCGAATACCTGCCATTCTCTCCTCTACTGTCATTTTTAAAGCTGACACTCGCCAAGCTTCTCTCATTTTTTCCTTCTCTTTTTCCGAGGCTTTCTCCCATTGCTCAGTTCTTTTTTTTCTTACTGCTTTTTCATCCTTAGTTAGTTCTCTATAATCAGGAATCTCAATTAGAGTGTTTGAACTTGTGTCTATTAACATAAGACTGATAAGTCGTTCAGATCGAGTCATTGCATATCGTGCACCCACCATTCCCCCGGTAGCGTGAGTTAATATATGGAATCGTTCAATCCCTAAAAAATCAGCAATGGCATCAAAATCGTCTGCCATAGTATCTGGATCATAGCCATGTATCTCTCCCTCTACTACGGTACGACCATGTCCCCTCATATCCATAGAAATCATTCTATATTTTTCAGCGAGTTTAGCTGTAACACCAGTTTCACTCCAGTAGTTACAATCTTCAGATAAGCCGTGGTTAGAGATAATAGGCTCACCCTCTCCAACATCTTCATAATATATTCGAACATTTTCTCTTTCAAAATAAGGCATAGTTAAAACCCGTAAATTACTTGTTTGATTATCATAAGTTATTTGTACATCAAATTTAATCTATAGTTTTTAGAGAAATAAATATTGAAATTATAAGGTTTTTAACAAAAAATGTATTGATATATCATATTTAGAAAAAAAAGGTGAACAATATAGCTGTAAAAAATATTTTAATTACTGGTTCAGGTTCAGGTTTAGGTAGAGCTATGGCGATCAGGCTTGCAGAGGACGGTCATAATATAACATTAAATGGAAGAACTGAAAGTAAATTGACTGAAACTGAAAAATTGTTAGAAAAATTCAATGTAAATGTATCGATAAAAGTAGGAGATGTTTCAAGTTCCAAATTTGTTGAATCTATGATTTCAGAAATCGTGAGTGAACAAAAAATTCTTCATGGGGTAATTAACAACGCAGGCATCGGGGGAACACCCGGCCCGGTTATTAACACTTCTGAAGAAAATATGCAAAAAATAATGGATATAAATTTTAAGGGGACCTGGTTAGTATCAAAATTTGCTGCAAAAATTTTTTTAACGCAGAGATCTTTAAAACCCCTTAGAGGAAAAATCATTAATGTTTCTTCTATTGCTGGATTGGAACCAATGCCAGGTACGGGTATATATAATTGCAGTAAAGCAGCAGTTAACTCTTTAACACATTTATTGGCAAAAGAATTAGCACCAACTATAACAGTTAACGCAATTTGTCCAGGTTATCATGTCACTCCCATTTATCGGAATGATCCCGAATTAATACAAAAATACTGGAATGCAATAAGTATGAAACCACTCCTAAGACGTGTAGGAACCGCGGAAGATGTAGTAGGATTAATTTCTTTCTTAGTATCGGATGATTCAAACTATATAACTGGTCAGATAATAAGTGTGTGTGGCGGAGTCGTTCTTCATTAAGGTTTCCAATTAGATAACTATTTAATTTAGGAAGTTTAGAAGTTGAATCAATTAAAACATCTCTCTAATTTGGTTGCACTGAATTCTCAAAAGATTAAAAAATTTTATTTTTATGATAGAATTCAGAATTAAAGCTATTATTTATTCTTAAATTTAAAAAAAAAGGAAATAATAAATTTTTGTTTATAACATTTTTAACTCAACTAATGCTACTAAACACTTTTAAAGTATTTAATGGATAATAAGATGTCGTTCCGAGTTATTTTCTTGCGCTTTGAATGTTTGGTAAGAGTTAATGCAGTTTTTGTTAATTTCTCTGCTGATCTTCCCATCCAATCAACTAACTCATTTACAGCGTCTCGAGCAACGATAAGAGCGCCATTGTGTTTCATTAATCTTCTAATAGGACTCCAACTAATATATTCAGATCCTGCCATTTTTTTTATTCCTCCACTTTTTAATTAGTTTGGTTATTTCTTGTAAATTTTAATTTTGTGAATAAATTAAATTTATTATATTAACTAAGATCTTTCATATATTTAAAGATTTTGCAATATACATAGTATATTTCGGAATAAAATAAAAAAAGTTTAACGACAAATTTCAGAATTGTGTGGTTGATAACCTAGTGGAAGTTCAGAGTTTTGTTAAAGTTACGCATTATATAACATAATATCTTGCATAAATTATATGATTTTTGATAAATCATTTCAAGCTTTGAAAAATAAAAATATTTGATTAAATTCTGAGAAACTGGCTATGTGATTTTGCCAATAACCAAGAGTTAAAAATTAAAAAAATTTAGCCCATTCTCATAAATTTATGCTAGGGTTAAAAAAGTAAAGGAATTTAAAATTGAATTATATTAAGATAATTCATTAACTATTAGATACGGCTGTCTTTCTTGTTAGAGGAAAAGAAAAACAGTAAATTAAAACATTAGAATTAGAGAGTTAATTTACCACACAACTTGTTTATTACTACACTTTCTACATTCTATTTCTTCACCTTTTTCAGGGAAGGACGGAAGAACGGTTCCGCAATATTTACATTTCGTGTTGTATATCTGATTAGGAGTTTTCACAATTTCTCTAATCACTAAGTACTCTTTAAATTCATTTGATAATAAGGTTAGGAAGGAGATTAGTACATTATGGTTAAGTGAGGTTCCGATAATTTCTACTTTCGCTGATATAATTTGTCCTATTATTAGAATATCTTCTCTCGATTCTAGATCCGTACCAAAAAACCAGAGAATTTTCTTAGTGAGATCTTTTGCAATTAATTGCAGGTGATTTTTTAAAAGAATTTGGTTTAATAAATTGAAAAAGAAATCTGGATCAATAGAATTCTCTACTCCAACCCCAAAGCTAATTATTCCCTTTCTAATATCAGAAATTTGAGAAAATTCTCGAATATATGAACTTGGAACTATCTTAGGATTAATGTTTATTTTTCCCAGTTTGATTTTCACTGGCTTTGAATCTAAGACTCTAACATAATCTTTATTATTTACATAGGTTACCATTGTTCTAATTTCTCCCTCATTCCCTAATAATAGTGGTGTAAAACGTAAATCAATCCTTTTTGAGCTTCTTTCATTTATTTCGTCAAACTCAACTCTAGTTATTGATGTCCCTTTGTCTTTAGAGGTTTTTGGGAGTTTTGTCGTAGGGGGATAGAAGCCAGTAATAGATAAGAAATCAGGATAACTTATTTTAATTTTAACTTCAGAGATAGGGGCTGAACTCTCATTTTGTAACTGAATTGAATAAGAATATCCCGCTCCTGAAGATTTGGGTTGTGTGATAAGTTTGATTTTATCCTCTTGATCGAACCTTTCAAAAGCGTATTTAGGGAGCTCTTTAACTTTAATCTCGTTTTTATTTTTAAAAAGAACGAGCTTCTGTGCTGAATCTGAGTCTGATTTACCCTCTTTATCGGTCATGTTAGATGAAACTGAAGTTGATTAATTATTTTTTAAATGAATTTCAAAACTTCTGATATAATATAAAACATTATTCTGATTTATATTTTTTAATATTATTTTTTTTACTTTGGTTCTTTATTACTATTTGAACATTGTGAAGTTTGAAGAATTAGATGAATTATTTCTTAGCCCTACTATTAAACCAACTTTTGAAAGAGTTCATGTTATACTAGCCCTATATATGTTTGGCGAAAATCGAGAAGGTATGGGTAGATACCGTCTACAGAAAGAATTATTGATCGGGGAAGGTACAGCGAGATCATTAATAAAAAAACTAAATGAGAAAATTAAATTCATAACAGTGTTAGATAAAAAAATCCGAAAGGGACATGTACTTACTGAAGTAGGTATTAAGTATTTGAAAGAAATCAAGTCAATGATACCAATTATCAAAGAGGTTGAAACATCAGTACTTAAAGAGATTATTATTGAAGCTGAAAATATTTATTCATATTTCTGTTTGATAAAAAACGCCTTTCATAATATAACAAATGGTGTGAGCCAGAGAGATGCTGCGATCAAAGTAAATGGTTCTGGAGCAACTTGCCTTGTCTTTAATGGAAAAAACTTAATTTTTCCTTCAAAATCTCATTCTAAAATTGGTTCTGAAAATGAGAATATGATTTTAAGTAAAAATATTTCAGCCTATTTTGAATCCATCCTATTAGAGGAAAATATAAAACTTGAAAAGAATGATGTACTTGCAATTGGTGCTGGGAAAAGTCCCCAAAGAGCGAGATTAGCAACCTTGAATGCCGCATTAACATTACTTTAAAAGAAGTTGAATAAAATGAAATTTGAAAAAAATCTAATATTTTTTATAAACCAAGAAATATTTGAAAAACTGAAAAAATGTGTTTTGAAGGCAAGCCCGAATGAATCTTTTGGATTGATACTCGGGTCAAAACCTCATGAGATACCATTAGAAAATCCAGGAGAATTTCAGTATCAGTTTTCAGCTGAAGTATTTGAATGTATTGAATCTGACGAAAGTTCACCAGTGAATTTTTTATCGGAAAATGTAGAAGAATTAAATAGAATTATTAAAGATGCGAATCAGAAATATGATATGCGAGTTTTAAGCATTTTTCATTCTCATCCAGGTGGAGCTTATCCTAGCGGGTTTGATGTTAATTACATGAAATTTTTAGATGAATTCTATACTGATCTATTAAAACCACCAAGAATGTTAAAGACGGCAATTAAAAACCAAATCTGGACAATAATGGATGCGAGCAACTACGAATTAAATGGATTTATCTATTTACAAGGTGAATATCTACAAGTAAATGTTCAAATAAAATCAGAGCAGAAATGACTGAAAACACAATTAATCTATTTTTTTGAATCCATTCTTATCAATACTGCAAATCTGTAGCTCAAAGCCAGATCCCGCATCTCGAATTCGTGAACTTGAAATTGCTGTTTTTATTAGCTCAATTCCCTGTTCTCTCGTCATGTTAGGTTTCCAATCCACTTCTAAGACACCTAATGAGAATGGTGAACCACTTCCAAAAGATAAAAAGCTGTCCTCTTCATACAACGTGCCCAACATATCTACACCGTAAAGTTTACCAAGTTTTTCCTTTTTTGAATATCCACCAACGATCATCAATGACATGAAAAATGAGCGACCGGAAAAAAGAATATTGCGAGTAACACTAGCGATATATTTGGGTTCTGGTACAATACCTTCTTCAACCTCCTTTAACTTAGAGAGAGCACATAGCTGGTTTACGACATATTGGCAGTCTGCGACTCCACCAGCTATTGTAGTTGCCGTAAATTTATTTATTTCAAATAATTTTTGAGCCTGTTTTGATGCAACAGTTGATCCCGCGCTTGCTTGGGACTCTGTACCTATCACTACTCCATCTTTAACGATAATTCCTACTGTCGTTGTACCTGTTTGAATAACTTTAGCAAATTCTTTTTCATCGTTAATACGGTGATCCATATTATTATTTATCATTTTTTTATAAGTAATTTCTGCTTTAATCTATAACTTAAGATCGATTATTATGATAGATAAATGTTATTTCTATATTTATTTTACTTTAATAAATCATAATTTAGACAACAATAAAAAAATTTTAAAGATATCGAGTATTAACAGATTTATAAGGAAAATTTTAAGATTGATTATTATGGCCCGAACGCACGCGCGAAGCAAACGCAAGTATACAAGTAAGAAATATAAGCATTTTAGAAAAAAAAGGAAAAGAGAACTCAGTCGTCCTACTATAAATCCGGTTATCGGTCCCGAAAAGAGGAAAAAACAAAGAACTTTAGGTGGAAATTTTAAGCTCAGACTGTTTTCAACCCAAGAAATCAACGTAACTGATATCAGTACTAATAAAACGTCAAGATTAAGAATTTTAGGATTTGAAAGCAATGCTGCTTCAAAGGATTTGAATCGAAGGCATGTGTTAACAAAGGGAGCGATTGTGGAAACTGAACTGGGTAATGTGATAGTTACAAGTCGCCCTGGACAGCATGGGATATTGAATGGCGTACTTTTAGGCTAAATATATTGCTTAGAGAAACAGATTTGTTTATTATTCCTGGATCTTAATATTTTTAACATTAGCTTTCTTTCCTTCGATTATTTCAGTATTGTTGCTTCCACAATGGAAACAATCAAATAATTGAAGACCAGTTAATTGCGCTTCTTTGGTTATTGTAACTGGTGAGGTTTTGTTGCATTCTCTGCATTTAACTTTTCCGGGAGTTATCAGAATTGTTAATTTTGCTCCTTCTGCTATTGATCCTTTAGTAGCCATTTCAAAAGATCGTTGAAGGAGGTGAGGTACTATAAGAGTCAATTCACCAATTTCAAGAAGGACTTCGGTTATTTTTTTAGCATTGTGTTTTTTTGCAGTTGCTTCAGCTACTCTAAAAATGTTAAGTGCAAACGAAAATTCATGCATATTTCATCGTTTAAGCTTTTATTTGTGATTTTCTCATTTCTTTAGCAACTTCAAGTAGTACTTTGGATTTTTTTTTTCCTTTTGCATCAATAACAACTCTTCCAGGGTCATCCCACCACGTTCTTGAGTATTTATAATTCTGTTCTACGTCAGCTTTATAGCCGAGTCTTCTAGCAGCTTTAACAATATCCTTCGTAGAGACTTTATCGATTGCTAATTTTTTTGGTAGCCTTCTTCCTTTTCCTCTACTTCTTTTACCATCAAAGTATTGCGGCCAAAATATTAAAAAAGGTTTTCGTGCTCTCATAAATATAACGAATGAGTGAGTTTTATATAAAAACAATAAGAATAAAAACTCTTTAATCAATATAAAAATTATTAGTTAGAAATATAGGCATCCTTGATTTAATTTTTAATTACAAGGATAATTTTTAATTTAAAGAAAAGAGAGAATTTAAATGAATTTAAGAGAATTAGTTAAACAGAAAGCAGAGATATATGGAGATAAAGTGTTTTTATTCTGGGAAGATGAAACAATATCTTACAAGCAACTGAATGAACTTTCTAATAAAGTAGCAAATTTTCTATATGATTTAGGAATAAGAAAAGGAGATAAAGTAAGTGTTTATCTACCAAACATGCCTGAATTTGTGTACCTCTACTTAGGGGTTCCTAAAATTGGCGCGGTAACTGGCCCTGTGAATGCATTATTTAAACCACGAGAAGTGAAATTTGTTGTGGGTCATTCTGAAGCCAAAGCCATAGTTATAATACCTCAATTCATGGAAACAATTAATGAGATAAAGGATGATCTTCCGAACCTGAAACATATAATTGTAATTGGGGAATCTGAGGGAAATAGTCTTGATTTTTGGAAATTGATGGAGGAAGCATCAAGTGAAGCTCCACCTAAAGTAGAGATTAACGAGAAAGAAGATGTAGCAGCAATTCTATATACATCTGGAACAACTGGCTTTCCAAAAGGTGTGTTACAAACTCATTTCAACATACGTAGAAATGCAGAAATGCTACAAGATTTCTTAAAAGCTAGCAAAGACTTTCGGTTTATGCTCATTTTACCATTATTCCATGTAAATGCTCAAATTGTGACTGTTATGACACCTCTCTTAGCAGGAGCTAGTTGTATTTTAACTCCTGGTTTTTCAGCTAAAACTCACTGGGAAACCGTAGCTAAGTATAAGGCATCAACTTTCAGTGCTGTTCCGACAGTGCTTTCTATCTTGCTTAAAATGCCACATGAAAATTTAGATTTGTCATCTTTAAAATTTGTAGTTTGTGGAGCAGCACCATTACCAGTTGAAGTATTTAAGGAATTCGAAGCAACTTTCAAATGTAAAATTGTTGAAGGCTTTGGTCTTACCGAAGGTACCTGTGTTTCTTCAGTAAATCCTTTACCCACTGAGTCTGAAGATAGGCGTAAAATAGGAAGTATTGGATTGCCTATACCGGGCAATGAAATGAAAATCGTAGATGACAATGGTAATGATGTCCCTCCAAATACTAAAGGTGAAATTCTTGTTAAAGGCGATAATGTTATGATGGAATACTTTAAAAATCCTGAAGCAAATGCTAAAACACTTAAAAACGATTGGTTATATACTGGAGATGTAGGTCACATGGATGAAGATGGTTTTTTCTTTATTACAGATCGTAAAAAAGATATGATAATCAGGGGTGGTGAAAATATATATCCAAGAGAAATCGAAGAAGTACTTTATTCACATCCATCTGTATCATTAGCAACAGTAATTGGGGTGCGTGATAAGATATATGGTGAACTTCCGAAAGCTTTTGTTGTTTTAAAGGAAGGAGCAACAGCGTCTGCTGAAGAAATCATAGAATTCTGTAAAAAAAATATGGCTGATTTCAAAATTCCAAAATATGTGGAATTTAGAGATATGTTGCAAACAACCTCTACAGGAAAAATAATGAAACAACCTTTACGTGAAGAAGAAGAAAAAACAGGTAAAATATTCAATTCCTAACTTTTTTTGATATTATTCAGAATCTATTTCTCTCTTATAGTCGATTCCATTCATTTTATTAAGTTATACTGGAATACTCTAATTTGGTTACAAGTATGAGTAAAAATAAATAGGATTCATTATTTTTATATTTTAAATAAGATAACGACCGTTTAGAAAAACCTTGTAAGAAAATTACCAGCGACTTTTATAAAGGGGGGGTGGTCTAGCTTGGTATGATACTCGGCTGGGGGCCGAGAGATTTCTTAAGGTCTAAGAGATTAGGTAGTGGCCGGGGGTTCGAATCCCTCCCCTCCCACTATAGGTTTCATGATTCTCTGTAAAATACATTTAATGAAAAATCTAACCCAAAGACCTTTTATGCCATTAGAATAATATTTGTAGAAGAGATGTATTAAGGCTCATTATTAAGTCCAAAACCCATCCTTTCTCCCATCCTTCCTCTTATTCTTTCTCCCATCCTTTCTCTTATCCTTTCTCTTTCAAGTATTTTAACAAGTTCCTTTTCTAATTCATCTATTTCTTCGGGATAGTCTTTAAAAAACCAATAAGGTTTGTTTTGGAGGAAATACCTCTCTCGTAATATATCATAATGGGATTTTCCTCTTAAACTTGTGAGTTTTGCGATATCTTCAGATTTTAATTTGCCTTTAGATACTAGATCCATTCGTGCTCTGAATTGATCTTCAAGTTTAACGTCTTTAAAAATTAATGATATTGCAGAAGAAATTTTTTGTAGGATTTCTTCTATTTTTGATTTGTTTTTATTTTGAAATTCATCATATTGAATCAGGAGATTTCTAATTTTTCTTAAAATTGAATTTTTGTCATAATAACTAACTAAATCTTTGGGGTTGATAATATCTGATAAATACTTAATTACTTTTCTTCTAATATCGAAGTCTATACCTAAAATTTCCATTTCTTTTTCAAGTTTATCTATAAATCTTCTCTTTAAGTACTGCTTGAATTGTATGATGATGGCTTCAGTTTCTCTTTGATCTGAGCAAATTTCAATGACTTCACCCTTAGGAGTAGAATAAGTGAATCCAAAACCCTCAGGTCCTAATCCCCCAAAAATAATCATTGATAAACTATAGAATGTATAATTATCTTTATTCAAGATCTTTTCTTTATTTTGTAGGACATTCTCGGGGTGAATTATATGGATTTCACGAAATTCACGTAAAATACGATCTTCATTAACACTTATAATATATCGTGGATTAAATTCTAAATATAAGATATCCTCTTTCATATTTTCTGAATTTTGCATAGTTTCAACTGCTTTAATAAAATCTTCTACTCTTCCTAAATTCCTAACAATTAAACCATAAATGGAGAAACCGTCAGTCCAGTGTTCCAAAGCTTTAGGGTTCATTAAAAATCCTCTTTGGGGATCACTTAACCATACTAGATAATCATGTGGCAGTATTTTACAGACATAAAATATTAACGAATCTGAGACATTCCCAAATAAATCTTTTAAGTTAACAGCAAGTAATTTATGATTCTCTTTTATTTCTTGAATTGTTTTTAATTCCTCTGAGGTAAAATTTCTTTCAAATAAGTTATATTTATTAAAAAAACTAACAAGTCTAATTATTCTACCTCTATCTTGCTGATAAAGTCCCTCTAAATGCAATTTAGTCATAATTTCTGTTACATTAATGTTAGAGACATCAATAAAGATTCCTAACTTGTCAGAATAATTAAATAGCTGGCTAAACTCACCAAAATGACTAGAAGCAAGGCACTCGGAGAGAGTATTATAATAAGATCTTTCGAGACTAGCTCTGAATTTATCATAATTTATTGAGTCAAGAAGATAAGAGGGTCTATTTTCTGTAAAATTATCTACTAGACTTATGAATTCTGAAACGTATCCCGATTTTAAAGTCTTGATAAGCGCTTGAAATTGTGATGAATGCATAGTAATTAAATAATATTACAAAAGGAATTTTGATATTAAAATTTATTACTAATCGGTTACTAAATTTGAGATATAGAAATCTTGTACAACAAGATCAAAAAGAATAACCTTTTAAATATTGATAAAACGGAAATCTGTAATCCCTTAGAATTCGAATATTGAAAATTTCTTCTCAAGTGCTTTTATTTCCTTAGCATAATCCTTGAAAAACCAATTAATTTCATTTTGAAAGAAAAATCTCTCTTGTAGAACATCGTAATGGGACTTTCCTCTTAGGCTTGTAAGTTTTGCGATATCCTCAGATTTAATTTTACCTTCATAAACCAAATTCATTCGTGTCATAAATTGGTCTTTAAGTTTGATCCTTCGAAGGATTACTGATAAAGCTAAAGAGATTTTATTAATTATAACCTCAAGTTCAAATTTTTGCTCCTGTTGAAATTCGTCAATTTGATATAAGTATGATCTAATTTTTTTCAAAATTGGATCCTTATTATAATAATTTATTAATACTCGTGGTTTGAGAATCTCCCATAAAAAATCAATAATCCTCTTTTTAATAACAAGGTTTATACTTAAATTCGTCAATTCTTCTTCTAATTTCCTAAGGAACTTTCTTTTTAAATATTGTTTAAATTTAATTATAATAGCTTCATTCTCTTTTTGATCTGAACAAATTTCAATTACTTCTCCTCTTGGAGTGGAATAAGTGAACCCATAACCTTGAGGTCCTAATCCTGCAAGAAGAATCATTGATAAACTGTAAAATTTATACTTCCCTTTATCCGAAATATTATTTTGGTTTTTTAAAATATTTGTAGGAGAAACAAAATGTCTTTTTTTTATGTGATATTCATGAAAATCTTCAATGTCATAATAAATTGGAGGATAAATAATATCAAATTCTATAAATTTCTTATTTTCACTAGCCACATATTCGTTGTTGAAAGTCTCGAGGAATTGTTTCACAGAACTTAAGTATCTAATACTTAAACCATAAAGTGTAAATCCATCAGTAAATCTTTTTAAAAATCTTAGATTTAAGGCATATCTTAAATTGGATCTCTCATCGTTCATTAAAACTGTATTCACATTCAAGTTTTCATACGGTTTTATACGTGTTAAATATAGATCCTTTGGCATTATTTTACAGGCATAAAATATTAATGAATTTGAAACTTTTCCAAACAGATCTTGTAAATTAGCGATAAGTGCTTGGTCTTTTTTCTTTATCTCTTCGGTTAAATCTGATTGTACTATAGAGAGATCCCTTTCAAACAAATTATATTTATTGAAAAATCTAATATGATTAAAAATATTCCCAATTTGCCCTCTTTGCATACCGTCTATATGTAAATCTGAGATAACTTTTTCTCTTAATTCAGAATTAAGGATTTTTTTAACATCTATAAAAATCCCAAGTCTATCAGAATAATTAAATAAGTGTTCAAATTCTTTAAATCTCCATTCTAATAAGAACTTTGAAAGAGCTAAATAAAAAAAATTTTCAATCTTATGATTGAATTTTTCATAATTTGATCCTTCTAGTATCTCATTTTCTTTAAAACGACTAGTAAATTCTTTTAATTTAACTAAATCTTGTAATTTCAATAATTTGATTAAAGTTTCAAATTGTTCTTCAAGCATGCTAAGTGATATTAATAATAACAAAATAGTATTAAAATTTGTTTCCTATTAAAATTAAAATGCAGAAAATTTCTTTTCAAGCTCTTCAATTTCTTCCTTATAATCCTTGAAAAACCATAAAATTTCGTTTTGAAAGAAGAATCTCTCTCTTAATATATCGTAGTGGGATTTTCCTCTCAAGCTTGTAAGTTTTGCGATGTCTTCAGATTTGACTTTACCTTCATCAACAAGATTCATTCGTGTAATAAATTGATCTTTAAGTTTGATCTTTCTAAGGATTAAAGATAATGCTTTATTAATTTTCATTACGACATCTTCGAGTTTTGATTTGTATTTCTGGTTAAACTCATCAATTCGATATAGGAAAAGTTTGATTTTCCTTAAAATATAGTCCTTACTGTAATAATTTATTAAAATTTTAGGTTTAAGAATCTCAGATAAATAATGAGTAATTTTCCCTCTAATGTCAGCATTTATATCTAAATTTAACAATTCTTCATCTAATTTCCCAATAAACTTTCTCTTTAAATACTGTTTGAACTGAATTATTATAGCTTCAGTTTCTTTTTGATCTGAACAAATTTCAATGACTTCTCCTCTTGGAGTGGAATACGTGAACCCTAAACCTTCTGGACCTAAACCTCCAACAAGAACCATTGATAAACTACAGAAGCTATAATTATCCTTATTCAAAATTTGATCTTTATTTTTTAAAATATTCTCAAGAGATATAAAATGTCTTTTAATCTCACGATATTCACGATTAGCCACAACGTCATAGAAAGGAGTTCGATATAAAAGATTGAATTCTATAAACTTCTTACTTTTATTTGAATCTTTTTTATTTTCGTTAAAAGGATGGTCGGTTATAGATAAAATATCTTTTTGGAGTATATTTATGAACTGTTCTACTGAACCTAAATTTTTCACACTCAAACCATACATTGAATACCAATCAGTCCATCTTTTCAGACCACTTATGTTAAACCTACCTCTTAATTTGGAGTAATTATCATCCTTTAAGATTATTTTAGCTCTTTCTACATAGAGTAAATAAAGATCATAAGGCATAATTCCGCAAGAATAAAGAATTAATGAGTCCGAAACGTTACCAAATAAATCTGCTAAATTTTCAATAAGGGTTTTATCATTCCTTTTTATTTCTTCAATTAAATCTATTTCTTTATTAGAAAAATCTTTTTCAAACAAATTGTATTCATTAAAAAATCGTATGATGTCAAATATCCTCCCTGTCAAGCCTCTTTGAATCCCATCTAAATGTAATCTAGCAATAATTTTAAATCTAAATGGTATTTTTTTGGGATCAATAAAAAATCCTATTTTATCTGAATAGTTTACAAGGAGACTGAACGCCTCAAATTTTATTTCTGAAAGTAGGATTGAAAGAGCTAAATAATAACTTTTTTCTCTACTATCTTCAATTTTATCAAATTCTATTGAGTCAGGTATATCCAAGAAAGTCATTTCTCTGAAGTCAGTGATAAAGTATTTGAACTGAGAGACATCACCAGTTCTTATCGTTTTAATTAGACCTTGAAATTGTTCAGAAAGCATGATAAAACAATAGAATTACAGATATTAAAATCTATTTCAATTCGAATATTAACGGTAGGTGTTGTTGATATTTATTTAATTTGGTTCAAATTAGAGATTCTTAAATATTAAAAATATTTAAGTAGTGTTGATTTTCTTCTTAATTTAACTGAATACAAATCATTAAGTGATCAGATTTGAGTGAATTACAAGAAATAGATAAAGTAATGCGAGTTATTGCAATTATTGGAGGAATTATTGGCTTGGTTGAATCTATTTTAGTATTATTGGATTCTGGGTTATTGCCCTATGAGTTTGGGATTATAGGTGGGATCCTTGGTTTAATTTTAGGGATCCTTGTAATCTTGTTGGGAATCAAACCTATCCATTACACTCCAGTTATCCTAGCTGTTTTTGGTATTCTTTAATAATCTTTGGGATTTTAATAGGCGGAATCATAGTTTTACTCGCAACCTTAATGGACGTAATGTCATGAAAGAACAGAGTAATTCTATATGTTATTTTCTTATTTACAGTTGTATTTTTATGTTGGTATAGAAATAATAAAATTACTATGATTAAGATGTTAGGAAAATATGAAATTAAAAATAGATTCAAAATTCGGGTTAAATAATGGGATAGAAGTTCCACTTCTTGGTTTGGGGACGTGGATATTAAGATACAAAGATTTTTTCAATTTGATAACGCTAGGGCTAACATTAAAGCCCCCAGAATTTCAGATGATCTAGCAACTCGAGAGGTATCAATGATTGCTTCTTTAGTATTATAGATAGCACCGTATGCTTTTCCACCACCTAAATGAACCAATGTTCGATAAATTAAATTTCCAGATATTCCATCAGGAGCAATAATTAGATTAGATTTATTTTCTATTGACTTTTCAATTAATATTTCGTCATGGGAGATCTTTAAATCAGGAAATTGTTTTTTCATAATAATTACAACCCTATCTCCGTTTCTGATGGATTCATCGACATTGATGTCCCTTCCTATATCAGCCCTCCGCCCACCACTCAAAATACTTATAATGGGAGTTATCCCCAACAAACCAAACTTTTTAATTGCGAAATGTAAAAATTCAATTTTGTTTTCCACATTATTACATTCATCAATACCAACGGGTCCATAAAAAAACTGATGCCCTTCTACTGTCTCAAGTAAGGCTAATCTATTTATCTTTTTTGTATAAAGGTACGATTTAAAATTTAATAAGAAGTTATTTGAGCTTAATGAGCCCCGTATGATAGAATTAATTGTATTATCCTTTAAAAATTCAAAAATTTTTTGTTCGGGGTTTCCAGATTCAATTAAAACTATGTCTGATTTATGTGTTGGAAGATTTTCATTTTGAATTTGGTTTATAGATGCATTATTTCCAAAAGTATAAATCTTTGATGTAAATTTTTGAAGGAAAGCAGCACATGCGTCTAGGATTTTTAGATTATGGACCTTTGAGTTACCTAAACCTATTCCTATTCTTGCTTTTTTTCCTTTAGCCATTACACTAAATTTTTGTACTATCGTCATTTTAGGGTTTTTTATTGAAATTGTTTCAATTTATTGTTAAAATATCCCATATAAAAAAAATGCTAATACTATTGTTAAAGTATCATAAACGCCATGAGTTATCACTACAGCTATGAGGTTTTCCTTTCTCCAGTGATAAATTAAGCCAAGCAATATAGATATTGAAAAATAGGGAAAAAATGATAATAAAAATGAAATAAGAATAACCAGTGGAGAATTTAAATCGATAAACAAAATTCCTATTACATGAATCATTGAAAACAAAAATGCTGTTAATAGGATTCCCATTTTGCTCCCTAAACTCCTTTCTAACCCTTTTTGCATAAATCCTCTAAACAATATCTCTTCTGATGTTCCTATAATTAAGATCATGATAAGAGATAGTACTATTAAACTAGAGATATCCATGGGTAGAAAACCAGTTGGTATGTCCTGTATTATCTCAATACTAAAAAGATATTCTATAATTTCTTCAGTAAAAAGGGATATTAATGCAACCATCAACACTCCTACAAATGCAAGACTGAGCCCTATTAAAATTTCTTTTAACAATTTTTTCCTATCAAATCCCCTTGAAGTAAATCCTAATAATATAAATCTGTTTTTTATTGTTGGATTTTGAAGGTATTTCCGTATATATAAAATGGGAAACAAGATGAAAATCAATTCGAATAGAGAAATCAAGGAAGTGAAATAAGGATTTGAGGTTAATTCAAAAATAGTATTTAAATCAAAAGAAGCAAAGGTTAATAAGGCGAAAAATCCTCCAAGGATAAAGTTCATAAATAAAAAAGCACCCAAGGGTAAACCAATGGACGTCAAGGAGCTCCATAATTTATGTTTTTTAGGATCAGTCAATTGTTCATCGGTAATTTTGGGGGGTTGAAAAACCTCGAGTGAACGTTGAATCAGAGGATATTGTGATGTAGTTTTATATGGGTTTAAAGTGGTAGTTGAGGGTAATTTCTTATTTTCTTTAATATATTTAAGGTTTACACCACATTTAATACAGAATTTAAGATTTTGAACATTTGGAAGTTTGTTCCCACATATAGGGCAAAATAACCAATCTGATTCAAAAATATGTTGATCTTCTTCTGGATTATGTAGTTCTTTGTTATTCATTACTTAAATAAGTAAGGATGCATACATTCTAAAAGCTTTACATTTCACCTTACAACTGATAATATTAAAATCAATGCTCAAATAGTTAAATACAATCTCGGATAAATTTTAAAATTCGAGTAGCTTGAAGTTCATTTTGAAAAATATCTTTATTGATAACGGGAGGGAGGTAACTATATTTTTTAACTCCTTCGACTTCTAACTTAAATTTTATAGAGGGCATCCAAAAAGTTTTGTTAGAATGCTGATATTCAATCATCACCATTGAAAGAAAATCTCCGCTATTTCGGGGGTTTATCCTTATTTTAATTTTCCTTCTTTCGTTAGGTTTTAATTTTTTAATATTTGTTAATCTTAATTTATTATGAAAAGATTCAGGTATGAAGAAATATATCATAACATTTTTTATTTCAGTTAAATTCGGGTTTTCTATCACTAATGTTAAAACTTCAGGTTCATTAACCTTCAATTTGTGATTTGGTGTATTAATATCAATAAATAAGGGATATGGTAAAATTTCCTCATTTAAAGTAAACGATAAGTCAACGAGTTTCTGTAGATTCGGTTTAATTTCAGAAATAAACTTTTTTCTTTGTTCCTTTATTGATAAAACTTTTTTATTCCTTAATTCATCAAAATCTTTTAGCATTCGAATAGTAAATTTTAAGATATGTTTGTCAAACTCAGAATGTCTCCCTGAAATGATAGATATAAGCTTTTTATAATATTCGGATTCCAAATTTCGAAGTAATGGTTTCTTAAATAAATTATTGACAAAATTTTTCACTAATTCATCCATTTTGATTAAATCATCATGTCCAATTCTAAATTTCTCAATAAAATTCCCACTGTAAATGTTCCTCTGTAGTAAACCACTTAATGTATCTAAAGCTTCAAGGGTTTCAGAGTTGTAGGAATTTAAAGCTTTGTTGATCATTTTTCCTAACAATTCATCAAACTTTTCTGCATTCCTATTCTTGAAATTGAAAAATTCTGTACGGTATGAACTTAAGTATTTTATTATCCTACCAGAATGTAGTTTAAGGAGCCCATTTTGGTATTTCTGGTATTTTTCAGAGATATCTTCAATCCAATTTCTTACATTATTTAGTTTATCAAGATTTTCTCCTATCGTTATAATATTCTCTTCATTTAATGGTTCTGTAAACAAAAATTGATCATTTACTCGTAGATTTTCCATTAAAATACAAGTATTTCGTTCCAACTGAATAATACTTTCAATTTGTTTGTATAGGTTGTAGATAAGAATATTAGGAGACTTAAATTTAACCAAATCTTTAAGCAAGTTTTCAAGATTTTGTGAATAAAGTGCTGGGTTTTCATTTAATATATTTTTTATTATTGTTGTAAATTGAACTAAAATCGAATAGAATTTCCCTACTTGAAAAAGAGTAGAATTTTTGCTTTCCAGATTTGTAATATTGCAGTAATCAACTATATTTTGGTAATTTTTCTTAGCATTTTGATAAAAATTCAAACTTCTTTCGAGATGAGTAGTTTTTTTTGCTAAATAACTGTAATATAGTCCTAATAATGATTTATTAATTATATATGCTTGATCTCTTAAATCTTCAAATTTTTTTTTTGTAGGACTTTTTTCTAAATATTGAAGTAAGAACTTTTCTATAATTATCTCAAAATTTCCAGAAGCACGTATTAAAAAAAATAATTTTATTGGGTTAACATCAAATGTATCTAATTTTGTTAATATCAAATGTCTATATTCTTTAAAACTAGATTTAAATTTATAGAAATAAGATTCAATTGCTAACTTTCTTCTTTCGATCTCTTTCTTTTTTATCAATTTTTCTATTTTTAGAGAGGAAAGATTTAGTATTTCTGATAAGTAATATTTAAGTGTGTATACGGATTCCATAAATAAATTTTTGGCTCCACAATAAGGACATTGAACAATAGAGCCTTTTAAAATTGGTATAGAACTTCCACATTTCTTACACGGGTAATGGATCATAATTAAGATTATCCTTAATAAATCAATCCTTATAAAGTAATGGAGCGACGCTTTTCAATTTAAATTCTTGCTACCAAACAAATATTCTTGTATGATTATAAATTTATTCTAGAGATTTTATTTTTTGTCATTAAAATGTGTATTAACAGAATATTTTGATGGATTATTTATGCTAATTTTAAAAAGTTTTAATGAGTAAAATAGCAATAGAGATAATTTTCTTTTATTTCAATAGGATTCACAAACCCATATCGTTCAAATTGTATAACTTTATTCAGAGGAACTTGTAAAAGATTTATTTCTCCAAATCCTGTAGATACAGACCCATCGGGCTTGATAACTAAAACTCTGATATTCTCATCTCGCGGTACCCAATGAATTATTGAATAACTACGATTCATTTCTTTACTGTGATAAACAGAGGTTACGCTTTTATTATTTATATCAATCGATTGAATTTTAATGTTCATTAAATCCTTCAAACGGACAATCTTCTCAACCATAATTTTTTCAGCATCAGATGTAGCAATTAATAAACTCAATTGACTATCTTTTGTGATACACTTTATCTTTCTCTTGCCCCTTTTCAGATTTGAGGGGAGTTTTAAAGGTTCAGCAATATATTCTTCAAGAGGGACACCGTTAACTATAAGAGAAATTGGATTTTCAACAAAAAAATATCGGTCTGAAGTCTCATCTATAATATCTTGGTTTTTTGAATATAACCAATTAACAGAAAAAGTTATCCCTGTTTGAGACATCCCTAACTCCAGTAAAGCATCTCTAAGTGCTTGTGGTTTTATCCCTCGTTTTTTAAGAGACTGTAAGCTCCATGTCCTTGGATCATCCCACCCTTTATAGTTTCCCATTTGGATATTATTTCGTGATTCCGTTTTACTCAATTTCAAACCTGGAAATTTTATCCTACCATAATAAAGCATTTTTGCCTTTTTCCAGCCAAAATGATCCCAGACAAATTCTTCGATGATGCCTTCTTTTTCTAAATCTTTTCCCCTAATGATGTGAGACACACCAATTAAATGATCATCAATAGCCCATGAAAATTCTAACATTGGCCATACGGTATATTTGTTTCCAACCCTTGGATGCGCTGCTTCTGAAATTCTCATAATAATATGATCTCTTATAGCGGGATCTTTTTGATCCATCCCTGTTTTTATGCGCACGACGGCCTCTCCTTCATGATATTTAAAATCCAACATAGAACTCCATTCCATTAGATTCTTATCAACAGAATTATTTCTATGGGGGCAATTTATAGATTTCTTTTTATAGTTTTCTCTAAATTCCACAGAAGTACAGAAACAAACGTAAGCAATATGATCTTTAATTAACTTTTCACAGTATTCATAGAAAACGTCCAACCTATCGCTTTTATATAAAATTTTTGAAACCTTTACATCTAACCAATCTAATCCGTCTTTAATTAAATTGTATGCTTCGGGTAAAACATACTTAGCTTTTGGACTTCCTCTTAAAGATTTTGGGCTTCCAATTGTATCATCGTAAAATAATATAAGCTCTCCATTATACTTTTTTGCATATTCATCGTTCAAAACTACCATCCTAGCATTCCCAATGTGTAATGCTCCACTAGGGTAAGGTGCTAATCGCATCACAACATTCTTAAATTGATCGTTAACTGGCAATGGAGGTAATTCTTTCTTCTCAACTGTAGATTTTCTTTTCTCTAAAGCATTTGGATCCAATAATAATAGCTTTTTTTTTTGCTCCTCCCAACTTAGATTACTAATTTCTTCTAAGATTTGATCTAGGAGAGGAATGATAATTTGAGCTCGTGCTCTTAAATCTTTTCTTTCAGCCATCAGTTTCCCCATCACAGCTTTTTTATTCGGTGAACTGTGAAATTCTAAAGCATTTTTCAAACCTTTGATCAACAGAATCTTTTTAATCTCTTCTTCATCCATGAGAATCCTTGTATTAAATTATTTAATACTCCTTTTTACTTTTTTCTACTAACTTGTTTGTTTTCAAATTGAAAATTGGTTGATTTTTTCTCTTACAGTTAGCTAAATTTCCATAAATATTTTTATAATCTACCCATAATAAGCACACATTTCTGTTAAAAATGATTAGATAAGTATTTTAGAGAATTATTAACTTTTAAAAATAGCTTAATTTTTATAAAAATGGCCCGGTAGTCCAGTCTGGATAGACTTACAAAAAACAAGGTTGAAGGCACCTGGTTGCGAACCAGGTAATCGAGGGTTCAATACGTGCAGAATCACTCTTCACGAGAATAAATCCCCCCCGGGCCATTACCTTTTAAGTAATAACACCATTTTCAAATTAATTCTCATTCAATGAAGTTTAATATTTCACTAATGTTATCTATTCTCCTTAGATTTGAAATATTCAGTTCTCTTTCATAAGGAAATTTGTATTTTCTTTCTACAAGGACTGATTGTAAATTAGCACGTTGAGCACCTATAATGTCAGCGTAGTCATCCCCGCACATAATCACTGAATCTCTTTGATCTCTTAAGCCCAACTTATCGAGAGTGTAAAGAAATATATTCGGGTCTGGTTTTCTTCTTCCGAATTCATCAGAAGTAACAATTACATCGAAGTAACTAAAAAGATCATATTCTTTTAATGAATTCTCAACCATTTTATGATTAGGGTGATTAGAAAGAACAGCTAATTTAAGATCTTCATATTTTGATAATTTATCTAACGTTTCCTTTGTTGTGGGAAACGGTTTCCACTCTTTCCCCTCATATGAATGATAGATTTCTGCTAATTTTTCATAGGTATCATCATCTAAATTTACTTCATCGAGAGATTCCAACACATCATGGTAGATTTTAGAGGTTGAAAACTCAGTTTTCGTTTTAAAACTTTCGCGGAAACATTCATTCCGTTTTTTGAAAAATTTCTCTATGAATGACTCATCTGACAGATGCTCACTCCAAACTTGCTTTTCTTTTAGAGTTTCAATGGATTTTAATAATCCTTTTTTGAAACATTCATTATATCTTTCAACTGAAGGGTTATCAAAATAAAACAAAGTAAAACCAAAATCGAAAATAATTGCTTTAATCTTCATTATGCTAATAATAATAGAAAATGACTGCAAATTTTAATTTATGTATATTTAAAGGTAAGCTAACAATCATGAGTCTCTGTCAAATGGTTAATAACAAAGAAATTAGTAATAAAGGTATTTATTTTCCATAGGAGAAGTATAATGTCAATTGAAAAATGGCTCACAAAAAAAAAAACGAAAGATGAGAAAAATAAAAGAGAAGATACTTTTAAGCGTCTTACGAGTGATGAAGTTCAGGCTTTTAAAAAAAAAAAGATTCGAAAGATGATACAGAAAGAAAATCCTCAGACGGTTGAGGTTTCTGAAACTGATAAGTTCTTAAGGGAGATTATTGAATTCAAGAATTGGTTAAATCAGAGAACTTATCTAAAAGGAGATATTGAAAAAATTGAGACATGGATTGCAAATTTATTTGCTAAAATTCAAATTGAAACAGAACATAAAGCACAAAAAAATGGTAAGGTTACTAAAGAAATCTTAACTGAAGAATACAAAAAAGTCCCACTTAATCTTTTGGATGAAAAAACCAGAATTGCTTTAAATAAAAGAATTCATGGAACAAAGAGAACAAATTCTGATAACTATTACATAAAAAAATTAAGAAATAATATTCAAGAAAAGTTAGATCAAGCAAAATATTTCAAGATTTTGGAGAAAATACTTGATATATTTTGAATTCTCCAGTATGGTTCAAAATACTTTTTATTTTATCTATTTTTATATCGATTATATAATTATTATACCCGTTTTACTTAAATGTGGCTAATTTGTCCAATTGCAGGGGTTGGTAAACGTTTACAACCGTTTACATATTCTAAACCAAAAGCTTTCTTAAAAATAGCTGGGAAAAGATTAATTGATCATATTCTGGTTAAATTAAAAATTTCTTTTCCAAAAGGAACTAATGTATGTTTCATCGTTGGGTATAAAAAAAGGCAGATAACAGAATACTTAGAAAAAAATCATTCAGACTACTTTAATCTTCATTTTATAGAACAGCAACCTTTAGGCTATGAAGCCGACTCACCATTCTTTAGTGGAATAGGGGATGCAATACTCCTGGCTAAGGATTTTGCTGAAAATGATGACTGTTTCGTATTTTTCAGTGATAGATTACCTATGGAAGATTATTCACAGATGATCTTAAATTTTCATCAGGATATATGTGATGGAGTAATAAATGTGTGCCAAGTTGATAATCCTGAATTTTATGGGGTTGTTGAATTGAGTGATACTCAAATAATCAAAAATATTGTTGAAAAACCTAAAAATCCTAAATCTAATTATGCCGTATCTGGAGCGTACTTATTTGGAATGAGTATAACATCACGTTTATTCGAACTTTTAGAAGAACAAAGTAAAATTCCTTTAAAAAATGGTTATGAGCACGATATAACACCTATTATTCAAAAATTAATTGGAGAAGGGTTCAAGTTTAAAATAAACGAAATGAAAAAGAATATTCTAGATTTCGGAAGACCAGAAAGTTTATTAGAAGGAAATAAACTTTTACTTTCCGAGATCAAACTTAAGGATCCTATTTATGAAGAATTATTTCAATCTGGAAATATTATTGATTCAAAAATAGTACCTCCAGTATATATAGGTGATAATACGAAAATCTCTGATTCGGTTATAGGTCCAAATGTATCAATTGGAGATAATGTTGTTTTAGAAAAATGTATATTATCTGATTCAGTTATAGGTGATAAATCAAACTTGAAAAAAATTATATCATCAAAGAGTATAATCGGTGATTATTCAATATTAGAAGATTTAATAAAAAAGAGTATAACTATCGGGGATTCTTCTTTTATTACGACATCTAATATGAGATAGTTTTTATTTCTTAAAAAAAGGAAAAAGTCTATTTTAGATTTTAATTAAAGTTTGGCCTATTTTTTTGCCAAGGAGCAATTTCTTCAAGAGCTTGAGAAACTTGAAGAATAGTTTTTTCATCATAACGTCTGCCAATGATCTGCATTCCTATCGGTAGACCAGACTTTGTCCAACCTGAAGGAATTGATGCAGCAGGTAACCCACTCATATTAAAAGGATAAGTATAAGCCATCCAACTCGCTATATTTAGTGATTTTTTATTTACCACAGGAAATATTGTCCCTGATTCCGTTTGTTCTACTTTAAATGCTGGACAAGGAGTAGTTGGTGTAACCAAGAGATCATAGTTTTTAAAATATTTATATAATTCTTCATAAACCCTTTTACGTTGGTCTTTTGCTTTTCCGATATTCATCATGTTACAATCTAAGCCAAATCTGATCATACTAGCTAAATCTGGACCTAAGTCTTCAATTCTTTTAGTAAATTCTTTTTTAAAATCATATGCATAGCCAATAGTAACTAACGTCCTAAATGAAGATTCAGGATTTCTTAATTTTAAGTTTGCTTCTTCTACATCCCAGTCAAGTTTTTCAAAATTCTGAATATAATCAAGAACACTTTTCTCAATTTCTTCATCAAGGGCTTTAAAAAAACCTAAACTTAATGAGTAACCAATTTTTAATTTTTTTGGTTTATCTTCAATGATTTTGACATAATCTATACCATCATCAGGAAAAGAGTTGTTATCTGCTGGATGATATCCTTTCATGACATTCAACATTAAGGCAGCGTCTTTTACATAGTTTACAATCGGACCATAATGATCCATTGAAGTAAAAGCTATACCAATACGGGGATAGCTTGGAATACGACCATATGTAGGTTTCAGACCATATACACCACAACAACTACTGGGGACTCTGATTGAGCCACCACCATCAGAACCTAAAGCTAATGGTCCTAATCCACTTGCAACAGCCGCTGCGGCACCACCACTAGATCCTCCCGAATTTTTTTCGATATCCCAGGGATTTTTGGTTTCTCCAAATAGTTTATTTATTGTTAGAGCTATGTGTCCAAAATCAGGAGTATTAGTCTTTCCCAATATAACACAACCAGCGCTTTTCAGCCTTTGAACAGCAACATCATCTATTTCCGGGATAAAATCTTTGTATAAGATAGACCCATAAGTTGTCTTAATCCCTTTAGTTTGCATCAAATCTTTAATTGAAGTAGGAATACCATGTAAGGGACCTATTTCTTCTCCTTTTCTCACCATCTCATCTGCTTTTTTTGCCATATCTCTTGCGATTTCGAAAGTTGGAGTACAAAATGCATTGATAACAGGATTAACTTTCTCAATTCTTTCGATTATAGCTTCAGTTATCTCTAAAGATGACAATTCCTGAGATTTTATTTTAGCTCCCATTTCGAGTGCTGACATAAAACAAATATCTTCTTTATTCATCTTCAACAGTTACCTTTTAATGATATTGTTAAGATAGAATGTGATACGAGAAAATATAAATAATTGCTTATTTTGGTTAAATACAAGCTAACTTTTGTTATTTGAACTACTGATTTTATGTCATAGAATTATTTAACAGAAAAAATCGAAAATCCTAAATTTCTCCAATTTTTATTAATTATATAATCATTTCAATTTCAAGATAAACAGAGGATAATCATATTTGAAAAGAAAAACCAAATTATCTCAGGATTTAACTTTAAAAAATATTTCAGAATTCTATTTAGAGGAGGATGATTTTTTCGAAGCGAGACGTAAAGGAGTGAGATCTTGGTTAATAAAACATATTTTTTATAAATCCAATAAATATTATCTTAGCTTGTTCATCAGCCTAGGTATATTAGCGTCTTTTATGAATTCTTTTATTTATGTAATAATTGGAAAAGCTATTGAAAGTTTTAACACACCACCCTATCTAATTATTAATTATACTTTAATAGTATTTTTTATAGGGATAACAGCACCAATCGCAGGATTATTTGGAAGGGTGTTTCGTGAAATAGTTGCTCAAAGATTAGAAAGAGATTCTCGTAAAGAGTTTTATGTAAATTTGCTAGGGAAAAGCCAGTCCTTCCATGACAATCAGCGACTTGGAGATATTATGGCTAGGGCTACAAATGATGTTAGATTTTTGAACTTTCTAATATCTCCCGCATTTGCAATGATCTTTTTCGCATTAATAAACCTTATCATTCCAGTTGTTTTAATGGTTTTTAATTATCCTGTTGAACTCATTATAATTCCCATAACATTTAGTATCATTTTTATATTGTATCTTAGGAGATTCTTAAAGAAATTAGCACCTCCAACCTCTGAAAGGAGGATAGCTTTTGGGGAAATGAATACAGTGTTAAATGAATCTCTTAGCGGAATTGAGGTTGTAAAATCCATGGCTCAAGAAAAACAGAGTATAGAAAAATATAAGAATAGTGCTACCAGTTATCGTGATGCAGGCATTAGACAAGGCGATATCCAAGCAAAATATCTTCCCATACTATTCCTTTCATTTACAATTACACTAGGCCTTGTCGTTAGCATATTTTATGTTAATTCAGGTGCCATGGTAATTGGGGATGTTCTTGGTTTTGTTGGTTTACTATTACGTTTAAAGTTTCCTGTGAATGCCTCAATTAGATCTTTTTTAATGCTACAACAAGCAATAATAGGAGCAGATCGGCTCTTGGAAATAATGAATACAGAATCAGAAATTTATGATACTGATGATGCTATTTCTAGAAAGATTGAAGGTAATATCAAATTTGAAAATGTGACGTTTTCTTATCCCGGTACTCAAAATAAAGTTCTAAAAAATATAAATTTTGAAGTTTCACCAGGTCAAACTGTAGCAATTGTTGGTTCCACCGGCTCTGGTAAAACATCTCTCACAAAAC
>SDBU01001339.1_pt1 | contig 35386 bp, 27 predicted proteins | sample 2277071 | NCBI WGS metagenome assembly SDBU01 (sample SAMN10397929, study PRJNA504765) | marine sediment metagenome | isolation source: marine sediment core GS08_GC12, 126 cmbsf | place: Arctic Ocean: Gakkel Ridge, Loki's castle | collected 2008 | reverse complement strand
GCGTGAAGGCCCGCCCGCGCCGCATCGCCAGGGGAAACCGACGGCGGCCGCCATCGGCAAGGAGTTCTGATTCTGAGAGATCATGAACCATCGCTGCTCCTTCCAATATGTTGCCTCTACAGCCATCTCAATCTTATTCCAAACCAGCCGGCCAGTCAAGGGCTTTCAAGGGCCTCCGCCCCCGCCCATGGCAGCGCCGGCCGCCGACGGCGTCGTCGTTACTTCCGGATACTCCTGATGGCATCGGTCACGGCCGCGCCCAGTTCGCCACCCGCGCCCCGGAGCCTGCCGAGCGCCGGCAGGGCTGACTTGGCCTTCGGCCCCATCTTGCCGAGGGCCACGGCCGCCTGGATCCTCACGTCCTCGCTGCTGTCGGCCAGAGCGTCGATGAGTTTGCCCACCACGCCGGGCACTCGGTCGCCCACCAGTGCCAGCGCGCCCGTCGCTTCGCTGCGCACGATGGGCAGGGGGTCCTTCATCGCCTTGATCAGAACCGGCATGGCCTGCCTGGTGGTCTCCGGATCGATCCTCATCATCGCCGCGGCCGCCTGAACGCGCACCACGCCGTCCTTGTCGCCGGTGGCCGTCTTCAGCGCCGCCATCGCGTCGGCCGCCTTGGGGCCGATCTTCCCCAGGGCCCGAGCCGCGTGGCCACGTACCTTGGCGCTGCTGTCGCTCAGTGCCTCGGCCAGGGCCGACGTGGCGACCTCGCCCTTGTCGCCATAGTTGCCCAGCATGTCGGCCGCGTCCACCCGCACGGACTCATCGGAGGACTTGAGCTTCTTCATGTAGATCTTCATCTTCCTGTCGATGATCTTCTGCTTCTCGTCTTCCCCACACCCAAAGGGCTGGGACAGCAGCGTGATCGCGGCAAGGATCAACAGCGCACGTTTCATGATGGCTCGCTTATTCTGATGCCATCCGTCGTCGAGGTCCGGCCCACACCCGCGGCCCGATTCGGCCTGGCGATTGCCCATCAAGGGATTTGCCACATGGAAGTATAGCTCATGGGGCCCATACTGCAAAGCGGATTCCCCCGGCCTGAGGGGCCGGCGCCGCGAGATTTGGCGCTGGCCCGGGACCGGTCGTCCGGGGGATAATCCGCATATGTCGATCCTGGTACAGAACCTGCCGCTGGGCCTGGACGAGCCGGAATCGCTGCTGGCTGAACGGGCGGCGAAGAAACTGCGCGTGGACGCCGGGGCGATCCACACGCTGCGTGTCGTCCGCAAGAGCTTCGATGCCCGCCCGCGTCACCTGGCTTGGCTGTACAGCGTGGTGGTGACCCTCTCGGCCCGCCAGCGCGACGTCCTCAGGCGGGCCCGCCACCGGGACGTCCGCCTTTACGCCCCGCCGGCCCGGCCCCGTGTGCAGCCGGGCACCGCCCCGTCGGCCACCCCGCCGGTGGTGGTGGGCGCCGGCCCGGCGGGGCTGTTCGCCGCGCTGCTGCTGGCCGAGGCCGGCTACCGCCCGCTGGTGCTGGAGAGGGGGCGCGACGTCGACACCCGCAGCCGCGACGTGCGGGACTACGTCACCGGCCGCCAATTCCGCGGCGAGAGCAACTTTCTCTTCGGCGAGGGCGGCGCCGGGGCCTACAGCGACGGGAAACTCTACACCCGCACCCACGACCCGCTGGGGGCGTGGATCGTCCGGCAGTTCGTCGCCTATGGGGCCGACAAACAGGTGGCCGTGAGCGGCAGGCCGCACGTGGGGTCCGACAAGCTGCCGGGAATCTGCCGGCGAATGCGCGAGCACATCATCTCTCGCGGCGGCCGGTTTCGCTATGGTGCCCGGGTCGACGGGCTCACCCTCGCCGACGGGAAGCTCACCGCCGTGACGCTGGCCGGGGGGGAACGAGTGGCCGCCGGCTGCGTGCTGCTGGGGATCGGGCACAGCGCCCGGGACACGTACGAGATGCTCGCCCGCTCGGGGGTCGCGCTCTCGGCGAGGGCGTTCCAGATGGGCTTGCGGATTGAGCACCCCCAATCGCTTATCGACCGGGCCCAACTGGGCCCCCACGCCGACCGGGCGGAACTGCTTCCGGCGGATTACCACCTGGTGGCCCGGGGCGCCGCCGGCGCCGGCGACGTGTTCAGCTTCTGCATGTGCCCCGGCGGCCGCGTGCTGCCGGCCAACCACGAGGCCGAGACGATCTGCACCAACGGCGGCTCCACGGCCGCCCGTGACAGCGGCTTCGCCAGCAGCGCGCTGGTGATGACCTTTCGCCCGGAACGGTTCGGCGGCGACCCGCTGGAAGGCTTGGCGATGCAGCGACGGATCGAGCAGGCGTGTTTCCGCGCCGCCGGGGGCGACTACACCGTGGCGGCCCAGCGGGCCGAGGACTTCCTCGCCTCCCGGGCGGGCGCCGGGCCGATCGACAGCTCCAGCCTGACCGGGGCTCGTGGGGTCGATTTCGCCGCCCTGCTGCCGGAGGCCTTGGCCAAAGCGCTGCACACGGCACTGGAGATGCTCGATCAGCGAATCGCCGGGTTCGCCGGGCCTGACGCCGTCCTGCTCGGCCCGGAGACGCGGGCCAGCGGCCCCGTCCGCATCGACCGCGGCCGCGACAGCCGCACGTCGGTCTCCGTGGAGAACCTCTACCCCATCGGTGAGGGCGCCGGGTACGCCGGGGGCATCGTCTCAGCCGCCGCGGACGGCCTGCGGTCGGCCGAGGCAGTCATCGCCCGCTACGCGCCGGTTCAGTAATACTCTGTCCGCCCAATGCTGACGGTGCCATGGCCACGCTTGCGTGGCCATGAATTCCCCGCGAACATGCCCACGCAAGCGTGGGCATGGCACCACACAGAGTTGCCTGGACGGAGTACTGGCGGCGCCGGCCAAGGCATCGCATGAAGCGGGGCCGGCTACGGGGCGGTGTCGGTGATCGTCTTGATGCGGGCCTGCCGCTTGAGGACCGGGTCCAGCAGCTTCACGTCGGCGCCCTGGATGAGTTCGTGGAGGATGCTCGTCTGCATCGGCCTGATGCGGGCGGCTATGAGCTGGCGGCGGAGCTGGACCTTGAGCTTCTCGTCGTAGACCACGTCCTTGGGCGGAATCGTCGCCTCCCGCCGTAGGATGTGGAAGTCCTTGCCCACAATGACGATCTGCCCGATCTTCCCGTCGGCCAGACCGAAAGCGGCCTCCCGCAGCGCCAGGGCGACGGCTTCGCTGTCACGCGAGAATGGCGGGATGAGTCCGCCGGCCGAGGCGGTCGCCGTGTTGGTGGAGTACTCCCGGGCCAGCTCGGCGAAGTCGTCGCCGCCCTCGGCCATGGCGAGGAGCCTCTGGGCGTCGACCAACGAGGCGCACTGGATGTGGCGCACCTGCACCTGCAATCCGTACACGCGATTGAACTCGGCGGTGAGCATCGCGTCGGTGATCTTCAGCCGCTTGGCGGCGATCTTCCGCAGAATCGCATTGCGGCGCATGGTCATCTGCCAGTGGGCCCGGGGGATGTTCCGCCGTTGAAGCAGTTGACTCAACAGGGCCTCCTCCTGCACCTCGTCGATATTGGGGGCGAACTCCCTGATGGTCAGTTGGTTTTCCATCGCGACGTCTTCGTCGGTGACGACGACGCCCTCCGACACGGCCGCCTGATCGACCACGGCGCTGGCGACGAGCTGCTGGAAGGCCTCGCTGCCGTAACTTACCAGCAGCAGCTCCTGCAGCTGCCTCGTCGTGATCGGCTTGCCGTTGACGGTGGCGGCCAACTCCCCGGCCCCGGCAGAGCCGATCGTCGGATCGACCGGGCCGGAGGGGGTTCCGGCGCCTAGATTACTCGGCGGGGGCTCCCGCAGCCCGTTGCATCCGGTCGTCACACAGGCGGTCATCAGGGCCAGCAGCAGCACGGCGGTTGACGTCTTCATAGTGGGCCTCATCCTGTCATTGCATCGCCGAGGGTATCTGTTCCGATAGCTTACCGGCCGGCCGGGAAGGCGTCAAATGCCGCGCCGCGGCGCCCCGGAGAAGGGTGGGCCCTCAGGCGGCCGATTCCGGCGGCTCATCGAGCGTGCCGAGGATATTCCTGCCCGTCCGGCGGGTGAGCACGGCGAAGGCCGGCAGCAGCAGCGGGCGAACGGCAAAGGTGTCGATAATCATGCCGACGGCGAAGGCGAAGCCCAACTGCACCAGCAGGGCCAGGTCGCCGGCCATCAGGCTGCCCAGGGCGACGGCCATAATCACGCCGCAACTGGAGATGATCCCGCCGGTGGCCACGATCGCTCGCCGCGCCGCCCGCGCCGGCGGGGCGCGGCGGCCCTCCTGGGCCAACCGGGAGGCCAGGAAGATATTGTAATCCTGCCCGACGGCCACCATGACGACGAACAGGAAGACCTCGACCTTCCAGTCGATCCCCTCGGCGCCAAAGCAGCCCGTAAAGACCCAATAGGTCAACCCCAGGGCCGCCAGGTAGCCCAGCACGGTGCTGGCGACCATGAACAACGACAGCCAGAGGTCGCGTAGCAGCAGGACGACGATGGCCACGATCACCACCAGCGCCGCGACGGCCACGCGACGGAAGTCGCCCCGGGTCAGCGAACGGACGTCCACCATCCCGGCGGTGGCCCCGGCCAGGTGCACGCGCGCGCCGGGCAGGGCGGACTCGGCCTCCGCTCGGATCACCGTGCCGACCGCCTCGAGGGTTGCCATGGCCGCGTTGGAGAACGGCGGGTCGGCCATGACCACCTCCAGCCGCATCGCACCGTCGGTGAGGTAGGACCGCTCGATCCCGTGGGCGACCACGGCATCGCGGAGGGCGGCGGCGGCCCCGGCGGCAACCTCCGCGACCGATTCGATCGGCCGGGTGAAGATCCCCTTTAACGACTCCAGCATCCCCAACACCGGGCGCGAACTCGGCGCCGTGGTCGCCTCAGGCGGGGCCGGTTTCGTCCCGGGGGGGCGCGAGGCGGTTCCCGGCGGTGGCTCCGGCCGGCCGGCACCCCGGCCGATCGGGTCGCTCGCCGAACGCACGTTCACGACGCCGGGGATCGCCCGTAGCTGCTCGGTCAGTCGCGCCGACGCTTCTCGCAGAGCGCCCGGCCCGACCGCCGGGTCGGTTTCGATCAGCACGCTGATGGGCGCCAACTCCCCCACCGACCACTGCCGCCGGATCACCGCCGCCCCCCGCATTGCCGGGTAGGTTTCCTTCAGGTCCGCCAGCGTGTCGTACACCCAGGTAACGCGGGTCGCCTGTACGGCCGGCACGGCCAGCACGGCGCCCACCACCAGCAGCGTAAGGGCCGGGCGAACCGTCACGAACATGGCCACCCGCTTCCAGAAGGCTCGGCGCGTGGGGATGTGCACCTTCCCCGGCCAGAACAGCCCCCGCCCGGCCACGGCCGCCAGGGCGGGCACCAGTGTGAGCGCCGCGGCCAGGGCGATGGCCAGGGCCAGCGCGGCGGCCGGGCCGACGTTGCGATAGACCCCGTACCTCGCCAGCATCAGCATGGAAAGCCCCGCAATGGTCGTGCCGGCCGAGGCGGCGATGGCCGGGGCCGTGCTCAGCCAACTGCCCGCCACGGCCTGGCCCACCGGTCGCCCGGCCTCCAACTGCTCGCGGAAGCGCCCCAGGAAGAATAGCGAGTAGTCCACCCCGGCCCCGAACAGCAGCACGTAGATGAAGATACGCTCGCCGGCCCCCACGTGGACGCCGATGGACTCCCCCGCGGCCAACAGGGAGACCGCCACCACCACCGCCACGGCGACCGCTCCCAGCGGCACCGCCGCGGCCAGCGGCGCCCGGTACACCAACAGGAGGATGAAGATCACCGCCAGGACCGTCACCCAGAGCGTCCGCTCGTGCGAAGCCTCGGCCGCGGCGGCATAGTCGTGGCCGAAACCGGCCGAACCGGTCACCGCCACGGTCAGCCCGGCGGGCACATCGGTCGTGTCGACGATGTGCTGAAGATGGTCCACCACCCCGGCCGCCTGGATGGTGATGAAGGTGGCGGGGATCTGCACGATCACCAACGCCCCCTGCCCCAGCCCGGCCCGGGGGGGCGAGAGGAGCACCTCTCGGAGTTCCGGAAGCGTGCCCGGCTCGATGACCTGCAGCGACCGCAGGTCCAGCCGCTCACCGAGATCGCTGGCGCGGGGGTCCTTGATCCGCCGGACGATATCGTCCAGCGCCGCCATGTCGGCTCCGGTGAGCCGCTCGACGGCGGGCGTGGCCGGGTCGTCGGGGCGCTCGAACGCCACCACGGCCTGGCTCAGTCCGGCCGAGCGGGGGAAGTGCCGCCCCAGCGCCTCCGCGGCGGCCTGGCTGGGAGCATCGGGGGGCAGAAAGCCCGACCCGTCGCCGGCCCCCGGGTCCGGCGCCGGCGCCAGCAGCGTCAACACCACCGCGCCGCCAAGCCACGCCGCCAGCACGACCCAACGCCACCGCGCCAGGTTCTCGGCCAGTCGTCTGAAACTGAGGATTCTCGCTCTTCGATTGACGATTGATGCACCCAGGGGGCAAGCTGACCAGTGGCTACTGACTACCGATCATTGACTGCCGGCTACGTGTCCGGTGTTCTTCGCTCGGCCTTCGGCGTCACTTCAACTTCACCGGGAAGCCGCTCTCGCGCCACAGCCGGATGGTACTCTCCAACTCGTCCAGTGTGCTGCTGAGCCGGCGGGCGGATTCGAGCAGTTCGTTGTAGAGTCGGGGGTCGTTAAGGACCTTGCCGGCGGTGCCCTCGCCGCTGTCGATCTTCGCGGCGACCCGTTCGAGCGTGGCGAACAGCTTGCCAAGCCGGTCGGCGTCGTCGATCAACTTCTTCGCCAGCGCGTCGACCTGCTGCCCGGTGGTCTCGGCGGCGCCTTTGACGGCCTCGGCGGCGCCTTTGGCGGCCCCGGTGGCCTCGTCGATGCCTCGGAGGCTCTTGCGGGCGTCGATGACGAACTGACGCCAGTCGGCCAGCGTGTCCTTGATGTTCTTGCGGTTGGCCTCGTCGCCCACGATGGCCTCCAGGCCCGCCAGAACCCGGTTCAAGCGGGCCACCGCCCCGTGCACCCCGCCGCCGCTGGGGCCCGTGGTCGGCAACAGCGGCTCGACCACCTTGTTCAGGTTGTCGGCCAGCTGGGTGAAGGCCTCGAACCCGACGGCGATCTTGTCCAGCGTGGCCTTGATCTCCGGGGTCATCAGGCCGTCGGGCGGCAGCTCGCCGGGCAACCTGGCCGAGCCGTCGGTCGCCAGCCAGCCCGCCGCCGCCCCGGACCACCGGGGGGCGGTCTCCAGCGACACGTAGGCCCCACCGGCCAGCCCGCGCGTGGCGATGCGGGCCGTCACGTCATCGGGGATTCGCACGTCGCGGTCGATCCGGCAGTCGAAGGTCACGCCCAGCCGGACATCCTTGCGGAACTCGATGGACCCGACGGTGCCGATCCGCTTGCCGTTCAGCCGGACGTCGGCCCCGTTGATCACGTTGCCGCCGCGGGGGAAATCGATCCGCACCTGGTAGCCGCTCCGCGCGAAGGCGGGGACCTCGCCGAACAATATAATCATGAACGCCAGCCCGGCTAAGGCGACCAGCACGGTAACCCCAACGGCCACGTTTCGTTTCTTCTCGCTCATGGTCCTGCCACTCTCCCCGGGGACAACTCGCTCGATCGCGCCGATCAACCGTCCTCCGGCGCCCGCTCGGGGCCGTTGTCGCGCTCGGCCAGCCGGCCCAACTCCAGTTCGCGGAGCTCAGCGGCACTGGCTCGGCCCTCGACAAAGCGCCGGACGGCGTCATCGCGAATCTCCGCCAACTCGGCCGGCGGCGCGTCCGCTATGAAGTGCCCATTGTACAGCATCACGATACGATCGCCCACCTTCCGGGCCGAGGCCATATCGTGTGTCACCACGACGGCCGTGGTGTTCAACTTGTGCTGGAGCTTGATGATCAGCTCGTTGATCAGGTCCGCCCGCACCGGGTCCAACCCGGTGGTGGGCTCGTCGTAGAGGATCACCTCCGGGTCCAGCACAATCGCCCGTGCCAGGGCGACGCGTTTCTTCTGCCCGCCGGACAGTTCCTCCGGCATCTTCCGCTGGCCCCCGTCCAGCCCGACCAGTTTCAGGGCCTCCTGCACACGATCGGCCCGCTCGGAGCGATCCCGATGGCCGTGCTCGTCCAGCGGGAACCGCACGTTGGCCTCGACGTCCATCGAGTCGAACAGCGCCCCGCCCTGGAAAAGCATGCCCACACGCCACCGCACCGGCACCAGGGCCCGTTCGCTGAGGCCGGAGATCTCCTGCCCGTCGAAGAACACCTTCCCCGCGTCCGGCCGCAACAAGGCCACCATGTGCTTGAGCAGCACGCTCTTGCCGCATCCACTCGGGCCGATGATAACCGTGGTCGAGCCCCGGACAATCGACAGATCCACCCCCGCCAGCACAAGCTGGGAGTTGAAAGACTTCCGCACGCCCGCCAGTTGGATAATGGGGCCCGCCTTGTCCATCTAAAGCTCCAACACCATCGCGATTTCGTCGCACGCGTCCCGTCTGGGGCACATGGCGCACTCGCGCCACACCTTCGACGGCAGTTGGTCCTTGTCGATCACGCGGAACCCGTTTCGGGCGAAGAACTGCCGCTCGTAAGTCAGCGCGAAGAGCCGCTTGAGGCCCAGCGCCTCGGCGTCCCGCACGGCCCAGGCGAGCAGTTGCCGCCCGATCCCATGGCCGATGTGATCCGGATCGACCGCCAGCGATTTCACCTCGGCCAGGTCGGCCCAGGAGATCTCCACCGCCGCGCAACCGACGATCTTCCCGCCATCCTCGGCGACAATGAAGTTGCGCAGCCGTTCATACACGTCTTCGAGGGACCGGTGCAACATTTTTCCTCGCTCGGCGTGGTAGTTAATCATGCGGCAGATGTCCGGCGTGTCGGGCATTGTCGCTGCTCTGATCTCCATGGCGTGCATTCTACCGGCCAAGCGACACCAGCGGAACCTCCCCACCGGCGTCTTCGGCGCCGAGACGGCAAGATTTGCGCCGCCGGCGGCAACTGCTGCGCCGTGGCGGGTCGCCGGCCGCGGGGCGCCGGGCGGGGTTCCGCCGGGTGGAGGCACGGCTGAGAGAAAACCTGAACTCTCTTTAGCTATTGCGAGGCCGAGCGTTACAAGCCGTCGGGCATAGCGCCCAACCCCTTTTTCAGCGCCGGGCCCGCCGTTTGGCACGGTCGTTTCATAGTGATGGGCGTCGGGTGCGAAGCGTTCCCGATTGTTCAGCCGCGCATGGACGTGCGGCCTGGACCCCGCCGGAGGCTGCGGGGTACGGACTATCAGTCCCGGTCACCGGGACTGGGTGAGAGGAGTCTCACCGATGCAGACTGACGCCCAGGTGCGTTCGGGTAAACTGGAAACCGTTCTGGCGGCGGCATTGGAGGCCGCGGCCGAGCGGGTACGTCGGCGGGTGCCGGGGATGATCCAGGCCGCCCGACTGGCCACGGCCGTCCACATGAGCCGGGTGGCGGAGTCCGCCCGGGCTGGACAGCGCGGGGTCGGCGCCAATCGAGTTACGAGTTCTGTGGCCGTGCCGGCCGAATCGGCTGTCGCGGCCCAGCTCGTGCGCAGAGGGGGGGCACGATGAACTACGGACTCTACCTCAGCGCCGCGGCGTTGCGGATGAACCAGGCCCGCCAGGACATCATCGCCAACAATCTGGCCAACGTGGACACCGCCGGGTTCAAGCGTGATCTGATGGCCGTTCGGGCCGCTCGTTCGGCGCCGCGGGAACTCGGCCTGCCACCTCACCTGATCGCCCCGGTGCTCGATGACATGGCCGGGGGGCTGCGGAACGACGGCACGCATACCAGCTTCGCCCAGGGGCCGCTCATTCGCACCGGAAACGACCTCGACATGGCCCTGCAGGGCGAGGGTTTCTTCGCCGTACAGGTAGACGGGGAGAAGCGCTACACCCGTGACGGCCGATTCACCCGCGACAACACCGGGCAACTTGTTACCGCCACGGGTGCCTATCCGGTGTTGGACGCCGACGACCAGCCCATCCGCCTGCCGAGCGGACGCGCCTCGGTCGACGCCAGAGGGACCCTCCGCGCCGGGGGGGCCGTGGTGTCGCTGAAGCTGGTCGATTTCGCCGATCGCTCGGTCCTTCTCAAGGCGGGCGGGAACACCTACGTCGCGGCCGGTTCGGCCACCGAGCGCCCGGCCGAGGCCACCGTCCGCGGCCAGTTCATCGAGGGCAGCGGGGTCAAGCCGGCCGCCGCTTTGGTGGAGATGATCACCGCCCAGCGCTGCTACCAGGCCGCGGCCAAGATGATCCAGTTCGCCGACACCATGCTCGGCAAAGCCGTCAACGATATCGCGCGTATCGCGTAACAGGAGTCGCCCGATGAGCATTTTGGCTATGCACACCGCCTCGACGGGGCTGCATGCCCTGACCACGCAGATCGACGTGATCGCCAACAATCTGGCCAACGTCAACACCCACGGCTTCAAGCGCAGCCGGGCCAACTTCGAGGACCTGCTGTACCAGAAAGAGGAGATCGCCGGTAAGGAGAACTCCCTCGGCGACATCACGCCCGCCGGCACGTACATCGGGCTGGGCTCGCGTATCAGCAACACCCAACTGGTCTTCACCCAGGGCAGCCCTATCAAGACCGGCAGCCCGACGGACATGACCATCTCGGGAGACGGCTTCTTCCAGGTCGAGTACTTCGATGACGTTGGCGGCGGCGTGGCCTACACCCGGGCCGGCAACTTCGTCCTGAACAGGGACCGAGAACTCGTCTTGGCTAACAGCGACGGCTACCGGCTGGACCCCAACGTGACCATTCCCGACGACGCCACGGACATCACCATCGGTTCCGACGGCACCATCAGGGCCCTGCTGCCCGGAGAGACGATCCCCGAGGAGGTCGGGCAGGTGAGCCTGTACCGCTTCCCCAACCCCGGCGGGCTGGAGCAGGCGGGAATGAACCTCTTTATCATCACCGACGCCAGCGGGCAACCCGAGGAGGCGACCCCCGGGGAGGACGGAGCCGGCACGATCATCGGCGGGTTCCTCGAGTCGTCCAACGTCGACGCGGTCACCGAGTTGATCAACCTGATCAAGGCCCAGCGGGCCTTCGAGCTGAATAGCCAGGTCATCACCACCGGCAACGAGATGCTACAGACCATCACTCGCCTGAGGTAACACGGGATTCGAACGTGAAGAAGATTCGAACAATCGCCATCGTGCTGTCGACAGTCCTGGCCGGATCGGCCGAGGGGCAGGAGATCCGCCTGTTCCCGGCGGCCGTCTGCACCGATGAAACGGTCCGGCTGGGACAGGTGGCGTCGCTGACGGCGCTGGACCCGGCCACGGCCACGATTGTCGTGCTGTCGCTGCCGGAGGCGGGCACCAGCGGCCGACTGACGGTGGCCGAGGTACAGAACGCCCTTCGCCAGGCTGGGGTGAATCCGGTCCCGATCGCGTTTAGCGGCGCGGCTCACTGCGCGGTCCGCCGGGTGGCCAACGCCCGACCGCCCGCGCCGGGACCGGGGGGCGACCCGCCCGCCGCCGCGCCGCCGCCAGAGCCGACGGCGACCCCGCCGGCCAACAAGGTCACGTTGGGCCAGGCGGTGCTGAAGCAACTGGCCAACGAACTGGGCGCCCCCACCGAGGCGATCACCGTGACGTTCGACGGCTCCAGCGCCCGCACGGCCGCGATGACGCCGACCGGGGAGATCGCCATCACCAGCACCAACCGCAATCGGCTGGGAAGGCGACGCTGGCGAGCCGACTTCAGCATCAAAGGGCGCAAGCTCCGCCGCTACCTCTCGGCCAGGGTGGCCCTGCGGCGCGAGCTGGCGGTGGCCAAGCGAGCCCTGCTTGTCGGCGAGGTGGTCGGGCCAGACGACGTTGAACTCGTCCGCCGCGACGACAACGGATCCGCCACCGTGATGACCGACTTGGCCGCCGTCGTGGGCCAGCAGGTCCGCCGGGCGGTTCGGCTGGGCGAGCCGATTCGCCCGGAGAACCTTACCGCCCCGGTCCTGGTGAAGCGCGGCCAGACGGCCTGGGTCCGCTGCGGGCCCGTCCGCCTGCCGGCCAAGGCACTGAGCAAGGGCATCAAAGGCGATCGGGTGGAGTTCGAGAACCCCCGCAGCAACAGGCGATTCTGGGCTGTGATCACCGGGCCGGGCACCGCCGAGATGGCATTGACCCCCGCCCTACCCCAACAGGAGTCGAAGGGATGACTGCACATCGGATCACGTTACTGTCGATGGTGTTGACGCTCTCGGCCGGCACGGTCGCGGCCCAGAGCTCCAGCCTTTACAAGCACCCGGAGGGCGGCTCGGGCACGCCGGCGGCGCCGCGGTCGAGCGCGCCGGAGGCCGGGCGAGTCACGTCGGCCACGTCGGTGCGGCCGGACGAAGCGGCGGCCCCCGCGGCGGCGGTGCCGTCGCTGATCGCCACCGCCAAGCCCAAGGCCAAGATCATCGCCAAGGAAGACCTCATTACGATCATCATCCGCCAGCAGGCCAGCCACTCGGCCCGCGGCGACGTCGAGACCACGCGTGAGAGCACCATCGACGGCAAGATCGATGCGTGGGCCTGGCTGCACGCCGGCAAGGTGCCGGTCAGGGCGGTGACCCTCAAAGAGAACCCCGCCATCAAAGCCAAACTCGATCGCGAGTTCGAGGGCAGCGGCACCGCCGGCCGAACCGACACGATCACGGCGCGGATCACCGGCAAGGTGGTGGACGTCAAACCCAACGGCAACCTGGTCATCGAGGCCAGCGAGAGCATCCGCACCGACGAGGAAGCCTACACCATCCGCGTCACCGGCATCTGCCGGACACGCGACGTGACCCCCGACAACACGATCCTGTCCACACAGATCGCTGAGTTGGAGGTGCACAAGGTGTCCACCGGCGCCGTCAAGGACGCCACCAAGCGGAGCCTGCTGCATCGGTTGTTGGACTGGACGAACCTGTTCTAGGACCACGCGTTGTCGGCCGGGCAGCGCCCCGGCTGGAGACTGACGACATGCATAAAGCGACAGTGACATTCCTGGCCTTGGCGGCGGCGGCGGCCGTGCTCACCCACGCGGGGGCCGCCCGCGGCGGGGTGACCATCCGCGACGTGGCCCACCTCCAGGGCGAGCGCGAGAACAGCCTCATGGCCGTGTCCATGGTGGTCGGGCTCAAGGGCACCGGGGACGGCAAGAGCGTGCAGGCCATGAAGTCGCTGGCCCAGATGTTCTACAAGTTGGGGCAGAATGTCGACGACCTGCGCGACATCGACGCGTCCAACGTGGCCCTGGTCCACGTGAGCGCCACCGTGGGCGAACACGGCGCCCGCGACGGCGACCCCCTCGACGTGAAGGTCGCCTCCATCAACGGGGCCAAGAGCCTCGCCGGCGGGCGGCTCATCCAGTGCGCCATGCTCGGCCCGAATCTCAAGTACCCTATCGTCTACGCCCTGGCCGACGGCGACGTAATCCTCGTGGACCCCGACAGCCCCACCACCGGGGTCATCAAGGGCGGGGCCATCATGGAGCGGAACATCATCCCCAGTTTCCTGCAGAACGGCCGCATCAAACTGGTGCTGGACCGCAACCACGCCACCTGGGCCTTGGCGAGCGTGGTGGCCAAGGTGGTAAACGAGGCCGAAGCCGACATCGATACCGGGCGGCCCATTGCCACCGCCACCGGCCGGGGCGTCGTCACCGTGACCGTGCCGACGGTCGAGTTGGCCGCCCCGGTCGACTTCATCGCCCGGGTGCTCTCTCTGCCGGTGCTCATGCCGGACCTCAAAGCCAGGATCGTCATCGACCGCCGGACGAGCACCATCGTCATCACCGGCAACGTGGAAATAGACCCGGTGATCTTCTCCCAGCGCGGGCTCACCGTCACCACGGTGATCCCCCCGATCGTGCCGACCGCCGAGGCCCCGATGCTGAAAACCGAAACGTTCCACCTGTTGGCCCCGAAGACCGGTCGCCCCACGACCAAGGCTCAGCAGTTGGTGGACGCCTTCAACAAACTGCAGGTGCCCTTTGACGATCAGGTTGCGGTGATCCACACGCTCAATCGCACCGGTCGGCTGCACGCCGAGGTGATCGAGGAGTAAGCATGGCCGCCGTCGCGCTACAACTGGCTGCCGCCGCCAAGCCGAACGTTTCGGCCCGGCAGAAGCTCCGCGCCGTCTGCGAGGAGTTCATCGGCATGACGATGTTCGGCCAGATGCTGCGGGAGGCGCGAGACAGCAGCCTTAACAACGACCTGTTCCACAGCTCGGGCGAGCGCATTTTTCAGTCGCAATTGGACGACGTACTCCTGCGCGGCGCCGCCAGCGGCGACCGGCCCAGTAGGTTCGGCCGACTCGGCGAGGCGTTGTACAACTCGCTGGCGCGCCGATTGAACGCCGCTGCCGCCGCCACCGGCGCCCTGGATACCGAAGGATAGACACATGGACGGGCCAACCGCCGACAAACTGCAGGCCGTCTTGAACGGCCAACATGCCGCACATGAGGAGCTTCGCTCGGCGCTGCAACAGCAGCAGCGGGCGATCCGCGCCTTCGACAGAGCCGGCCTGGAAGCGCTCCGAGGCCGGTGCGAACTGCTCGTCGAGCGGATCACCGGCCTGGAGACCACCCGCGAGGCGATCACCGGCCCCGGCGTGCGACTGACCGAGCTGGCCAACGACATGCCCGAGCCCCAACGCAGCCGGCTGGTGGCGATCTCGCTGGGGCTGCGGAAGCTCGCCGAGGAGACCTCCGCCTTGCACCGCGTCAACCGGGCGGCCGTGCAGCACTTGCTGCGGCATTTCCGGTCGATCCACCAGACCCTCACCCACGCGGGGCAAAGCTGCGGGTACGGCGCCTCCGGCGAGGCCGATGACGGCGGGACCCGGTCCATGCTGATCGATGCGGTGGCCTAGAGGATAACCATGGGCTTACTGGACGCACTACAACTTGGCGCCAACGCCTTGACCGCCCATCAGGCGGCGATCCAGGTGGCCGGCAACAACATCGCCAACAGCGCCACGCCGGGCTACACCCGGCAGGAAGCGGTGCTCACCCAGGCGCCGGTCAGTAAGCTGGCGGGCAACCTCACCGTCGGCACCGGCGTGCAGGTCTCCGACGTCCGCAGCATCATGGACGCGGCCATTGACGCCCGGCTGCGCGACGCCCTCAGCCAGGTCAGCAGCTACCTGGCATCCGAGCAGGCGCTCACGCAGGTCGAGTCGCTGATGAACGAGCTGACCGACACCGATCTGTCCACCGCCATGAACGAGCTGTTCAACAGCTTCTCGGCCCTGGCCGCCTCGCCGGAAGATCTGGCCCAGCGAGCCCTGGTGGTCCAGCGGGCCGAAGCGCTGTCCAACCGCTTCAGCTACCTGCGAGGGGGGCTCGAACGGCTGCAGGCGGACATGACCGCCCAATTGGAGGGAGCCGTCGCCGAGGCCGATCGGCTCGCCTCGGCCATCGCCGAGGTCAACCTCCACATCGTCGCCTCCGAAAGTTCCGGCCAAACCGCCGCCAGCCTGCGGGACGACCGTAACGCGTTGATCAGCCAACTCAGCGAACTGATCGACGTGACGGTGCACGAGGACGCCAACGGGGCCGCCAACGTGTTCATTGGCTCCGAGCCGCTGGTCTTCCAGACCCAGAGCCACGGGCTGGAGATCATCACCCAGTCGGTGGGCGACGAGGTCCTCGAGGTGGTGGCCTTCGCCGACAACGACAGCGTCATCAAGACGACCGGCGGGAAGATCGCCGGCCTGCAGACCACCCGCGACGGGGAGGTGGCCGACGTGATCGAGCGGCTGGACACGCTGGCTCGGCAGGTCATCTGGCAGGTCAACCGCATCCACACCCAAGGCACCACGCTGACCGGCATGACCGAACTGACGGGCACGTACCAGGTGGACGACGCCGACGCGGCGATCGATAGCGACACGGCCGGGCTGGACTTCCAGCCGAGCAACGGCAGCTTCCTGCTGACCGTCACCGTTACCGGCCCCGACGGCGGAGAGACGGTCAGCACGTACCAGATCGACGTGTCGCTGACCGGGGCGCCCACCGACACCACGGCCAACACGCTGGCGGCCGCCATCGACGCGGCGAACGACCTGACCGCCGAGATCAACATCGCCGGCAAGCTGGCAATCCGGGTAACCAACACCAACGCCACCGTCAGCTTCAGCGAAGACTCCTCCGGCGTCCTGGCGGCGCTGGGGGTCAATACCTTCTTCACCGGGCGGGACAGCGGCACCATCGCCGTGACCGAGGCCATCGCCGACGACGCCGGGCTGATCGCCGCCGGTCGAAGCGGGCAGGACGGCGACGGGACCAACGCGACCGCCCTGGCCGAGCTGGCCGACGCGAACGTGACCGAACTGTTGGGCATGACCTTGTCGGAGTACCACCAACGCCTTGTCGCCGACGTGGCCGTGTGGACCGCCGGCGCCGCCGACATGGCCTCGGCCAACGAGATCGTCTACGAGAGCGTTCTGGCCCAGCGGGAGAGCATCAGCGGCGTCAGCATCGACGAGGAAACCATCGACCTCATTCGATACGAAGCTGCCTTCCGGGGCGCCGCGCGATTCATCAGCGTGGTGCAGGAGCTGTTGGACACGTTGTTAGCACTGGTGTAACGGATCGGAAACCATGAGCTACGCGGGCATTCATCGAATCAGCGATCAGATGCGGAGCAACACGCTGCTGGATAATATCCGCCGCAACACGCTGCAGACCGCGCTGGTTCAGCAACAGCTCGCCACGGGCAACCGCCTGCTGACTCCCAGCGACGATCCCGCGGCCGCCAACAGCGCGTTGAGCGTCCAGCGGAGCATGGAGCAGCTCGAGCAGACCCTGGCGAATCTGCAGAAAGCCGGAAACCTCTTCGCCATGACCGACTCGGCCCTGGGCGACGCGGCGACGCTGCTGACCGAAGCCCAGACGCTGGCCTCGGCCAGCGTGGGATCCACCATTACCGCCGAGGAGAAGGTCCAGGCCGCCGGGCTGATCAACGAAATCACCCACCAGATGCTCTCCCTGGCCAACTCCCAACTGGGCGACGTGTACATCTTCGGCGGCACGGCCACCACCGAAGCCCCGTTCCTGAGCACACCGGGCGGCGTGCGGTACATCGGAGCCGACCAGAACACGATGTCGCTGCTGGGCGAGCCCTCGGCTTCCCCGGTGGGGTTGACCGGCCAGGAAGTCTTCGGCGCCCTGTCCTGCCGGGTCAGCGGCTATCAGGACCTGACCCCGCAGATGTCCGTCAACACACGGCTGGCCGACCTTCGCGGGGCCGGGGAAGAGGGCGTCCGGCTCAATACGATCCAGATCACCGACGGCACCAACGACATCGAGGTCGACCTGACCGCCGCCGACCGCGTCGGCGACGTGATCGCCATCATCAATGCCGCCGGCGGCGGCGTCATCACGGCCGCCCTGGGGCCCGCCAACAACTTCACGATCAGCAGCTCGGCCGGCGGGGCGGACCTGGTGGTCACCGACATCGAGGGCAGCCAGGCGGCCCGCGACCTGGGTATCTACCGACCCACCGGGCAGGGCGCCACCTTCAACGGCGACAGCGTCCTGCCGGCTGTGACGGCGACGACCCAACTGGCCGACCTGGTCGGCGGCGCCGGGGTGGACCTGACCAGCGGCCTGATCATCACCAACGGGCAGGAATCGGCGACGTTGGACTTCTCCACCGACACGACCGTCGAAGATCTGCTCAATCGCATCAACAGCGCCGGCGTGAACGTGGTCGCCCGCATCAACGCCGATGGCACCGGCATCGACGTGATCAACACTTTCAGCGAGACGGAACTGCGTATCGGCGAGAACGGCGGCACCACCGCCGACGACCTGGGCATCCGCAGCTTCCGCGGCGCCACGACGCTCGATGAGCTCAACGACGGGATCGGCATCCACACCGTCGACGGCGAAACCGACATCCGCGTGAACGCCCGCGATGGGAGCTTCTTCGAGGTCGACCTCGACGGCATCACCGACGTGGACGACGTCATCAGCAGCATCAACACGGCCGCGGGCATCGCGGGGGTCGCCGTCTCGGCAGCCCTGGCGGCAACCAGCAACGGCATCGAACTGACCGACGCCACCGGCGGGGTCGCCAACCTGGAGGTCGTCTCGACCAACTCCAGTACGGCCGCGGCGGAGCTGGGCCTGCTCCAGAGCGTTTCGGCCAACACGCTGACCGGCGATGATGTCAACCCCATCGTGCCCGACAGTGTGTTTGCCCACCTGGCCCAACTTCGCGACGCCCTGCTCAGAGGCGACGACACCTGGATCACCCTGAGCACCGAGCGCCTCAAGGACGACTTCGATCACATGGTCGCCCAACGGGCCCGCGTCGGCGGGCTGACCCGCAACGTCGAGACCCGCGCCGAACGGGCCGAAGACCAACAAACGAGCAATCAGGCCACGCTGAGCCTGCTGAAAGACGCCGACTACGTCGAGGCGGTCACACGGTTCCAGGCGCTGCAGACGGCGCTGCAAGCGAACCTGATTACCGGCTCGAAAATGATGAGTTTGAGCTTGTTGGACTTCCTCCGCTAGATCGCCCCCGGCCAGGCCGGATCGAGAGGCGGAGGTCGTCGGGAATACGGAAGCACCGCAGGCCCTTGGCCTGCACGACATGGATGGGTCGGCTTGCGCAGACGGGCCGGACCGGCCATGAGAGTCGCCCGTAACGGGGTCTGCCGCATGGATGCGGCGGGGTGAGGACTCGACAGGATCGCAACGTCTGCATGGAGTGTGGGATCATGAAGATCGAGACGACGAGATTTGGACCGGTCATGGTGGACCCGGAAAGGGTCATCACCATGCCCAAGGGCATGCTGGGGTTTCCCCTGCACAAGCGGTTCGCCCTGATCGCCAACGGGGAGGCCAGTCCGTTCTACTGGCTGCAGGCCACCGACGAACCCGGCCTGGCCTTCGTAGTGTGCGATCCGCGGTTGTTCGTGCAGGACTACCAGGCGGAGTTGAAGGAGGACGACCGTGAATTGCTCGGCCTATCGGACCCGTCGGCGGCCACGTTGCTGGTGGTCTGCAACAAGGTCGATGACCTGCTGACGGGTAACCTCCGAGGCCCCATTGCCGTGAACCCGGACACGCGAGTGGCCAAGCAACTCGTGCTGTGCGGCAAGCGGTGGAAGACACGACATCCTCTGCTGAAGCTGGTCTCCAGGGAGCAGGAAGTTGTCACACATACTGCTTAGACCCCTTCAATTGAAGCCGGGCAGGATGCCCGGCCGAATTGGCCGGCCGTGCGGCATCGTCAGCCGATGCTCCGCAAGGCCATGGGGTCCGCTCCCCGCGGACAGCAGAGACATCCCACACCTGCAGATGTGCAGGCTGAAGGAAGGAGCCGAGGATGTTAGTGCTTTCACGACAAAAAGACGAGACGATCATGATCGGCGACGATGTCGAGATCACGATTGTCGATATTCGGGGCGACAAAGTTCGCCTTGGCATTACCGCTCCGCCTCATATTCCCGTACACCGCAAGGAAGTGTACGAAGCGATTCAGCGGGAGAACCGCGAGGCGGCCAGCTTGAAACCCGACGAAATCCCGCGTGTAGGCTCATTGGCCAAGAGACGGCCCAAGCCGCCGCCAAAGAAGCCCGATGGTGCCGACCAATGAACCGGTCGATCACACGTGCCGTAGAAGCTCGCCGTCAATGGGACCCGGCGAGTCACAAGGATGATTGGGTCCCTGCAGGGTGCCGTGAGCTGAGACGCCGCCGCTCCGCTGATCCAGGGGTCGGCAGGTCGGGCTCGGCCGGAGCATTGCACGGAACCCGGAGCCTAACAATCAAGGAGGATTGACCATGGCTCGGATCAATACCAACGTCGCTTCCCTCATGGCCCAGAAGGACTTGTCCGGGGCCTACGCTTCTCTCAACCAGTCGCTGCAACGCCTCTCCAGCGGCTTGCGGATCAACCGCGGGGCCGACGACCCGGCGGGGCTGATCGCCAGCGAATCGCTACGGAACGAGATCGCCGGCATCAGCCAGGCGATCAACAACAGCCAGCGCGCCTCCAACGTGGTGGCGACGGCTGAAGGTGCCCTCAACGAGGTCGCCGCGCTGCTGCTGGATATCAAACAGTTGACCGTTCACGCCGCCAACACCGGCGCGGTCAGCCCCGAGGAGATCCAGGCGGACCAACTCCAGATCGACTCGGCCGTGCAGAGCATCACCCGCATCGCCAACGTCACCAATTTCGCCGGGCTGAACCTGCTGGACGGCTCGTTGGACTACATCCTCAGCGGCGTGGACACCACGGAGATCGCCGAGGTCCACATCTTCAACGCCCAGTTCGGCACCGCCTCGATGATCCCCGTGAACGTGGAAATCCAGACCTCCGCCCTGCCGGGGCAACTGCTGTGGCGGAACAGCGCCGTGGCCTCCTCGGTCAGCATCGAGGTCGCCGGCAGGCAGGGTGTGGAGGTCTTCACCTTCATCAGCGGGACCGGCACCACGGCGATTCTCTTCGCCATCAACCAGGCCGCCGAAGCCACCGGCGTCTCGGCCACGCTGATCAGCGCGACCGACCCGACCTCCGGGCTGACGTTCACCAGCAACAGCTATGGCTCGGCGGCCTTCGTGTCGGTGAAGGCCATGCCCAACAGCGGCACCTTCGACACCGAAACGGTCGCCGCCGTCACCTCCAACCGCGCCATCGGGCAGGACGTCGCCGCCAGCATCAACGGAACCTACACGGTCGGCAAGGGCCTGACGGTCTCGCTGAACACCACCTACCTCAGCCTCGATCTGACTCTCGATGAGTCGCTCGCCTGGGGCACCGGAACGACGAACTTCAACATCAAGGGCGGCGGGGCGCTGTTCCAACTCGGCCCGCACGTGTCCATCAACGAACAGCGGAGTTTCGGCGTCCAGTCTATCGCCGCCAGCAGCCTGGGCAACAAGACCTTGGGCTTCCTCAGCGAGGTCCTCACCGGAGGCAGCTACAGCCTCGTCGCCGGCCAGGCCTCCCAGGCGGCCCAGATCGTCGACGAGGCGATCTCCCAGGTGGCCGGGCTGCGTGGACGCATGGGCGCTTTCGAGAAGAATACGCTGGCGACCAACATCGCCAGTCTGGAAGTGGCCCTGGAGAACGTCACCGCCAGCGAGAGCGCCATCCGCGACGCCGACTTCGCCGCGGAAACCGCGGCGCTGACCCGAGGCCAGATCCTCACCTCGGCGGCGACCAGCGTGCTGGCGATGGCCAACAGCCTGCCGCAAACCGTGCTGCAACTGCTGCAGTAGCTCGATACATACGGGGCGTCCCGCCCCGGCCCAGTGCACAGGCCCGGGCCACGCGGCCCGGGCCTTCTTTCTGCGCCGACGGCGAGTAACGAGCCGTAAACATGGATGGCCGCAATCCACCCTCGCGGCGCCATCGTGCCACCAGCCGCCGGGCTGGCGGATCAGACCGACTCGGAGGCGCTGGAGAAGGTGAACTCCCCCGCCGCCACGGCCGGGACGTAGGCGCCGCCGACGCGGGTGGGCCTCGACAGGGCCGTCACCGCGGACAGCAGCGAGATGGGGCTCTCATTGAAACGGAATCCCTTGACGGCATGGCGAATTCGCCCGTCTTCGACCCAGAACGTGCCGTCGCGGGTCAGCCCCGTCAGCAGGATGGTCTGCGGGTCGAGAAAGCGGATGTACCAGAAGCGCGTCACCAGCACGGCGCGGTCGGTGTTGGCGATCAGGTCGGCCAGGCTGCCTTCGCCGCCTTCGAGGATAAGGTTAACCGGCGAGCCGGTGGGCTCGACGCCCTGTCGGCCGGCCCAGTAGCGATCGTAGATCAACTGCTCGACCACGCCTTTGGAGATCCACGCCCGCGGGCGCACCGGCAGGCCGTCGCCGCCGAACGCCAAGGTCGGCACGGCCGGGTGGGTCGGGTCGCTGCGGAGGGTGACTCCCTCGCCGACCACCTGGGTGCCGATCTTGTTGCCCCCGCCGGGGGTGGCGAAGAAGCTCCGGCCCTCGTCGGCCTTGCGAGCGTTCATGGTGTGCACGGCATAGCCCAGGAATTCGGCGACCGCGGCCGGTTCGAGGATCACCGGGTACACCCCCGGGGCGAGCGTCTTGGGGTCCCGGGCGGCCAGGGCCTTTTGGGCGGCCACGTCGATCGCGGCGGCGCAGTCCACCTCGTCGATGTCTCGCCCGTTGCTGCTGCCCCACCCGCTGGCGGCGCCGCCGTCGGCCCGCATGGTGACGCTGAAGTCGGCATCCGTCCGCCGGCCCCAGGCGAAGAGACCCCGGCTGTTCCCCACCGCCGAGAAGCCGTGGCCGTGCTCGAAGTAACCCGCCGACTCCAGATCGTCCTCACCCGCAACGCGTATAGCCGTAGCGACGGCTTCGGCCCGCCGCTCGGGCGTGGCCTCGGCGGTGCTGTCGGCCCACGGGTCCACCGGCAGATACTGCTGCGGGGGCAACTCACCGACGTGCTCGGGGTCCTTGGGGGCCAGGCGGGCCAGTTCCTCGGCCTTGGCGACCAGGCGCTCCAGAGCGTCGGGAGTCACCTCCCCGCCGCTGACCGACGCGTGCCGTTTGCCGAAGCCGGCTGTGACCGCCACGTGCAGCGAGTCCACGTCGCCGCAGGTGGTCACGGCGTTGAGGGCGAAGCGCGTGTTGCCCCGCCGGCCGCCGCCGAGGTTCACGCGAGTTTCGTCGGCCGACGAGAACGACAGGGCCTGATCGATCACCGCCTTGGCCTGATCTGCATCGAGGATCATACCTGCCTCCGCGTGTTCAGTATGTTGATCTGGCGGAACCGCGCCGGCGAGGCCCCGTGGCTCATCTTGGCCCCCTGGCCCGGCTGGCCCTTGCCGCAGTTCAGCGTGCCGCCCATCCGCCAATGCCGCCGGTCGCAGACCGCGTCGCAGGCGTTCCAGAACTCCTGCGTGTTGGCCTGGTAGGCCACGTCGTTGAGCATCCCGACGATTTTGCCGCCGCGAATCTCGTGGAAGACCTGCCCGCCGAACTGAAAGTTCCGCCGCTGCTGGTCGATGGAGAAGCTGCCGTCGCCGACGATGTAGATGCCCCGCTCGGTGTCGGCGATCAGCTCATCGAGGCTCAGCGGCTCGGTGCCCGCTTCCAGGTGGATGTTCGCCTGCCGCTGGAACGGCACCGAGGCCCAACTGTCGGCGTAGGAGCAGCCGTAGGAGTGATTCACCTCCGGCAGACCGGCCGCGGCGCGAGCCTGACGGTACTCCGGCCAGAGCACCTGGTCGCGGATGGTCTGATAGTCGACCAGCACGCCGTCGCGCACCAGTTGCCATTCGGTGGTCTTCACGCCGTCGTCGTCGTACTTGCAGGTGCCCAAGCCGGTGGGAATCGTCCGGTCGGCCTTGAAGTTCACCACCGCCGAGCCGTACTGGAGCTTGCCGAGCTGATCGAGCGTCAGGAAGCTGGTACCGGCGAAGTTGGCCTCCAGCCCCACCGCCCGGTCCAGTTCGGTCGGGTGGCCCAGCGACTCGTGGATCGTCAGCCACAGGTTGCTCGGGTCGATGATGATGTCCCACTTGCCGGGGGCCACCGACTCGGCCCGAAGTTTCTCGACGGCCTGGGCGGCCATCACCGGCGCCATGGCGACCATGTCGCTGGCGATGACGTGTTCGTAGCCCATCCCGCGAGGCACGGTGTCGGCGCGGCGGTTCTCGAACCGCCCGCTGTCCGGGTCGGTGGCCGTGACGGTGAACTGCGGATACGTGCGATAGATGTTCTGCTCGATCCTGCTGCCGTCGGTGGAGGCGAAGAGCTTCCGCTCGTTCTGGAACAGCAGCGACGACGTGCAGAACTTCGTCCCCGGCGTCTTCAGAGCCGCGGCATTCACCGCCAGCAGCAGCTCGACCTTCTCGGCCAGTGGAACGCCGAACGGGTCGGCCTCGATGGGCGTCTGCCACGTGTCGTCATACGCTTCCACCGGCACCAGTTCCACCGGCCGGCGGCGAATCGCCCGGTTGGCCCTGGCCATCGCCAGCGCCCGCCCGGTGGTCTCTGTGACGGTGTCCGCATCGATCTGATGGCTGGCGGCGAACCCCCAGGTGCCCTCCAGCAGAACGCGAACACCGAAGCCGAAGCTCTCGTTGTCGCTGATGCTCTGCAAACGGTCCTCCCGGGCGGTGATCCCCTGGCTCCTGTGTCGCGAAAAGCGAATGTCGGCGTACCCGGCGCCGCCGTCGCTCGCGGCATTCAAGGCCGCGTCGGCCAGTGCTTTCATGATCGACTCCCAGGAACATCTCCGGTGCCGCCGCCCACTCGGAGGCGGCAGGGGGATTCTCTCCCATCGTGGTCGGTCGATCAATACCCTTGCTCGGGCCCCGGCAGCACACGCCCCCTGCCCGGAGCTGTGCAGGCCCGTGTCCATACGGAGAATCGCGGTAAAAGCAGCCACTCTCGCGATCTCGAAATCGCCCGGACGCCCACATTGGGGCGATGGGACCCGACAAAGCTGTTAATATAGGTAATTTATAGGCGAGTTGCTAATCTTGTGCAGATAGAAGCCCCGATACTAGTGGAGAGTGACCTTAGCGTACGCGCGGCCGATGTGCCGCTCCTGGATACGCTTGGGTCAAAGAAGCAGGTCAGGTGGCGTCGACAGCAATGGGGTTCCTTAGTCGCTGTCACCTATGATCTTACATAGCGCTAGCGGCCAGCCGCGAAGCCACGTGGGCGCTGCTCACAACTTCCGGCATGGCCGTCGACTGAAGGCAATACTGCCTCAATGGGCACACAGCGTAAGGAGCTGGGCGATGGGTGGATCATCAATGAACCGGTCAATCTCTGGGACGTTTCACAGCGAGGTCCCGCAACCGCGGCGATGCCAGGATGATGCGGCACCGGCTGCCTGTCTTGAGATGCTCGAGCCGCGGCTGTTGCTGTCGACGGCCCTGCTGATCGACGCGGGCGCCGCTTCGGATGACGGCGTGGCGGACAATTTCCTCGTGCGGCTGAACGATGCCGGCACGCAGGTCGAACTGTTCGTGAATCCCTCGGCCACGCCCACGCCGACGCTGGCGATGCCCGTTGCCGACGTGGCCAGCCTGACGGTGGAGGGGTCCAGCGATGACGACACCTTGACCGTCGACCTGTCGAATGGCCTGTTCGGCTTCGACATCGTCTTCCACGGCAGAACCGACAGCGGCACCGGCGACGGCGACGTGCTGCGCACCATCGGTGACCTCGGCTCCGGCGCCACGGTGGACTATACCACCGGCCCAGGCAGCGCCGAGGGAAAGTCCGGCGTGTTCACCTACGAGGTCGGCCCTGAGACCCAAACGATCACCTTCACGGGCCTGGAGCCCATCGAGGATCTGACCGTAGGGGTGACCCTGACGGTGAATGCCACCGCGGCCGCCGACACGGTCTTTCTCGTGGCCGGACCGAACGCCACCGGCGTGGACCCGATTACCGCGCAGGTCGGCGAACCCACCTACCAGGTCAACTTCGGCGCCGCTCCGATAGAACTGGTCAACTTCCGCAACAAGACGAACCTCATCATCAATGGCGCCGGCGGGGCAGACACGATCACCATGGATCTGCCGGCCAACCTGACCGACGCCCTGGCCACGGTAACCCTCAACGGCGACGATGGGACCGACACCATTGACGTTCTGTCGACCCCGGCCGGCGTGGCCACCACCGTCAACGGCGGCAACAACACCGACACGGTCAACCTCGGCAGCGCCGCCAACTCGCTCGGCGCCATCCTGGGCGCCGTGGCGGTCAACGGCGACGCCCACGATGCCGGCACCACGGGGCTGACCATCGGCGGCGACACCAACACGCTCGACACGGGCGATATCCTCAACGTCAACGACCAGGGCGACGCCGGCAGCTTCACCTACACGCTCACCGGCACCACGGTCACCCGTACCGGCATCGCCACGGTGACCTACGGCACGGTCGAGACGGTGAACCTCAACACCAGCCTGGGCGCCGCGGACGTGGACGTGACCAATACGGCCGATTCGGTGAACACGACCATCACCACCGACGCAGCCGACGACATCGACGTGACCACCACCGGCGCCGACAGCAGCGTGGTGATCAACACCGCCGATGACGCCGACGCGGTGGACATCGCCGGCACCGGCATCGACGGCGGCGACGGAGACGCGTTGGGCAGTTTCCTGCAGGTCAACGGCGGGGCCGGCGACGACACGCTCACGCTCGCCGGCAGCGGCGCCGCCAGCCGGGTGGAGCTGAACGGCCAGGCGGGGGATGATACGGTCAACGTGCAGGCCACCGCCACCGGCAGCAACACCATCGTCAACGGCGGGGCCGACAACGACGCGGTCAACGTCTCCTCCGACGCGCCGACGAACACGGGTAACCTCGACGGCCTCGCCGGAACGCTAACCGTCAACGGCGACGCCGGCACCGACTCGCTCGCCCTCAGCGACGCCGGCGGCGCCACGGCCAATTCCAACGCAATCGTGGCCAACACGCAGGTGACCGGCTTTGCCGGCCCGACTGACGCCGTGGCCGTCACCTACGGCACGATCGAGGCGCTCAGCCTGACCGGCAACGCCAACAGCGAAACCTTCACCGTGCAGGACCCCGGCGCGCCGACGACGATCGCCGGCGGCAACCCGGTTCTGCCGACGACGCCGGGCGATACGTTGGTGTACGACACCACCGGCGTGGTGGGGCTGGACTTCACCGCCGGCGGGGCCGGGGCGGGCACCCTCACCGCCACCAACCGCGAGGACGTCACCTACAGCAGCATCGAGACGGTCGTCAACGTCGTCGACCTGGAGGTGGCCGTCGCCGAATCGACCGACCCGGTGGCCGCCGGCTCGGGCGCCGGGAACCTGACGTACACGGTGACCGTGACGAACAACGGCCCCTCGGCGGCCACGGGCGTGACGCTGTCGGAAGTGCTCACGCTGCCGGCCGGGGTGACGACCGATTCGGTCACCCCCAGCGTCGGAACCTTCGTAGGGACGACCTGGACACTGGGCAATCTGGCCTCCGGGGCCAGCGAGACGCTGGTGGTCGTCCTGACGGCGGACACCACGACGGTGGCAGGCACGGACGTCATCGACAGCACCACCACCGTGACAGGCCTCAACGAGACCGATACCGACGCGACGAACGACGCGGCCACCGAGGCCACTTCGGTCGTCAATGGTGCGGCCGTGGTCGGCACGACGCTGCTGGTGTTCGGCACGCTGGGCCCTGACAAGATCATCATCGGCAAGGGCAAGGCCGCGGGGAGCCTCAAGGTCATCATCGTCAACGGCGTCACCGGCGTGCGCACCGTCACCCAGCAGGCCGGCCCCATTGACGACATCACGATCGATGCCTTCGCCGGGAACGACATGGTCCGCATCCAGAATTCCGCCGGTCTGCGGCCGGCCACCATCTCCGGCGGCGCCGGTAACGATCGGCTCTTCGGCGGCCCCGGAGACGATACCCTCGACGGGGGCGACGGCAACGACACCCTCTTGGGCAAACGGGGCGATGATGTCCTGCTCGGCGGCGCGGGGGCCGACCGGCTCATCGGCGCCAGCGGCAGCAATCGCCTCGACGGCGGCGCGGGCAACGATGTCCTCCTGGCCAAGCGAGGCGATGACATCCTGCTCGGCGGCGCGGGCGACGACCTGCTCAACGGCGGCACCGGCAGGGACATCCTGATCGGCGGCACCGGAGCCGACCGGCTCCTCGGCAACAGCGGCGGCGACGTGCTGGTCGGCGGGACCACGGACCACGATGCCGACGCCGCGGCACTGGGCAGACTTCTGGACGAATGGTCAAGGCTCGACGTGAACTACGCCGGCCGGGTCGCCAATCTCCTGGCCGGCACCGGCCTGAACACGCCCACCGTCCTCGGTGCCGGCACGGCCACCGATGACGCCACCGCAGACATTCTCTCCGGCAACCGGGGGCTGGACTGGCGCATTACCGGCGCCGGCGACACGTACACCCTCGGTGCGGGCGAACTGGAACTGGCCCTGTAGATCAACGGGACCTCACGGCGGCCGGCCCGGCCGGAGCGCGGACGGAAGTTCGCTCCTCGGCCGGGCCGTCGCATTTGGGCTACTTCCCTCCCGCCACATCGCCACCATCACCCCGAGCGGCCGGCCCCGGCCAGCCAGCCGCTGGCGAAGGCCCACTGGAGGTTGAACCCGCCTGTAGGGCCGTCGAGGTCCAGCAGTTCCCCGGCCAGGTACAGCCCCGGCAGGCGGCGGCTCTCGAGCGTGGCCGGGTCGACCTCGGCCAGCGTCACGCCGCCCCGCGTCACGAAGGCGGTGCCGAAACCCTCGGTGCCCGTCACCGTCACCTCCAGGCCCGCCAGCAGCGCCGCCAGGGCTCGGGCGCCCGCGGCGGGCAGTTGGGCGGTCGTGGTGGTCTCCGTGACGTCGGCCCATTCGCATAGCAACTGACCCAGCGACGCCGGCACGCGCTCGGTGAGACACGTCGTCACCCGTCGCCGGCCCGAGGCGGTGCGCCAAGCCGCCATCTGCCTCGCCCATGCTGCCGCGTTCATGCCGGCGGCCAGCTCGATCCGCAACGGCACCGGGCGCGACGGACGCAGCAACCGGGCCACCGCGCCGGAGATATCCAGCACGGCCGGGCCGGAGAGGCCGCGGTGGGTGAACAGCACGTCGCCGGTGACGCCGGTCTTGCTCTGTTTGGGCAGGGCGATCCACACCCGCGCGCCGCGAAGGGCCACCCCCGCCAGCCGTGCCGACCAATGCTCGCGCGTGACCAGCGGCACCAGGGCAGGGGTGGGGGCGGCGATCGTGTGCCCCCCCTGCCGGGCGAGGTCGTAGCCGCCGCCGGTGCCTCCCAATGCCGGCCAGCTCCGCCCGCCGCATGCCAGCACGGTTCGCCCGGCGGCGATCCGGTTCCCGTCGGCGTCCTCCACGCCCCGCAGCCGCCCCGCCTCCAGCCACAGCCGGTTGACCGTGCAGTTCAGCCGTACCTGCACGCCCAGTTGCACCAGCCGCCGCTGCAAGGCCGCCTGCACGTCGGCGGCCCGCTGGCTGGCCGGATACACGCGCGAGGCCTCGTCCACCACCGTCGGCACCCCCCAACGCCCCAGCCGTTGCCGCAACGCCTTCGGCCCCAGCACGTCGAGGGCCGCCCCGGTGAAGCGCCCCTGCCGCCCGAACGCCGCAGCCATGGCCGATGGAGACACCATGTTGGTGACGTTGGCCCGCCCCCCGCCGCTGGCGGTGAGTTTCATCCCCGCCCGGGGCATCTGCTCCAGCACCACCACCCGACGGCCCGCCTCCCCCGCGGCCACCGCAGCCAACTGCCCCGCCGCCCCGGCCCCCACCACAACCACATCGAAATCTTTCTCTCCCGCTAGTGCAGACATGCCCCAAGTCTACCGGTTCTCGCCCCCCAATTACGGGGACAGATACCTAAACTCTGTTCACTCTCGCCGCTTCTTCGGCTTCGGTCCGCGTTTGGGGGCGAAGGACGCGGCCAATCAGCGATTCCAGCAGCTTCACGGACGACTCAGATCCGAGTTTTGGTATCTGTCCCCGCAATCGTTATAATGCGGCCCGTGACAGGAGCGTACTCGTGCATCGATACTTCGACTACACCACGGCGGCCGCGGACCTGGCGGCGCTTCGGCGGCGGGTGGAAAGCGAGTACCGCAGCGTGATGCTGCGGGAGATGCACTTGTTGATGCTCTGCCGGGCGATCGGCAACAGCGAGTGCACGCTGGCCGAGGCGCTGCGGCCGTCCAGCGGGGACCTGCCGCCAATGTCGGACTTGCGTCTGGGAGGTTGATCGGTCTCCGGCGCGGCGCCGCCGATTGCCCGAGACGGCGGGGCGCCCGGAATCGCCGCCACGGAGGCACAACAATCGCAACGCGCGGTTCCGGCCGCGACTACTGGGAAGGGCCCATTGATGGCAGACGTGCACGGGATGACGATGCGAGGGCCGGCGACGCGGTGGCAGGACGCCCTGCCCACCGGCAACGGCACGGTCGGGGCGATGATGTACGGGCGGATTTGCGACGAGCAGATCCTGCTGAACCACGAGGCCATCTGGCACCACAAGGCCCAGCCGAAGACGGTGGACCTGTCGGACCTGCTGGGTGAACTGCGGGAGATGATCGAGGGGGGGCGCTGCGAGCAAGCGGTGAACTTCCTGCACGATCAGAACATCGCCCGCGGCGGCCGATGGTGCCGCACCGACGCCTACCAGCCGGCGTGCGACATCCGCCTGGGAGCCACGACGGACGGGCCGTTCCGCCGGTATCGGCGAGGGTTGGACTTCACCACGGCCGTGGCGTGGACACAGTGGCAGGACGACCGTGGCACGGTGCGGCGCGAGCTGTTCGTCTCCCGCGCCGACGACCTGGTGGTCCTCCGCATTCGGCGCGAAGGGGACGAGCGGGTGTCGTGCCGCCTGCGCCTGGAGCCGCATGATGAGGGAAAGAACCGCTCGGTCGGCGGGTTCGGCGCCCCGCCCGAGCCGCCGGCGTGTGAATTCGCCCAGACCGTCGACGGGCCGTGGTCGACGGTCGTCGGCACGTTCGACACCGGCGCTCAATTCGGCGCCGTCGCCCGCGTGGTGGCCGCCGACGGGCGGGTCGACGCCGCCGACGGGGCCCTCGCCGTCACCGGCGCCACCGAAGTACTGCTGCTGGCGAAGCTGTTCGCCGACACCCCGGCCGAGGCGGCGATGGCCAAGCTGCGAGCGGAACTGGAGGCCGTCGAGGCCGACTACGACGCCCTGCTGGCCCGCCACGCGGCCGTCCACGGGGAGCTGTTTTCGCGGATGACGCTGTCGCTGCCGGGCTCGGCGTCCCCGGCCAGCACGGAGGAACTGCTGCTGGATGCTTACGACGGCGACGTGCCGACGGCGCTGGTGCGGACGATGTTCGAGTTCGGGCGGCACCTGCTGATCTGCTCGGGCCGGGCGGGCGGCTGGCCGGCCAACCTGCAAGGGGTGTGGAACGGCGACTACGCCCCCGCCTGGTCGTCGGACTACCACAACGACGAGAACATCCAGATGAACTACTGGCAGGCCCTGCCGGGCAATCTGCCGGAAGCGACCTTGCCGGTGTTCGACTACTACCAACGGCACATGGACGATTACCGCGACAACGCCCGGTTGCTCTACGGCTGCCGGGGCATCCTGCTGCCGATCGCCCAGACCACGCGCGGCACCATGTACCCCGGCCCGTGGTGCCTGTGGACCGGGGCGGCCGGGTGGATCGGGCAACTTTTCCACGACTACTACCTCTTCACCGGCGACGAACGCTTCCTCGCCGAGCGGGCCGTGCCGTGGCTGAGAGAAACCGCCCTGTTCTACGAGGACTTCCTCACCGCCGGTGCCGACGGGGAACTCGCCTTCAACCCGTCGATGTCGCCGGAGAACAGGCCGGCCGTAAAGGGCGGGTCGCTGGCGACCATCAACGCCACCATGGACGTGGCCATCTGCCGGGAGGCGCTGGGCAACCTGTGCGACGCCTGCGAGCACCTGGGCATCGACCGCGCGGGCGTGGCCCGCTGGCGCGGGATGCTGGCGAAGCTCCCCGCCTACGACGTCAACGAAGACGGCGCCATGCGGGAGTGGCTGCACCCGGGGTTCCCCGACAACTACCATCACCGGCACCAGTCGCACATCTACCCGGTCTTCCCCGGCTTCAGCGTAACCGCCGAAACCGACCCCGCCATCTACCGCGCCTGCCGGGTGGCTATCGAGAAGCGTCTGGTGATCGGGTTGACCAGCCAGTCCGGCTGGTCGATGGCCCACATGGCCAACGTGTACGCCCGCCTGGGCGACGGCAACCGGGCGCTCGAATGCATCGAGCTGCTCACCCGCGGCAGCACCGGGGCGAACCTGCTGACGTACCACAACGACTGGCGATCGATGGGCCTGACCCTCGGCGGCTGGGGCGGGGTGCCCCCATTCCAGATCGACGCGAACTTCGGCCTCACCGCGGCCGTGCTGGAGATGCTGGTCTTCTCGGCCCCGGGCATGCTCAAGCTCCTGCCGGCCCTGCCGGACCGCTGGCCCACCGGCGCCGCCGGCACCCTCGCCTGCCGCGGCGGGCTTCGTGTCGACCTCCGCTGGGACCTCCCCGCCGGAACACTCACCGCCATCGTCTCGGCCGGTGTGGCGCAACGCCTCACCGTCAAGTTCCCCGCCGAGCCGAGAGCGGTAACCTGCGACACCGATAGCGTCACAATCTCCCCGGCCGAGAACGGCCCCGCCTACCGCCAGGTCGATCTGCCCGGCGACCACCAGCCGGTGACACTCGGCGTGACGTTCTGACCGCCCGGCGATGCCCGCTTCCGGGCGAGGTGTGCCTTCGGCAAGCCGGCACAGCACAGCGGGTTAGGGAGCCGACCTTGCCGATGCGAATGCTTATTATTCCGAAAACATATCTGAGACCTAAGTATTGACTTGACATACCGTTGTGACATGGTACAATCGGGTCATAGGGTGCTGTTCATATCCTATTGCGGAGCAGGGCTGGGTGCTCCGTTGCCGACGCGTGCGAACCCCCGCCGGATGGATGGCTGATTCGCGCCGGAGGCAATTGGCCGACTGAATCCACACGCCCCAGTTGATTCGCGCTACTTCTGACAGGAGCACGGAGATGAGCAGAACCGACCTGCTTGGGGCCTGCGCGGCGACCGTGGTAGCCTTCGGCACCCTCTACGCCGCCCTTACGGTACCCACCGAGATCCAGCAGCCCGGCACACAGCCGGGGGAGGTGGCGAATCTCGAGTCGCCGGACAAGTGCGACAACTGTCACGGCGGCTACGATGCGGCGGTCGAGCCGGCTCACAACTGGCGCGGCAGCATGATGGCCAACGCCGGGCGGGACACGCTGTTCTGGGCCACGATGGCCATCGCCGAACAGGACTTCGACGGGGCCGGCGACCTGTGCCTTCGCTGTCACGCCCCGGCCGGGTGGCTGGACGGACGTTCCATCCCTACCGACGGGTCGGCGTTGGCGGCCGGGGACGGCGACGGCGTCGAGTGCGACCTGTGCCACAAGATGACCGACCCCGACGGGTCCGACTTCCCCGGCGTGCAGAATCCGCCGTACATCGCCCACGACGGCGGCGACCCGCCGAAGAGCTACTTCGGCAGCGGCATGTTCGTGCTCTACGGCGGCAGGGAGAAGCTCGGCCCGTACGCCGACGCGGCGGCCAAGCACCAGTCGGCCCCCTCGGCGTTCCAGCGCTCGGTGAACTTCTGCGGCACGTGTCATGACGTGTCCAACGCGGCCGTGGGCGACCTGGCCCACAACAACGGGGCCTCGGTGCCGCTGGCGCCGGGCAGCTTCAGCGGAGTCCCCGGCTCGCCCGTCGACGGCAAGGCCGCCTTCAACAACTTCCCGTTCCTGTACGGCATCGTCGAACGCACGTTCAGCGAGTACCTCGCCGGCCGACTGTCGCGCACGCTCGTTTCCGACTACGCCTCCCTGCCGGAGAACCTCAAGGCCGGGGCCATACAGTTTGCCCACGACAGCGCCATCGTGGCCGGAACCGGGGGCAACTACGCCGACGGAACACCCCGAATGTTCAGTTGCCAGAGTTGCCACATGCCCCCGGTCACCGGGCAGGGCTGCAACAAGAACCCCCCCGTCCGGAAAGATCTGCCGCTGCACGACATGACCGGCGGGAACTACTGGATGCCCGACGTGCTGGAATACCTCGACGAGCTCGGCCGGCTTCGTCTGGGCGGCGGCTTGTCGGCCGTCCAGATTGCCGCCATCCGGGCCGGGAAGGTCAGGGCCCAGAACCAACTCCGGATGGCCGCGTCGCTGTCGGTGGAGGGGAACACGCTGACCGTGGTCAACCTCACCGGTCACAAGCTCATCTCCGGCTACCCGGAGGGACGGCGGATGTGGCTGAACGTCAAGTGGTACGCCGCCGACGACACACCGTTACGGGAAGACGGTGAGTACGGGCCGATGATCGTGGATCTGGACGGGGAACCCCTGGAGGTCGAGACGATCCTCGACCTGCACGACTCCCATACCAAGATCTACGAGGCCCACTACGGCATGACGCAGGAGTGGGCCAACCAGCTTCGGTCGCTGGGCTACCCGGCTGACTTCATACTCGGCTACGACCGCGACAGCGGAAGCATTGACGCCACGCTGGGCCAACTGGCCGCCCAGCCGGAAGGCGCGCACCTGGAGACCTTCCACTTTGTCCTGAACAACAAGGTGATCAAAGACAATAGGATCCCGCCCTACGGGATGACTTTCAACGCGGCCCAGGGGCGCGGCACGCTCCCGGTGCCGGCCAGCCAATATGGCGGCCCCGCCGGCGAGGAGGAGTTCAACTACTTCGACGCCCTTGAGCTGAGCCCCCCGCCCGGAGCGGTCCGCGCCACCATCGAATTGCTCTACCAACCCACCAGTTGGGAGTACATCCAGTTTCTCTATCTGGCCAACACCCGCGAGATCGCCTTCCTCGCCAATGAAGGCGAGTATCTGCTGGACGCCTGGCTGGCCACGGGCATGGCCACGCCGTACGTGATGGCCTCGGCCACCTGGACCGGTTCGGCCCCACTGGCGGGCGACTTCAATAACGACGGCCAGGTAAACCAGGCGGACATCGACCTGCTCGCCGCGGAGATCCGCAGCCCGACGCCCGACCCCGCCTTCGACCTCACCGGGGACGACCCGGCCGTGGTGGACGCGGCCGACATGAGCAAGCTCATCCACGAGCTCGTCTTCGTCAACGGCGACCCGACCGATGTGGGCACCGAGTACGGAGACGCCAACCTCGACGGCTTGGTCAACGACACCGACCTGTCCCTGATGCTGAGCAATTGGGGGGAGAACGTAGGATGGGGCCAAGGCGACTTCACCGGTAACGGCAACGTAGACGACAACGACCTCGGCATGCTGCTGGCCAACTGGACGGCCGGCGGCTAAGCGGCGTGCAACAAGAACTGCACGAAGCTTAGAGCAGGAGAACAGTTGAGCAGGAGAGCAGTAGACACGACGCCCGAGGCCCGGAGTCTGTCACGGCCTGCCATTGAGGGCGACCCGCATCACTTGCGAGGATCCCTCCGATGGCGGGGGAAACACCTCGTCACCTTTTACATGATGTGCGTCTCGTATGGGAGCCGTGTTGGCCTTCATATCAGCCACGGGCGCGAGCCCTTGTCTTTACCCACATTTTCGCACGGGATCACGCCGGGTTAACGGTGGTCGCACAGGCCCGTTTACGGGCCTTTCCGCCGGCTTTGCCGGCGTGTAGGCCAGGGCTTTTAGCCCTGGTGTCGATTGGGCACCCCCTTCTCTTTCCCGCAGCCTGCTTCAGCGGGCTTACAGGACGCACAGGACCCCACGAGCCTCGGCGATGGACAACCTGAACCCCGCTGAAGCGGGGTGGGAGAATCCGGAGAGGGGGGGAGGGGCACAACTGTCCAGGGCTAAAAGCCCTGGTCTATACACCGGCAAAGCCGGTG
>SDBU01001338.1_pt1 | contig 35474 bp, 30 predicted proteins | sample 2277071 | NCBI WGS metagenome assembly SDBU01 (sample SAMN10397929, study PRJNA504765) | marine sediment metagenome | isolation source: marine sediment core GS08_GC12, 126 cmbsf | place: Arctic Ocean: Gakkel Ridge, Loki's castle | collected 2008 | reverse complement strand
GAAGGAAATTTAGATATTTTTATCTGGGGACCTGGATTATATTGAGACTGATAAATTAAATCGTAAAAAAACACTCGACCCCTTGAATCCTTGAATCCTTGAATCCTTTGCAAAAATACATCAACTAATCGGGAGAAGAACTCTAATAATTAATCTTTTCGTAAATATTTTGCTCTGGAGGCCTTATGACCAATGTTAAAAAAGTCGAAATCAAAACTGTTTCTATAAATACGGCTCTCATTATCGGGCTCATCGCTCTGTTGATCGGATTTTTTGGGGGAAACATCTACAACGCATATAAATCAGACTCTGGCAGAGCTTCACAAAATCCTGGTATGAATGCGCCCATCCAGAATTCAGCCCAGATGTTTGCTCTGGAACAGCAGCTGAAGAGCAATCCAAACAATGCTTCAGCATGGATGGAGTTAGGCAATTTGTATTATGATGCCAAAAAATACCAGGAGGCCATTAGGGCTTATAATCAATATTTATCCATAAATCCTAACAATGCCAATGTTTTGACAGACCTTGGCACCATGTACCGCCGGGCAGGAAATCCAACCGAAGCCATTGCCTCTTTTAATAAAGCCATAGAGGTGGATCCACGCCACGAACATGCCCATTATAACAAGGGAATCGTGCTCTTTTACGATGTGGGATTTCAGGACGAGGGAGTAAAAATTTGGCGGGAATTGAGCAAAATCAATCCAAACTTCCGGACTCCGGATGGAGGCACAATAACGGACCTCTTAAAAAACCGTTAAGTCCCTACTTTTTCTCTTTCAGCATATGCAAAATTTCTTCCACAGCCGTTGATGCTCCCCTTGACTAACGTTTTTCTTTCTCCAATAATGCCATAGACCGCCTAGGGTTGGTCAATAAGGAGTGTGCTTTCAGATGCGAAAATGGCTGTATTTACTTTTAGGTTTGGTGTTGTTTGTTGTTATTTCGAAAATGAATCGAAAGAGGAAAGTGCGGTCCCCTTTTTTCAAACGTTTAAATGAAACACTTACGATTTTGGTTTGGGTTCTTCTTTCTGTCTATACTCTAACATTTCTTCGTTGGCTCTTTAAGCAGATCTTCCAATAGCTGTTAGGGCCATAAGGATTAAACCGAATTATTACCCCCTGTTCATGGCATCCAGGAAATTAGCGTTCGTTTTTGTTCGTCCCATTTTATCCAACAAGAGTTCCATGGCTTCCACTTCGTTCAGCTGACTAAGTACTTTTCGCAATACCCATATTCTGCCCAAGTCTTTATCGGAAACTAAAAGTTCTTCTTTTCGTGTGCCTGAACGTTTAATATCGATGGCCGGAAATATTCTTTTATCGACCAGACGCCTGTCGAGATTGATTTCCATATTTCCGGTTCCTTTAAACTCCTCGAAAATGACTTCGTCCATACGGCTTCCTGTGTCGATCAAGGCCGTCGCCATAATGGTGAGACTTCCCCCTTCTTCGATTTTTCGGGCCGATCCAAAAAATTTCTTTGGCTTATTTAAGGCATTCGCGTCGATTCCTCCGGATAGAACTTTACCCGAAGGAGGAATGATCGCATTATGAGCTCGAGCCAATCGAGTGACACTATCGAGCAATATGGTGACATCCCTTTTCAGTTCAACGAGTCTTTTGGCTTTCTCCAAAACAATATTGGCTACTTGAGTATTTCGTATTGGTGGTTCATCAAATGTTGAGGCTACAACTTCACCATTTATACTTCTCTGGAAATCTGTCACTTCTTCAGGCCGCTCCGCAACCAACAGGACAATCAGAAATATCTCCGGATGATTCTTCTCAATGGACTTGGCTATGGTTTTTAAAAGAGTCGTTTTCCCTGCACGTGGAGGAGAGACAATAAGGCCCCTTTGGCCCTTCCCTATCGGGGTTAGCAGATCCATAACGCGGGCATTCAGGTTCTTGGGCAGCCCGTCCTCGAGTATGATCTTTTCAAAGGGATACAGAGGAGTCAAATTTTCAAAGTAGACATTTCTCCTATTTTCCAACACATGATCCGGGTGTGAAAAATTGATCGCCTCGATTTTTATTAAAGCAAAATATTTTTCTCCATCTTTTGGAGGCCGTACAATTCCAGAAATTGTATCACCCGTTCGAAGTTGAAACTTCCTAATTTGGGAAGGCGAAACATAGATATCATCCTGACTCGGAAGATAACTGAATTCCGGAGCACGCAAAAAACCAAATCCATCATCTAAGCATTCGAGAACACCTTCAGAAAACAACTGCCCGTTCTTCTTGGCTTGAGCTTCGAGTACCTTGAAAATTAGATTCTGTTTCTTAGTATCTTTAATGTCATCTTCTTGGAGTCCGATCTCCTCTGCAATATGGACAAGGCCTTTAAAATCTTTTTCTTCTAAATCAACTAAATTAAATTCTTTCATTTTAATACCTCACATATGGTTTATTCTTGAAACTACTAGCCTTCCTTCTTCCTGGAATTTGACTTTTATCGATCAATGCGTAACAGAAGGCTTCTGAGGTTCTTCCTCAGGCAGTAATGTTTTTTCTTTTTTCAGGACTTCAGATATATCTTTAGTCAAAGCTATCTTGAGTACATCATCCATGTGTTCTACAAAATTGATGTTCATGTCATCTTTGATATTTTTAGGAAGATCTCTTAAATCAGGTTTATTGTCTATAGGAAGAATGGCCACTTTAATGCCCTCTCGATGTGCAGCAAGAAGTTTTCCTTTGATTCCACCAACAGGAAGAACTTTCCCTTTTAATGTGATCTCTCCACTCATGGCCACCTTCTTTGATACAGGTATTCCCGTAAGAAGTGAGATGATGGATGTCGCGAGTGTGATTCCTGCAGAAGGCCCTTCTTTAGGCGTCCCTCCTTCCGGGACATGAATGTGAATATCGTAATTTTTGTGCAGATCTGTTGCAATATTCAACTCAAACGTCTTTCCTCTCACATAACTGAACGCGGCTTGAGCCGATTCCTGCATGATTTCACCGAGTTGTCCTGTTAGGGTTAAATTGCCTTTTCCATAAGTTTTCATCGCTTCGAAAGTCAGAAGTTCGCCTCCGAATTCTGTCCAAGCCATTCCCAGGGCTACTCCGACTTCATCTCTTTTATCGATGCTAGATCTACGAAACCGCGGGATACCCAGATATTTTTCAATATTTTTAGGAGTGATGGTTTCTTTATAGTGTTTATCTTTGGTGACAACCTTTTTGACAACTTTACGACAGACAGATGTAATTTCTCGTTCGATATTTCTCACTCCCGCTTCTCTTGTATACTCACGAATAAGTTTTCGTATTGTCCTATCGGTAAGCTTCAAATTGTTTTCTTTAAGACCATGAGCTTTTATCTGTTTAGGCAGCAGGAATTTCTTTACTATCTGGAGCTTTTCTTCCTCCGTATAACCTGGTATCCGTATGATTTCCATTCTGTCGACGAGCGGACGCGGAATGGGCTCGATCATATTGGCCGTCACAATGAACATCACATTTGAAAGATCAAATTCTGTGTCAATGAAGTGATCCAAAAAATTGCCGTTCTGCTCAGGGTCAAGAACTTCCATAAGCGCCGATGCCGGATCTCCCCTGAAATCGACACTCATTTTATCCACTTCGTCTAAAAGGAACACTGGATTTTTTGTGCCTCCTTTTTTTATCATCTGGATAATCCTTCCGGGATAAGCGCCAATATATGTTCGTCTATGCCCTCTAATTTCTGCTTCATCTCGAACTCCACCGAGAGACAAACGCACAAATTTTCTGTTTGTCGCCCTGGCAATAGAGGCGCCCAACGAGGTCTTGCCTACTCCTGGAGGGCCGATAAATCCAAGTATGATACCTTTTGGAGTTTTCACCAATTGGCGTATGGACAGATACTCTAAAATCCGCTCTTTGACTTTGTCCAGTCCAAAGTGATCTTCATTAAGGATTTTTTCTGCTTCTTCGATATTCCGTTTCTCTCTCGATTTTTTATTCCAGGGTAAGGAGATGAGCCAATCCAAATAATTTCGACTGACAGTGGCTTCCGCAGACATGGGAGGCATGGATTCCAGCCTCTCTATTTCTTTGTTGGCCTTTTCTTCAGCATCTTTTGACATCTTGGCTTTCTCCAGCTTTTCTTTCAACTCTGCAATCTCATTAGGTTGGTCTTCCTTTTTGAAATTGAAACCTGAAGGAAAAACCTTCTGTCCCGGTATTTTGACTGGAGGCCTTCGACGAATTTTTTTGCCCTCTTTCTTGAGCTTGGTATGAATTTTGAATATTTCATTTTCCAGGACATATTTTAACCGTTGGATCCTCTCAAGAGTGTTGATGGTTTCCAGGAAATTCTGCTTCTCTTCTAAAGGCAAGTAGAGATGAGAGACGATTATATCAGCAATTCTGTTTGGTGTATTTTCATTCAATGCGGGAATGATGGATTCAAAATTGGCATGCTGGCTGAGTTTAAGATAATCTTCAAAGAGAGACAGCACCGTATTCAATATTTCTCTGACTTCTGGGCTGTCATTCTCAATTTCTTTGATCTCTTTCGCCAAGATCTGGTAATGAGGATACGTGCTGAGATATTCCAGAATGCGCGCTCTTTTTTTGCCCTCAACGATAACTTTGATGTTTTTATCGTCAATTTTGACCGAGCGGATAATCTTGGCAATCACTCCCATAGAATACACATCCTTGGGATGAGGATTATCAATAGAAGCATCCATCTGGGCAGAAAGGAAAATCATCTTGTCCTTTTCATTGGCTTTGTCCAAGGCATCAATAGATGATGATCTCCCAATGATAAAAGGGACAAGAGTCGATGGGAAAATGACAAGATCTCTCAGGGGGATTAAAGAAATATTTTTAATATTTTCTGCTTTGTCATTGGATGCCATATTACTCTCCTACTGCATATTTTAAATTTTGAAACTTTAGTTCAGATTCCTCAACCATCTTTTTCGTGATTTTGAGTGTTCCTGTCTTTTTTGATGTCGGCAAATGATACATAATATCCATCATAAGTTCTTCAATGATTTTACGTAAGCCTCTCGCTCCCAGGTTGTTATTTGTTGATTTTTTTGCGATTGAACGAAGTGCTTCCCGTGTAAACTCGAGCCGGACTCCTTCTGTCTCGAAAAGCTTCTGGTACTGTTTGATAACAGCATTCTTCGGTTTTGTTAATATATCGACCAAGTCATGGATCTCCAAATTAGAGAACGTAGCCACCACAGGGATGCGGCCGACTAATTCAGGGATTAAACCGTATTTGACCAGATCATGAGAATTAGCCTTTTCATAAACTTGGCCCATTTCAACCAAGTCATTTTTTTCAATAGTCGGTTTGAAACCAACGGCTGATTTTCCCATTCTGTGAAGAATGATTTCATCCAGACCTATAAACGCCCCCCCGCATATGAACAAAATATTTGTGGTATCAATGCGAATATATTCCTGTTGGGGATGCTTCCGGCCGCCCTGAGGAGGAACGTTGGCGACCGTTCCTTCGAGAATTTTCAACAGCGCCTGCTGCACACCTTCTCCAGAGACATCTCTCGTAATAGAAGGGCTGTCGGTTTTTCTGCTAATCTTGTCAATTTCATCGATATAAATAATACCTTTCTGGGTTTTTTCAATATTTCCCTGAGCAGATTGAAAAAGTTTTAGTATAATATTTTCCACATCCTCTCCGACGTATCCGGCTTCTGTCAAAGTTGTGGCATCGGCAATGGCAAAGGGGACTGAAAGAAATTTGGCTAATGTTTGGGCCATCAAGGTTTTGCCTGTTCCCGTTGGTCCGATGAGAAGGATATTACTTTTTGTCAATTCGACATCGTCGACTTTATTATTTAGAGAGACACGTTTGTAATGGTTATAGACAGCAACAGAAATTTTCTTTTTCGCCTTTTCCTGTCCAATTATGTATTGATCCAACACTTTCTTGATTTCAGAAGGCCGGGGGAATTCAGTAATGCCTTGAGACTCTTCATAATCAGAAGGTGTAGTAAATATCAAGGAATGAGCCAGCTCAATACAATTATCACAGATATAGACACCTGCCGGCCCTGCAATCAGTTTATTGACTATAAATTGATCCCGCTTGCAGAAGCTGCATTTTGCGTCTTTGTTGTTATCGGTTTTCATAAAATCATTCATAGTATTTTTTATTAATTCGGAGATACTATAAAGACGGTTTCACCTGATTATCGAGACTGATTACGGCTGGTAATAATCTCATCTATAATTCCATAGTCTTTGGCTTGATCCGGAGTCATGATGTGATCTCTTTCTATATCAGAACGTATTTTTTCTTCAGATTGAAGAGTATGCTTAGTCAGTATGCTATTGATATTTTCCCTCATTCTGAGTATCTCTTTTGCTTGTATCGCAATATCCGAAGCCTGCCCTTTGAATCCTCCAAAAGGTTGATGGATAATAATCCGAGCGTTCGGCAAAGAATATCGTTTTCCAGATGAACCTGCGGCGAGCAGGATAGCAGCCATACTCGCGGCCCGTCCAACACAAATGGTTGTTATTTCTGTTTGAATAAACTGCATTGTATCGTATATCGCTAATCCTGAAGTGATATTACCGCCAGGAGAATTGATATAGAGAGAAATTCCCTTCTTTTTATTTTCAGCTTCGAGATAGAGCATTTGAGCAATGACTGAATTTGCGACATTATCATCAATTTCAGATCCTATAAAGACAATATTATCCTTTAAAAGACGAGAATATATATCATAAGCACGTTCATTTTTTCCATCTTGTTCAACAATGAAGGGGATAAAAGTCATAAGAAATTAAGTCTCCTTTATTATAGCATTTTCCACCAAGAAGTCAACCGTTTTCCGGAGGAGAAGGTTTTCTCTAAGCTCATCCTTCCGGATATTTTCCTTGGCTTTAGCCAAAGGAATATTGTTTGCATTGGCTATATTCACCATCTCTTCTTCGACCTCTTTTTCTGTAACTTTGAGATTTTCTTTCTCAGAAATTTTATTGAGAAGAAGATGATTTTTCAGATTCTGGCAGGCCTTATCCTTCATTTCTTCTTTAAGCTTCTCAACATCTTCCTTCTTTAATGCCTGCTGCACATGCTGAGGTTGAGATGACAGACTTCTCCTGACCATCGCAACAGCCTCCTCTTCCACAAGCACCTCTGGAAGTTCGAACGTTACTTTATTTGAAATTGACCTGACAACTTCATCCCTTAAATCTCTTTTTGCAACATTTTCTTTAGAAGCACGCAGCTCTTTTTTCAACTGAGTTTTTAGCTCTTTTAGGTTCTGAAATTCCCCTAGTTCCTTCGCAAAGTCATCGTCAATCGCCGGCAGTTTTTTTTCTTTAATAGACAGAGCTTTTATAGAATATGCGATATTTTTTCCCGCCAGCTTTTTATTTTTATGATCTTTGGGATAGTGAATTGAAAAATCCTTTTTCTGGTTAACTTTGAGGCCTAATAAATTGTCGTTGAAAACTTTTTCGTTTTCAGGATGTCCGGTAAGAATCACGACTTTTTCCTTCGGCAAGGCTTTTTTTGTTCCAAGATCCTGACTTGTAATTTCCGTAACAACATAATCGCCATCAATAACGCCTCTTTCCTCAGTGGGGATGTATTGTACAGATCTTTTCTGAAGATCATCAAGAGATTTTTTCACATCATTGGCCGTCACGGATATTTTCTTTCTGCTCACTTTGATATTTTTGTATTCCGGAAGTTCAAATTCCGGCCATACTTCAAACTGTGCTTTGAACTTAATGGGCTGATCTTCTTCAAAAAAAAGCTCCGTCACGACTGGAGAACTAACAGGTTTCAAATTGTGGGCCCGAAGTTTTTTAGTGACGGCATCAGGGACAAGATTATTAATAATGGAGTCCTTAATTTCCTGGTTGAATTTTCTTTTGACAATGTCTGTAGGGACTTTCCCCTGTCTGAATCCTTTTATTTTTGCACTCTCGGCAAAGCGTCGAATTGTGTTTGTATATTCTTGCCGTACTGTGGCCACAGGGATTTTTATATCCACTTCTCTTTTGCATTGGCTGAGTTCGCGAATATTGTCCTTAACTTCTTCCATGATGTTTCCTTTTTCCAGTTAGAGCCAACTAGGAATGGGCAGAGCGGGAGTCGAACCCGCACTCCTTTATCAGGAACTAGGTCCTAAGCCTAGCGCGTATGCCAAATTTCGCCACCTGCCCTAAATTTCATGCTAATCCCATCCATACATAATAAATAATCTCTGGGTCAAATTCATTTTTTAATGGGGCTGTCTCTAGAATTCGTAGACGATAGTAGATTATTATATTAAGACAATCCAAAACCTTTGTCAAACCAGAAAATAGGGATGCTTTCATGGAAAAGCTACAGCGTAGCGATTGCAGGAGGAAGATCTTTCATCAACTTCAATCCGGGAGACGCCTCTACAGCTCGAGGTATGATATTGATAGTGACAGCCACAGTGCCGATATCTCCATGAACACCTCCAGTGATTTTTTCATGGATTTCCGGAATCCCACGGATAATTATTTCGTCATACTCTTCATCCACGCCGGCGTTGGCATTGAATTCCAGTCTGATAACTTCTCTTTTGTTTTTCTTGGCAAAGGCGATGCTTGTTAATCCAATAACATCCCCCGGTTTCACATTTCCCAAGCCTGTTCTGATGTCTTTGTCGGCAATCACCGGTTCCGGGGGAAGCTCCACAGCCTCATCTAACTTCCATCCGAGGCCTTCTGCTATCATATAAATCGATTCTAAAAGACCGACATGTCCGGTAATCACCTTTTTGGTAATTTTTTCTGTAAATTCCTCTTGAGTCATATTGGTTCCGACTTTCTTTTGGAATGGAATACGCCTTTTTGCCGAATTCATCATTCGTCTTACGTGTATGGAATCTACTCTAAAACAGGGCGCCGTTAAAACCAGGGGAAGTGTGTCCATGAGATACCCGGGATTTATCCCTGTTCCTACAATTGTTACTTCATTTTTTTTGGCCAGATCATCGATGGCTCTGGCAAGTTTAGGGCTGCGTTTCCAAGGATAAGAGAGCTCTTCACAAGTCGAGATGATATTAAGCCCGGCCTTTGCACACTGAACAATTTGAGGAAAAACAATCTGAAGATGGGACAAAGTCGTGAGCACTACGGCATCGGCTTTGACATGGGAAAAGAGTTTATCTGCATCATTCTCAATAATAATGCCAGTTTTTTTTGGAGTATCCAGAATACCCCCTAAATCCTTTCCAATAAGAGCAGGATTTATGTCCACTGCACCCACAACATCAAAACTCTCTTTTTCAAATAGGACTTCGGCCGTTTTTTTTCCCATGACACCACATCCATAGATAATGACTTTCAAGATCCCCATTTTTAGAACTCCTTTGAAATGTAAAATTTATATAAGAAATAAGATTTTCTTAAGAAACCCATTTTTTTGCTATACGTTCGACAGCATCCAGAGATCCTTGGATTTCTTCATCACTATGAGCTGTGGAAATAGCTCCAAACCCGTGAAAAGTGTTGAATCCTTCCTCAAGCATAGCCAATTTGAAGATTTTCTCTCTCAATTCTACATCACTTATTTCAGGGTTCCAAATCTGTTCCGGGAAACTAAGCTTATCAAGTTCCTTATGGAGAAAATTCACTCCTACGAGAGAACTCTTGATGCCATGAGGTCCCCCTCCACCAGAACATTTGACTGGAATGTCATAATGGGAAAAAATCTCTTCAATACCGGATCTGACTTTCTCTCCGAGCTGGCCAATTTTGCTATAGATGTCTTTTTCATTCCGGATGAGATATTCAAGGAACGTCAAACCTGCCAGCATAGAGGCCGGATGCGCAGAAAATGTTCCTCCTTCGAATTTGACTTGATTGGCAGGGTTGGTATCCGGGCTTAAAAGATCCATGACATCTGCTCTTCCGGCAACGGCACTGACTGACATCCCCCCTCCTACCGCTTTCCCAAAAACAGTCAAATCAGGATCGATGCCGTACAAGCTTTGAAGAGCACCGGCATGAAATCGGAATCCCGAGATAACTTCATCAAAAATAAGAAGACTTTTGTGACGAAATGTCAGTTCTCTGATTTTATTCAAATACTCAATATCTCCGAAAAGAAATCCTCCAGCACCAATGAAGGGCTCAATAATTAAACAGGCCACCGTATCCCCATGTTCATGAAACGTTTTCTCCAGGTGCTCTTTATCGTTGAATTTTGTCAGAACTATCGTTGAATCGACATCTGTTGAAAGCCCCGCCGACTCTATCTGATTCAATCCATCTTCATACTGTGTTATTCCTTTGAGGACATAGGGTTGAGCGCCGTGCCAACCCCCTCCGACCTTCACTACAACCTCCCTTTGCGTAAATGCTTTGGAAAGCATGATGGCATACATTGTTGCCAGAGTTCCGCTTGTCGTAAACCGGATCTTTTCGGCTGAAATTTTATCCAGGATCAATTGTGCCAGCTTGTGCTGAAATTCACCGGGAAATCCTGTTATCAAGCCCTGGCCATGAGACATGTATTCTTTGAGAGCATTGAGGACAACCTGTGGATTGTGTCCCAAAATATTAGCGAAATGGCCCTGCCAGAAATCGACATATGTATGTCCATCTATATCCGTAACTTTTGATCCTCCGGATTGGATATCATAAAATGGATACGGGGAAAAAAGTCGAAGATTGTGGCTGCCTCCTTTGATAAGACTGCGGCTCGCTAATGAAAAAACCTCAGCGGATTTTTTGTGTCCGCTCCTGTAACTTTTGATGAGCTCAGCGAGTATTGACTTTTTATCTCTCATTTCTCTCTCAACCTGAATAATTCAGAAAAAATGTCTATATTTCACGTAATACATATAATATCAAGGGTTTAAATGAGTATTTTCGGTGAGCATACAAATAGCGTTGTTCTCCTATTGTTATATTCTATCATAATCGACATTCTTTCCCCTCCTGGCGAGACGATTTCACCATATCTGGGTTGTTGCAGTGGGTTCGTCTCGAGGAGCAAAGGATTCTAGGGTTCTGGACCCCTTGAATCCTTGAATCCTTATGATCCTTATTTAATAAATCCGTAGAGCTTATTCGCCAGAGTTTTATCAATCGTGCTCAAGGTCTCCCAAATCTTTCGTGCACTGAAGTTGTCCTTTAGGTTCAAATAACAAATCCCCAAATTATAGTAAGCACTCCCATTATCAGGCCTGAGTTCGACGACTTTTTTGAACGGTTCAACGGCCGGCTCCCACTTCTTCATCTGCATGTTGCTATGACCAATACCCGACCAGGCATCTGCATTCTCAGGAACTATTTCTACAAGTTTTTCATACACATCTACCGCATTCTGATATTGTTTCAATTGAGAGTAGCAAAACCCGAGCTGCAGATAGGCATACTCCATATTTGGATCGATCTCGATAACTTTTTTAAAAACATTGGCGGCTTCGGCGAAGTTTTTCTGTTTTATCAGCATATATCCGAGGTTGAATTGAGCCGCCGCATTACTAGGATCAAGTTCAATTAATTGGGTAGCCGCCGCTACCGCTTTTTCAGACAATTTTGCCTCATCATACATCATGACAATCGTATTGTAATAAGCAGCTAGATCTTTGGGAGAGATTTCGGCCAATATAAGGTAAACTTGCTCAGCTTTTTCATACTGCTCTGATTTTTGGTAGGATTGAGCCAATTTATAATTGAGAGTAATATCCTCTGGAATGGCCTTCAGGGCTTCTTGGAAAGCCGGAGCGGCCTCGGCAAATTGTTTGCTTTCAAAAAGAGAAATACCCATTTGTTTATAGGCTTCAGCAGTACTTTGAGGATTCAATTCGATGTATTTCTTATAGAATTCAGCAGCTTTTACAAAATCACGAAGTTCATATTGAGCATTTCCGATATAAAAATACGACATCTTATTCTCCGCATTGAGATCTATCGCTTTCTGGAACGGATCGATAGACTCCTGCCACTTCATTGATCTCAGATAGACCTGTCCCAATCCAAAATACCCACTGTCCCCATTTGGTACCAACTCAATGATCTTCTTGTATGTGGATTCAGCCAAAGAATAATTTCTCTGAACCATATAAATATCGGCCAATAAATTATGCACTTCGATTTCCTCCGGTCTGAGTCTGACGACTTTTTTCAGGAAACTTTCAGCCTTATAGGAATTATCGATTGCAAGAAATGTCCTTCCTGCCAGATTTGCCCCATCATATGTTTCAAAATAATCCTCAGGGGTTGAGCTGGACAGTGGAGTCACTGTACCGGATAGAGAGAGATTTTTTAAAACATTGACGGGAAGGATAATTTTTGTGCGGAGATCAAGAAAGGTGAGCACACCTAGAACCTGTCCACTTTGATTGAAAACCGGGCCACCGCAAATATTCTCCGGAGAATCAACCGTAACATCGAAGATTTTTTGTGTAGGAGAAAGCTCAAGAATATTCCCCACCGTCCCTTCATCAGCTCTGAGTTCTCCTGTAGTATCACTCCCCATCGCAAATATTTTCATTCCGGAAGCCAACTCGTCGGAATTGCCAACCGTGATAAATTTTGATTTTCCTCTGGTCTTTAGAATGGCAATATCGAATTTTTTATCTACAGCCAAAAGACCCTCAATTTTTATCTTTTTCCCTTTAAAATTAATGCCTACAGCATCTAAGGCTTGGCTGACAAGATGATAGTTTGTGACCAAAACACCTTCTCCAATAAAAAAGCCTGTCCCATTTCCGATTCCTTCATCGTCGGCTCCAAAAAAACTCAATGAAATGATAAAGCCTTGATTGCTTTCTAAAATTGAATCGGCATCTCCGGATTGAGGAAAAATCATCCCCATAGAAAACATAAATAGAATAAACATACAAATGAGTGCGATTGATTTTAATTTTCTCAAGCTGGCCTCCCTGTGAAAAAGTGTTATTTTTTTCATAATGCAACCTCAAATTTACACTTTGACGATTACTCTGTCAATTCTTTCTCTGCGAGAAAATGCCTTATCTTGTAGAAATAAGGAAAATCCCATAAAATCTGTATTCCAGGAAACGTATGCATTGATTTTATCATGACAAATCGACAAAAAATTCTTACGGTCTATGGGTTTTCATTCGGCAGCCTTCTCTTATGGATGAGTGGCATATTTCTGGCTCCTTTTTTAAAATCTCATTCTCAAACGTGGAATGAATTCATTTATGCGGTTTTCTCTCCCGTGTGTCACCAGATATCTGAAAGAAGCTTTTTCATTTTCGGATATCCGCTTGCCGTATGTACACGTTGTCTAGGCATCTATGCAGGATGTTTGCTGGGAATGATACTTTATCCCATAATCCAAGAATTTGCTGATACCATGATTCCTAAAATCAGAATTTTTGTCCTTTTCACTTCCCCTATAGCCATAGACACATTGGGCAACTTTTTTTCGATATGGAAAACAACACCTTGGTTGCGTTTCACTATAGGCTTCATTTGGGGAGTGATTCTGCCCTTCTATTTTGTTTCAGGCCTCAGTGATGCTTGGATTAGAATGAAAACAAAAAATATCTTGTAATTCCGGTTAAAAAAAAACTAGAATATGGCAACCCTTCACACAGAGGAGGTCACAGGATGAATACACAACGACCACGGATGCTAATGCCTGCTTTGATCGGAGGGATACTCTCAGGCGTGCTTTCAGCTATCCCTTTTATCAGCTGCCTCTGTTGTTTATGGATCATTGGAGGCGGGTTTCTTGCCGCATATTTGCTATCAAATGATTCTCCCCCAATGAGCCTGACAACCGGAGACGGGGCTATCGTGGGAGTATTTGCAGGTATAATTGGATCAATATTGAATACAATTGTAAGTATTCCCTTTAACGCAATGATGCGCAACAGCGAAATGATGAGAGCGGTAATGAACAAAATAAGCGAGTATGTTCAAGATATGCCTGCAGGGATGGAAGGCTTGTTCGAATCCGGACCTCTCAACGGATCTTTTTCCATTGCCTGGACACTGCTGGGTTTGGTTTTCAGTATGGTCATTTTTTCCGCTTTTAGCGCATTGGGTGGAATAATCGGTGTCTCAATTTTCAAGAAAAAATCCGATCCGAATAAACTAGTGAATAAAGATGTTCCCGAAAACACAAATCATAATTAATCCTGAATCCAATCAAGGACGAACAAAAAAGAGATGGAAACACATCAAAGAGGCTTTGAAGTCTTTTATAAAGGAATTTAAGTATGAATTTACTGAGAAGCCTCTCCAAGCTGCAGAAATTTCTCGTGCTGCCATTAAAGAAGGAATGGAAATGATCGTTGGCGTTGGTGGTGATGGCACCATGAATGAAATCGCCAATGGTTTTTTTGAAGACGATAGGCCTATTAACCCTGAGACAACTCTAGGTATAGTCCCCTCTGGAACAGGCAGTGATTTCTGCCGAAGCCTGAATATCCCGTTAGGATTGAAAAATGCTCTTCAAGTCATCACAAAGGCTCCGTCCAATATGATTGATATCGGAAAAGTGAGATTTAGGAATCATTCAAGTTCCGAGGAAGAACGTTTTTTCCTCAATGTATCAGATTTTGGAATCGGAGGTGAGGTTGTCCACCGGATGAATCAAGAGCGGATGGAAAAAAAGGCATCGTCTTATTTTAAAATTCTTATCACGACATTTATGCGCTACAAACACAAAAGCCTGAGGATAAAAATCGACAATGAGGATATTCCCCTGCAAAATTACATGATCGGTGCCATTTCTAATGGCCGCATCTTCGGCAAAGGAATGAAGATTGCACCCGAGGCTTCTCTCAATGATGGATTGTTTGACCTTGTTCTTGTAAAAGAGATGAAAAAATTTGAATTTTTCAGGAATATCTACAAAATATATACCGGCACACACCTTTCGCACCCAAAAATATCACTTTTTCGAGGAAGAAAAATAGATGTCAATCCTGCCGATGGTCAGGAAACGGTCCTCATAGAAGTGGATGGCGAACAAGTCGGTTCACTCCCGGCCACTTTTGAAATCATCCCCATGTCTCTTCTCGTAAAGAGTAATCTCTGACACAGATATTATTTTTTATTTCTCAAATAATAATTCCGGTCATTTGTAATAATAAGTCTTCCGGACTTATTCCGAAAACTATATATCTTTTTATTTATTTTTTGGGATTGTTCAGGATTCCAGTAGGATTTGACCCTTTGAATGTATTGGACCGTTTCGGGATAGGGAGGAATACCGTTATGTTTTTTTACGGCTTCGGGACCTGCATTGTAGGCGGCTAAAACCAAATCATCTTTTTGGTCATAAATCTGAAGAAGTTCTTTAAGATATTTTACTCCACCTTCGATATTTTCGAGGGGATCATATCGATCTTTAACTCCATATTCTTTTGCAGTATCCGGCATGAGCTGCATCAGTCCAACGGCTCCTTTTGGAGAGACGGCCCGACTGTCGTAATTGGACTCAGCTCTGATTATCGAGTGGATCAATTCAGGATCGACATCATATTTTTGAGCCATCGATCGGATAATCAGATCATACTGCCGGCCCGAAGCATTTTTTCCCCAGGCCTGATGAGTAAGAAATACAGAACATAAGAACAAGAGAATGCCCATTAAGAAAAACCGCGATTGTATCGATCTTCTCAAGGAAAGAGATTGAATCATTGTTTTTTCATCACCATGATCATAGATTCACAACTATTAATCAATCCTCTTTTGGGGTGATTTCACGGATTATTACTGGTTTTATTGCCTCTTCTCAGCACATCTTCTATATAAGACGGACTCTCCTCAAGGACTTTCTCAATAATTTCAGGTTTTGTTCCACCTGCTTGGGCAAAATCGGGCCGACCTCCTCCCCCTCCGCCCACAAGAGGAGCCAAATCTTTAATAAGCACATTCGCCGGTACACGATTGACAAGATCTTTTGTGACCGAAATAACAAGGTATACTTTTTTTTCTGTTGGAGCACCCAGAATCACAATCCCGGACCCGAGCTTCTGTTTTAAAGAATCCGCTAATTGCCTGAGTTCCGTGTTATTTAAACCTCTGACTATCTGTGTCAGTATGGAAATACCATGAACCTCCAGGATTTTCTCGTTTTGTTTCTCACAATTGATATTGGTCAGTTTCTGTTTTATTTCCCCTATTTCTTTTTCTTTTTCCTTCAGAGCTCCCTTTAGCTTTTCTATCTGAATAAGGATATCTTTTCTGGGAGAATTGAGTAGGAATTGTATATCCGCAATATTTTTCTCTATTTCTTGAGTATACTTGATGGCTTCTGCTCCGGTTATAGCTTCTATGCGTCTCATTCCTGCAGCAATACTTGTTTCAGAAACAATCTTGAATAATCCAACATCGCCTGTTCTGGAAACATGAACTCCCCCACAGAGTTCCTTGCTGAAATCCCCAATCGTGACCATTCTGACTTTTTCACGGTATTTTTCTTCAAAAATCGCCGTAGCACCCGCTTTTATTCCCTCTTCTAAAGTCATCAATTGGGTATGAACCGGAATATTGTGTTGAATTATTTCATTGATGAGTGTTTCAATGTTCTTTAATTCTGAATCACTGAGAGCAGAAAAATGTGTAAAATCAAACCTAAAACGGACCGGAGAAACAAGCGAACCGGCTTGTTTAACATGATCCCCGAGAATTTGTCGTAAAGATGCATGAAGCAAATGTGTTGCCGTATGGTTTTTACTGATCGCTCGACGTTTGACACTATCGATTGACGCTTCAACGACGTCTCCGATATGAAGTTTACCTGATATTACTTTGACTTTGTGAGAAATCAATTCAGGTATGGGAAAATATGTGGTCTCCACTATTGCGGAAAAATGCGGATTCTGCAGGACTCCGGAATCACCAATCTGTCCTCCTGCTTCGGCGTAAAAAGGAGTCTTGTCCAGGATAATCTCACCCGAGTCTCCTACACTCAATTCTTGAACTGGATGCCCGCTTTTAATTAGAGCCAATGAACACGATTCTTCGACTTTCTCCTGCTTGTATCCGACAAATTGCACAGATAAATCCGTGAAGCCTTCATACAATTTTCTTTCTTTTTGCTTGGATTCTCCTTTCCAAGAGAGACGGGCACGCTGACGCTGTTTATCCAATTCTTTTAGAAAGCCTTGTTCATCCACAGATAAGTTCTTTTCATAGGCCAACTCTTTGGACAGATCGAGGGGAAAACCAAACGTATCATAAAGTTTGAAAACTTTATCACCGCTTAGAGTTGTTTGTCCTCCTTTTTTCGTTTCCAGGACATACTGATGAAAAGGCTTGAGACCCGCAGCCAGTGTGAGAATGAATCGCCTCTCCTCTGAAAGACATACTTTCGAAATATATTCTGCAGAAGAAAGAAGTTCCGGATAGGCATCTTTCATAACATCAGTCACAAGTCCAATCAATTTGAAAAGGAAAGGATCCTCAAGTCCCAAAATATTGCCCTGTCGGAACGCTCTTCGTATCAAACGTCTCAAGACATACCCCCGTCCATCATTCGAAGGCATGATCCCATCTCCTAAAAGAAAAGTGATCGCTCGAATATGATCCGCAATGATTCTTACAGAGACATCTGTGGCCTCATCTGAGGGATATTCCTTTTCACTCACTTCACAGATCATATTTATCAGTGGAAAGAATAAGTCAGTATCAAAATTGTTCGATTTATTCTGAAGGACTGTGGCCACACGTTCAAGCCCCATGCCTGTATCGATGGACGGAGACGGGAGGTCATGGAGTTGTCCTTTTTCATCCTGAAAAAACTGCATAAAGACAAGGTTCCAGAGTTCAAGAAACCGATCACTTCCCTGTTCAATAAGACTGCAGGGATCTCCATCATCCAATTCAGGATCAAGGTCAATGTGGATCTCAGAACATGGCCCACATGGGCCTGTTTCCCCCATAGCCCAATAATTATCTTTTTTCCCAAAACGAAAAATCCTTTCCTTGGAAATCCCTATGCCTTCTTCCCAAATCTTGAAGGCCTCATCATCCTCCTTGTACACGGTGATGTAGAGTTTGTCTCTGTCCATCTTGAACACTTCCGTAAGAAGTTCCCATGCGAATTCGATAGATTCTCTCTTGAAGTAATCGCCAAAAGAGAAATTTCCGAGCATTTCAAAGAATGTATGATGTTTATTGGTTTTTCCAACCGCTTCCAAATCATTGTGTTTTCCACTGACTCTCAAACATTTCTGGACTGAAGTGGCTCTTTTGTATGTGCGTTTCTCTAAACCAAGAAAGATATTTTTGAATTGGTTCATCCCGGCATTAGTAAAGAGCAGGGATGGATCATCCTTAGGTTGAAGAGATGAACTCTTAATAATTTTATGTCCATTCCGGGCAAAAAAATCAACAAAATGTTCCCGTATTGCCTGCGCTTTCATTCTTCTCTCTCTTCCTCTCTTTCACTTTTTCTTTCGACATCCACTATTGTCCGTTCCATATCATCTAAAGCGATATCCAGAGTCGATCGAACTCCCATAACTTTAAGCTTAAAATTATCAGGACTGGTAGAATATCTCAGGCCCTGCTCATAAGAGATATATTCATCCTTATAGAGTTGAAAGACCGATTGATCAAATGACTGCATCCCATATTGAGACAGCCCTTTTGTGATGGCATCTCTGATGAGGCGGGTTTTTTCTCTATCTTGAATGCATTCTGCAATAAAAGGCGTATTGATCATTACTTCCACAGCAGGAACTCTTCCTTCACCATTTTTCCTTGGAATAAGTCTCATCGAAATGACGGCTTTGAGGATGACTCCAAGCTGCAGGCGCAGCTGTCTTTGATGGTGTGGAGGAAAGACAGAGATGATCCTGTTGATCGTTTCAGGAGCATCTACTGTATGCAGTGTACTCAAGACAAGATGACCGGTTTCTGCGGCGAGAAGAGACGTTTCGATTGTTTCTTTTTCCCGCATTTCTCCCACGAGTATCACATCGGGATCTTCTCGAAGAGACGAAATAAGTCCTCGAGAATAGGACTGGACATCTAACCCAACTTCTCTTTGGCTGATCATGCATTTTTTGTCATGGTGAATATATTCTATCGGATCTTCAATGGTGATGATGTTATCTCTTCGATGCCGATTGATGTGGTCTATTATGGCTGCAAGTGATGTGGTTTTTCCTGAACCGGTCGATCCTGTGATCAGCACAAGCCCTCTTTGCTCAAGAGCGATTTTCTCGAGGACTTTAGGAAGAAGGAGCTCACTGATTGACTTTACTTCCAAAGGGATTATACGCAGGGCTATGGCCAAGCTGCCTCTCTGTTGAAATATACTGCCTCTGAATCTCCCGAAACCTTCTAGACTATAGGCAAGGTCTAAATCCAGGTCTTGTACAAGTTTCTCTCTTTGATACTCATTGGTAATCTGGTTGACAAGTTTTTGAGTGAGACCAGGAGTCAGCTTTGGATACTTTGTCAAAGGCTCAAGTTCTCCATGGATGCGGAGAACCGGAAAATTGCCAACTTTCAGATGAAGGTCTGAAGCCTCACTCTCAATCGCAATCTTTAACAATTCATTGATATCCATAATTGTCCCTGCTAGTTTATTTTAAACATAAGTCAACCCATTGAACTCATCCTCTTTTGCCGCTTCCGCTAGTTATTTTGTCAGGGATCATATATCTAAATCTCAGTTCGCTTCCCCACAAAAGTGGCAGTGCTTGGCTTTGTATGGCAGCGGTTTGCGGCAGTTCCAACAGGACGCACTGATTTTTTTCTCTCTTGCTTTTATCCTGGCCATAATATCTTCAATCTCTGACTTATCGGCTTTTTCCCCTTTAGATTTAGTCAGATCCGAGACTATGTCAGCGGCTTTTTGGTATCGATGGTTGAGATCTGCGGCAAGGCATTTCATAATAATACCGTCGATTTCTTTGCTGATATTGTTATTTTTTATTCGCGGAGGCGTGATTTTTCCATCTTTGGCTTTTTCCAATATTTTGAAAGGATCCGGGTCGAATATTGGAGGTCTTCCAATGATCATTTCGTAAAAGATACAGCCGATAGAATAGATATCTGATTGGTAAGACGCCTTGCCCAAAAACTGTTCTGGAGCCATATACGGCGGCGATCCGATCCGTGTTGAGGCGTAAGGATTAGCGTTCAACCAGGCAGATGTCCCAAAATCCGTTATCTTTAAGACTCCCTGTTCTGAGAGGATAATGTTAGAAGGTCTCAGATCCCTGTGAATAATTTTATTGGAATGCGCATGCTGGGCGGCTCCTGAAATCTGAAGAATATATTCAATGGCTTGATGACTCTGCAGTATTTTTTCTCTCTCCAATACTTCCTCGAGAGATTCTCCCTTGATATACTCCATCACCATGAAAAATACTTTCTTCTTCTTCTCTGCAGCAATCATGCGTACTATATTTGGATGATTCAATGCCGCTTGCAGTCTAGGTTCTTTGAGATGTTTTAAAAGCTCGGTGGACTGTTTATGGGGAACTTTAATAGCTACCTCGATGTTCAACCATGTGTCCTTGGCTAAATAGACAGAACCAAAACCTCCGCTTCCCAGTGAGCGAACGATTTGGTATTTTCCGACTTTCTGCCCTTGTAAAAACATTCTATTGATTCCAAAAATGATTAATCATGGCTGTAGCGGCAATGGCAGCCGTCTCAGATCTCAGTATGTTGGATCCAAGATTGACAGCTTCAAATTCATGTCTCAATATATCTATTTCTTCATCATCTGTCCAGCCGCCTTCAGGGCCATTCAGAACAACAACAGAATCCGGTGGATACGGAGACTCTTTGTTAGAAAATTGAATTAAGACATCTCTAAAATACCGATCCGCATTTGGATTCAAATAGAGCCTCTTCGTTTCTCCTGTTTTTTTTAGAAAAGTGTCTAAAGTCAGTGGAGAGTGAATCTCAGGAAGGATATTTCTTCCACACTGCTTGACGGCTTCAAGCGCGATTCTTTTCCAACGCGTGAGCTTCTTGTCCATGTGGTGTTCTATCTTGACCAATGTTCGGCTTGTCACCACAGGAATAATGGACATCACTCCCAACTCAGTTGCTTTTTGAACGATGAGATCCATCTTGTTCGGTTTGATGAAAGCTTGGGCAAGTGTTATCCGGGAAAGAAATCTCTTCTGTGTTATTTTTTTAAGTATATACAGCTGAGTCTTGTCTTTACTTAGTTCCTCGACTTTAGCCAGGTAACTCATGCCCTCTTCATCGAATAACCACACCTTCTCTTCAGGATGGATGCGTACGACTGATTTGAGATGATGGTGTTCTTCTCCTGTCAGAACAGCTCGGGGAAAATGAAGTTGGTCTTTTCTTATAAAAAAACGGTTCACGGTCAATTCGTTCTCTAATGAATTTTATTTTTTAATTTGCCCATAAAGCTTTTATCCACCATGTCTAATTCTTCACTTCTTGAATTGGCGAATTGCCTGAGGAGGTCCTTGTCCTTTTTACTCAAATTGACAGGAATTTTGACTTCAAGTTTAACAAACAGGTCCCCCTTTCTAAAACTGTGAAGGTCTTTAATACCATTACCTTTAATTTTAATCACATCGCCGGGTTGAGTTCCGGCCGGAATCTTAAGCAGCTCAGAGTCCGTGAGAGTGGGAAGTTCGATTTTTGTCCCAAGAGCCGCTTGGGTGAAAGAAATGGGAATTTGGCAGAACAAGTTATTCCCGTCTCGTTCAAAAAATTTATGTTTTTTGACATGGATAATCACGAACAGATCTCCCCTAGCCGCACCCGTATCTCCGGACTCTCCCTCTTTTTCAATCCGGAGTTTCATTCCATTATCAACACCTTGGGGAATTTTTATATTCAAAACCTTATTTTCTTTTGACTTACCGGTCCCTCTACATCTAGTGCATGGAGAAGCGATAATTTCACCTTCACCTCGACATGCTGAACACGTTCTCGAGATGGCAAAGAATCCCTGCTGATAGCGCACTTGTCCCTTTCCCCCGCACTGAGAGCAAACAGATTTTTGTGTGCCTGATTTCATCTTGGATCCTGCACACACATCACAGAGTTCAGTACGGTTAATTTTAATCTCTTTTTCCACTCCAAATGCAGCTTCTTTTAATGTCACTTCTATTTCCAGGGCTAAGTCTCGCCCCCTCTGCGGAAAAGATTGACGCGAGCGTCCCCGTGATCCGAAAATATCACCAAATCCAATATTAAAAAAATTCCCTAGAATATCTTCAAAATCTTCAAAAATTGAAGAATTGAAGTTGGAAAAACCGCCAAAACCCTCTCCACGCAGGCCGGAATGTCCGTACTGATCATATATCGACCTTTTCTCCTCATTAATAAGAATACTGTAGGCCTCAGCCGCTTGTTTAAATCTTTCTTCGGCATCCTTATTCCCTGGGTTTCTATCAGGATGATATTTCATGGCCATCTGACGATAAGCTTTCTTTATCTCCCCTGCGGCTGCAGTCGGTTCAACACCTAAGGTTTCATAATAATTCTGATCAGTCATTCTTTTTTTCCTTTGCTTCCATTTCATCAAGACGAGTTCTCTCGACAATGAATTTCATTTCATCTTGAGTCAATCCAGAAGAGGGATTGACCTCAATGTGCTGTTCTTTGTCCGTCGCCACATCTTTGGCTGTCACTTTTACAATCCCATCGACATCGATTTCAAACCTCACATCAATTTGGGGAACACCCGCCGGCGCTGGTTTTATCCCGACCAAGTCAAAAACCGCCAAAGAAGTATTTTCCGCATCCATATCACTCTCTTCTTGAAGCACATGGATTTTGACTCTCCTCTGGTTATCTTCGACGGTCGTGAATGCCATCGTTTTTGCTGTGGGTATAGTGGTGTTTTTTTCTATAATTTTTACAAAAGAATTGTTTTCTGTCTCAATACCTAAAGAAAGCGGTGTCACATCCAGAAGAAGCACCAAATCCTTCATCTCCCCACTTAAAAAGCCTGATTGAACAGCCGCTCCCAAAGCAACGCTTTCTTCAGGGCTCAGGTGTTCAACAGGTTCTTTATCAAAATAGTTTGCGATTTTCCCCTTTATGAAAGGCATCCTTGTCTGTCCACCGACAAGAATAATTTTATCGATGTTATCGACCGAAAGATGGCAGTCCTGGAGAGCCTTGTCAATATATGGAATGGTATCGTCCACCAGATCTCTGGTCAAATCCTCAAATTGAATCCGAGTTATAGTTCTAGTAATATGTTTTGAACCCGACTTGTCAGAATAAATAAAAGGGAGGTTGATTTCGGATTCTGATTTAAAAGAGAGTTCATGCTTGGCATTTTCCGCCGCTTCCCTAATCCTTTGAAGCGCCAGCTTATCTTGAGAAATCTCCACATTGTATTCCTCTCGAAATCCACTCATGATTATATCGATGAGCCTATAGTTAAAGTCATCACCTCCAAGAAAGGTATTCCCATTTGTGGCGAGGACATTAAATACACCATCATTGATTTCCATAATGGTAAAATCAAATGTTCCTCCTCCCATATCATACACAGCAATGATCGCATTCTTTTGCGTGCTTAATCCGTAGGCAAGGCTGGCGGCAGTCGGTTCGTTTATGACCCTGAGAACTTTCATTCCTGCGATTTGAAAGGCCGCTTTTGTAGCCTGTCTCTGATGATCATTAAAATGGGCGGGAACTGTCGCAATCACTTCTTCAACACTCTCCCCAAAATAAGATTCTGCACACTTTTTCAAATAGGCAAGAATCATAGCCGATATTTCCTGAGGAGTGATTTTCCTGGAACCAATTTGGACAGCAGTGTCTCCGTTCGAGGCTTCCACAATATTGTATTGCGCCCTCTCTTTTGTACGCTGAATGAGTGGAGAATTATATTTTTTCCCCATGAGCCTCTTAACAGAATAGACTGTGTTCTCAGGATTTGTCGAAGCCTGTCTTAAAGCAACATTTCCCACCAATTTTTCGCCGGATTCCGTAAACGACACAACCGAAGGAGTTGTGGGGAGTCCATCAAGATTTGGGATAATCTTGGGCCCTGTGGCATCAACATAGGCTATACAGGATTGAGTTGTCCCCAAATCAACACCTATCACATGGCCCATTATTGTTTCTCTTTCTTGGGAATGATGACCTTAACTAAAGAAGGGCGCAGCAGCCGATCATTGAGCGTATATCCCTTCTGGTAAACCTCGCCGACCATCGGTTCGCTGACATCCCCCGACTCCTCAGTAGCGAAGGCTTGGTGGTAACGTGGATCAAATTTTGTGTTCTTAATTTCAATAGGATGGACACCCTGTTTAGTTAAAACAGATATGAACATTTTATAGATCATCTCGACACCCTCGCGGAAAACTTTCTCTGAGTCCTGAATATCACTTTGGAGCGCTCGTTCAAAATTATCTAAAACACTAAGAAATTCTATCAATGTATCATTGAGGGCATTCTGGTAAAATTCTGATTTTTCTCTCTCTAGCCGCTTCCTGAGATTCTCTTTATCAGCCAACTGCTGCAGGTATTTCACTTTCAATTCCCCTATCTCTTTCTTTAAGTGTTTTATCTCCACATCTTTTTTCTTGACCTTGCTTTTCAGGACTTTATCATCGACCGCCTTTTCTTTTCTCTCTTTCTGTTTGGACACTGGTACGGCCACTTCATTATCCGACTTTTGAACATCTGTATTAGAGATGCCTTTATTAATTTCAATCTTTCTTGACATGTATACTCCTTAGTGGTCAGAACTGATGGCTTTGCTGAGTTTCTTTGCCACACTTTCAACAAGAGGGATAATTTTTTTGTAGGGAATCCTCTTAGGGCCAAGGACTCCCAATGATCCCAACACCTGACGGTCATATCCATAGTGAGAGAGAATGATTGAGCAATCGGATATGTTGGGGATATCTAATTCTGATCCTATGAGAACCTTAACTCTGTCTAGGCTGATAACATCTGTTAGAAGTTTTGTCAGTCTTGCTTTTTCTTCGAAGCTTTTTAACAGCGAGTACAGATTTTCCTTCTCAAGGAAATCCGGATTCATCAGCAGCTTTGAGGTTCCTTCAAGAAATAATTTCCCTTCGGTGTCCTCTTGAGACATGTAGGCTTGAAGAAGAGACAATAGTTTTTGAATAATATCTTCGAATCTCATTTTAAATTTCGGCATATCTTTAAGAAGGTATTCTTGGGCATTAAATAGACTTTTCCCCCGAAAATTTTCGTTGATGTAACGTGAAGCATTGTCCAGTTCGCCCTGGGTGTAATAATCCTTAGTTTTCACGACCTCTGTCAGGACAAGCTTGGAAGTGGTGACAAGAATGATCATCACTTTTACATCCGAGATTTTGATAAAACGGAGATGACGAAAATTCACTTTTGAGATACTGGGAGAGATTACAAATCCTAAATTATCAGTATAATCCGACAGTGTTTTAGATACATGGGAAAGAAGAGAATTGAAATCAGCTTCTTCAACGGAAAACTCCCTTGTCAGCAGCTCGACCGATCTTTTTGGAAGCATGTCTTCATCGAACATACTGTTGACATAGAATCTTAAGCCTTCATCCGTAGGAATTCTTCCGGCTGAAGTGTGAGGCTGATGGAGGAAACCCAATCTTTCCAATTTAACCATAATATTTCTAACAGTAGCCGAAGAAATAGAAAGTTTGCTTTTTTGAGTAATAAGACTGGAAGACACAGGTCTGCCGTCTTTTAGATAGGTTTCAACGATACTATCGAAAACGTATTTGTCCTTTTCTCTAAACACTGTCGTAAGCACGATTATATCTCCACAGAATTTATAGCATTATAAGGGGAAAATTTCAATCAAGAGGATGTTGTTTAAGTGGCTATTCTATCAAAATACCAGCATACCCTACGACTTCGTTATAGTCTCCTGAAACATCACCGGAAGTCTGGTATTTGACAAGAGACGCCGTTTTTGCCTCCAGCTCATTAGAAGCCACAAGAGCAGATACGGTTGGCTGGAATCCACACATGCTAATGTTCTTGGAAGTAACAATATCATAGAGGCCTCTGGGATTAAGCTCTTGTATCATTTGGATAGCCATAAAATCCAGTTCCTGGGCAGTGGCTTGAGTCACATAGTGACTCATATCAGTACTGGCAACGATCAGGGCTTCCAAGTCGCTCTTTTTAATACCCTGTGCAATGGCTCTGCCCAATTCCTCAAGTTCTTCATAAGAAATTTGATATCCGATACTTATTGGAACAATAGAAAATTGTTTGACAAAATACTGAATAAACGGCAATTGGACTTCTAATGAATGTTCGTTCCGGTGGGCTTCTTCATCTTCATTGAAAATTGCCGAAGAACTCAAAATGCAATCAGCCAATTCCGAATCTACATGAATATCTCCAAGGGGTGTCGACCAGACCCCTTTTCTCATCAATGCAGCTTTGGAGCTGATCATTCTATGACTCGGCCCTAGAAGCACATATTTACATGGGAGTTGAACGGAGGAAAAGAGCGCTCCGGCTACGGGACCCGAGTAAATAAATCCCGCATGAGGTGAGATGACCGCCAACGCCTTTTTCTTCTCCCTCTCAAGATCGACCATGCCTTCAATCATTGAAGTCAGTTTTTCCGGATTTGATGGATAAAAAGTGCCGGCAACAGCGGGTCTTCTGATCATGAAAAGTTCCTTGCCTAAAAGATAAAGAGAAAGAGCAATATTGTCAATGAGTTAGGCAGAAATTGCATAGGTCCTTCAGCAGAGTCGGATGGACGTCGAGAAGTGTGTCTCCGCCCGGAGCTTCAGCGAGGAATGGAGACATACCTCGTAAGGGTTCCGTCCGACTCTATGAAAGATTAGAAATTAAAGGGTTTCTTTTATTTCTTTGAATTCGATTCCTTTTTCCTTCAATTCAGCAAGAATGGGCACATAGATTTCAGGGATGACGGGAATATGTACACCTGTTTTGTTGATCTTCCCCTCAAGAATGAGGCGAGTACCAATGGCCGGAGGAAGCCCGACCGTCCTCGACATCGAGGAGTCTCCATTGGGAATCCCAAAATCGATAAGAGTGGACATAATGCGCCCTTTTTTACCATCAGTATAAACAGCCTCAAAAATGTGCTGCAGGATAATCATGTCCCTTTCCCCCTCTTGGTACTGCAGTTTTTCCAACATTTTATCACCAATAATATCCAAGGGGGATGCCGAAGTTTGAGGAAGAGGAGAATCCTCAAGCAATCCCAGCCATTCAAGTCTGTCAATAATTTCTGAGTTTTCATCGATGTTGAGATATTGTCCAAGTGCCCTTCTCAGATTCTTTTCATTTGGGTTGTTCATCAGCTTTCTTAGAAAAGACTCATAAGTGAATCCGGTCCAATCCATCTCCTCCTGGTCGAGAAGATGTAAATCGACAATTTTTTTCAGCGTTGCACACCATCCGACATTTCTCAATGTTCCCCGAAGGATAGTTTTGGTCGATTGAATCCCATATAATTCGATATAGGGAAGAGAATTTCTATTGGGATATCCCTCAAAATCACCCAAACTCTCAATGTGGACTTTAACGGAGTTTAAAAAGAGTTCTTCCGAAGAAATTGATACTTTTTCCCCATCTTTTTTATACTCTGCAGGATTCTTTCCCGCAAGAAGAACACCAATTGGACTCCACGAAAATTTGTAGCCATAAGGATTCGTGTTAGCTTCAGGGGCCGGCAGACCACCGCAATAGGAGGTAAAGCTTGAGATCTCCCCTCCCTTGGCCTCAACTTCATGGATAATTCGCATCGCCTCCATGTGATCGATCCCAGGGTCCAGTCCAATTTCGTTGAGGATGAGAATCCCTGCATTTTTTGCGGCGTCATTGAGATTTGTCATGGCCTCACCGACATACGACGTCGTCACCATGTTTTTTTTGAATTCAATGCAGTACCGAGCCACTGTTGGATGAAAAGTGTAAGGAACCATACTGATAACAAGATCGGCTGCCGACACTTCTTTTTTCAACGACTCTTCATCCTTCAAATTGAGTTCTTTGGCCTTTCCTTTTGGATGATTGTCAACAAGTTTGATGGCTTTGCTCACAGTGCGGCTGGCCACAACCACTTCATAACCATGGTCAAGCAAGTAGCGGACTAGCGGTCTGGCTACTAATCCGGCACCAAGAATTAAAATTTTACTCATAATTGCACCTCCATTTATTAACTTGACTTATTCATAAAACGTGAATAATCAAGTTAGATATATTTTTTCATATATTTAAAATCAGGAGTCAATTCTCCTTTAAAGAGAATAACGGCTTTTTTCAACGCAGGAGAAAGGGAACAATGTTCAAAATTATTAGAATAATCTGCATTGACTAAAGAAGGAATCAAAGATTTGAGTGCCTGGCTGAAAGAGATGGAAGACTCAAGAGAAATTTCCGCGGGAAGATTATCGATGGCCATAACGGTCACTCCCCTGCCCTCAAAACCATCATAAGCTTCTTCTTCGAGCGGATCAAAGACAAACACAGGATTATCGGGGCTCGTTACATGAACTGTGCATTCAATGGAACCCTCGATATCACATGAAATATCCCCGATGATTTTGAGACGGGGCACATGGGGCAAATTCCAAAGTTTTTTTAAAGATGAGATTGTTACCAACCTCGGGAATTGTGGAGCCCAGTAAATACAGTTGACCAGCACGGTCAAGTCAGATAAATATGTCTCGAAATTGGATTTGTATTTTTCAGGACAATCATAATAGTCCTGAAGTTCGAAAGAATTTCCTGAAGATATTGGCACTACCATATGCTTTTCTTCAAAAACCACTTTATACAATTTATTGGACACGAATTTTTTATTTAAAATCAGATTGCGGATGCCTTCCGGAGAGATTCCCTCATGGGGAAGGAGGTCAAACAATTCCTGTGCACCTTTCGAGACGCTCCCATAACCGGCAAATCCACACACGACCGGAACTATAGATAAATCCAGTCCTTTACTTTGGATCGTCCAACCAAGCCTCTGAAAAGCTTCTTTGGCTTCTACAAGACTGCTGTATTGATAGGCCTGCCGAAGAATTGAAAAAGGATTATCCTGTCCCTCATAAGTCAGCCTGCGACCAAAAGCCCACAACGTATCGATTATTCCAGCCTGTCCGGCTTGCTTGCCGAATAAAACCAACCGCCGACCCTTGTTGTCACTAATTTTTTCGTAATCGATCAAGGTACATTGCAGTTCCATCATTTTTTTGAGCAGGGGCATATTATCCGGCTGCCCTTTGATAGTATGGGAAAAAAACATGTAGATTTTCTTTTCTTGAAGGAAAGAGACGGGGATTTCTTTAACAGCCAATATTATTTGACAGGTTGTGAGGTCCTCCTGAATAGTCGCTCCCACCTGAACGTAATCTTCATCTGAAAAGATCCGGTTAGGAGAAGGTTGAAGAGAAATGGAAACAAGCTCTTCATCAAGGATTTCCTTAACATGAGAGGGAATCAAGGGAACACGTCGTTCCCATTTGTTTTTATCTTCTCTCCTTAGACCGATGCAGGTTATCATGGTTTTTCAGATTTAATCGGAAATGAATTATCACATAATATTTTCAGTCTATCAAGACAATATCTATCTCAATTTCAAGGTTGACTCATCAGATTGAAATTTTTAATAATAGAAGTATGTTGAAGCTATTCAATACTCTTTCCGGAAGAGTTGAGTCTTTCCAACCCCTGGAAAAAGGACATGTGAAACTCTACACCTGCGGCCCCACAGTCTATGACTTGGCCCATATAGGTAATTACCGGACTTATATATTTGAAGACCTTTTAAAACGTTTGCTCCTCTTCCTTGGATTCACGGTGACTCATATTATGAATATTACCGATGTGGATGACAAAACAATCAAAGGGGCCCAAGCCAAAGGCATACAGATAAGGGACTACACAAAAAAATATATCGATGCTTTTTTTTGCGATCTTAAAACTTTGAATATACTCAAAGCAGATTTTTATCCTCGAGCAACAGACCACATCCCAGAAATGGTCAAGCTTATTCAACGGCTTCTGGACAAAGGAATCGCCTACAGAAAAAATGGATCAATCTACTTTAGTATTGAGAAATTTCCAGCTTACGGACGTCTATCAAAGATAGACCTGAATGAACTGAGGTCAGGTGATAGAGTGGATTCAGATGAATACGAAAAAGAAAGCGTCCACGACTTCGCTCTTTGGAAAGAGAAAAAATCCGGTGAGCCTTTTTGGGAGACCGATATTGGAGATGGAAGACCTGGCTGGCATATTGAGTGCTCAGCCATGAGTTCAAAGTACTTGGGTGAAACTTTCGATATCCACTGCGGCGGAGTGGACAATATCTTTCCCCATCACGAAAATGAAATCGCACAATCTGAGGCCGCGTCCGGACATTCCTTTGTCAACTTCTGGATCCACTGCCATCATCTCATCGTCGATGGCGAAAAAATGGCCAAGTCAAAAGGGAATCAATTCACCCTGAAAGATCTGAAGGATAAAGGGATTGAACCCTCGGCATTGAGATTGCTGCTGCTGTCCACCCATTATAGGAAATTGCTCAACTTCACTTTTGACGCATGTGGACAGGCCATATCCTCTGTGCAAAGGATCAAAGATTTTATCTATGAGCTCAACCACCGGCCATTTAAACAAGGAGAGAATATCGAGGTAAAAAAGATTATCGATACAATGCTTACGAAATTCACTTCCGGCCTGTGCGATGATCTCAATGTATCCGTGGCTCTTACGGCCTTTTTTGAGATGATCAAACGTTTCAATCTGATGATAACTAAGGATGAAATTTATTCAAAAGATTCAGAGAAAATCATTTCGGCTGTCAACAATATAAATACTGTTCTTGGTGTACTGGAGGATAAAACCGAAGACGACCTATCCCCTGAAATTCTCGAAAAAATCAAAACCAGACAGCAAGCGAGAAAAGAAAAAAAATTCTCACTTTCTGATCAGATCCGCGATGAGCTTCATGCATTGGGAATCATTCTCGAAGATACCAAAGATGGGACTGTCCGTTGGAAGAAGAAATAACGTCTTGAAGATAAACCAAATTTCTTCTCATAAATTAGGTAAAGCCGGAGAAGAAGCAGCCCTGCAGTTTCTAGAAAAAAAAAATTTCAGGATCGTCGAACAGGGATTTCGCTTCTATAAGGGGGAAATCGATATCATTGCTTATGACAAGAAGACTCTCGTCTTTTTAGAGGTCAAAACTCGAAGAAGCCATAAATTTGGTTTTCCTGAAGACGCCCTCACACCATCCAAACAAAACCAGCTGAGAAAAGTCGCTCTGGGCTACTGCACCTTACGAAAAATTCAGGATGTTGAATGCAGATTCGATGTACTCTCTCTCACTTATGATGAGAAAGGCTATACCGTGTCGCATATTGAAAATGCCTTTTAACCTGAATAATCCAGGTCAATAAGGGTATTAGCCGAAAAGGTTGGTATGAAAAACAAATTCGAGAAGCCAGTTTATGCCCACGAAAAGAATGGCTGCCGGCACGACAAACTTCATCCACAAGTAGAGGAATTTGGGCACCGGTTTTTTTTGACCTTTTGACAACTCGCTCAGCAGTTCTATCCTTTTAATAAACCAAACAGCCGTGAGCACTGCAAGTAAAGACCCAAAAACCTGCATCCCCGATCCAAAAGTGAGATCCCATGGAATAAATATTTTGAAGTTTATCATTGGTGGAACTGCCAGAAAAAAAACGACAAAACTGGCAACCCAAATGGCTTTTTTCCTCGAAATTTTCGTATTATCGGTTATGCCTCCTACTAGTACTTCAAATGCAGCAATATCGGACAAAAAGGCCGCGCCGAACAAACCAAAAAAGAAGAGAGTGCCAAACAGCCATCCGGCAGGCATTTTTGAAAATGTCTGCGGCAGTGTCGAAAAAATAAGATTTGGACCTGAACTCGGTTCCAATCCAAAAGCAAATACAGCTGGGAATATCGCAAACCCCGCCAAAATACCGGCCAGGGACGCTCCAAGACCGGTAAATACCGCCATCTTCAAAATTTTAGCCTCCTTGTTAAGGTAGGATCCATAGATGACCATAAACGTCCCACCCAGCGACATAGAAAAAAACGCCATCCCCAAAGCGGCAGCCATGACAGAAGGCGTGAGTTCGTTTAAGCGGAAATGACCAATATACCACCTGATGCCCTCTCCAGATCCGGGAAGAGTGATCGATCTTACAATGATAACGATCAAAATAATAAAAAGAGCGGGGACGATCACCTTACTTGTTTTTTCAATCCCCTTTCGCAGTCCTTTGTTCAGAACAATGGCACAGAGAAAAATGACCAGTGCAGTCATGATTAACTGAAGCACAAAGGACGTAAGATTAAAACCTTCCTGGGGAGGCAGTATTAATCCCGGATTAATATCAATCTTGACGACTTTCGCTATCTCACCCACAGCATGAAATCCCACCCATCCAATGGCGTTGGAATAGTATCCAGTGGCAATTATAACGATAACAAAAAGAAAGGCACCGACGATCTTTCCACCCGGAAGTCCTGCTTTGTCGTACGCACCAAGAGATCCCAGCCGCGTGTACCGGCCCAATGTCCACTCGACCATCAAGGCCGGTATTCCGATAAAGCACACGACCAGCATATAAAACAAAACAAAGGCTGCTCCACCGAATTTTCCCACCATATAGGGAAACCGCCATACAGCACCCAATCCGACAGCCACTCCTATCATGGTCATCAAAAGACCAAACCCTGATGTAAACGTCTCTCTTTTCATTCGTTCCAACCATGAAGCGCGTAATACTCATCGATCATCTTTTGGATGTTCACGGTAGAACCTTTTGTGGGACCTTCCCTGAGCGGCTCTTCACGGAATCTTTCAGGAAGCGTATCGTCTTCTTTTTTTAATCCAAATTTCCTGTTCAATTTAAAATCGAGATCGATGGAATCACCGAGAATTTTTTTAAGGTACTCGGGTGTATAATCCACACCCACTCCATAATTAAGAAGCGCACCTGTATTTTCAAAATTGAGGACATCCATACACAATCCGATATTCTTGCACATTGTGAGAGAATCCGTCAGAAGGGCGAGTTTTTCTGAGTAGGTCACCAGAGCAGCTTTGCCCTCTTCAGCCAGCCGGTCGGCCGCTTTCTCAGTTCCGAATCTTTTCCTGGCTTCTGCTTTTCTATTTGTCAGTTCGAAGTAAGGCTCCGCTCTCAGATGATCCGCACCTCTGGACGCCACAGCATACGTAAGTCCATAGGCTTTAATTCCCCGGGGATCACCACAGATGATATCCAGACCTTTGACCTGCATCACCAGTTTTTGTGCTTCTAAACCAAAATCCATCGAGACTTTTTTGGCTCCATCGGCAAGTCTTTTTCCAATTCCGCTTCGATAAACAATTTTTTCAACCACCTGCCTGACCTTGTCTTTTTCTCCCCATTTGATACTCAGGCCATCCAGATCTTTAGGATGGATAAGGCCTTTTTCCTGACATTCCATGATCCATCCGATAATTTCAGAAGTGGAAATGGAATCCATGCCCATTTGATTGAGATAGGCGTTCATTTCCAGCGCAAAAGAAAGGTCGTCATTTCCTATTCGGGAGGTGAAACCACAAAGAGTCTCAAATTCAGGTCCCTCGGCTTCACAATTTTCGACCAAATAATATCGTGAACAGTGTAGATTACAGTTAAAGCAGGATTTATTTTTAACCTTGTATTCACGGGCTAATTTCTGTCCTGAAATCTTTTCCAGATAATCACAAACACCCTTCTGAAAGTGATTTGTAGGCAGGATACCAAGACTGTTGAGATCGGACATCAACATCGTTGTTCCCATATCATAACGCTTTTGATACTCAGGATGGATCCGAATATTTTTTTCCATTTTTTGGACTTCATTGAGGAAGCCAAGCGGATCGGCCACTTCAAGAGACAAAACGCCTCGGACAGCGATAGCTTTCAGATTTTTTGAGCCCATAATTGCGCCCATTCCAGTGCGTCCATTGACTCGATTTCCACTGGACACAATCGAGGCGAAATGGACCTGATGCTCCCCGGCTGGTCCAATCGCCGCCACCTGTACGGCGAAATCTTTTTGATCTATCCTAATTGACCGTGTGGTTTCAAGAATGGTCGTCCCTGCCAAATCAGGACATTCGATAAACTGCACACCTTGATGTGATATTTTCACATAGGAAAGAGCTTTAGCTTTACCCGTCAATACAATCTGATCAAAGCCTGTGGCTTTCATCTCCGCAGCAAATTGTCCTCCTGCCGCTGAGTCACCGAGGATTCCTGTCATAGGAGATCTAGCGGTCACTGTGTAATAGGCCGAAGCAGGAAGAAGCGAGCCTGTAAGCGGGCCCACTCCAAAGATCAGAATATTTTCAAGATCAAGCGGATCACAGCTAAAATCAAGCTCCTCAAAAAGCATTTTTGTATTGGCGGCACGGCCTCCAATAACAGGTTTGATCCAGCTGGAATTCAATTCTTCGATACGAAATCTTCGTTCTGTCAGATTTATCCGCAGGATTCGACCGCCATAGCCATATTTAAGCATGCCGGGCTCTCCATTTTTTTCTTATTTCAATCCCTTGTTCCTTTAGAAATGACTGTCTTTTCTGACTGGCATTCATTCTTTTTGTCTTTTTATACACCTCAGACAGCGAAGGAGATCGTGTTTGGTTTTGTCGATTGAATTCGATGGCACCCTCAGAACATGCTTCAATACACTTGGGTTTTCCACCGCAGAGATCGCAGACATAGACAATATCGTCGTGAATTTCTATGGCACCGATAGGACAGAGTTTTTCACAAATCTCACACAGTGTGCAGACGGTCGGAGAAACGATAACCTGTCCATCTTTCCCAAGACTCATGGCGTTGTCAGGGCAGCGCATACAGTACCGCTCCTGACATTGGTTGCACACAATAGGCCCATCCAATCCGAGTTCATAGAGGCTCAGCACCTTGATTCTGGATTTTTGCCTGTTGATCCGTCCCGTATGGAAAAACGCACACGCCACCTCACATCTTCTGCACCCCGTGCACTTTGTCAAATCAACTTTAATCATGGGGATATTCGTATCTCAGTCCCCATCTTCCAATCTGTACTGAACGAGGCCCTTTGGATCAGGGCAGGAAAAATTTTTGACATCTTTTACCCAATGCCCCTCTTTAAGGTCCTTTTTTTCCGAAAAAATCGGGAAAATCGGCATCATGCTCTGTAAGGCCCATATACAGACATACTGATCCTCGGGGACAGTGAGCTTAGAATCCTCCACATAGAAATAATCACCGACTATGACAGGAAGATTACAGTAGCCATCAATTCTTTCCACAGTGACTTTGATTTTTGACATCTCTGTCCACCTCCAAAGAATATCCTCTCGGAATTCCGTCTATTTTGTCAGAAAGAACGGAATCACGCAAGTTTTGTAAAACTACAAAGAAAAAGAGATTTTGGGTGCTTCCTTAGGGAAGTGTTGTTACTTCAGACCTCATGAAATAGGGCAAAAAACGTTGCTCTACAATCACGCATTATAGTGTCTTCTAACTTCAAAAAACATGGCTCCTTTTCCACTGGGAG